>Ga0315274_10003861_pt1 | contig 22218 bp, 17 predicted proteins | sample YL17G02_20_MG_FD_203700 | JGI IMG/M metagenome (GOLD analysis project Ga0315274, IMG submission 203700) | Sediment microbial communities from Yellowstone Lake, YNP, Wyoming, USA - YL17G02_20 | ecosystem: Environmental > Aquatic > Freshwater > Lake > Sediment | place: USA: Wyoming | collected...
TTTCAGCCGCGACACGCGGACAGTGGAAGGGGGCTGGTTGCCGGTGCGCGACTGTTATCGGGCGGGCCAACTGGCGGGCGTGCCACCGGTGATCAGCAACGAGCCGATCGGCCCCGGCTCGTCGGTTAGTTCGGAGAGGGACCCCATCAAGCTGTGTGCGGCCGCGGTGTTCGCCTATCTCGCCAATCTTCCGTCTTACGTCTTTCACTCGCGTGCGGGCATTTACGGGTGGGAACGGTGTTGCCCGCCCGCCGGGAACGAGGTGCGTTTCGAGGACACGCCCGGGATAGAGGCGTTTCAGTTCATCCGCCGAATGCTTCCGGGGGACTTGGCCAGTTGGGTGCGCAACGACGGACTTGAATCCGGTGCGGCGTTCACGGTGTTTTGCAACGGCCAGCCTAACCAGTACTGGCCGGACGTGCGCGGCGCGACGAACGGCTGTCACCGCAACATCGGCAGCGCCAAAGGCAGCGAGTTTGTGTGCTTCCCGATGGGAATCCTGCGCGACGGGGTGACTTTCGAGGCGCGGCGGCCGCTGCGGTTCCAGGTGCTCAACCCGCTGACCGGCACGGTCGTTTCCAACCTGACGCTGACCCCGGGAAAGCGATTTGCACTGCCCCAGGGGCCAGGCGCCTACATTCTCAAAGGTAGATTGCTGGAGCTCACCCCACCCGCCTACCCGTCGAGATGAGCAGCAACACCCAACGGCTGTGGCGCAGGCACGGCATCCCTCGTCTGGAGGCTGATTCGGCCTGTTCTCCGGACGCCTGAACGCGTGAAAACGCCCGAACCGCATATCAATTGCTTTCACGCCATTTCCCCGCTTCCGACTTCACAGCGCGAGCCGGACGTGCGAGTCTTCCGACATGCTGCACTGTCTTCGTGTCGGGCTCGGGGCTGCAGTGCTCGGGGCGTGGTTGCCGACGGCCTCTCCAGTTGTTGCCGCCGCAGACGTGGAACCGTTGGCGCGCCCGTCTGCACTCAGCTTCCAACACTTCGTGGTGGACGAGCAACCGCCGCGCAATCCCTGGGTGAAACTGGCGGGCGACTTCGATGGCGATGGCAAACTCGACATTGCCATCGGCGGACAATCCGGGCCGCTCGTCTGGTATGCGAACCCCGACTGGCGCAAGATCCAGGTGGCCGAGCGTGGCTGGAGCACCGTCGGCGGGGCCGTGGGCGACGTGGACAGTGATGGGGACGTGGACATCGTTCCGGGCGCGCAAGTTTGGTTCGAGAACCCGCGGCCCAAGGGTGACCCGACGAAGGATGCCTGGCGGCCCCACCGGATCAGCGACTTGGGTTCTCACGATGTGGCGCTCGTGGACCTCGACCGCGACGGACGGCCGGACCTCGTCGCGCGCGACCAGTCGAGCTTCGGACACAACGCTGGCAACCGAATCCATCTCTGGCGCCAGGAAGGTCCCGACCAGTGGCGCCATCATGCGGTCGATTGTCCGCCCGGCGAAGGATTGGCCGTAGGCGACCTCGACCGGGACGGTGACTCCGACGTGGTGATCGGCAGCCGATGGTTTGAAAACGATGGTCACGTGAATGGCGCGTGGCGGCAACACACCTTCTCGACGAACTGGACCTGGGCCGACACGAAGGTCGCGCTCGGTGATCTCAACGGCGATGGCTTCACGGACGTAATCCTCGCGCCCGCCGAACTGCAGGGGCAACGCCACCGTTTGGCCTGGTACGAAGCGCCCCACCAGGCAGCTCAACCCAACTGGCAGGAGCACAACGTGGACGCGCCGGTCGAAGCCGTGATGCATGGCCTGGCGGTGGCCGACATGAATGGTGACGGACACTCGGACATTGTCACGGCCCGCATGCACCAGGGTGCCGCGCCGCAAGAGGTGAGTGTGTACCTCAACCTCGCGAAAGAGAACCGTTGGCGGAAGGTTGTCGTGTCCGAGCGCGGCTCGCATGATATCCTCGTCGCCGATTTCAACGGCGATGGGCGCCCCGACATCCTTGGGGCCAATCACGGCGGCCCGCGTCAGCCGGTAGAGCTTTGGTTGGGCCAAGCTCCGAAACGCGCCGCCGCCGGCCCGCTGCGCGTGCACCCGGCCAACCCGCGTTACGCCACCGACGGCACGACCAACGTCGACGGCTCACTCAAGGCTGTTTACTTGACCGGCTCGCACACCTGGGGAAACCTCTGCGACTACCCCGAGCGCTGGCCGACCTTCGACTTCATCGGGCACCTGGATTTCCTCGAACGCTACCATCACAACTTCATCCGGCTCTGGAGCGGCGACGGGCTTGGGCACAAGCCCGTCCCGTACGCCCGGCCCGGGCACCGCGAAGGACGGCGGCCTCAAGGTGGACCTGGACAGATTGGATCCGGCCTTCTTTGACCGGCTCCGCTCCCGGGTGGTCGCGGCACGAGATCGCGGCTTGTATGTGGGGATCATGCTCTTCAGCCCGGACAGCGGGGCGAAGCGCGAGGATTGGGGTGATCTGCTCTTCAATCCCGCCAACAACGTGCAAGGGATCAACGCCGACAATCCAGCGAAAGGCGCCACCGCCAGCAGCGGGCGCATTGAGTCGTCGGGCAAGGCGCAGCAGTTCAGAGCACCTTTTGAAGCGGACGCCGTCCTCTATCTTCAAGCGCAATCGAAGCAGGAACCGATAACCACGACCTCCATGAATCGCGTCCACCACGTGAATCAGCCCATCCCCAGACCCGCGAAAACGCCGACCCTGGTCTGGCTCGGACTCAGCGCCCTGTCCGCACACGCCGCCGAACGGCAGGGCGTGCATGACGAGGTGCTGCGCGGGACGGCGGGCATTCGTTGTACTTGACCCGGCGCGGTCCATGGATAGCCTGCTGACACGGTCGGCAGGGACATTTCTATTCGTACCAACAATGGTTTTCAGTTCGCAGTTGTTCTTCTTCTACTTCCTGCCGCTCGTGCTGTTGGTCTATTACGCTTCTCCCCAGAGGCTCCGGCATCTCGGCCTGACCGTGTTCAGCTACGTCTTCTACGGCTGGGCCAATCCCTGGTTCGTCCTGCTGATGCTGGCCACGACGCTGATCGACTATGCCTGCGGGTTGTGGATGGCGGGCGGATTTCGGCGCGGTCAGGTCCCTCTGCTTCCGCCGGGGGGAGGACGATCGATGGGCCAGAAGATTGCGTTGGCGCTGACCGTGGTGAGTCACCTCGCGCTGCTGGGTTTTTTCAAATACTTCAACTTCGCCATCGAGAACTACAATTCCTTGATTCAGGCGCTGGGCCTGTCTGCGTGGCAGTGGGACACCGCCTTGCGTGTGACGCTGCCGCTGGGGATCAGCTTCTACACCTTCCAATCGATGAGCTACACGATCGACGTGTATCGCGGCGACGCGCGGGCCATCCGGAGCTTCATCGATTTCGCCTGCTTCGTCAGCATGTTCCCGCAGTTGGTCGCCGGGCCGATCATCCGCTTCAGCGAAGTGGCCGATCAACTCCGGTTCCGCTCGCACACCACCGAGAAGTTCGCTCGTGGCATCGCGATGTTTTCAGTCGGGATGGCCAAGAAGATCCTGCTGGCCAACCCCTGCGGCAAGGTGGCGGACACGGTGTTCGCCGCCACGCCCGCCAGCACGATGGACTCGTGGTACGGCCTGGTTGCGTATTCGTTCCAGATCTACTTCGATTTCAGCGCATATTCCGACATGGCCATCGGACTGGGCCTGATGATGGGCTTCATGTTCGCCAAGAACTTCGACAGTCCCTACCAGTCCGCCTCGATCACCGAGTTTTGGAGACGCTGGCATATCTCGTTGTCCACGTGGTTGCGCGATTATCTGTATGTTCCCCTGGGCGGCAACCGGCGCGGCACGGCGCGCACCTACGCGAATCTCGCCATTGTGATGCTCCTGGGCGGCCTTTGGCATGGGGCGGCGTGGACCTTTGTGATCTGGGGGGCGATCCACGGCGGGATGCTCGTGCTCGAGCGCCTGCGCGGCAAGACCAGCTACTACGAGAAACTGCCGCGGGCGGCACGCGTGGCCCTGACCTTCGTGCTGGTCTCTTTCGCCTGGGTCTTCTTTCGATCGAGCGACTTGCCTTCCGCGCTGGCTTTCATGGGGAGTCTGTTCGGCATGGGCGGCACCCATTCGGGAAGCTCGCTGCTCGGCGGCCTGCTGTACTCACCCTATTACCTGGGGTGTTTCGCCTTGGCGGCCAGCGTGGTGTGGGGCGCGCCACAGAGTTGGGATTGGACGCGCCGGCTGACCTGGCGGCGCGCGGTCGTATGCACAGGGCTGTTGTGGACCTCCCTGGCAGTTATGGTAACCCAGGCGTATAACCCGTTCATTTACTTTATCTTTTGAACCGGCGATCATGCCGAACGCCCGCGGCAGTCGAGGGCACAAACTCATGAGTGGCACTCAGTTGACGCGCGAAGAGGTTGCCCGGATCGAGTTGGGCAAGACGGAGATCAGACCGCGGCTGGCGAGGGTCATGGTGGCCGTGTTCCTCGCGACCGCGGCCCTGCCGCCCTGCCTGCAAACCGCGATGGACGTCGCGAGGCAGCGAACCGCTCCTCCGGCAGCCAGCGCGGAAGGCACCCAGACTCCCGCCGCGCTCCCGAACGCTCGCTCCCTCCTGCCGGGGCCGGCGCAATGGCGCCGGGTTCGAACCCTGGCCGATCTGGCCGCGCTTGTCCCTTCCGCGCGGATGCTCCGGCAGTTCGAGGATAACCTCGAGGACACGTCCCTGGCGACCCGAACGCTGGCACCTTGGGTGGGCTGGGTGGTCAAGGGAATCCTGCGTGGCGGTGACGAGCAGGCCTACTTCGGCCGCGGCGGATGGCTCTTCTACCGGCCGAGCGTGGACAGCGTCACCGGTCCCGGCTTCCTGACACCGAAGTGGCAGAATGAGCGGTTGCGCACCGCGGACAAGACGTCGCCGTTCCCGCAACCAGACCCGCTCAAGGCCCTGATCCAGTTCCATCGGCAATTGGCCGCGCGCGGCATCGCACTGGTCGTCGTCCCTACGCCCGGCAAAGAGACCGTGCACCCGGAGAAGCTGACGTCGCGGTGGAACGGTCGCGCGGTCGTCCTGCAGAACCCCTCATTCGACCCGTTCAAGTCGGCGTTGGCAAAGGAGGGAGTGAACGTCTTCGATCCCTCCACGGTTCTGGCCGAGATGAAGAAACGCTCCGGGGAAGACGTCTATCTCAAAACCGACACGCACTGGTCGGCCCCGGCAATGGAACATGTAGCGGCACAACTGGCCACCTGGTTGCGCGAGCGTGGCTTGGTGTCCGCGCCGGGCACGGTGAACTGGCAGGCCCGCAGGGAGACCGTGCGCAACGCGGGTGACATAGCCGTGATGTTGAACTTACCGAAGAGCCAGCGCTTTTTCCCGCCGGAAACGGTTCAGATCACGCGCGTGCTGACGCCCGATGGCAATCCGTGGCAGCCGGATGAACGCGCCAAGATCCTCCTCATGGGCGACAGTTTCTGTAACATGTATTCCCTTGCCGAGACGGGCTGGGGCGATTCAGCGGGCTTCGCCGAGCACCTGAGCGCGGCGCTCGGCCAGCCCCTCGACCGCCTCGTGATCAACGCGGGCGGCGCGTATAGCGCGCGGCAGGAACTGGTCCGCGAGATCGCCTCCGGCCGCGACCGGTTGGCCGGCAAGCGAGTCGTTATCTATCAATTCGCTGCGCGCGAGCTGGCTTTTGGCGACTGGAAGCTGTTCGACCTTCCGCAAACCTCATCCCCGCCCCGCGAAACCACCAGCCTTGGCGGCGACATGGTCGTGCGGGGTCGAGTGAGCGCGATCGCCCGGCTGCCGCAACCGGGTTCGGTCCCCTACAAAGATTGCCTGGTCGCCATTCATCTGACTCAGGTGCGCGGTTCTTCGCCCGGTGCAATCAAGGAAGAGCTGCTGGTTTACGCCTTGGGGATGCGCGATAACCGATGGCTACCGGTCTCCTCGGTGACCGCCGGAGCCGACGTCCGGTGCCGCCTCCGTGACTGGGCGGAGGTCGAGAGGCGATATGGCAGCTACAACCGCGCCGAACTGGATGACGTGGAGCTGCTGTCCTTGCCGACCGTTTGGGCGGAGGAGGTAACGCGGTGAAGACCGATCGGTTGCCTTGTCCCCGTCTGGCACTGCCGGCAGGATGCTATCAGAAGAATCTGGAACCGAGCCCATTGCGATCGAAGCACCGCCTATGTCCCGCGTGAAAACACCGAACTGCATGGTCGTGGCCGCCTTCTGTTCAGCGGCATTCTTCTGCCGTGCCGCCGACGCGGCGGACGCACGCGGAACCATTTCCGGCCAGTTTGCAGAGCTGGCCGCCAAGGCCGAGGCGCAACAACGTGCCGCAGTCGTCGGCAAAGAAGGTTGGCTCTTCCTGACAGCCGAGCTGCGCCACCTGGGCGTCGGGCACTTCTGGGGCAAGGAGGCGAAGGCCGTCAGCCGCGCCGCGAATAGCGATGCCGCCGATCCGCTCCCGGCCATCCTCGATTTCAGCGCGCAACTCAAACGAGCGGGAATTGAACTGATCCTCATGCCCGTGCCGCCCAAGGCGGCACTGTATGGGGACAAGGTGCTGGACCGGGCGGCGCCGCAGGAGGGCAATCTCCGCGCGGACGAAGCGACCGCTGCGTTCTATCGGGTCTGTACGGAGCAGGGACTCAAAGTGCTCGATCTTGGCCCCGCCTTGCGGCGCGCCCGGGATGCGGACGCCACACCCCTTTACTGCCGGACGGACTCGCATTGGTCCGGCCGCGGCTGCGTGGTGGCGGCCGAGCTTCTGAGCCAAGACATCCGCCAGCGGCCGTGGTTCGCCAGCGTGCCCAAGCGAGCGTTCAAGAGCGACTGGCGGGAGGCGGACATCCGGGGAGACTTGGCGGACCTCATGGAACCTAAGGCGGAGCCTGAGAAGGTCCGGTTGCGCTTTGTGACCGACGATGGCGGTGGTGCGCCCATTGACTGGCGGGAGAGCCCCATCCTGCTCCTGGGCGACAGCCATACCTTGGTGTTCCATGCCGGCGAAGACCTGCACGGCACGGGAGCCGGTCTGGCGGACCAACTCGCGCTCGAATTGGGCTTTCCCGTGGACGTGGTGGGTGTCCGAGGTTCCGGCGCCACTCCGGCCCGCATCAACCTCCTCCGTCGAAAGGACAATCTGGCCGGCAAGAAACTCGTCATCTGGTGCTTCAGCGCGAGAGAGTTCACCGAAGCGACCGGCGGCTGGCGGCTCGTTCCGGTGACCAGCAAGCAATAGGGAGATCCGACACATGTTCCGACGTTACCGAATCCGCTTTACCCTTGCCGTTGTAGCCGCGATGTGCGCCGCCGGGCTCTGCGCCGGCGCTCCCGCGATCACTCGCACGGACCGCGTCATTGACTTCGCATGGGGCGACGGTTCACCTGGTCAAGGCGTACCCGCCGACGGTTTCTCCGTCCGCTGGACCGGGTCGGTCCGGTTGCCCCGGGACGGAAAGTACACTTTTTACACGGTTTCGGACGACGGCATCCGGCTCTGGGTGGACGACCAGTTGGTGATCGACAACTGGACCAACCACGGCGAGACGGAAAACCAGGGGCAGATCGAGCTGTGGGGCGCGAGACCCCATCTCATCCGCATCGAGTACTTTGAGAACACCGGCGCGGCCGCTGCCAAACTCCTCTGGGCGGGGCCCGGCCTCGAGAAACAGGTGATCGCGACCCAGTTCCTCTTCCCCGACCTTTGGTCGGAGGGCACCAAGGGCACGGGGCTGAGAGCTGTCTATTATGCCGGCACGGAACTGGGCGGGACTGCCGAGGACAACCTTCCTCCGGGCACTGCGGAAGGGTGGGTGCGGATGGCCAAACTCGGCCGGGGCTTCGCGATCTGGGAATCCAACCGGACTGGGGCCTGGCGCATCTGGCATCGCAACCTCGACGGCTCCGATCTGCGGCAGGTCACGCCCGACGAGACGGACCGCGACCATCTGGCACCGCACATCAGCCCCGACGGCACTCGGTTGGTGTACGTCAGCGTTCCCCACGCCCTCATGATCAGTTGGCGGGAGGATGCGCCGGACGGCATCCCCATGTATGTGATCAAGCTCGATGGTTCCGGCCGCAAGCAGATCGTCGCGAACGTGCGCACCTATGGCGGCGACCGCGCTGCCGTCTGGCTTGATGACGACACCCTGATCGACCTCCCCGCGGGCAAGGGCCCGACGAAGCTGAAGCTCCGTACCGGCGCGGAAGAACGGTTGCCGCCCAGCGGACTCTGGCTGCTCAACCGAACCCTGACGCACGCGACCACCGGCGACCCCACCTTCAGCCCCTACGATGCGGCCAAGGGAACCATCAGCGAGCAAGCCGCCCTCGGCGGGTGCGAGCCCTATTTCACCACCGACGGCGTCTGGGGATTCTGGATGGGCGGCGGCGGGGGGCCGATCAATCGCATCCGCCTCGGCACGCGCCAGGTCAGTCCCATCATCAATCTCCATGATCGCCGCATGCCTGCTGACCGCGCCTACCTGTACTTCCCCATGTTCTCACGCTGCCAGCGCCTGTTCGCGTTCGGCGCCTCCCCCGATCAGCACGATCACGACAAATCCGACTACGACATCTTCGTCGCCCCCTCCAATCCGGACACCCTTGAACTGACTGCAAATCCCGTCCGCTACACCTTCAACGGGGCCACCGACCGTTACCCTGATGTCTTCCTGGCGGACTTTGAACTTGGAACGTACGTCGGCGAAGCGCCCTTCACCTTAGACCTCAAGGGCGACAAGACCTCCGTGGAATGGACTTGGGATTTCGGCGACGGCTCCAAGCCAACGCGCCGGTCGGAGCATACCTTCACCGTTCCGGGCGACTACGACGTGCGTGTCACGCAAGAGGGCAAGACCCTGCGCGGGCGCGTCCGCGTGCGCCCCACCCAGCCGCCGTCCGTGCAGTCCGTTTTCCTGCAGGGCGACCGCGACGTCGTGGTGGAATTCGACGAACCCATCCAAATCGCCAGATTGCGCGTGGAGGCGCCGCAAGGGATCCGAGTTACTGCCAGGCGCGCGGAGAAGCAGCGGCTCATCTTGACGCTCGCGTCCGAACTGAAGCAGGAAACCACCCTCGGCCTCTCGGGAATCAGTGATGTCGCTCAGCGCCCGAACACCCTCTCCGCGACGAAAGTCGTGGTTCACCCGCTGGAATGGCCCACCGACCGCAATGGCCTGGTCTTGGCCTGGCGCACGGCCGCCGTCCCGGTCAACGCTGTCAATCCGGCAACCGGACAGCCGGCGGTCAGCAAACTCACGCGGCGCGACGCGGCCCGCCTGGACCACGATTCCGCCCTGCTCCTCAACGGCGGCTCCTGCGTCGCTACCAATGCCGATGCGCGTCTCCTCGAGGCCTGTCGCGCCTCAAATGCACTGACCATCGAGGCGACCCTCACGCCGGCCAACATCACCCAGGAAGGACCCGCACGCATCGCGACCTTCTCCTCGGATCCCTCGAGCCGGAATTTCACCTTGGGGCAACAGCAGGGCAAACTGATGTTGCGTCTGCGCACCCCGCAGACCGGACTCAACGGGGTGAACCCCGAACTGGATCTCTGTTCCGTTGAAGCCAATCGCACCTATCATGTCGCCCTCACTTATTCAGGCGGAAAGCTCTTGTGCTATTTGGACGGCGCGAAGGTGCTCGACGCTGCCAACGTCCAGGGCGATTTCAGCAACTGGACCCCGCACCATCTGGTGTTCGGGGACGAATGGAACGGCGAACGCAATTGGTCGGGAACCCTCGAAGGCGTGGCGGTGTTCTCCCGCGCTCTCAACCCGGATGAAGTGAGACGCGAGTACCAAGCCTACCAGCGCATTCGCACCCGGCGCCCGGCAGTGGCACACCTCGTCGTCAACGCCGAACTGATCAAACTGTCGAAAGTTCCGACGCTGAAGGAAATCCTTCCCTATCGTGAGGCGCTGGTTGTGGGTGAGTATCGGGTGAAGCAGGTGGTGGATGGCAAACTGGAAGCGCAGACCGTGCGCGTGGCTCACTGGGCGCTGCTCGACGGCGCCGCCAGGAGCCCGGCATCACGCAAGCCCGGCTGGTCCGGCCGCCTCAACCTCGAGACCTTGGAGGCGAATCCCCAACTGAAGAGTCTCTTCGTGAGCGATACCCTCGAGGACAACTTCGAGGCGGTCCTGTATTACGATTCGGCCATATGACCGGCGTGGGCGCCACGCGCATTTCCATCATCGACTGCCGTTGGCGAACCCAGGATCCAACTCGGGACCCATTTTCATGTCATGACACGATCGAATCGATTGTTCAGCCGCTGGCAGGATCTCTCGCTCGCCGCCGCGCTTGGCTTTGCGGCGGCCGCTTCGACGTCGCAGGCGGCTTCCGAGCCAGTTGGAGCGTCAAAGAGGACTCACACTTGGCAGCGGTGGGAGCACGTCCTGACCAGCGCCCGCATCTACGACAACCCATATCGCGAGGTGACCCTGCGGGTGACTTACACCGGGCCGGGTGACCGCACGCTCCGCACATACGGGTTCTGGGACGGCGGCGACACCTTCCGGATTCGCTGCGCATTCCCCACTCCAGGAACCTGGCGATGGGAGATGGAGTGCTCCGACACCACCAACACCGGCCTGCATCGTCAGCGCGGCACCGTGGAGGTTTCGCCGTATCGTGGTCGCAGTCCGCTCTACCGGCACGGTTTCCTGAAGGTCAGCGACAACCGGCGCTACCTGGCCTACGGGGATGGAACCCCGTTTCTGTGGATCGGTGACACGGCCTGGGCTGTGCCGCAACGGGCCAGCGACGAAGGAATGGGAGGCCTACATCGCCGACCGCACCGACAAGCACTTTACGCTCATCCAGGTGGCGCCAGCGCCCGAGTGGGCGGGGGAGAGCGACCGCCAGGGGCAAAGGCCTTTCATCGACAAAGCGTGCGCACAATGGAACCCGGCCTACTGGCAGTCGTTCGAACGCAAGGTTCAGCGCGCCAACGAGGAGGGTCTGGCCGTATTGTTGGTTGGGCTGATGGAGCCTGTCCGTCGTTACCCCGAGGCCGCCCAAGCCTGCCTGTTTGCCCGGAACATCGTCGCGCGGCTGTTCGGCAACTTCGTCGTCTTTTCACCAAGCTTCGACAGCGAGTTCATGCCCCTGGCGGATGAGGTGGGTCGCGCTGCCCGCGAGGCCACGGCCATGCACCTCACCACCCAACACCCAGGCACGCCCTGGAACCAGCCGACGCCGACCATCTCGGACCAGTACTACGACCGGCCTTATCTGGACATCGCCGGCGTGCAGAGCGGGCACAACGCCGGCAACCGCGAATGGTGTGCCCACCACGCGATCGAGTGGACGCTGCACCTCTACCGTCACGAACCGCACAAGCCGGTCATCAACCTGGAAGCCATGTACGACGCCCAGGGCGAGAATGGCTGGCAGGCGGTGGACGCGCGCTCACTGGGTTGGCGGAGTTGGCTGTCGGGCGCAACGGGCTACACGTACGGCGCCGGCGATCTGCCGCCCAAGTGCCCGCAGGGCAGCGGCGCGGTGTGGAGGTGGGTCACCGACCCGGAGAAATACGATTACTGGAAGAAAGCGCTCCAATGGGAGAGCGCCTTCCAAATGAAACACCTCCACGATTTCCTCGCCGCCATCGAGTGGTGGCGCCTGGAACCCGCGCACGATCTCATCCGCAACCAACCGAACGAGGTGACCCGCCGCATGGTGCTGGCCCGGAGCGTTGCGGGCGATCTGGCGGTGGCCTACCTGCCGAACAACGAAGCCATCGAGATCGACGTGTCCGTGTTCCCGGCAGCACTCGAGGCTCGCTGGTTCGACCCGGTGCACGACCGCTATAGTCCAATCGCCGACGGCATCGAGAACAAGGGGACGCACCGCTTCGCACCGCCGGCAAAGGGCGACTGGGTGCTGCTGCTGCAACGAAAGGACGGGTGAACGCGTGGACCACCGGAGTCTCCTTGTCTCGTTCGGGGTTCACCTCTGGCTCGGTGCGACCCTGACGGGCGGCGCCGCGGCTTACTTCCCGCCACCGGAATCGAAAGGCGGTTGGCGATCCCTCATCACCGCCAATGCAGCGCCAGTCGGCCAACCGATCCCGGCGTGGTTCCCCAACGCTCCGCCCCTGCCGCCGCCCCAGGGAGAAGTAATCCGCGTCGCGACGGTGGACGAATTGCTCGCCGCCGTCGATCGCGTCGGGCCGGGCGGCACGATCCTCCTGGCCGGCGGCCACTACAAGCTGCCCCGAGTCATCGTCCTCCAGGGAAAGCAGAACATCGCCATCCGTGGCGCCTCCGGGGACCCGGCCAAGGTCACGCTCAGCGGCCGTGGGTGGGATAGCCAAGCCCAAGGCGATGACCTCCTCCACATCGCCTGCTGCGAAGGAATCACCATCGCCGACCTGACTTTCGCTGACTGCCGCTCATACGGAATCAAGGTCGAAGCCGAGAACGCGCCGAAGGACATCCACATCTACCACTGCCGCTTCCGGGACATCGGTGTCCGCGCGGTCAAGGGTTCGGCGGGCCAAGACCCGAACGTCCGCGCGGTGAAGGGCTCGATCCGCTACTGCCACTTCGAGAACACCCGGGTCCCGCCGGCCGACTGGTTGTTCGGGGGCGACTACATCGCCGCCATCGACATGATGGCGCTTGAGGACTGGACCTTCAGCGACAACGTCTTTCGGAACATCAAAGGACGCACCGGTGGAGGGCGGGCCGCGGTCTTCATCTGGGTGCGTTCCCGGCGGGTCGTGGTGGAACGGAACCTCATCATCGACTGCGACCGGGGTGTGGCCTTTGGCAATCCCGGTCAGTCCACGGCCAATCTCGCCGGAGAACGGCTCGTCTATGTCGCCGACGGCGTCATCCGCAACAACTTCATCGTCGGCGGTCCGGACTGTGGGATCGAGCTTTGGCACGCGGATCGGATCAAGGTTCTCAACAACAGCATCTGGCGGCCGGAGCAGAACTGGAGTCGGGGCATCCGCGTGGGAGCGGGGACGGCTCACACGGAGATCGTGAACAACCTGGTGCATGGCGAGATCCGGCTGGACGGTGGAGAAGCGCAGATGAGTCACAACCTGACTGGCCGGCTCGAGGGCTGTTTCGAGGACCCGGCGTCGGGGAATCTGGCGCTCACTCCGGCGGCCACTGGAGCGATTGACCAGGGTGTGTCACTGCCCGAAGTGACCGACGATATCCGCCGGTACCTTCGCAGGGGGCGCCCCGACTTGGGTGCCTGGGAATTCGAGGGCGAGAGGAAGCTCGATGAATAAGCAGCCGAGAGCATGGTTCAGACTCGGCAGAGTGGAATTGAATGCAATGAACTCGCTCCAACCAACCACACAAGAGCTGCTCTGCAGGCTGGCTGTCTTCTGGCTGGCGGCCGCTCCGACGCTGGCGCAGCAGGACCAGCCAATTCAGCTACCAAGTCGAAGACTCACGCCTCAAACCCTGACCAACCAGGCCTCAGAACTCCGCCGTCCCGAGATCCAGATCCTTGAGCGTATGGAACTGTCCGGCGGACTGGTGCGCGAGAAACTCCGGTTGCCAGGTTTCGATCCCGACGAGTCCGTGCCGGCGGTCGCCATCCATCCTGTGTCGGGCGGGCCATTCCCGGTGGCTATCTGCCTCCACTCCTTCCGGGGTGCGAAGGAGAACCTCGAGCCGTGGTGCCGCGATCTCGCCGCCCGGGGCATCTTCGCAATTGCCATCGACGCCCATCTCCACGGTGAACGTTCCATCGCCGGCATCTTCCATGGTGACAACATCGCGTCGCTTGGCGGCGAGTACAGCATCTGGGTGCATCAGACTTCCATTGCCCGCACGGCAAAGGACGTGCCCATCATCCTTGACACACTGGCTCACCGCCCCGACGTAGATACGTCCCGGGTGGCTGCGACGGGAGTATCCATGGGCGCCAGCACGGCCATGGTCCTCGCTTGGCGCGAGCCACGCGTCCGCGTCGTGGCAAGTGTCGTTGGTGCGGTCGATTTCTGGTGGGACGTAACCAAGATCTCGCCTGGTCCCGAACAGGAAGCGCGCAAGGCATCTTACGGTCTCCGCCTCCGGGAGTTGGTCGGCTCGATTGACCCGAAGCCCCGCTTCGCCCAGATCTCCCCGAAGGCGCTGTGTCTCATCAACGGTGGTCGCGACGAGTACATCGACCTCGAGTCGGTGCGCCGCTTCGTGGCGGACCTCGAGCCGCTCTACGGAAAGGACCGGAGCCGCTTGCGGTTTGTGCCGTTCCCGGAGGCGGGACACGGAGTAACCGAGGCCATGTGGAAAGAGGCTCAAGAGTGGATCGTCCGGGGCCTGGGAAGCGGGACCGCAGACGACAGCCCGCGATGAAGGAGCGGCCGACTCGGTAGCCTACACACTCGCGTCGAGGAAGAGCTTCATGCGCCCGTTTCTCGTTGAGCGGAATCAGGTCGCGAAGCGTCGTAGTGCCACGGCGGGGACACTACCGGCAATCCGAGCCGGCGAGCCGCGGCTTCTGCAGGCGGCAGATCGTTCTTGAAGATTGGAAATGGATTTCCTATTTTCAATCCATGATTGAACGGACCCTGTTACGCTTGCTCCAGCAGCGGCTGGCGCAGTTCCCCGCCGTCACACTCGTCGGCCCGCGCCAGTGCGGCAAGACGACGCTTGCGCGCACGTTGGCCCGGCGTTACTTCAACCTGGAAGCGCCGGAGGAACGCACACAACTCGACGCCCGGTGGGAGGAGGTTATCGCCACCGACAGCCCGGTGGTGTTCGACGAAGCCCAGCTCTGGCCAGAGCTGTTTCGCCGGCTGCGCGGGGCGATTGACGAGCAGCGCAAACAGAATGGTCGCTTCATCCTGCTCGGCTCCATTGCGCCCTCCCTGATGCGCGACGTCGGCGAGTCCCTGGCCGGGCGCATGGCGGTGCTGGAACTGGCGCCCTTTCACTTGGGCGAGGTGAACGATCTGGAACGGCTCTGGCGCTGCGGCGGCTTCCCGGACGGTGGCGTGCTAGGCGGCGAGGCCTATCCTGTCTGGCAGGAAAGCTACCTGCGCGCGATGGCCGAACGAGACCTGCCGATGTGGGGTTTGCCGGCCAAACCGATGGTCACGCAACGGCTCTTCCGCATGGTGGCCGCCGAACATGGGGCGATTCTGAACTTGTCCAAACTCGGCCAAAGCCTCGGCCTGTCGCACCACACGGTGAACGCCTACCTCGACCAACTGGAAGGCGCGTTCCTGATCCGGCGACTGCCGCCCTTCGCGGCCAACCTGCGCAAACGGCTCGTCAAGGCCCCCCGGCTTTACTGGCGCGACACCGGCGTGCTCCATGCGCTCCTGCGGTTCCCGGCCGGCGACGACCTGCTGGCGCAGCCTTGGGCGGGCGCGAGTTGGGAAGGCTTCGTGATTGAACAGATCCTCACGGCCCGCGCCGCCCGCGGCGAAGGCGGCGACGCCTACTTCTTCCGCAGCCACGACGGCTACGAAGCCGACCTCGTGATCGAAAGCGGCCGCGCCCGCGAAGTGATCGAAATCAAGCTCACTTCCGGGCCGGCCCCAGAAGACCTGGCTCGACTGGCCCAAGTCGGCGACCTGATCAAAGCCACCCAACTCGTGCTGCTCTGCCGGGTCCGCAAATCGGTCACCACCGGCCGCCAGTGGGTGACAAACTTGGCCGGCTATTTGGGGGCGAAAGCATAAAGCGGTGTTTGTGCCATTTCGGAGATGGCGCAGTTCGCCATTCGGAAGTCGTCATTCCAAGTTCGCGCCTGCCGCCCAGCGCGCGTACAAGACGCCGCACAACAACGCGGTACTCAATCCAATTCGTTTGATCGGGAATGCCTTTGTCTGTGGGGCAACACACGCGTGTCGAGGCAGCGCGTGATGCGGCCCTGTTCTCGTCGCGCGGAATCAGGTCGGAAAGCGTCGTGGCCACAGGACGGGACTCGACTCTGAGGTCGGACGGATGAGAAGGAAGGTGAAGGGAACTGATCCAGCGCGTCAAAGCACAGAACATGGCGACGCGCGAGGGGCAATAGGCGGGTGCATCTCTGGAGCTCAAGAATCAGTCTGTCACCTCCAGCAACTCGCCAAGTACGAGCGTGACGTAGTCTCTGATGCTGCGGACTTCATCTTTGGAACTCGCCACGTGAACGCCAACCGAGGAGTGGGTCTAGACGGACCTGACAAACTTGCCGATTGACTCCTCGATGACTTCGACTGCATCGCCAAAGGTCTTCGCCTGCGGTCCTTTTGGGCGTCGAGCGCGGAGAATGAACATCGCCTTCTGCTTCATGGTTGGACCTTTGGCGTCGGGCTCGAGCTTGAAACCCGGCTGCCCTGTGACTTCAGCGTCAGGGGCCAACGTATCCAGCAATTCCCGAAGGGCCTCGCGAAATTCTACAGCAGTGCCCCGCCAAGACTTCCGGTTGCCCCCTCTGAGGTCGAGAAGTCCCTGTTCGTATGAATCCGCTGCTGCTGCATTTACCTTCCGCAGGTTTTCGAGGATGCGCGCCTGACGAGGTTCGAAGGACGTGTTCGGCGTTGAACCGCCCAAGGAGCCGAGCGAGCGAAGCTCAATCTCCGACAAGGCGCGCTTCGACGCCGCAAGGGATCGCCGATAATCCTCTACGCGTGTGCGACGCTGTGTGCAGCGAAGAAGTTCCTGCATCGCACCGTCAAACAGCGTCATTTCGCCCTCCCCCGAGAGCGCTGCGAGCATCGTGGGTCTTGCTTGCTCAAAATAGCTCCTCACGAGTTCGCGGACATTGCTCTTTGTTTCCGCTGTATTGACGTGCAGCGCCTTGACCTTCCGCAGAGATCGCTCGGCAGATTCCAGAGCTTGGCTAAGTTGGTCAATGTGGTTGCTCATTGAATCGCTCTGCGGCTGGAGAGCCACAGGCTACTGCTTCCGCCTCGCCCTTGTCCTAACGGTTCTCTTGGCCCTTCTGGCCCTCGGGGCATTTGGATCTGTTCCTTTGCGTGGAAGATTGTGCGCCGCCAGATTGTAGCCTACCGGATTCAAACGATATTTCCCGCTACCCAGACTGTCGAAATAGCCCGCGTTCTTGGCGTTTGTTAGGAGCATTGTTTGGGCCTTGGGCAATCGAAACCCCGCTTGCTTGAAATACTTCAGCACATCTTCCACGCTCACCTCCGACCTTCGCTCAGCCTGCGGCGCATGTTCGGTCAGATAAAAGGCGACAAGAGCGGCCATTTCGCTGGCTGAGGAAGGTTCCTTTTCCTCTTTGAGCGATTTAATGTCGACCACTCGGCTGTCCTGCGTGACGGTCGGTCCAGCAGGAGCTGGTGGCGGCTGCATGACCGGCGCAGCGGATTTCTCGCTCGTGGGGAAAACGACTCTTAGACACTCACAGGCCGCGCGGATGGCTGTTACCCGGTTCGCGTCGTCGAGCGATTCGAGAGCCCGGACAACTTCATCGATGGCTTGCCCGAGAGTCTTTTGAGTTCCACCGTCTTTTTCCATAGGTCATCGCTTTCGTTTGCTGAGGCTTCGTTGTGCTTTTGCTTTGGTCCGATATGCGGTCTGCTTCTCCATCAACACCAACTCCCGCTGGTGCCGGTTCACCTCGACCGGCAAATGGTCTGATTGCAGTCGGCTCCAGAGCGTGGCAAGTTCCTGCGGCGGCAGTTCGTCCACGAAGCGGAATGCGGAGGCGGCCAGGTAGGTACGGTCTTTCTCCAAAGCCAGCCACCGGCGGTCGAGCTTCTCCGCCGCACTGCCGGTGGTGTTGGAGCCGGCAAAGATGTCCAGCACGGTGCCTGCCTGCCGCGCTACGCTTGGCGCAGGCAGGTCGCCCAGGTTGGTGAGGCGGCCCAAACTCCTACCGCCACCCTCACCCGGCCTCCGGCCACCCTCTCCCATCCGATGGGCGAGGGAAGACAGGAAGAAGGTCGGCAGCCTGTCCTGGAAGCGCGCCGGAGGCGGCGCCACGGTCTCACGAAACCGTAGCCACATGAGGATAGCCGCGGATTTTGTCGTCCGTGGTCACGAGGGTCAGCCTTTCCACGCGGGCGGTGGCGATGAGCACGCGATCCGCCGGATCCCGGTGAACGGGCGGCGGCAGGCTGTAGGCCTCGGCCATGATCTCAGCCGTGATGGGCAGGCACGGCCACGCCGTTCGCTTCAGCAACGCATCCCACCAGGCGCGCCAGTGGTGTTTGAGCGTGATTCTTCGGCCCTCCTGAAGGCAGGCCAACTCGGCCACGGAAACTGCCGACACGACGACTTCTCCCGACGGAGCCGCGTCAATCAGTCGGAGCGTGGCCGCCGACAGGTCGGGGGTCTTCTCCGCAATGAAGAGGATGGCGCAGGTGTCCAGGAGGTAAGGCATGGCGGTTTTACCTGAGCATCGCCCAGTGTTGCTCGGGAATGCACGGCTCCGTCAGGTCGCCGTGGATTTGCACCGTGCCTGCCATGCAGCCCACGACGCTGCGCGCAGGTTTCCTGGGGCCGGGTTTGCGGACCGGTTCGACGCGGGCCAGGGGCACATTGCGACGGCAGACGATCACTTCGCCGCCTTTTTCCACCACGGCCAGGAGCTCCGAGAATCGGTCTTTGAACTCCGCGATGTTCACGGTGGTACTCATGGCCATGAAGATGGCCAACTTCATGGCCAAAGGCGAGACTTTATCGGCACGCGCTGGAAGGCTTGGGGGCACGGTCCGCAGCCTGCTCGCTGTTCTCGGCACACCCATTAGCTCTCGGCAGGTATGAGACTGATCAGCAATGCATTCGTCGCCGCGGCGTCGGAACGGTTAGCGAGGCTGAACGGTTGATTCCTTGCTGACCTCATCCCTTCCTCCCTTTAGCCTTGCCGCTGGCGTCGCGCTCCGGTTTGACGTGGAAGCCGATCTGGCGGCGGGGCGGTTGGGGTTCAGGAGCGGGATCGAGGAGGCGCATGATGCGCAGGTCAAGAAGCTCGATATTCCGGACCTCACCCGTTACCCTCGGCCGGCATGAAACCGATGGGAAAGGATTGCCTCGCCGCTGCTGCGCTATTCCTGATCGCGGCGACGCTCGTCGCCGCGCCAGCCATCGGCGACGCTGGCCCCGCATCTCCGACCCGCACCAAGCCGCTGTTCAAAGACTTCCTGGGCATCAATGGGCATTTCACCTTCAAGCCGGAGCTGTATCGCCAAGCCGGTCGGCTCGTCCGCAACTATCACAACGTCAACTGGGACGTGAAGCAACCGGGCGACGCGATCACACCCCCCGTCTGTGTCAACGGCGTGAACTGGAAGAACGACGTCTATGGCCGGTGGCAGAAAGCCGGCTACGAAACGGATATCTGCATCCAGTTCAGCGGATTCCAGGCAGACGTGGCCGATTATCAGCGGTTCTGGGTCGGGCAGGAACGCTGGTGCTACGACTACGGTAAGGCGATGGCCGGCTACTTCGGGCCTTCAGGCCCGGAGAAGCTCTGCACTTCCATCGAGATCGGGAACGAGCCGGGCTCGAAATTCGACCGGGCGTTGTTCAAAACCCTTTTCCAGCAGATGGCCCTGGGCATTCGGGAGGGCGATCCCCGGGTCAGGATTCTCACTCCCGCCGTTCAGGCGCGCCCGGGGGACGACTATTCCCAGGACCTGCGCGACCTCTACGCGGAGCCGGAGATCCTGCCCCTTTACGACGTCATCAACCTGCACACCTACGCCTCCGTCGAACGCAAGAACCCCAGCGAAAACCCGTGGAACCGCAGCTATCCTGAAGATCCAGCCATCGCCTACCTCCGGGTGGTGGACGAGGCCGTCGCCTGGCGCAACGAGCACGCCCGGGACAAGGAGATCTGGATCACCGAGTTCGGCTACGACGCGTGCACCCCCGAGGCCATGAACCGCCGCCAGGACTGGTTCCTGAAGCTCGATTGGCAGGGCCATACGGATCTGCAACAGGCACAGTATCTGGTCCGATCCTACCTGGCCTTCGCCGAGCGGGACGTCCAACGCGCCTACCTCTACTTCTATGACGACGACGATTCGCCCAGATTCCACGGATCCTCGGGTCTGACGCGCAAGTTCGCCCCGAAGATCTCGTTTTGGGCCATCAAACAGCTCTACGAGATACTGGGAGATTGCCGTTTCAAGCGCATCGTCAAGAAAAGCCCGGACGACCTGTTCGTCTATGAATTCGAGGACGGAGATGACCCTGGCCGCCTCGTCTGGGTCGTCTGGTCGCCGACCGGCACCCGGACGAACGAGAAGGACCACCACGAGCCCCGCGAGACGAAGGTGACGCTCAGCGGGTTGCCGGCCCTTCCGGTCCGGGTGATCGGCATGGCCACAGCCGATGGCGACGCCCCGCAGCCGTCCTGGGAGAAGGCGGGGCCATCGGCCATCACGCTGACCGTCGGCGAAAGCCCGATCTACCTCATCACGGAACGTACCGCGTCTCGGAATTGATGCGCAGCGAATCGACCTATGCAAACCAACCTGCTGCCACACCACCAGCATACCTTGGAGATTCTATGAAGAACGAAACGAACGGCAGCACGATCCGCCGCGTCCGTCCTGGATTCGCGGGCATCCTCCTCTCGGCGGTTCTGTGGAACACGAATGCTGCGATGGCGGCAGATGCGTACCAACCGTTCACAGGCGAGAAGACCGCCTGGCACGAGGGGTTTGACCGCTACGATTTCATGATGGACGAGGAGACCCTGGACATCAAACCCGCGAAGGCGCCGGAAGACGCAGGCTACGGGACCGGAGCCCCGGTGAAGGGCCAGCGGCGATGCATCGTGGTCGTTCCCAAGAACGTGGCATCCGGCACCCCCTGGTCCTGGCGTGGCTGTTATTGGGACCACGAGCCTCAGACCGAAATCGAACTGCTCAAGCGGGGTTTTCACATCGCCTACATCACCGCCGACGTCTCGCTCAAGCCGGACAAGAAATGGGACGCCTGGTATGCGTTCCTTACGGAGCAGCGCGGTTTCTCCAAGAAGCCCGCCTTCATCGGCATGAGCCGGGGCGGAGAATACGCATATACTTGGGCCACCACCAATCCTGATAAGGTATCGTGTATCTACGCGGACAATCCTGGGGCCAACCGGGATATGCTCATGAGGCTCCGGGATCTGGCCGCGAACGATGTGCCCCTGCTGCACGTCTGCGGCAGCATTGATCCCGCGTTGGGACGGGCCTCCTCGGTCATCGAGAACATCTATCAACAGTGGGGAGGCCGGACAACGGTGATGATCAAGGAAGGCGCCGGCCATCATCCGCACAGCCTGCGCGATCCCAAACCGCTGGCGGACTGGATTGAAGGGAACCTCAAGCCGGCCGGCGGCACTCCGCCCGCCTTCGTCCCCGGGAGGTTCACGAAGACCTCTTTCTACAGCGCAGAAAGCTCCTACCGTGATTATTCGAAGGAAGGGACTTACATCGCCTGTCGCGGACCGGGATTCACCGAGTGCTACGACCGCTATGCTTTCGATCTAACGGGCGTTGAAGGCACCATCAACGTCGTTGTGCCGAAGACGGCGGCAGCGGGGAACCCTTGGGTGTTCCGGGCGGACACGGTCTCGCGGGAGTCGGTGGTGGATCTGGCGTTGCTGGCCAAGGGATTTCACATCGTCGTCGGTCCGGTTCCCTACAACGCCGACGGCCCGTCTCGGGCGCATTGGGACACGGTTTACCGGCACCTGACAGAACGTGGTTTTTCCAGGAAGCCCGTGCTGGAAGGCGCTGGAGGAGCGGCCGGGGAGGCTTATGCCTGGGCCATCGAAAACCCAAACAAGGTGGCCTGCGTGTACGGGGAGAATCCGGTCCTGCGCAGCCACATGGCGAAGACGCCACCGCTGGATAACCTGGCCCCGCTGGCCAGGGCCGGGGTGCCCTTGCTGCATGTTTGCGGCGGTCTCGATCCGTGGCTCAACGACCAGACGCGGGTGGTCGAGAAGCGGTACAAGGAACTCGGTGGCCAGATCACCGTCATCGTCAAGGAAGGCGAAGGGCATTTCCCAACCGCGCCGCGAGATCCGAAGCCGGTGGTGGATTTCATCACCGCGCGAGCGCAATGATCCCAATACGCGAATGAACACCTTGATTAGATGGATCACAGGCAGAGCCGGTCTTCGCGCTCTGATACGACCGAAGCCCATAACCTATACGTTAATCGCTGTGGTGGCATTTGGCTGCGCGGCGACGGCTCGCGGAGCTGGACAATATCTGAAGGCTGATTATCCGGCATCGACCGCCACGAACGAATTGCAGGTGGGGGTCACTTAC
>Ga0315274_10003862_pt1 | contig 22217 bp, 22 predicted proteins | sample YL17G02_20_MG_FD_203700 | JGI IMG/M metagenome (GOLD analysis project Ga0315274, IMG submission 203700) | Sediment microbial communities from Yellowstone Lake, YNP, Wyoming, USA - YL17G02_20 | ecosystem: Environmental > Aquatic > Freshwater > Lake > Sediment | place: USA: Wyoming | collected...
CTTGGATTCCTTGATCACGCGAACCCGAATGACGTCTCCCGGCAGGCCATACGCAACAAAGCACACCTGTCCCGTGATACGGCACACGCCGTATCCGCCGTGAGCAAGCGAACTGATAGTCGCGGTGTGCAGCTTGTCCATAAAGAAGTCAAAGCAGCTTTCCGGCGGCAGAGTGTACGCCGCCTGGGAGACAATTCCAAGGACGAACGTGTCGCGAGGCCTGAACCTGACGCTCAATCAGGACGGCTCAGTGCCGCTGCGCAGATGAATGGGCATCCCCGGTCTGGGCCTAGAGGTCACCCGGCGGGGAATCGCTGACGACAAGAATATGCGGCAGGCACCACTTTTCATTCGCACCGACACCATCCAGCACCACGCCTCGTCCCTGCTTAAACTGAACGAGCAGCCCTATAGCGGGTCCGGACGTGTTCTCGCCACGGATGAGCTTAGTCACATCTGCCAGGGGATTGGACAATCCAGAGCCATTCGCCCGACTCCAATGCAGGCCGTCACCCAGCGAGACCGCAAAGCTCGAGCCCACCTCCGTAGACCATTCGTCGCCAGACCAGGCAGAGATGCTCGCATCCTCAATGTTCACACAACTGAAGACGAACCGGCAATCAGCCGGATAGGAATGCACCAGTTCTCCCGCATCCGGAAGCCGCAGAGCTACGGACTTGTTTTTTTCGTCACCTCCCCAGACCACATCACCCTCTCGCCGGCTCTCCCTCACCCCGAGACTCATTTTCGCTCCCTTCTGGGCCGAAAGGGCTACCGTCGCCGCATTCTTCAGCAACACAGCGTCCACAACGTATCCGTGCAAGAGCGTCGCATATGGATCGACGCTTTCATTCAGATTATATTCGCTCTCCTGAAATATGTCCTGGCGAAACCAGCGAGAGGCAGCACTGTAGTCCTGCATGACGCGCTCGATAGCAGCCGTTTGCTCATCCGTCAGTTTCAGCGTAACGGTGTTGGCTTCGCCCGGCACGAGCTGAGTCGTAACCTCTGTTTCGTTGTCACCGCCTGCGCCGCGCATCCACAGGGCGACCCTGGAACGTTCCTCTGCGGCCCCGGACCGGAAGGCTGGTTGGACCCCGCGAATCACAAGGAGATTCGGCGGCATCTTGATGCTGGCTTCAGGCGCCCCCAGTTCCGCCTTCGAATGAGTAAATCTCATTACGTCTATGTGTACCGGGCGGGGGCTTCTCGAAGGCCGGCCGGGCGGCGGTGAGGGTTCGATGGACACTTGGCGACTATAGACTCCAGCGTGGCCTACCAGCACCCGGTCCCTGTGAAACCATGCGAATTCGCCGACCTTGTCGTCAACACTAAGAGACGCCATAACCAATAGGCGTTCGTCGCGGAAAGGCAGCTCAGGTTCGATGACAAAGCGCGTCTCGACGGCTGTGCAATTCGGGGCAAGAATACGGAGCGTCGAGCCTGTCCCCGCGAACAGAGAATGCTCGACACTCAATTTCATAGCAGATTGAGGGTCGTCGAGTCTGAGAGAGTATTTGCCCTGCGGCACTGGGTAGAACCGGGCCCGGCCCTCGGCATCCGTCTCGAGGACGGCCGTGGCGGTTTCGTTGCCGTCAGGTTTCCCGAACAGCACGACTCGTACGCCTGCCGCTGGCGGCCCTTCAGGGGCGCCGCGCCGCACCTCTACATCCAGTGCCAATCCCGCCGGCTCCGGCGTATTGCCGGTCCCGAGTTCCTTCACGGTCTTCAGGAGTTCCGTCTGCGTGGCTTGCATCGTCTGCATCTGCCGCATACTGTATGCGAGAAACACCGCGGCCAAAACAACCACTGCCGCCGATACCGCCGCAATACCTGTCTGGATCCAATCGCGCATGATTCGTTCCCTCATGGCGTCCCACCACAGGCGCCGCGCCAACGCGTCCGGATTGCCGAACCGCGCAAGAGCCTGTTCCCACGCCTTGTCCTCGGGCCGTCCGGCTCGGGTCATCTCATCTTCTGCGGCCAGCGCAAGGTGGTCCGCCAGTTCGTCAAGGATGTCGCGCCGCAGATCTTCCGGTTCCAACCGGCTCCGATGCGGAAACGGGTCCGCACCTGCTTCAGGCCATCGCATTGGGCGCCATCCCAAGCACGTCGTTTACCGCCGCCGAGAACCGGCGCCATTCCGCCTGTTTTCTTTCGAGCACTTCCAGTCCCTTTGCCGTGACGCGGTAGTACTTTCGCCGCCGCTTCGGCCCGGCCTCGACCCAGTAGGATTCGAGTAGCCCGTCCCGCTCCATACGATGCAGCGCGGGATAGAGACTCCCCTCCTTCAGTTCCAGATAGCTCCTCGAGCGAGCCACCACCTCCTGAGTGATACTATAACCATAAGTAGGTTGCGGACTTACAACCTGCAACAGGAGCATCTCCAATGCCCCGGACAACAACTGCGAGTCCATCGTTCGGCCCTCCTGCCTTGGCATTCAATGCATAAACTTTCTATGCCTAGAGCGCCTATATATTATCACAGTCAGGCTCCTTTGTCAAGGGGCTTGAATCGGCAGTTTGCCGGAATCTGGCGATGAGAGTAGAATGCTCTCCACGGGGAGATCGGTATGGACAAAGGCGCGCGGCCAGACGGTGCCGTAGCAGGAGGGGCGCCCATGAAGACGTTCGTGCTCGTGATACTGTCTATCGGCGTGGCCTTTCAGGCACTGGCTCAGTCGGCGAGTGGTGACGACCCGAACATGCGCACACTCCATTTCCCATCCGACCGGTCGGTGGGCGAACTCATCGATCTCGATAGGCCCATCGACAATGCCTTACACGACTGGTGGTGGGGCGCCGCATGCGAGAAAATCGGAGTCGCTCAGGGTGACGTCGCTGTTCCAAAGGCGACTCGGCTGGGGCTTGTCGTTGCTGAGAAGGAATTCAAGGACCCGTATTTCATCAACGATCTCCTTCCAGACAGCTTTGAGTACCTGCAATTCCCTTCGAACCGACGTGCTGAACCGGGGGCAGTCGCTGTCGCGCATGTTGCCCATCTCACGGGTTTGAGAACGCTGGTGATGGAAGGGCTTGACGTCCCGGGTAATGCACTGGCATTGCTGGAGAATCTGAAATCGTTGGAGCGGTTGTACGTCCACTCTACCAGCTTGGACGAGGCCGGGTTTGGCAGTATCGCCGGGCTAAAGACGCTAACAGGACTTCGTTTCGAGCCGGGAGAGAACAGTATCACGACGAGTCAACTCTCAGGTCTGGCGGGAATCAGCTCGATTGAGGAACTCTTCATCGGTGGAAGGGCCATCGATGGAAAAGGTCTTGTGCATCTGTCTCGGCTTCCGCTTCTTCGAGTGCTGCATTTCGGGGTTGGCGATCAAGGCCCGGAGGGATTGGAATACCTTCCGGCGTGTACCTCGTTGGAAAGGATCGAGTTCTACGACCTGACTGATGAGGGTTTGAAGGGTCTACCTTACATTCCATCGCTACGAACACTCAGGATTCAAGGAAAACACTCCGGCTTTAGTACGGAAGCATTTGCAAATCTTGCGCTTCAGTCAGGAGTGGAGACGCTGAGCATAAGGGGACGTTATTGGGACGAAACCATCGCGGAGTTGCGGCGAATGCAGTCGCTAAAGGCCCTGATCTTGCAGGGCTTGTTTCAAGATACAGACTATATGACAGACGTGTCTCTTTCGCATATCGGCGAGATGAGAACACTAGAGTCTCTCGATCTCTACACCGGTCGATTCACCGAGGAGGGAATCCGGTCCCTTACGCAACTCCCGAACCTCGAGCACCTGTTCCTTCCAAACACTCGCCTCACCGATGCCGGCCTCCGGAACATCGCCGGCATCCACAGTGTCGAGGACCTGACTATTCGCGCCGAGAGGCTCACGGATGAAGACATCGCGTGTCTCGAGGAATTGGGAAACCTGAAGAGATTATGTCTGTTTTACAACCGTTCGATTACAGACGAAGCGATTGCAGGGCTCAGGGAAAAACTCCCCGGCTTGGAAGTCGAGGAAAAGCCGCCGCGCAAGAACAAACCTTGAGGCGCGATGGGGCGGATGGCTCATTGTGTTGTTCCTGGTGCCCGTCACCCTCACGATGCACAACTTTTGGGCGGTGACGGATCCGATGCAAGCCCAGAGGCAGCACATCATGTTCATGAAGGACCTCGCCATGCTCGGTGGCGCGCTCCTCATCTCATACTCCGGCAGCGGCCCGCTGAGCTTGGATGACTGGCTGCAACATCGATCCGAGAAAGAGGAGAAATGCTAGGCCGGGCATTGGCTTACTGATGATGTGACGTCCGGCGGCCTCAACTCAGGAGTTCAATGATCTCATGATGGACGCGGCCGTTGGTTATGAGGACGCCGCGGCCATGGTCAAACAGGCGGAGTGGGGCGCCATCGAGACGCGTGGCGACGCCACCGGCTTCCTCGACGATGAGTTGGCCCGCCGCATAATCCCACGGGTTCAGTGCGACATGAACGAACGCCTCCATGTCGCCGGAAGCAATCGAGCACAGAGCCACAACGGTCGAACAGTTGCATCGGATCTGTCCGGCCGTGGTGATGACTTTTGCGGCCCGGCGCAACATCTCTTCGCGCTCGCGGCGGCCCGAGAAATCGATCTCGATGCGTGACAAGCCGACTTCGGCGATCTCCGTAACCTTCAGGGGCTGCCCGTTGCGAAACGCGCCTTTGCGGCGCGCGGCCAAGAAGATATCGCGAGGGATGGGAAGTGCGACGCCTCCCGCCACAGCCGTTCCCCCGACTGCCAAGGCAATCGAAATCCCGAAGGTCGGAAACAGGCCGCGAACGAAATTCTGCGTTCCATCGATTGGGTCAACGACCCAACAGCGGCAGTCCGGGTCGCCCGGAATCTTGGCGAAGTCGCCCTCCTCCGCGGCGATCAAATCGTTCGGGAAAAGGTCGCGGATCTGTTCGACGATGTGCTCCTGAACCGCGAGGTCGACCTCAGTCAGAAGGTCGTTGGCCTCGCTCTTGGATGTCACCGCAACGTGCGCGCGTTGAGCATACTTCTCCCTCACGAGGACAGAGGTTGTCTTCAGTACTTGCTCGATGAAACGGGTCTCTTCCATGCGGCGTTTACACGCTCCTTCCTGGTTTGCTTGGAGGCCTCCTGGCTCGCCTAGGCGCTGACAGCTCGGCGGTTGCGCGCCTGCCGCCTTCTCGCGCGGGCGCCTGGTTGACCGCCGGCCCATAGCGGCGGCTTCAACTCGCCTTCCCAATTGCGCAACATGTCGGCCATCTTCTTGACGCGTTCGGGCTTGTCCGCGGCGAGGTCATGCTCTTCGGCAATATCGTTCGACAGGTTGTACAGGCGCGACGTGCCGTCGTCGTTCCTGATCAACTTCCATTTCCCTTTCCGGATGGCGGCGTTTTGGTGGAACTTCCAGAATAGCGCCTCATGCGGCGACCCGGCCTTGCCATGAACGTATGGCAGGAGATCAACGCTGTCGACGACACGATCCTTGGGTGTTTCACCGTGGGCGGCAACGAGGCACGTCGCGAGAATGTCGAGGGAGATGATCGGACGATCGTAGACTTTGCCGCGCGAGACTTGATCCGGCCACTTCATCATGAAGGGCACCCGGATGCCGCCCTCCTGAACGGTGCCTTTCGCACCGCTTAACGGCGCGTTGCACGAGGCGTTTGCCTGTGGAGGTCCGCCGTTGTCGCTGAGAAAGATGACGAGCGTGTTGTCTTCGATTCCCTTCCTGCGGACGGTCTCGATCACCGCGCCGACGGCATCATCCAGCGCGCCCAGCATCGCTGCATACGTCTTCCGTTTCGGATCAGCGATGTTCGGGAAGCGATCGAGGTACTTCCGCGGAGCTTCCATCGGCGTGTGCACGGCATTTGGCGCGAAGTACAGGAAGAAGGGATCCAAACCCTGCCGTTCGATGAAGCCCACCGCCTCCCGCTTTAACGCCTCGGTCAGGTACTCCTTTTCATCCACCGGCTCCGTGCCGCGAAGAATGAGGTTCAACGGGTCGCCTTTCGGTTTTGTATATGAGTGTGAACCGTGGAGGAATCCGAAATACTCGTCGAAACCGCGTTGCATCGGGTGGAACTTTGGGTCAAGTCCGAGGTGCCACTTTCCGACCAAACCCGTCTTGTATTCTGCCCGCTTCAAGAGATCGGCGATGGTGATTTCGGTGAGCGGCAGGCCGACGTCCGTGCCCGACTGAGCCGGCGGGCCGGGGTTGTACCAGTGCCCAAACCGCTCCTGGTATCGCCCTGTCATGATGCCCGCGCGCGTCGGGCTGCAAACCGGGCATGACACGTATGCATTCGTGAAGCGCACGCCGTCTCGTCCGATTGAATCGATATTGGGGGTCGGGATGTCCTTGCAGCCGTGGATGCTCAGGTCGGCGTAGCCAAGGTCGTCCGCAAGAACCAGGATGATGTTCGGTTTCTTTGCGCCGGCCGCTTTGACCTCCGCGACGAGGTCCCGGGCAAATGCTGTTGCGGCGCCGAATCCCAACAACGTCAGAAAGTCACGACGTCCCAGCCCGTCCGTTTGAGGATGCACTTTCCGCTCCGCTTGGTTTTTAATACTCATGGCAATTCTCCCCTCCGGGTCGAAATATCATGTTCCATCATACGCCCGTGTTGTTCAACCCGCAACGATTCCTTTTGTTCCGGAGCCGTGGTCAGTCTGAAAAAAGCGGATCAGCACTCAAAAAAGAAAGACCCCCGGGGGGTTCCCGGGGGTCATTGCCGGCTGCCTTCGAGTTGAAGATCAAGCTTTAAGGCTATCTCACGAGGTTGACGGCTTCCTGGAGGAGCGTGTCGGCGGCGGTGATAATTCGTGCGTTGGCCTGGAAGCCGCGTTCCGTGACGATGAGGTTGCTGAATTCCGTGCCGAGATCGACGTTGGATCCCTCGAGGGAACCGCCGCTGATCGAGCCGCGTCCGCCCGTGCTCGCCAGGCCGATCTGTGCGACGCCCGAGGAAGGCGTTTCAAGGAACATGTTGCTTCCACTACGCGAGAGGCCTCCGACGTTGCCGAAGTTTGCCAACGCGATCTGGCCGATGACTTGGGTGAGTCCATTCGTGAACGACCCAGTGATCACGCCGTTGCCCCCGACCGCGAAGTCAGCGAGGAGTCCGCGGGGGAAACCGTCCTGGGTATTGAGCGAGACGTCGCTCGTTGCACCAAGGTTGGTGACGTCGCCGAAACCAATGTTGAACTCGAATGGGGTGACAGGCAGCGCTCCGCCCGTGATAAGCGAGGCGGGGATTGAGACCTCGTTCTGAGAAGCAAGGGTCGAACGCGGTTTGAAGGTGTCCGTAGCGCCATTGTCGATGGAACCTTCGTCATGGAACACGCCTGAAGTATCGAACAGGATCACCCCGGATTCGCCCGAGTTGACGTTTGTCACGTCATTGCCTGCGCCGAACTCGGCCTTCCACAGCCAGGCGTTGTACGCGGTGCCGCCGTCGGTAACCTGCGCGCGTTTCGTGAACGTGAGCTTGATATCGCGGGCCGTCCCGAGGGAGTCATACACGCGGAACGCGCGTTCGACGACAGCGCCTTCCGCGGCGTTTGAATCGAGGTTGCCGATCATGTTGGCGTTTTGGGTTGCCTGGACGATGGCGGTGGTGCCGACCTGAATGACGATATCGGTGATGGGGTTGTTGGTGTCGATATTGCCATTTGCATCGGCCTGGTAACCCTGAACGCGCATGCCGCTGGCGGGGTCGACAAGCACGCCATCGGCGTTGCGGCCGAAAGAGCCGTCGCGTGTGTAGTACTTGAAGACACCGTCGGTGAGGACGAAAAAGCCATTTCCCTCGATGGCAAGATCGGACGATACGCCCGTAGTGAATAGTGAGCCCTGTCCCTGATTAACGGCAATGCTGCCGACCTCAACGCCGAGGCCGATCTGCTTTGGATCCGTTCCGCCGAAACCGTTGACGGCGGGGCTGCCTCCCTCGATCGTCTGGGAAAGCAGGTCCTGGAATATCACGCGGGATCCACGGTACCCCACGGTGTTGACATTGGCGATGTTGTTTGCCACGACGTCTAAGCGGCGCTGATGCGCCAGAAGTGCGGTCACGCCCGTGAAAAGCGCTGTACCCATGGTTCTCTCCTTGTTTGTTTGCGTCGAGTCTTAGCTCGCCGCGCTGTCAATTCGCTGCACATCGGTCAATGCGACCGGGGTATTGCCTACCATCAGATACGTGGCGCCGCTCTCGGCGTCCATGTAGACTCGATCCACTTTGCCCTGCGTGAGCACTCCGTCCGCGTTAAGCCCAGCCACCGTCCGACCGAGGAGTGAACTCGCGGACACGAAGTTGAGCCGATCTATGTCTTTGTTGAGGGCGCTGAAACTGTCGTTCAGATTGTTCATTTGCTCGAGGGACGAGAATTGGGCCAACTGCGCGATCATCTGGGCATTGTCGGAAGGGGCAAGGGGATCCTGGTTCTGAAGCTGAAACACGAGAAGCTGGAGGAAGGCGTCGCGGTCCAGCTCCTTGGTGACCTGGCGCACGGCGTCGGTCCCGGTAGTGCTCGTGGCCGCCTTTGCCGCGGTGGTTGTCGGCGAAGTGGTTGTGGCGGCCTTCACCGCGGCGGCCGCCGTCGAGGTTGCTGCTGCCTGCACGGCTTTTGCCGGGGTCTGTTGCGAGGCGACGCCCCGTGCTGCTTCGGCCCGCTTGCTGCGCGATAATGCGTGCGGCTCGTCGCCGAGCGCTCGAATCGCAACTAAAGCATTCATTGTCTGGTTCTCCTTTTTGCCAATGCGGCCAAGCCGCAGGCAGTAACGGGTACAGCCCGCATGGATGAGACGCTATACGAAGAGGTTGAGGGTCCCATCATGGGGCGCGATTCTTGTGTAGAGGGCCTTAAGGCCGGTTTCTGATTCGGCTTTTGTGAACGAGGCGCGCACAGCCGATGTCATTCGCTGGAAGTCCGGGGGTGCGTGTCCGGCATTCTGGCCGGCGGCGGCGTGTCCTGCGAGCGTCGGCAGGACGGCTACATGCACGACCTCGATTCCCGCGCGCGCCAGTGCTTCGCGAAGGGCCGGTGCGTGACCCTGCAATACGTCGCGGACGCCCGAGTTTCCGGAAATCAACGAGACGTTCAGGGTGTCTTTAACGGTGCTGATCTCGATTCTCAACTCGCCCAGAGAGGGCGGGACGAGTTGAACCGTGATCGTTTTCTCGCCGTGTGATATGAGATAACGCACGCTTTGGAGCGCGAGTTTGTCCACGAGCGCCAGAGTGACCTGCTCAGGCACCCGGGAGGCCGTCACCGGCAGTTGTTTCGGCGCAAGAGTCTCCTGGCCTTGCGCAACGGACACGATGATGCGCGGGTCCGACCCTTGAGCGTCTTTTTCCGGCGGCAGAAGGTTCGCCGTGCGGCCGAGCGGCTGGTTAGGCGCGACCTCTTCCGAACGGCCTGGGGTGGATTCGTTGCGCAACGCGAGCGCGAGTGTCTTCAGCCAAGTAGCGAGATCGACGGCCTCGGCGGGCGTGTCTGCGGTCAGGAGATTCGACGGACTCTCGATGGCCGGCGCGGCCGCGGGCGCCGGCGTCTGTGGCGCAATCTGCGCATTCACGCTGTTCTCCTCAGCTATCATCGCCTGAGTAAGCGTTGCGGGGTCCCCATCAGTTCCGTCGATGGCGGCGAACATCGCTTGCAGGAAGCGAACGGTGAGTGCCGCTGAGTCCCGCGGTTGTTGGTCTGGGGGGGCTTCGACAAGCTGTTGCGTGACGGCCATGAATAGGCCCGTGCTCTGGCTTTGGGCCGGGATGCTTTCGGTGGCGGACGTCACGGTCATGAGTAGGTCGGCGCTTTGGTCTTGGGCGGGGACGCTTTCGGTGGCGGACGTGACGGCCATGAATAGGCCCGTGCTCTGGCTTTGGGCCGGGACGCTTTCGGTGGCGGGCGTCACGGCCATGAGTAGGCCCGTGCTCTGGCTTTGGGCCGGGACGCTTTCGGTGGAGGATGTGACGGCCAGTACGGCGATCGTATCCGGATCTGCCGCGGAAACATCCGCCTTGGCAATGGGTAGCTCGACAGGATTGACGAGTACGAGGTTGACTCCCACCACGGCAGGACTCGCCGCCGGGTTCTTAAGCAATTCGTCTTCGCCCGATGCAGTGCGAGCCCTCCTGAGGCTTTCCTGATCAGGTTCGGCTTGAGGAGCCCGAATCGCGGGTGACTGCGTTTCACTCGCTGCATTCCTTGTGGAAGGGTCCGTGGCCTTTGTTTGGCGAACACCTTCATCATGCGCGGGCGTCTCCTCGCACGATTCCGCGAGAACGGCGGCGAAATCCGTGGACACCTTGGCCGGCTGTGCAACGGTCGCCGGACGCGCATCAAGCACGTCGGGCGGGCCGTGCATTGCCTCCAGTGAGAGCATTACTTGCATAATTTGGCCTCCTTTGGGTTTCGGGTGGCGGGTGTGAATGTTGATGTCGGACAGGTCGGGCGGGTCGGACCCGTCAGACAGGTCGGACAGCGCGGACAGCGCGGACGGGGCGAACGGTGCGGAACTGCTAAGGTGTGGCAGCTGGCGGCTTCGCGTTTCCGCTCTGGAGTTCGAGGAGAACGGCCCCAGCTTTCTCGGGGGTCATTGAATCAAGGATTTTCCCACGTTCTTTGTCCTTGACCAACCGCAGGACTTTGGCCGCTTCCTTGACGTCCCAGGCGTCGACCAGTTTGGCGGCATTGGTGGGTTTCATTTTCGAGAGGGAGAGGGCCACGTCAGTGACTCTTTTCGTTTGGTCCACGTCATCGGCCTTCAAGACCTCTCCTATCTTTTTCTGAATCTGTTCGACATCTGTCCGGAGTTGCTCGAGATCGGCCTTGGCCTTCTTGACCTGCGCTTCCTGGGCTTGAACGCTCGCCTCCCGCTTCTTGAGCTCCTCTTCCCGGCGCTGCAGCGCCTGGAGGTACGGGTCGACCTCTTGAGCAGGAGCGGCGGGCGCTTGTTCCGCAGGGGGTTCCGTGCGAAGGATCTTATTGATCCCTGCCGCCGAGAGATTCCCCGTCAGCGCCAGACAGACGGCGACGGTTCCCGCGAATGAGAGCAAGGGGATCAGAATGTAGACAATGAGTTTCATCATAGGATTAACCCGGCATTTGGTTTCACGCGGCGAGCCGCGGCACGCGCTATAGCGGCGTAGTTGGCGGCGGTTTCATCAGCGAACGCCTGGTCCTCTTTGCGGACCTCTTCCAAGTATATCCTGCGTTTGCGCGCCAACAGCTTTTCCGTGATGTGGCGTTGCTTCATGGCGTCTTCCAATTCCGCGCGGCGTTTCTGCTCTTGCGCGCGCAACTCGATCGCCTGTGCGCTCTTTTCATCCGCCAATCGTGCGAGGTAGCGCTCATACTGATAGTACAACCGTATCTCGATGGCGTCAAAGCGCTTCGTTGCGCGTTTTCCGGCTTCCTCGAGTATCTCGCGTTGTCTTGTTTCCAGGGCCGCGAGTTCCTGTTCGGCACGCTGTACCTCTCGCCGTGCGAGGGCCAGAGCGCGCGCACGGATGTCCTCCTGCCGTTTGCGAATCCTCAGCAACGTATCGAAATGTGCGGAAGGTCTTCGGGCCATTCTCAACCACGCTGTTCAGGCGCTTTATGCGCGCAATGCTTTATCCATCAGGGCGGCAATCTGGTCGTAGGGCGTCGTTTCGAAGAGCTCCTGCTGGAGGAAACTCCTCAGGCCGGGCATCAATCGGATGGCCGTGTCGATATCCGGATTGCTTCCCTGTACGTATGCGCCGATGTTTATCAGGTCTTCTGCGTCTCGATATGTTGCCAGCATATGGCGTATGCGCTGCGCGAGGCGCTGGTGCTTTTCATCGGTGACGTCGATCATAGCCCGGCTGATGCTCTGCAACACGTCAATCGGCGGATAGTGCCCGCGCGACGCGAGGTCGCGGGTCAAGGCGATGTGGCCGTCGAGTATGCTGCGGGAGGCGTCCCCGACGGGATCGTTGAGGTCATCGGCCTCGACGAGGACGGTGTACATTCCCGTGATGCTTCCTTGGGCTGAGGTCCCCGCCCGCTCGAGCAACCTCGGGAGCAGCATGTACATCGAGGGCGGATAGCCTTTTGTGGTAGGCGGTTCTCCGATCGACAATCCGACCTCGCGCTGAGCCATTGCAAACCGGGTGAGCGAGTCCATAAGCAGCATGACGTCGGCGCCCTGGCTGCGAAACCATTCGGCAATGGCGGTGGCGAGATACGCGCCTTTGATGCGGCGAAGGCAGGGCTCGTCGGAGGTGGCGGCGATCACGACGGAGCGCGTCAAGCCCTCCGTTCGGAGGTCGACCTCGATGAAGTCTCTGACTTCGCGGCCGCGCTCGCCGATAAGGGCGATGATGCTCACATCGGCACTGGTATTGCGCGCGATCATCCCCAAGAGTTTGCTTTTTCCGACGCCGCTGCCTGACATGATCCCGACGCGCTGTCCCTTGCCGCAGGTAATGCATGCGTCGATGGCGCGGATCCCCGTGGCAATGGACTCCGTGATGCGACGGCGTTCCATGGGGCGGGGCGCTGCGGCCACGAGAGGAAGTTGCGCTTCGCATTTGGGGGTCGGGCCTCCGTCCAGGGGCTGACCGAGGCTGTCGATAACGCGTCCCAACAGGGCTGTTCCAACGTTTGCCAACTCGGGCCGGAAAGTTGGAATGAGGAGGTTTCCAGGGCCGATGCCTTGCATGCTGCCCAAAGCCATGAGCAGGATTCGATCTCCCCGGAACCCGACGACCTCGACGGGGATGCGTTTCTCTTTGTCGGCCGGTTGGATGTGGCAGAGGTCTCCGACTTTCATTCGGGGGCCCGTGGCCTCGATGGTGAGACCTACAACGTCTACGACCCGCCCATAAGTGACAATCGGATCCTTGGCGTCGACCTGCTCGCAAAGTTGGCGAAGGTCAAGTTTCGTCACGGGCGTCTTCCTGATGCGCGTGGATCTGTCTCTCCTGCAGGGCCTCGATGATCTGTTCGAGTTGTGCATCGATCCGGGCGTCCACATGAACCCGCTCGGTTTCCACTACACATCCGCCGGGCCCGATGGCCGGGTCGGATTGAACCGTGATCTGACGGAGCCCTTCGAATTCGTTTAAGAGCGCTATCTTCTGGGCGCGTAAGGCCTCGGCGTCCCTCGGGTTGAGGTGAATCACCACGCCCTCCTGGTCGACCAGGTGTTCGAGCGCGCGGCGCACCGTGCGTCCGATAAGTTCCGAATCTTCCTCAGACTCGCGCCCGAGGACACGGCGGGCAATGGCCCCGGCCAATTCGATCACCTGCGGTTCGAGGCTGTTCAGGAATTCCTCTCGCGCGAATCTTATGGCTTCGGCGGCGGCCTTGAGCGCGGCAGCAGACTCGGCCACGGACTGCGCAAACTGGGTTTTTCCGGCTTCAATCCCGCGCCGGATGCCTTCGGTATAGGCTTCCTTGACTTTCTTTTCGGCCTCGTGCCTAGCCTGGAGTATCACTCTCTCGCGAATGCCTGCTTCGTCGTAACCGTCTATTTCCGCGGAGTCGATGTCAATCTCTTGAAGAGGTATGCGCTCATAGGGGAGCAAGGAGCGCGGAGAGGATTCATAGGCTCTGTACACCTTGCTCATAGAAAGCTTTCTGTGGAGCCATCAATAACACGCGGGACAAAATAATTCAAAATCGAAAGTCCAAGATGAACCCGCATGCCCATTTTGCGTTAAGAGGTGCTTAGACGATCAGTTGGTCTTCGCCGCCCGTGCCCCGGCCCTGGATAATCAACTCACCCGCGTCTTCGAGGCGGCGCACGACAGATACGATCTTTTGCTGCGCTTCTTCGACCTGGCGGAGCCGCACGGGACCCATGAATTCGATTTCTTCCTTGATCATCTCACGTGCGCGCTCGGACATGTTCTTGAAGACCTTCTCTTTGACTTCGTCATTGGCCGACTTTAATGCCAGAGCAAGGTCTTTCGTGTCGATTTCGCGCAAGGATTTCTGTATGCCGGTATCCTCGACGTAAACGAGATCGTCGAACGTGAACATCAGGCGCGAGATCTCCTCGGCAAGTTCGGGGTCGCGCTCTTCAAGGTCGCCCATGATGGATTTTTCCGTGTTCCGTTCGATCCGATTGAGGATCTCCGCGACGTCCTTCACGCCCCCGGCAAAGGTAAACCCTTGGCTGAATACGGAAGCCATTTTGCGTTCGAGCACGCGCTCAACCTCGCGGACGATTTCCGGCGGTGTCCGATCCATCGTGGCAATCCTCATCACGACATCCCCTTGGATGTCCTGAGGAAGTGAGGAGAGAATGATGGCCGCGACCTGGGCGTTGAGATGCGCCAGGATCAGGGCGATGGTTTGGGGGTGTTCGTCCTGGATGAAACTGCATATCTGGGCCGGGTCGGCGCGCTTCAGGAATTCGAACGGAACCTCTTGCAGGCTGCTTTGAAGACGGGTGAGGATCTCGAGGGCCTTGTCGCTGCCGAAGGCCGATTCGAGTAAATTGCGGGCATAATCCACGCCGCCCTGGGACACATAGCGCTTGGCCACGGCCATCCCGTAGAACTCATCCAGGATGGTGGTGCGGACTTCGGGCTCCACGGTGCCGAGGTTGGACAAGTCTAAAGTAAGCTGCTCGATCTCGTTATTGCTCATGACGGCTAGGACGCGTCCCGCCGCCCTCGGCCCGAGACACGCCAAAAGGATAGCGGCTTTCTTCTTGCCGCTGATTTGCTGATCGCCAATGTCTATTCTTGGTTTGCGCGCCGTAGCACTTACTCCTCTTCAGCCAGCCAGGAGCGGATTAGGGCCGCCACAGCCTGGGGCTCCTGCTCCGACAATCGGACGACTTCCGCCGCGATCTCCTCACGACGCATGTCCTCGGGTGAAGCCGCGGGTTTCGCTAATCCCGAGAATCTCTCCTCGATGGCCTCCTCGACGGGGCCCACGATGGCGCGGCGCAAGAATGAGCGCACCAGGAAGAAGCCGAATACGACCAGTAAAAGCTTGACCACGTTCATGCCGTATTGTAGCACCATGTCGAGCGTCTTTGCGCGCTCGATTTCTTGAAAGGCGACCTTGGCTTCAGTCAGTTTGGCAATGTCGAAGGGCTGGTCGCTGATTGTGACTTGCGTGGGTTCCTCACCCTCGCCCACGGCGGCCATGATGAAGTTTTCGTAAGCCGTCCTCTTCTCGGGTGAAAGGCCCGTGTATTCGGTAGTTTCCTTCCCGTCGGCGCCGGTCGTTTTCCGCGTTTCGCCCTCGACGATAGCCCCGACGATGTACCTCTTGACCTTGCCGGGTTCGTGCACGGTCTTGGTCTCGGTCTTGCTCGGCTCATAGTTGTCGATGGTTTCTTCGGACTGCTCCTGCGTCTGTTGGCCGCCCGGGGCCGCGCTTCCTTCGGGCAGATTGGCCATTGCTCCGGGAGCGCCCTGCGCCGCGGCTTCTTTGTTGGTCGTGGTTGTTGTGGTCGTCATCGAGCTGACGGCCGCGCCGTCTTCCGATTTGGTGCTCGTCTCGGTCTTCGAATCGAAGTCGACAAGCGCGCTGACCTTGATGATGGCTCGTACGCCCATACGTTCGAAATCTTTCGTGACGCGCTCTTCGCGCTGCTTCTCAAGTTCGGCGATGTACTCGAGCTTGGAATTGGCGATCGAGGCGAACTCACTCGTGGGCGGCAGGTGCAACGGTGTCCCGTCGGTTGTTGTCAGGGTGATGTTGTCGACGCCAAGGCTTGCTCCGCCAAAACTGCTGATGGTATGAAGCACGGCTTTGATCTCGGGCTTCGTCAGGGGCCGTTTCACGTCGAGGGTTACCGCCGCCTCGGAAGGTTTCTGCTGCGACGTGAAGAGTTCTTCTTTCGCCTCGCGTATGAAGACAAATGACTTGTTTACGAAGTCAAACTCATTTAACTGGCGCTGCAACTCGCCCTGGACGGCGCGCATGTATCGGACGTCCTGCAGCCATCGGTTGGCCATGATGTCCTGTCGCTCGAACACCTCGAATCCGGGGGCATATCCTTGAGAGGTAGGGACGCCCTGGCTGCTGAGGAGCATCTTCATCCTGCTGCGGTCCTTGAGCGGAACAAGAATGGTTTGCTCACCGCCCTCGAGCTTGTAAGGGACGCCCTGTTGGTCGAGCACGGCGACTATCTTGGACATCTCGCTCGGGTTTACGCCCTCGAAAAGGCGCACGTAATCGGGTTTGCCGGCTACAAAGACCATGAACGCCACAAGGCCGGCCGTGGCCAATAAGGCGAGTATCAGGTTGATACGGGCGCTCGAGGACAGATGCCGCCAAGCTTGTGCCAGACCTCTTATGAACTGGAACAGAGACTCCACGGGTTACCCCTCATTTGCGATTTTAGATTTTGGATTTTGCATTGCCGGCGAGCACTCGGAGAGCCTGCGACAAATGTGCTCTCATTTCGCAGTCTTTGCGCCGTGCACAATCCTGTTTGGCCGAGACTTCGGTCCGTCGCGTCAATCCAGAATCTAAAATCCAAAATCAAAAATCGAAAGTTCGGCCAGCCGCTTAATGGAATTCAACTATCACCTCCGCGCAACCGACGGCGGACGCTCATCCGGCGTTCCGCCGTTAGAGAAGGATCCAGGCACGCAGCACGCATGTCAATGGCGTGCCGCAGGGACCATCCGGAACGATGAGCACGAACTCAGGGCCGTAGCCCGTCCCCACATTCCTCCTGACTCCTTCACGCTTCCGGCTACACTTGCATCCGCATGACTTCCTCGTACGCGGCAACAATCTTGTTGCGCACGAGCATCATTGTCTGGAAGGCCAGGTCGGCGCGTTCCACGGCGACCATCGTCTCGGTAACGTCTTTAATGTCGCCCGCTACCAGTTTCCGGATCGTCGTGTCCGCCTCGTTCTGAAGCCGCTGCACTTCGCCGATCGTTTCGGTGAGGACATTCGCGAAGGAGGCGCCCGCGGGTGCTGGGGTCGCAAGGGGCCGCGCAGTTCTCAACTGCGTCGGGTCCACCTGCCCCGGCTGCAAGCCGATTCGCTGAACGTTTAACGGGTCTTCCATTTGCTACACCCATTCCTCATCGGTAGGGTCGAGCCCCTGCTCGACCGGTCGCGGCGAACCGCGATCCTACCACGGGGTTATTATGCCACAAGCCCTACCGCTGGATGATCTCGAGTGCTTTCTCCACCATCCGGCGATCCGAAACAAGTACGGCCACGTTAGCATCGTACGCCCGCTGGGCTGAAATCAAGTCAACCATCTCGACCGCCAGACTAACATTGGGAAACGCGACGTAACCCTCTGCGTTGGCGTCCGGGTGACTCGGGTCATACACCAGGCGGAACGGCGACGGATCTCCGATAACCTTCGTTACGCGTACGCCTCCTTGGCGGGCCGGGATCCCGGCAAGGCGCTGGCCGCGGAAAACGGCAAGCTGCCGGCGGAACGGGCCGCCCTCGGGCGTGCGCGTGGTTTCGGCGTTGGCAATGTTGTTGGCGATCACGTTCATTCGAGTGCGTTCGGCACGCAATCCGCTTACCGCGATCTCCCTCGCCGAAATCTCTCTAACGACCATCTTCACAACCTCTAACGGAGAGCTGCTAACATGTTTCTGACCTGATCGAACTGTTTGTTCAACAGGCTCCCGTAGGTCATATATCGTCCGGTATTCTCCGCCAGCTTAGCCATCTGGTCGTCCAAATCGACTTTATTATAGTCATTTTTGGACAAAATTGCAAGACATTCGAATTCTGGACGATTCGCCACCGCCTCGAAATGCTGGGGCTGCGTTCTGCGGAGCGGAATGCGCCCCCGCGATTCGAGTGCGGCACGTAACGTGGCCTGAAAATTCAGTTCGGTCGGGTTGAAGTTTGGGGTGTCCACGTTCGCGATGTTGTTGGCAATGAGAAGGTTGTTCTGTCTCGTCACCTTCATTGCCTCGACCAACAACCGCGTCGTATCTACCCCGGCGAACGGCATCGCTTTTACCTCCTTTCCTCGATGCAGATGTAGTCGGTACCGCTGGGGCAAGAGCAATCGTCATGCCACCGGGCGCGGCGGACGCCGAAATGGCACAACTGCTTGGGCTGCAAGAGGTAATGACTTCAAAATCTTGTGTATTACAATCGGCGGGAGGGCGATTATTCCCGACCTATGGACGTTTCTTCCCATCCCCGGGCCTCACTCGGGGAAGAAGCATCAGGGGGTCCGACAAAGTCCGGCGGGTCGGACCGGATTCGTCCCATTTGATCGATTGCGGGCAGATACCTCATTCTAATCACGGGGTTGTTGGCGCCAAAGCGCCGTATGGAGCATGGGCCGTGAGCAGAGAAAGGTGGTTGATCGCGCTGGTGAGTATCGCGGCGCTCCTGGGGATGCTGATGTTTGCATCCGTCCTGGTGACGGACCGGCGGCGCGAGGTGGCCGTGGGGCAACTGAAAGCGAGGGGCCAAGGAGTTCTCGGTCAGCGCATGGGCGCACAGGGTGCTTCCAAAGGGCCCGCATTGGTCGTTGATGCGTCCGGGGGACGGCAGGCGCGTCGAGAACATAGCGGCGCATCGCCAACGGAAGATTCGGCCGCAACATGTGCCCGGATGATCGAGAGAAAGAAGGCCCTCTGGGGTAACCCGTCGTGGGAGGAGGCCATCAAGATCTTCAGTGAGAAGAAGCCGCAAGAATGGACGGAAGCGGATCGCCAAAAGGTTGCGGAGTTCGTGGCGGTGAACCGGGAGAGTATACTCGAGCTTCGCGGGTTGGCCAAGTCGGGCGGGCTCGCCTACGAACTCGATTACTCGAAGGGTTTCGCGATGGAACTGCCGCATCTGGCGCAGTTTCGCGACTTTGCGCGGCTGCTTATGGCCGATGCGGCGCTCAGGGCGGGTGAAGGGGACTTCGGGGAGGCCGTGGAAGACGTCACCGCAGGGATGGCGCTTGCCAGTGCCCTTGACAAGGAGCCCATTCTGATCTCACAACTCGTTCGCATGGCCACGGACGGTATCATCTACAACGCTGTTGAGGGGTCAGTTCAGGGTGAACATCTCACGCCGGACCTTGCCAGAAAGCTCATTGAGTACGCGTCACGCGCCGGAGGTAGAGAGGCTTTCGCCGACTGCTTCACATCCGAGGGGATGTTCGGACTTGAGGCGTTCGAGGGCGTCCGAACGGGCGACCTCACTCGCTCTGGCATCGATTCGGGCCTAGCGCAAAAGCCTCTGGACTCTTTCTTGTTTCGAGTGTACGGAAGCGTCTTTGCACGCCCGTGGTTGAACATGGACGAGGAGATATATGCGGACAGTATGCAACGGATGAATGAAGCAGCGCGACTGCCCTTCTATGAAGCCAAGCCACTGCTTGATCGGCTCAACACCGACATCGAGGACCTCCCGCGCACGCGTCTTCTGTCCCGCATACTCCTGCCTGCGCTGACGAGGTCAGCGGAGATGCAGGCTGCGCATGAGGCGCGGATGGACTTGATGCAACTGGGACTCGCGGTCGAGCAATATCATGTGCAGAACGGGCAATACCCGGCAACGCTTGACCAGGTCGCACCGGCATTCGGGGGCCCGCTTCCGCTTGATCCGTTTACCGGCCAGCCGTACGTCTACCAGCCGTCAGGCGGCAGTTTCCTCATCTACAGCGCCGTGAGCAGCGTTGTGGACATAAACCGTGCCCTCCGGTTCCCGGGCGCTGATGAACAAGGCAATCTCGTCTGGCGCGGCGCGCACTGACAACCCCACTACCAGTGTGTACGGCAAGTCCCTTGGCTCCGGGGTGGCATGGATAAGACGGCGTCGTATGAGGCCATTCATTGGCCACAATAGCAGAAAGCGACGCCGTCTTATCCATGGTACCCAGTTCTCCGGATCCTTTCCGTACACGCTCTAATTGTTACGAGCCGGAGGTCCCGGAGGCAGTGTCGCCCTCGAAGTGTTTTCGGAGGGCTTCGGTTTCGCGGAGCTTTTGGATGCCGTCGCGGATGTGGATGTTGACGGCGGTTTCGGCGGCGCGGCATGCGCCTTGGATGGCGTTGCAGATGCCTCGGGCGGATGAGGCGCCGTGGCAGATGATGACGTTTCCGTTCACGCCGAGCAGGGGAGCGCCGATGTATTCGTTCGGGTCGACGGCTTTCTTGAGACGGCGGTACGCGCCCATGCTGAGCAGTGCGCCGAACTTGCTCATCCAGGTGCTGCTGAGCTCCCGCTTCAGGAGCGCGCTCATCAGTGAGCCGACGGCCTCGCTGGTCTTCAGTACAAGGTTGCCGATGAAACCGTCGCACACGACGACGTCGGCGACGCCGTTGTACAAGCCCTTGGGTTCGACGTTGCCGATGAAGTTGATGTGGTCGACCGCGCCGAGGCTGCTGTGAACGGCCTTGGCGATCTCGTTGCCCTTGGCCTGTTCCTCGCCGATGTTGAGCAGTCCGACGCGCGGGTTGCGCACGCCGAACACGCGCTCGGAATACACCATTCCCATCTCGGCGAACTCACAAAGGTGGCGGACGGTGCAGTCGACGTTTGCGCCGAGATCTATAACCAGCACCGGATTCTTGCGCGTTGGAAGGGCCTGGCAGATCGCGGAACGCGCCACACCCCGAATCGGCCCGAGAACGGTCCGCGCGCCCATCATCACTGCGCCGGTGTTGCCCGCGCTGACGAACCCATCGACCTTTCCCTCCTTCGCGAGGCGCAACGCCACCAACAGGGACGAATCTCTTTTCTGGCGGATGGCCTTGGCGGGATGGTCGTCCATGCGAATCACCTCGGAAGCATGGACGACCGACACGCGGCCCGGTTTGCGGTACGCGGCCAAAGTCGGTTTAAGCTCGCGCTCGTCGCCGACGAGCAGGACCTCGACCCCGCTTGACATGCTCGCTACGACCGCGCCGTGGACTTCGACGTAAGGGGCCCGATCGGACCCCATGGCGTCTACAGCAATCCGCATGAGAAGCTCCTGTTAGAGCGTGTACGGAAAGTCCCTTGGCTCCGGGGTGGCATGGATAAGACGGCGTCGTATGAGGCCATTCGTTGGCCATAATTGCAGAAAGCGACGCCGTCTTATCCATGGCACCCAGTTCTCGAAAGCCATCCCGGAACCTTTCCGTACACGCTCTTAGTGCCGACGCGCCGAGGTCCTGTTAATTCATAACTTCGGCACTTCGGCACTTCGGCACTACTCTTCACTGCCGAGGACGAGCCGGTCCTTGTAGTGTCCGCACTTGGGGCAGACGCGGTGGGGCAGGATCTTCTCGCCGCAGCTTTGGCACTCCACGAGATTGGGCGCTGTCATGGCGTGATGTGAACGGCGCATGTTGCGCTTCGCTTTACCCGTTCTTCGTTTTGGTACGGGCACGGTGTTACTCCTCCGAACGCTTTGGCCGCAGGTCCGGGAAGAGGTCCACGAGACCCGCCAAGCCTTTGTTGGCCATCGGCTCGCTCCCAAGCTTAACTTGTGAACAAGCCGCGCGACACGCACATCGGTCGCGGTTCAAGTTTGCTCCGCATTGGGGACACAGCCCCGCGCAATCCTCCCGGCAGATGAACTTCAAAGGCATCGCCAGGACCACTTCCTCCCACACGCTCGGCGCCAGATCGATATCATTGCCTTCGAACGTCAGAACCGCCGGGGCCTCGAGGTTGCCTTCGGACTCCTCGGCGCCATCCGCAATCACCGACGGCGGGCCCTCTTTGAAGGTCCACAACACGTCGATGTCGAACGGCATCGAAACCACATCGAGGCAGCGGTCGCAGGCGTGCTCGAAAACGCCTGACAGGGTCCCTCGAAAGAGGTACTCATTGCCGGCTTCTGACAGCGTGCCCGCTACGTTAACCGTAGGCGCAGGCACACCGCCTTCCGCATCCGGCGGCTGCACTTCCGCGATGGGAACTACTGCATCAATAGTAACGCCGCCGGCAGTAATGGAAGCCAGCGGCACGGTCAATCTGTTCACAGTTGGTAATCCGCCGCACACGTAAACTGGAACATAGACTAACAGACCGCACTGGGAGAGTCAAATTCGAGATTTGAGATCTGAGATTCGAGATGTGAGATCTGGGATTTGAGACCGCATGCCGCACACGAGCACCGAAAGAAAAAATTGTCACAACTCATTCGCAAATGTCGGCTTGCGGAGGAAATCCTTACAGAAAAACGGAAAAGGGGGTATCCATTTCCTTCTCGTAGGCGCAAGATGTAGTATGTGGGGATGGAAGCAGAGAAGCAAGAGCATCCCGTTGGCGGTGTAGACTATCCGCGAACACTGAGCGAGTTCGATGAATGG
>Ga0315274_10003863_pt1 | contig 22204 bp, 19 predicted proteins | sample YL17G02_20_MG_FD_203700 | JGI IMG/M metagenome (GOLD analysis project Ga0315274, IMG submission 203700) | Sediment microbial communities from Yellowstone Lake, YNP, Wyoming, USA - YL17G02_20 | ecosystem: Environmental > Aquatic > Freshwater > Lake > Sediment | place: USA: Wyoming | collected...
GTTGGCCTTGGTGCCAAGCTCCGGGGTCCATTTCTTGTCGATGATGTCGTAGACCTTCTCGTCCGCGTCCCGCTTGTAGTTCTTCGGACCGCACCCTGCCAGGACAGCCAGACCGCCGAGACATATCAGACACAGCCCTCTTCGGTAGCGTGATGTGCCCATCATTTTCAAGCGTCTCCGCGTTCAGCGATCCGTGGCGAGGCGAAGGCTCGCCACTACAGTCCTCGAATACCCACCATCTCGCCGGGGACAAGTGACAATCCCGGCGGAATGCCGATCAGTACCGGCCGCCCCCACTGCGGAACGTTCGGGTTGCGCCACAGGCGCTGCGGCATCAACTCCATCGTGGGGCTGATCGACGCAATCCGCGACTGTGCGATCTGCGCCGGTGTTCTGATCTTGACCAGCTCCACGGTCATGTTCTCGCTGAGCATGCCCAACTGCTGCTCGCTCACGTACGCGACAATCTCGGTCGGTTCTCTCTGTGCGACAGCGAGGATCGGATCACCGGCCCTCACAACCTCCCCTACGCGTCGCATTACTTGCTCGCCAGGCCTCTGCTGCAGTGCATCGTTTTCCCGTACAGAAACTGGGATGATGACACCTTCGATGGGGGATTTGAGCTCGACGGCTCGACGGGATTTCAACGCCTTGCGTCGCTCAAGAAGCCCTTCCATCAGTTTCCATTGCACGTCGATCCCTTTGTGGATCACCTCCAGCGCCTGATCCACCGATGGCTGTGCAACCTCTTGTTGAGCGAACTGCGCCAGCCGTTCCTCGGCCTTGGCCACGTCCACCGTGACCTGAGCCAGCAGTCTCGTATCCTCCTCCACCTTTCTGGTCCAGCTTTCGCACTGGGCCTTGACCTTGTCAAGTTCGTAGGGTGCGATCGCCCCTTCCTCCAAGAGCTTCTCGAGGATCGTGCGCTGCCAGGTCAGATCACCCAGAGTAATTTCATCCGTCGTAATCGACCCCCGCAACTGCATGGCCCGCACTCGGTAGTTGTCCACATCCATCGTGAGCCGGCTCAGGTCTCCTGTTCGGCTGATATCGAGATTGGACTTCTCTGCCTGCATCACCTCCTGCGTCGGGATCAGTTGGGCTGCCAGATGCTCGATTTCAGCCATGATGCGGGCCAACTCCGCGTTGAGCTCCGCCTCCAGCGTCTGCTCGTTATCGAGAATCGTATCGACCACGGCCAACGTCTGCCCGGCAATGACAGGCTGGTACAATGTGACAGAAACGTCCCTGATGCGGCCGGTGCTGCTTACCGCCACCTGGCGCACCTCCCCCCGCGCGATGCCCACGATTTCAAAACGCTGAACCCGCTGGTAGAAGAGCCAGGTGACACCCATGACGGCTACCAGCCAGACCATCACCGGCACCGCGTGGCGCAGGTAGAAGTACTTCTGCTCATGCTTTTCGGGGGCTTTCCTTTTCATCGTGCGGCCTTACACCTCGAGTAGCCTCTCCTGCATTGTCAGGTTGATATTCTCAATCCCTTCGACCTTCTCCAGCTCGGCGACAAACTCCTCGTTCTTCGCGATGTTGCGTATCATGATCTGATACGCGTATTCGGTGGGTCCGCCGAAACCACTGTCCTGCACCGAGATCAGGGAAAAACTCCCACAGAATCGATGCAGGATGCTGGCCACAGGATGGCCGGAGCCCAGCGGGCCCCGCAGGCCGAAGCGCAGGAATCCATTGTGAGGCTCGTGCGAGCCAAAGTCCGTAAAATGCAAGTAGATCGCAATCAGACACAGAATGGTCGTTCCCACGACAGCGGTCAGGTACCGGTGCGAGCCACAAGCCATGCCCACTACCAGTGAGCAGAAGATGAAGGCGATATCACGCGTGTCCTTGATGACGTTCCGGAAGCGGACGATCGCCAGGGCCCCCATCAGGCCCACGGCGGTGATAATGTTGTTGCCAATTACGGCCATCACCATGGAAATCACTACCGTGATCAGGATCAGCGACTGCACGTAAGAGCGGGAGTACGACAATCCGCTATGGGTGATATAGTAAACCCACGCAATGACTTGGCCAAGCACGAACGCCAGCAGAAGCGACAGAAGCACGGTCTGCGGGGTGAAGGCCCCGCTGTTCAAGGACGTGTCTTCCATTATTTGCCATAGTCTATCCATTCCACGGACTCCTCAAGGCCGGGGCACAGAAGCCAAACCGAAACGCCTGTTCGACGGACGTGGCATACTTGGATATCGACCTCGACTCCAGGTTGAAGTCCTCCACCAGGCGACTGAGCCAGAGGGGATAAGTCCCTGTGAACTTGATCTCCAGGATCGCGTTACCCACCGTAATGTCACTGTGCTGCCAGCCGGAACCTCCAAGCCGCACGTGCGGCTCATGAGTGACCTGGTAACAGAGCTCCCGATCAAACGTCACCCTCACCCGGTTCTGGGAAGTGCTCTCCCAGGCTTGCCTTTTGTACCGGACCAGTATCATCGGGCCGGCATGAATGCTGGCCACGTAAAGCTGGAACTGATTCAGCGCCGCCTTGTCCGTCGTATAGCCTTGCGGGGGCAGCGATCGGCCACCGAGCAGGATCGGTACATCACGATCCATCACGCGAGCCCGGCTTTTCACAATGACGCGGTTGATCCGCCGTTTGATCTCAAAGAAACGCGGATATTCAGGCTCATCCGTGTAGCTGCGAATCCGCAGCTTGAACCGGTTCTTCACCCCTGTCATGGTCTCCCGGCACAATCGCAGGTCCTGGGAATCCAGATACAGGCTGACAATGGGATAATGTCCTCCCCGTTGCAGCTTGGAGTAGCGGTCCGGCTCAAGAAATGGCCCAATATAGTTTTCAATGGCTGCCGCCTGGATCTCTGAGACAAGATACTTCATCTCGAAACGGCACGCCAGCATCCGGTCCACCGTTTTCTTCGGCTGCCGCTCAGACTGGACTTTCTGCTTGTCCTTTTGCCCCGGGTCATCATAGTAGGCCCGCTTGTCTAAGTCACTCATTATCATGCCGGCCTTCTCTGCCACCGCTGGATTTTGCAACTCCAAATCCGTGATACTCCTTCATCGCCCGGCCTTGACCCTATAAACATAAATGATGCCCTCCCAGGCAGTTACATGTCATCATTCCCTTGCCTCATACTGGATCTGGTCAGCTCCAGCCCGAGTATCTTAACCATTTTAACACAAAAACCCACTCATAGTCAATAGCCTGCTTCGCTTTCGCACTGGCGTCCCGCAACCCTTTTTGCGTCCGGTAAACCCTGGGGACACATAGCCAGAACAAGTTGACTCACGGCCACGCCCATCACTTCAAGCCGAAAGGGAGTCCCTCTGCATTGATCGAACCGGGAGAAGGAACCGCCGCATGCCAGTTGTCCGGGTCGTTGCCGTAGGCGGCAGGATCGGTCCGGCTCAGCGATGCGCCCTGGCCATTGGCTTCCATCGGCCATGGATCCTTACCCTCAGGAAAATCCTGTGTGTGCGAGCCATCACTGTACGCGATCCGGTCCACGCGAATCCACTGACGCGTTCCATCCGCTTCAACATCGCCGGGCTTGCTGAGCTGGATCTTCGCCATGCCATTGATCAACTTGCCGGCGCCCCAGGCAAAGACCTTCACATCTGCAGCGGCTGCGTATTTCGAGCTGAACATGCCCACATCCTTGACCAGCAGCAGGTATTCGCCTGAGCCGAGCGTCACGGGCGGGCTTGTGGGCAACAGCAGTTCAACCGATGGGTGATCCGGGTCATCTGTGAATCGCCAGGGGGCCTGCCTCACCGCATCATACAGCGTCACGGGTTCATCACTGACATTGAGCAGCTCCACGTACTCGGCGTAGGCAGGGGCGTCCGGATGGTACATGATCTCATTGATCACGACCGGGCCTACCCGTGGAGCAGCGTTCTCCTGACCAGGCGTGGGTTTTCGCAGGGCCACGAAGTTGTATGCACCTGTGCTCTTTCGATAACGGCCTAAGGAGACTCCCGGCTCGGAGGCATCGAATTTCTCCTGCTCGCTGTAGCCGGTCAGAACGCCTGCCGAACCTGAATGCAGATGGATCGTCTCGCCGCCGGCACTGAGAGCAAAGGGCTCATGACAGCCGGGGTCCGCCTGACTGCCAAAGTGACGGTTCTCATAGAACACGACGTAGTCCCAGGCAGGAATGCTCGTGCCCGCGGCGATCTCGTACTTGGCCAGATTGTTGGGGTCATCACTGAGGAACCAGCCTGCGAGATCGATAGGCAGATCCGTCGTGTTGTACAGCTCGATCCAGTCGGGCCCGCTGCCCTGCGAGTTGGCGAGAAGCTCATTGATGACCACGGAGCCGAGCGGAGGCACCCGGCCGCGGTCGTCAACGCCGGGCGAGCCGCCCGCCCCGGCGCTGGGCCGCCAGAGGCCTTTGCCATCGTAAGCACTCGGGTCCGCCGTCTCGGGGTCCTTGATCGTCAAAGAGAAACCCATCCCGTCGGTGATATCGAACCAATCATCATCCAAGTGGAAGTTGTGAATGGTCATCTCTGCGGCGTCGAGCAGCTCGATCCGCTCGCCGGCATTGTTCAGACTGCCCGCATACTGTCCCACGACAGGCAACCGCGAGCCGTACTTGTCCTGAAACGCTACCATGTCCCTGACCACGAGGCAGTAGTCGCCCGGGGCCAGCTCGAAATCCGGGAACGTGAAATCGACGCCGTTCGTGAACCTCACGAGGCTGAGGTTGACTGTCTCATCGCGGCGGTTGGTCAACTCGACGAATTCCGTGTAGGGGTCGTTCGGGTCGCCGGTCTCGGCCGGATGATACATGATTTCACTGATCCGCAGACTCTCGGCCACCGGCCCGACGGCGAAAATCGCCTCATTCAGCGCGCTCCACGTACTGCCTTCCAGGGCCCGGGCCTTGACCTGCACGCTCCTGTCCAATGTCACAGGACCCATGTACTTGATGGCGGTGGGAGAGATTCCGCCGCCCTTGACGGCGGTCCCTTCGCCCGCCTCGAGCGAGACCATGACGATGAAGTCCGAGCTCGTCCGCGAGGCGTTCAAGCCGTGGATGGCCAGAGTGTTCTGCCCCTGTCGCAACAGGCTCACACACTCGTCGATCGGGAAGATCTCGACGACATCACCCTCGTGGCTGGACTGGGCCGCCGAATTCCATTGGGACGTTTCACTAAATGAGGCCCTCTGCACTTCGACGCCGTTGAGGGAGGCGACAAACCCGTCGTCGTACCGTATCTTCAAAATCAGGGAGTGGTACTTGTTCGGGTCTGTCGTCACGTCAAACGGTATCCGTATATAGCAACCGGTGGCGGTCCCATACATCTCCCGGTTCAGGTCGAGGCCGATCAACGACTCATAGCCGGAACTGCGCTCGTAGCCGATGCCACCGGGACTGCCCGTCACCAGCGTCCAGCTCGAATCATCAAAGGGTTCATCGCCTTTCCAGGCGTCCCCGATGTCGCTCGTCGGGACCAGAACGCGTTTCGCCGCGTTCTCCGCCACAAGGATCTGTCCTCCTGTTGCGCTGCCCGCCTTCTCCGGCAGTCGGGGGTCCGAGCCGTCGAGCGTATAGTAGACATCGTGCGACGCCTGCATCTCCAGCTCGTACCCGACGGGCACATGCCCGCCGTACCGGCTGAAGAATGGGGCCGCCACGTCGGGGTACCACCCGTGGCCCTTCAACTGAGTCAGGACTACCAGCGTCCGGTTCGTCATGCCGAAATCGCTGTAGTCGTTCGTGATGCGATCGACCTCGTTCTCCCAGTCCACCTTCGTGAACGGGGTCGAATGCTTCGCGTCGCCCCAGCGGGCGGATTCGGCGATGATCGCCGTCTCGATCTGTTGGGCTCGGTCGAGCATGCGCTGCTTCGATCTTGCATAGGTCAGGACGCCGTTGTTGAAGAAATGCTTGTGCGCGCGGTCGGCGAAACGCATGCGATACTCCGGGTGTTCGAGGAGTTTCTGCTGCAGCCACTGGGGCGTGAAGTACTCGAAGCGCGCCAGGTCCGGATGCGTGAACGGCCCGGTCCGATCCAGACCCCAGCCATACCGGTCGATCAATGTGTGCTCGGCGTCATGCCTGAACCACTTGAATCCATCAGGATTCGTGCGGCTGTAAATGCTGTAGAAGTTGTTCGCCCTGCTGTTCCCCAGAAAATTGGATATGGGTCCGTCAAAATCGCCCGCGTAGAAGGTGCATAGCATGTAGTCAATCAGGTTGTCCGCATCGAGCAGTTTGGGGTACTCGAGGTTGGGCGTCCCATCCGGATTCAAGCCCTGGATACGATAGTACGGATCGTCGGTGTTGAACCCCACAGTGGCGGCCTCCCAGAGCAGACGGTACGCATCCAAAGCACCATCCGTGGCCTCGATCGTGTAGTTCGGGTTGCCGCCGACGGTTTTCACTACATCGTAGTCCTCCGTGGCACCCCCAAAGTAGGACTGAGCATAAGATGCCTCGGCTCGTTCCTCCGTCTGGAAGAGCCCCCAGTACTGACCGTTGATATACAGATGATAGTAGCGACTTCGGGTATAGGGCTGGCCCATGTCCCGTTGGGTGTCACGGGAGAAGACGTCACGGAGAAACGTGTGCTTTTCGGAGCCGTCATAGGCCCACGAGTAGTTCTGGCTGGTCCGCAAGTCAATGTTCTCAAACTCGTCCACCCCTTCGTTCCCGAAGAGCGGATACTTGAGCGTTGGCAAACCGTACTCGTTTCGAAAGAACAGGCGAAATGCATGCTTCGGATTCGAGTCGCTACGACTGTATCCGCCGCGAATGCGCAGGCCGGCGTCGATCTGGAAGCCCTCAGTCTCATCCGGACAGATCATCTCGACAGAAACCGGTCGCTCCCAGTCCTGCCCGGTGCGCTTCGCATTCACGTAAATGCCCGTCTGCGAATCGAACAGATTGGCCAGATTTGTCACGAGGGAAACCGACGGAATCGCAAGCAGGGCATCGTCCATCAGGTCTCTGTAGCTGGGATGGTTCACGACGTCCGGGTCCATGCCGTAGTTGATCATCTGCCCGTTGATGCTGCCGGTGGGCCAACCGGGTCCCGGGGACACCCCCGTGGGCGACTGCCTGATCACATCTGCAACGAAGAGGAACGTGCGCGTCACGATTGGCGAAGGCTGCCAGCCGGGCTTGACCGCGACCGCACGCAGGCATGTGGTCTTGCCGACCCGCACGGGCCCGCTGTACAGGGCTGCCACGCTGCCGGGGCGAGAGGTGTCAGCCATGTAGGGCTCGCTGCCATCGATCGTGTAATAGATCTGCGCCCCGTCCGTCTCGCAGGTCATCGTGAGGAAGAATTCCCGATCATAGAAGCCGTGGTCGAAATTGAACTTCGGCTTCTCCGTAATCCCCTCATAGATCCGCACATTCGGGCTGCCGGGGGTGGGGACTGTCATGAACCACCATGAATCATTCCCATCCGGGAATCGGCCATACGAGACGTCCGACCTCTGCTTGCTGAAGGCAATGCTATCGACCAGAGTCACGCCATCCTCATCGAACAGCGACAAGTCCTCCCCGCCGGCACTGAGCGCGAAGTTGGCGTGCAGCCCCGGGTCCGCCGTGTCCCTGTCAGCCCAGATCACCAGGTACCCGTGGGGTGCAATCGTCGTCTGGGCGGCATTCCCTGTCGGGATTTGCCATTTCGTGGGTGTCAGAGGATCGTCCGTCAGATGCATCCCGCCGACATCGAACGGCTCGTTCCCGAGATTGTACAGTTCGACCCAGTCGTCCGGCTCGCCCTGCGAGTCCACATAGGTATGGCCCGAATTTGACGCGAGGAGTTCGTTGATCACGATGGGCACGGTCCCCGCCTGGGGATCGGCCGCCAGCACGCTATCGTCGGCAAAACCGCTGGCGCCGGCCAGGCCGCGAGAGGACAGATCAGCCAGCATCGAGCCCCCGACACAGAGAATCAGCGCAAGCACGCGGACGCCGTTCGGAAACGCACTCACCTTCGTCCTCCCTTACATACAGACAAGCCTACCGACGCTTCGCTCCACGCGGAAGCCTTGGACAGAACCAAAACATGTAGTTTAACATAATTTTGCCACCAGGTCAATCCCCGAACTGCGGCGAAACACTCCGGCCGTCTTCGTCCAGCCACGTTCAGACGTGGTCCGGAAGCATACGGCTTTCGCGTGTCGAACGGCGGAGAGCCAAGACTGCCAGCACGACGGGTACTTACCAGAACCCGCCACTATAGACGCAATTCAGAGTCCTTAGTTTCAGAAAAACCCCTGGAGGTGGGCACGCTTTCCTGCGAGTGCCGGGGATGAAGGTGAAGTCGCCGCGGTGAGTCAGCGCTCAGGGAGGCCAGCCGTCAGAATCGGACTGCTCCGCAGGGTGGGAATCGAAGGACAGCCACGGGCGAACGGCGTCGATCGTGGCGGGACCTATGCCCGTAACCTCCCGCAGATCCTCGGCGCAATGGAAGGCATGCCTCTGGCCGGTGCGCCCGCTGAACCGGTCGCGGTAGGAGACGATCGCCCGAGCACGCGCGGGACCGATTCTTGGCAGCCTGGCCAGATTGGCAGGCGATGCGCGATTTGGATTGACTGTGTCATCAATCGCGAATAGAGCGTGCGAAGCGGCAGCCCCTGCTGAATTCATGACAAGAGCGAATCCGACCACTGCGCAGATGCCTGCAAGACAGACAAACCCAACCGCCTCAGTCACATCCGCAGCCTGTCCGCCCCGGCCCATGGGAACGCCGGATATCATCGGCACACCTCCGTGCATCGCGTCCGTCTCTACCGCTTGAACATGGACACGTACAGCCTCTTGAGCGTCTTGAACGACTCCTGGACCTCGAATTGCTCGGAGAGCAGGCCACTGTAGGCAATGGTACTATCCTGACCGTCCGCGAGGTTGCCATAATTGACGGCTTCCACGAACGGCTTGCTCAGAGCGATCTTGTAGAAGCGGCTGAGCCACTGGCTTTGCCGGGTCTCATCCCATTTCTGATGCCACACACCGGCCACCTGGCTCTCAAACGGGCCGCTGCCGTTCTTACTCGGGATTTCCACATCGGTAATGTACAGCGGCTTGGCGACGACGGCAAAGCAATCGAGGATCGACGATATTTGCATCATATCCCGCAGGTGCATGCCCGTCTCGTCCTTGCCGAATCGCATCTGCAGCCCAAACGCATCGAAATTGGTTCCACTCTGGACGACCATGTCCATGTACACGAACGGCGGAATGCTGTTGGGGGTGGTCGCATAGTACTCGCCCCATGGATGACTGACCTCGATGATTTTGACGGCCCGGCTGCCCGCCGCCCTCACTCCCATGCTGGCCGCACGCGTCATTTCGAGGATCTGCTCGAAATTGAAGTTGAACTGGTTGTACGCGTTCAGGCCGCTGATCACGTACCAGCGATGGACGACGTTGGCATAGCGAGCCACAACCTTGGAAACAAACTGGTACGCCAGCTCCCGAATCTTCTCGAACCCCACCCCGGACTGAAGGAGCCATTGCGGCAACTGATCCTCGGTGAAACGAAGCAGCGGTCCGGCGCCGATCACCACCTTCTTCCCGTTCAGCAGGGAAACACACTGATCGACCGCGGAGAAATCCAACTGTCCCTTTCTCGCTTCGACCTGTGCCCAGTTGATCGGTATCGTCACGGAGGGGAAGAATTCCGAGAGTTTCTCGGCATACTGAGGCTTGCCAATCAGACGAGGGTCCACCCGACAGCCGAGACAGCCCCGGCCGAATCCATGACTCTTGCGCCGCTTGTCAAAAAGCAGCTTGCCATAGCGGACGGCCAACTTCTCAGAGTAGACCATTGCCCCTTTCAGTGATTCGTCGGCAAGCCGCGACGCCTTCGCCCCATCGTCGATGTTCTGGATTGCCTCAATGAATAGATCCTGAGACCTCCGGGAAATCTCCTCCATCCCCTCGATGTTGTCGAAAAAGGACCAGTCCTCCCGCCGGTTTGTAATCTGCATGAGCTTGGCGCGGGCGATCTCGACATTCAGATTATACGGGCGTTCCCTCTCGGGCAGACAGGTGGTGGGCAGGAGGATCCGGCCAAAGCCACTGATCGGCCACAGCAGGGCCAGGCCGGCAGTCTCCACATTCGGCCTGACGCACTCGATGCACCCGTTGGCGGTGCCAATTTTCGCCCGGCGGATGCTGATGCCGTCCGTGCCGAACAGGTAGGTGCCGCAAGGCCTGAACTTCTCGACGACCTGACCATCTCTGAAAACCTGAAACTTCACTCAATACCTCGTCCAACAGGTTGATTGCGGCCTTGCACCCCGCGAAGCCATGCGAAATGCACCCTTGGTATTATCATAACATGGAGTGACTCCGACGCAATGCAAAAAGTAGGTCATGGCCGCGTGTAGCCGAACGGTCGTGCTGACGGCAACCAATGCAAGACAGAAGACCAGTCTGAAGCTCTCAGTTCATGGGGTTGCCCTGCGATTCCGCCCCGGCGTAGTACCCCATCCGCGTCTTCATCAGTTGCCTGTTCTTCTCGGTAAGCTTGGCGATCAACATGATCTGGCCCAGGTATGCCTCGAGGAGACTGACGTCGGAGACACCCGGCTTGCCGGTGCCGCGGGGCAGAACCACCATCGCATAGCCGCAATTCGTACGCTCGGTAGTCAACTGCGCCATCGCGATGCTCGCATCCCCGAGTCGCGCAACCACGGGCTCGACCCCATCGTCCACCCGGACCCGAAGCTCCGCAATCGATGCCTCATCCAAGCCCAGCCCGTCAAATGCCTCAGAATCGCTTAGCCAGCGGGTGCCGTCATGATCCATGATGGCCACCAGAACCCCTTCCTCCGGGAGTGTCTCAAAGAGTTGCCGGGCAGTCTGCTCATTAAGAGTCAGGGCGGCAGAAAACGCGGTATCACAAGTGTCCATGAGTCCGATTCCTTATGACAATCAATAATTTGGGGCCATGGACAGGAATTCGACCAGACAAAATGGGTACTTTGGGAATCCTGCGGCGAATTCCGGGTATTATTGAGCATCGGCAGGCAACCAGAGCACGTCACAGGTATGCATGATGGTTATAGGGCTTGCCATCCAGCAACAATCATCAGGCCACTGCACAGTACGGGCGATCAGACGATTGTCGCACGGGGCTGCCCCGAAACGGGCCTCTTCTTGTAGCGAACCATACACAGGCCATTACCCTGATCGTTGTACTCGACCATATCCATGTACGTGGTCATGAGCAGCAGGCCGCGGCCTTCGGGTCGATACAGGTTCTCTCCCATCCGTGGGTCGGGGATGCTGCGAGGATCGAATCCCGGGCCCTCATCCGCCATCCGAATCTCCACCTTCTCATCATCGACGAGATACTCCAGCGTCACCTTCTTGCTGGGATCCATCTTGTTGCCGTGCTTGACCGCGTTGAGGAACGCCTCCTCCAAGGCCAGATGCACGGCGAAAACATCGTCCTGTGTGTAGCCCTTCTCGTCCAATATCGACAACAATCGTTGGCATGGCTCCCTGAGACCTGACGGCTTGCTTTCCATGACGATCGAAAAATGGACCGGCACCTCAGACGCCATACCGTAATACCTTCCCTTCCACCTCCTGCGGACCGAGCCCGTACGCACGCAATCCGATTCGACCCGCCCAATGGAGGCCTTGCCGCTCCGTGCAAGATGTCCCGGCCCAGCGTTTATTGCTGCTGGCGATCGGGGAAACTGCGGATCGCACTATCGATATCCTCGTGAATCTCGAACACGCTTGTCAGCCGGGTGATCTTGAATACCTCATAGATGCCGGGGTGAATGTTGCACAACCGCAACTCGCCCCCCTGCTCGTATACCCTTTTGCTGATTCTGATTAGCAACCCGAGGACGGCGGAGGACAGAAATCTCACATGCCGGAAATCCAGCACCAGATGGAGGCGGCTGGCCTGCTCGATCACCGCCTCGATCGACGTTCGCAACGCTCGCACGTCCGTCTCCTCGAGGATCTTCTCGTCGGTAAATGCCACTACCGTCGCGTCATCCACGTATTGCACGCTAATTCGCGGCTGACTTACAGCCATATCGGACTCCCCATCAAAACTCAAAAAAAGATCGGCAAATCCTATGCGGCCCCCCTGCCACTGTCAAGTGTTTTGAGCGGATATCGCCCTTTTTACCCGCCGCAGGATGGCGAGAGTGGAAATTATGCCGGGAAAGCCGTAAATTTTCCTTATTTCCGAAAAAACCCTTGCCATTTGCAATAAACAATAGATACTAATACCTGTATTAGATCACCGGGGACGCCAGTGTCGGCTCGCCGGCGTTCGGGGTGTGCGCCACAATGCGGGCCGCACGTTCTTGGATGTACGCCGTCGTTGTACGGCGCTTGCAGGATACCCCTACGGATCGTATGAACTCCATATTGGATGGAAGGAGAATCGAATGAGAGTCAGTAGGTCAACCGGATACGCTCTCCTGGCGGTCGGCTACATCGCCAAGAACCAGGGCGACGGTGTCGTGTTATCCCATGACATCTCCAAGCAGTATGACATTCCCCTTGAGTATCTGCTCAAGATCCTGCAGCAGTTGGTCCGGGCCAATGTGCTTCGCAGCAAGCGAGGCCCTCGCGGCGGCTTCTCGCTAGCCAAGCCCACAAACAAGATTACGATGCTCGAGATTATCGAGGCGGTGGACGGCCCGTTGACGGGCGAGTTGAGCCTTGCCAACCAGGCCCGTGGCGACAAATACGCCCAAAGGGCCGAGCAGACCTACAACAAGGCCATTGCCCAGGCCAGGGGCGTCTTCGAGAAGACGAAGCTGTCGAGCCTGCTGACCGGCAAGTAGCACTCGCTGCCCGTCACACATACGTTGCTTGGTACTACCTGCTACCGGATTTCGCGAGAGATTTCGCCCGGACAGTTGGGGTGTGCGCGCTATGCAGATCAGCGAGTTTCAAGAGTTGATCGCCCGCAAGTACAAGAAGCGGGACAAGGAAAGGGGCGTGCCCCGCACGTTCCTGTGGTTCATTGAAGAGGTTGGGGAGCTTGCCACGGCCCTGGCCTCCAAGGACAAGGCGAATACGAACGAGGAGTTTGCCGACGTATTCGCCTGGCTCTGCACGCTCGCCAACATCACGGATGTCGATCTGGAAAAGGCTTGCCGCAAGTACACCAGCGGCAAGCTTAAGGGCTTCAAGCCCAAGTAGGTCCGAGGCCGACGCATATTCCGCGTTCACGGAATGGCTCGCAAGCTCTACGACTCTGCGGGGAGACGGCTTCGTCGCTCCGCTCCTTGCCAACGGCGTACTTGCGTGTATCCGCGCCGCGTCGCTTGTCACTCGCTGCCGGGTCGCATGATGCCCAGTAGCTCAAGTGAGTCCCGCTCGATTACATTGCGAATGCTGCCCCGGGGAACGGTCGGCAGTTTGGTGTCGGCCAGGAGCATGTTGAATCCGAGGAGCGTCTCGATGCATTCCCCGGCAGTGCCCAGGGGAAAACCGCTGCCGAACAGCAGCTTGTCCATGACGTCCCGCTCGTACGCCGCCACGACGATATTGTAGGTTTGCCAGACCTTGCCCGGCCGAATCGTCAGGTCGGCAAAGACCTGCTCATGTTTGGATACCATTGACAGGGTCTGCTCGACAAACGGCACGCCCATGTTGCCGACCACCATCTTCAGATCGGGAAAGGCCCTCGCCACCTCGTCCAGCAGATAGGGCTGCGCATATTCCAGAACGGCGTGGGCCCTGAGGGTATGACTGCCATTGTGAAAGAAGATCGGCAGGCCCATCTCCTGTACGACCGCATAGAACCGCATCGCCCGGCTGTGGACCGGGTGAAAACCGCACAGCGAGCAGTACAGGACAAATCCCTGCAGGTTGAGTTTCTCCACCTGCGATCTCAGGCTCTTTTCGTCAATCCGGTCCTGAGTTGGGTCCACCACGGCGAACCCGACCATCCTGGCCCTGTTCCGATCCATGTACTCAGACAGCTTCCCATTCACCATATCATGGGAATCATCCGGGCTGGCCAGGACAATGCAGGCATCGACGGTCTCTGCCGCCGCCAGATGCTCCGAGGTGTCCACCTCATTCAACGAACGGACATGTGTATGACAATCCACAATCATGGCCACATCCTACCTGTGCCGGGGTATTTCCCGCCACCGCCGCACACAAGGCTGTCTATCTTAGATTCCCTGCGGCCGGTGCGTCAAGAACAAATATCCCCCGCGGGCAATCCCTTTGACCAGGCGGATGCCGTTAGCCCGGTGCCTGTGAGAAAATGGGGAGTTTCTCTGTTTTCTCCCCTGCTGCCGGACACAGAGAACGTCCTGAGGCAAAACCGCCAGGACCGTAGCAAAAACCCATATTGACCTTGCCACGTCCCGTCGGTATCATGACATCTGCTGGGTAATCGTGTAGCACAACGAGAGATCGTAAGGCGACCGCCTTTCCCTGGGTCTGGCATGATTTTGCCGTGGGATCGAATATTCAGTGCGAACAGGCGTCTGTATGAACAGGATGGGGCCGATCAGCCGCCAGGATGGCATAACGCAGTCCGGTCCCGGATGTGCTGGTCTGCAGGCTCGCAAATGAAGACGCGATTTAGGAGGCATACATGGACTGCCCGACTTGTCGCAATGCCATGATCACCCTGGAACTGGCCGATGTGGAAATCGACCACTGCACGAATTGCGGGGGTATCTGGCTCGATTCGGGCGAGCTAGAACGGCTGCTGGACGATCCGGCGCAGGCCGGCCGCCTTCTCGACTCCTTCCAGCAGACTGCCCCGACGACGGAGACGCTGCGAAAGTGCCCCATCTGCAATAAGAGAATGGCTAAAATCATTGTCGGACGCTCCGATCCTCCCCTGCGGATCGACAAATGCCCGCGCCGCGATGGCCTGTGGTTCGACAAGGGCGAGCTTGAGGACATCCTGGCCCGGGCTGAATTGGACGAGAGCAACAGAATTCAGCGGCTTCTGGCCGATATATTCGGCAAGGACTTGGAGAAACACGATACGAAAGCATAGTAGACGCATTGTTTCATTGGACGCCCCAACAGGGTATAATTCGCACTCGGTCGAACGCGATGACCGCTATTGACCGCGGCGGTTCGGTGGCATAAAGGACTGACGAGTGAATACGAACGCGAATCTTTCGTGTGGAGCGTACATCGTGTAGCGCACTTTGTGTGGATGTGTCTAATGAAAGGACTGAACCATGAAGTGGACGTTGATTCTCATCGTTGTTGCTGCTATTGCCCTCGTCGCGGCCCTCGTGATGAAGAAAGGGAAATCCTCGTAACCTAGTATCCGTCTGTCAGACGGAAGGGAGAACGCATGTCCGGAGCACTGATCGCATTGGCCGCACTGTTGGGTATCGTCTTCCTGTTGGCCCTCGCGGTGATCGGCATTTACAACTCACTGGTTCGTCTGCGCAATCAGGTCGATAACGCCTGGTCACAAATCGACGTCCAGTTGAAACGCCGTCACGACCTGATCCCCAACCTTGTGGAGACGGCCAGGGGGTACATGAAGCACGAGAGGGAAACCTTCGAGGCTATCACCAAGGCGCGAAGTGCCGCCATGGGGGCCAGGACGGTCCCCGAGGCCGGCCAGGCCGAAGGCATGCTCGCCCAAGCCCTCAGCAGGTTCATGCTCGTCGTCGAGAACTACCCCGACCTCAAGGCGAACCAGAACTTCCTCGCGTTGCAGGAAGAGCTGACCAGCACAGAAAACAAGATCGCGTTTGCTCGCCAGAATTACAACGACCAAGTCATGTTCTACAACAACAAGATTCAGATGTTCCCGTCCAATATTCTGGCCGGCATGTTCAGTTTCACCAAACGCGATTTCTTCGAAGTGCAGACCGAGGCCGAGCGGGAGGTCCCGAAGGTCAGCTTCACGTAGGCCAGGGGCGCGAAGTCCGAGTCGGTATAGGCCGGGACGGGCTACCTGTGTAGCGGCATCTCGTCACGCCCCAGACGGACAGAATCACAACAGTGTCATGGAGCAGCAGACCGCACACTGAGTGCAGTGGCGAAAGAGGATCTGCCAAGGGGAGGTGTTTTCGTTTGACGCAGACGCCGACAATGTGGGAACTCATCATCGCGAACAAACGAAACTCCATCGCGCTGATGGTCCTGATGGCGATCGTATTGCTGTTGCTGGGCACCGTGATTGGCTTGGCGGTCTTCGGCCCCAAGGGCGGGCCGTACGGTCTGGCGATTGCGGCGGGGGTCTGGCTGTTCCTGGCCTTGGTTAGCTTCTCCTCCGGAGACCAGATCCTCCTGGCCGCCAGTCATGCTCAACCTGTCACTCACGACGTCCACCCGCAGTTGTTCAATATCGTGGAAGAGATGAAGATCGCGGCTGGGTTGCCGGCCATGCCCAAGATCTACATCATCAACGACCCGGCGCCAAACGCCTTCGCTACGGGGCGGAGTCCTCAGTCGGCCTCCATCGCCGTCACTGCCGGCCTGCTCGCAGGGCTCAATCGCGACGAGCTTCAGGGCGTCGTCGCCCACGAGATGAGCCATATTTTTCACCGCGACATCCTGTATATCACGCTCGCCGGTATCATGCTCGGCGGCATCACCCTGCTCTCGCAGATGTTCTTGCGCGGCGCGTACTACGGCTCAATGGGTTCGCGGCGACGCTACTCCAGCGATCGCGGCGGCGGACAGGCACAGGCCATCCTCCTGCTGATTGCGATTGCCGCCGCCATCCTGGCCCCAATCATGGCCTACCTGCTCTACTTCGCCCTCTCGCGGCGGCGCGAATACCTGGCCGATGCCGGCGCTGCCCGGCTGACCCGCTACCCGGAGGGCATTGCCAGCGCGTTGGAGAAGATCGCCAACGACCCATCGCCCCAGTTGGCTTCAGCCAGCAAGGCCACGGCCCCGATGTATATCGCCAACCCATTCAAGCGACGAGGCCAGGCATCACTCTCTAATCTGACCAGCACTCACCCCCCGATCTCCGAGCGCATCCGGATCCTGCGGAGCATGTCCCAGGGGGCATCCTACCGAGACTACGCGAGGGCGTATGTATCTACGACCGGCTTGAGGAACATCCTTCCGGCGTCCGCAATGTCCGGCGAAGATGTCTCGCTCCGGCCCCGCGAGGTCCAGCCGGCAAAGCAAGAGCCGACCCCGAAGCAGACTCACCAGATCGGCGACATCATGCGAAAGGTTAACGGCTTCTCGTTCCTCACATGCCCCTGCGGCCTGAAACTCAAGGTCCCGCCGAACTTCAAGGCCGACAGGGTCGAATGCCCCCGCTGCGCCCGGACCCTCCACCTTTCCCCTCCGCCTCAAGCCCGGAGATGAGCCACCTCGACTACGAAGCCAGGGTCGCTATCTCTTTGGATGGGACCGGGCCGCCTATCCTCTCCTGTGTCCTCTTGGGTAACGCAGCCACGCGGGAGGATCTCCGGCGTGCTTGATGCCTCCGGCCATTGCACCGGTTGCACCCTCCGCGACCATAATCTCGGGCCAAGCCGGTCTGCCCCCTGCTATTGGGGAGCCGGGGGATGGGGTGGGTCCTGTGCGGGCGGTTGCGATGCGCTGGGGTCCGGCGGCGATTGCGAAGGCTCTTGTGAGCTGGGAGGACTGGGTGGATTCTCGGTGGGCGCGTTTGGTGGCACCTGCGCGGGTGGTCCGGGAAGAGTCGCCGGCGACGCCTGTGCGAGTTGCGGGCATGTCGCTTTGAGGTTCTCCCTGATACTATTGTAGATCAGCCGCTGCTTGGTATCGTCGCCAAATGTCCCGACGCGGATTGACAGCTTCGTGACATCCTGCGCCACGGTCTTGAGTTTGACGGTGACGCGTTTGTCGCCTGCATCTCTTGCCACCAATGTGGCCGATAGTGCGTCCCTGCCGCCTTCGCCCCTGATCACGTGCAGTCCAAGGTCTTCGGCTGCTTTCCTCGCGGCGGTATAGACCTGATCGATATTCTGGTGTTCCTCTGCCTCCAAGTCGCCTTTCGCGTACGCCATGGTTCCGGCCGCCCCGACCCCGGCGGCAAGCACGATGCACCCGCTGGAACTCATCGTCAGACCAGCCAATAGCATCGACAAGCACACAAGATGTGTTCGCATGAATATACCCCCTGAGTGGTCATTGCGGCAGTTCGGCCACTACCCCAAAGTATTCAAAATAACCTGCCGATCGCCAAGAGCAAGCCAGGGATAGATAGCGGAGTATTCTGCCCGGCCGCCACGCCCGAGGGACCCTGCCTGTGGCGACAGAAGGGCAGTTCCAATCGAGGTGACTTTTTCTACGCCGCGGACGTACGCCTTGCTCCCCCGTTCTCACTGGCCCCGGCCGTGCACATCGCCCAGTTTATCTACCCAGTATACTATGAAGCAGGGCCGCCGCGCCTGCCTGTCCCCCTTGCCCCATTTCATCTCATTGGTACCCGACAGGTGCGGAACTACGATGCAGGCAGTCATCTGACCGTAATACCCCCCCAGTGCAATGCCGGCGAATAAAAAAGTCCCGCCTTTCTGACGGGACTCCTTGGCTTTCGACCATCGGACCCGAATGTCATGCACTCAACAGGCTCGAACCTCTGTTGCTTGCGGTCCTTTCCTCCCCTGGCCGACCGTGTACTCGACGTCCTGACCCTCCAGGAGCGACTTGAACCCGTCGGACTCGATGTTCGAGAAGTGCACGAACAGGTCCTCGCCTCCATCGTCCGGCGTGATGAAGCCGAACCCCTTCTTGGCATCAAACCACTTGACCTTACCTCTGCTCACTGTCCAACTCCTTCGTCCCTCGTACGGCGAAACGGTGATTCGCTGACCTCGCCGGAGAGCATTTCTCCTGAGGGATCAAGAAATACTCCCCGCCGAAATCAGGAAAATCCTACTTTAGCCCGTCACCGCCTGTCAACAAAATTCTGGAAAAAAACCCTCCATTTCACCCGGGGGGTAGGGGGGCGTTTTCCCGGCTATTTGCGCCCAAATGCAGCCCCCAGGGCGTCCCCCGGGGCCCGGGGGGACGCCGTGTCGGCCCCGAATGAACCGTATCCTCCTCGCGACGAATGTATAGTGGCCTTGACAGACAACAGAATGACCTTCCACCGTCTGATGCCTTACGCGAGCGGCTTTCCGTCGTTGAGGCTCTCGTAGGCGGTGATGTACCGGGCGACCATGTTATCCAGGCTCCAGTTGCTTCTGGCCTCCCTCATGATCCTCCGGGCCTGCTTGTCCCATTCCCTTGGATGCTCGTGGAAGTACCTGTGGTTCTCGACGGTCGCGCTCAAGCCCCACGACAGGCCGGCACCGTTGTAGTCGCGGAACAGCACGCCGTTGCCGCTGTCGATTGGGGCTCCCCACGCCCGCAGACCGAGCGGCTTGATCTTGTCGCTGTAGCCTCCGGTATCGCGGTTGGTGGCCGTGGCCCCGTAGAGGTTGCCGACCACGTCGATCTGGCCGAACGGCTCATAGAGTGACGCCCCGAACACGTCACTGGCCGCCGCGTAACCGAGAATGCTCAGGTCCTGGTCGAAGCGATGATAGGCGATTCGCCCCCGCGAGGCACACGCGATTCGGCCCACGATGTCCGCATGTGTCCAATCTCCCCCCACGGGGTCCCCAATGACCGCGATCTGCACGCCCGGATGCTCGTTGACGAATCGCTGGGCGATCTCCTCGATCAGCTCGATCCCCTTCTGCATCAGGTCGAGCCGGGAGGGCCAATACAAAAGAATCGCCTCCGGATCAACACTAAGGCCCATTCTCTTCTGAAATTTGACGAGGTTCAGTTTCTTCGCCTCGACGACATCATCGTCCGGAGAGAATCGCTTCGCCAATCCTGGCTTCTCCACCTCCGGATTCTCCTGCTGGTTTTCCGGAAAGGCATCGGGTGAGATCCCGTTGGGGATCACGAGCGAGGAACGGTCCACGTATTTGATCTTCGTCTCCTCGCGAACGCTCCAGGGAATGATCGGCCGATCCAGGAAGTAGTCCCCCACCACCTCCTTGAGGAATTTCTCCCCGACGTAGCTGATCTTCGTGGCGCTTTTGATCGCGGTGGCCTGGCAATCCACGCACCGTTGCTGGGACTCGAAGGAGATGTACAGGGCGTTCCAGAGCTTCTGCAAGTTGACGCCGTAGAACATGTCCAGCGGCACGTGGCCGGTATGCGTGTTGTGGACCGTGTGCAGGACAGGCACTCCCCTCACTTTGGCATACGCCACGATGACCCCGCCGGCCATCCAGTCATTCGTATGCAAGATGGCCCGGCCCTCGTATTGGCTGCGGATCTCCTTGATGTACGTATTCGCCGCCTGCCTCTGGAACTCCGCCGCATTGGCCAGAGGCGAGCCGTCGTAGGCGCTGCGATAGCCCTCGAAGATGGCCGAGCTGACCAAGTGCACGTTCTCCGGATTGAGCCGGTGCCGCTTCTGAATCCACTCGCTCTCACTGAGCCCGGCCTCCTCCCGGAACCGTGTGCTCAGGTTGATCGTGACCAGGTGTACGGGAATCCCTCGAACGGACAGTCCCTTGCACAGTGCGGAGATGACATCGCCCAGCCCCCCGCTCTTGCCGGAGACGTACCGGGCGAACTGCCCCATCCCTTCCGAAGGCAGCCGGGCCGTCTCGGGCGTGATGATCACCACCGGCGTTCTCGTGCTCCGCGTCAGGATATTGAAGTTCTTGACAGCATGAGACAGCTCGTCGGCGGCATGGGTCAGGACATAGGTTGCCGTGGCCACCGAGTCATACGGGTTCCGATCCTGCTCAGGCAAGTCGCCATTCAGGCCGTCGCCATTCAGATACAGCAGGTGGTCGGCCGTGGTCAGGTATCGGAACCTGCGCAGAAGGTCGCCCCCCGCCCGCCTTGCCTCCGGCTCCAGATTCTCAATGGTTCGGAACAGCACCCGCTGTGCCCGTGACTGCAAGAACGAAAGCGTCTCCGGAGTCTCCGCCTCAGGCGCAACCGCCAACGCGGCGCAGTCCACCATCGGGCAACTGGTGATTTGGAACCACTCCGCGACCTCGGTGGGATTGGCCGGCACGATGTCCATGTACTTGGCGAATTCCTCCGGCAACGCCTTCCAGAACTCCTCGACCTTGCGATAGACCGGAGTGCCCTGCTCCACTACGGGGAAGTCACAGACCAGCACAACGATCTCGCCGCCAACCTGGTGAATGAGGTCGGCATACTCGCCCGCGGTCGGGAATGACTCACAGGATGTCGCCGCCAGGCGGTGGCTGAGATAGGCGTTGCGGGGCAGTACGGCCAGCTTGCGAGGGCGGCCCTTCCTTCCCCGGGCCCGGTAGACGACGTTCACGGCCGCCGGCTTGTGGTCCCGCACGTCCACGACCCGGTCGCTCAGTCCGCACAGGACCGCCGTGAAGCCCATGTCCGCCACGATGTTGGCGATCTCGTTGTCATACAACAGGCCCGTGTTGGCGAACGCCGTCGGCTTGACGTCGAACAAGCCGCTCATCTTGCCCCGGTGAAGAGAAACCTGCTCCTTGAATTCCGTTTTCGCCGGGTCCGGAAAAAAGGACACCAGGGAATGGTAGTACGTTTCCTCCAAAAACTCCACTTGCCCGTGATGATCGGCGGACTGGAGCAACTCGCGGAAGTAGTCGATGACCGCCGGCTCGTACAGTTCCGCCTGTTCCAGGAAGGTCCCCGACATGCTGAAGCTGACCTTGAAATCGGGATGCGATCCGACGAGCTCGGTGAACATCCGGGTCAGCGGCAGATAGCACCGCTCGGTCCCCTGCCGGAATATCTCGCTGTTTTTCTGATCCCAGAGGAATGTCGTATCATCCGGGTTCAGTCGAAACGGCTGGTGCAAGCGCAGGCATACAGTCACCAGAGGCATCGTTGCGAACTCCTAAAGATGCTCAGCGTCACAACTGCGGATGAACGACTTACACACGGACTACTCTACCGAAGCGCATTCGATCCTGCAAGCCCGAACTGCCCTGATAGTCTCCCCTGCGCGGACACCAAGCAGTCGCCCTGTGACATCCAACGGAACGTGCGGCTGCAAACCGTGGCTGTCGAGACGCCAACACGATCTCTATCGGACCCAAAAGACCGCCCGAGCAAACTCGCGAATTCCTCCGGCTCAAGAAATTCTGTGATGAAATGCCTGTAAACGGCCTACTCCGCGGCCTCATCTGTCTTCGCGGAGGCATTCTTCTTTGCCCTGCGCAGCAGCTTGTACACCCAGTCCTCGAAGAACAAGGGATACAGATTCATCTTCTCCGTGGCCAGCCTTACAC
>Ga0315274_10003864_pt1 | contig 22200 bp, 19 predicted proteins | sample YL17G02_20_MG_FD_203700 | JGI IMG/M metagenome (GOLD analysis project Ga0315274, IMG submission 203700) | Sediment microbial communities from Yellowstone Lake, YNP, Wyoming, USA - YL17G02_20 | ecosystem: Environmental > Aquatic > Freshwater > Lake > Sediment | place: USA: Wyoming | collected...
GTGAAGGTGGAGAATCCGTCGTCGTATATAGAGGCAGCCTGGCCTATGATCTGCCCTGTAAGCACGATCCCCTGTCCCCCAAACCCTGCTATCCTTATCTCAACTCTGCCCAAGCCTTTTCCTCCGGGCTATTGTTCCTGTGAAGCCGTAGCGGCTTTCTCAGCCTGTGGCTTTTTCTTCGCAAGTGCCTTCTCAACCACCTGCTTGCGGTAGTCCCAGAGAGTGGGACGCTTTATATCGATGAACTTACCCACAACGATGGGGCCGTCCAAAACGATGTCGGCTTCTTTGGGGTCTGCTCCGTTGCGGATTACGCTCTTCTCTTGATAGTAGTGCATCTCGTCCAGACCCCGGGCTCGCTTGTTCATGCGCCCGTATACTGTGGGGCAAGGACTCAGCACTTCTATGAAGCTGAATCCGGGCTTGACCAGGGCTTCTGCTATGGATCTCTCCAGTTGGCGCAGGTGCAGCACAGTCCACCGGGCGACATAGGTAGCCCCGCTGGCAGCCACAAGGTAGGGCAGGTTGAACGGATACTCGAAGTTGCCGTAGGGAGACGTAGTACTGCGGGCTTCGAGCGGCGTAGTGGGTCCCATCTGGCCGCCGGTCATGCCGTAGTTGAAATTGTTTATGCAGATGACTGTGATGTCGATATTGCGGCGGGCGGAATGTATCAGGTGGTTGCCTCCTATAGCTGCCAGGTCGCCGTCTCCTGAAAAGACCACCACTTTCAACTCCGGGTTACCCAGTTTCAAACCGGTAGCAAAGGGGAGGGCACGGCCATGAGTGGTATGAAATGAATCAAACTTGACATAACCAGCAACCCTGCCGGTGCATCCTATTCCCGAGACCACGGCTATTTTGTCCAGGTCGAGGCCGGCTCGCTCGATGCCTCTGATGAAACACGAGGTTGCCAGCCCTATGCCGCAGCCGGCGCACCAGATATGGGGCATCCTGTCTACCCTGAGATACTGGTCTATGGGTTTGTTTACCACAGTGACCATATCTGCTACTGTACCGCCTCTCTTATCGCTTCCAGAATGGTCTGGGGCAGGTGAACTGCGCCCCCCATATGCGGCACGAGAATCGTTTTAGCCTTGCCCCCAGCGCACCGCTCCACCTCAAACACTATCTGTCCGTAATTTATCTCCGGTACCACGAAAGCCTTTGCCTGCCTGGCAAGCTCCCTGATGCGCTCCTGGGGGAACGGCCATATTGTTATGGGCCGCAGCAACCCTGCTCGAATCCCTTCATCACGCGCCTGCTGCACCGCGCGGCGGGCAATGCGGGCGGTGATTCCATAGGCAAAGACTACGATCTCTGCATCCTCAGTGCTGACTTCTTCGTATTTTATTATGGCCTTCTTGTTCAGCCTGATTTTATCCACCAAACGGCGCACCAGCCGGTCCTGCGCCTCGGCTGTCATTGCCGGGTAACCTTTCTCGTCGTGAGTTAGTCCCGTAACGTGGAACCGGTAGCCCTCACCGGCTATGGCCATGGGAGGAACCAGGTCTTTGTCCGGTTTATAAGGCTGGTATTTCTCCGGCGCTACACGTGGTCTCTTGCGGGCGACAAGGTCATCCGGCGCTACCTGTCGTATCACTACCTTTTCGCTCATATGCCCCACAGCTTCGTCGGACATGATGAGCACAGGCACCCGATATTTCTCTGACAGGTTGAACGCTGTGATGGTGAGGTCGAAAATCTCCTGGGGAGAGCTGGGCACAAGCGCAATGATCTCGTAGCTGCCGTGGGAGCCCCATCGTGCCTGCATCATATCTCCCTGCGCCACCAGGGTAGGCAGCCCTGTGGAGGGACCTGCACGCTGTACGTCGACCACAACGCACGGGGTCTCCAGCATCACCCCCAGGCCCAGGTTCTCCATCATCAGGCTGAATCCGGGGCCTGACGTAGCCGTCATTGCCTTCACCCCAGCCCAGGAAGCGCCGAGAACAGCATTCATGGAAGCTATCTCGTCCTCCATCTGGATGAATACGCCTTCCACCTGGGGCAGACGCTCGCTCATCCTTTCAGCTATTTCAGTAGCCGGGGTAATGGGATAGCCGGCAAAGAAACGACAGCCTGCGCTGATGGCTCCCTCGGCGCATGCCTCATCGCCGTTCATAAAAAATGTTCCGCTGAGCGCTCCATTATCAGACATAACAGAACCTGTTACTTCTTGTTGTCGCCTGGTTCCAGATTTATAGCAAATTCAGGGCAGATTATCTCGCACAGCCCGCAACTCAGGCACTTGCTCTGATCGGCCACTTTGGCGATGGTATAGCCCTTGGGGCCTAGCTCATCGCTCATCTTAAGTGCTTCCTTGGGACAAAACTCCACGCAGTAGCCGCAGCCCTTACATCTCTCCCTGTCTATCACTACTTTCCCAGGCTTAGTAGACTTCTCTTCGTGGTCGAAGGGCTTTCTCCATAGCCTGGTGTGGAATTTCCCTTTTGCACTCTGCATTACAGTAGCTTTCAATTTAAGAGGGTTTCGTAGCCCTGCTTTTCTGGAATTTATGCTCAGCCTGTATGTTTTTCACACCTTTGCAAGCTGTTCATATCTTACTATGATAGCAAATCCGCTACCCCTTTACAAATACTCCTGTGAGCATTATGTGATTTCTCTCCCTTGACGGGAGAGGGCGCGCCACAGAATGCGAAAAGGCTTTCCGAAACAAGGATACCGGAACAGCAAGCTGAGCAAACATTAATTCAGAGGCGCTTGAAAAGGACTTGCTTTCGCAGATTCGCTATTCCGTGAAATGAACCTACGAGGCTGATTGACAGTCAGATAGGCTCATGCTACCCTCTAAGTGATAGGGAAAAAAGGAGCAAGATGACGGTGCAATATGGATATGCCGGAAAAATCCTGAGGGTGGACTTATCCTCAGGCGAAATAACACACATGCCAACAACGGAATACACCGGCAGGTTTCTAGGCGGAAGGGGCATCGCCGCCAAGATCTACTGGGATGAGATTTCACCGCAGACAGGCGCCCTGGATCCTGAAAGTCGGCTAATGTTCATGACCGGGCCGCTCGCAGGATTTCCCGGATTGTCTGGCTCCAGGTGGACGGTCTGCGGAAAATCACCGGTCACCAACCCGGAGCAATTCTGCACCTGCAATCTTGGGGGAAGCTGGGGCGCCCAACTCAAGCTTGCCGGATATGACGGGATCGTGGTGCAGGGCAGATCGGCCAAACCGGTCTATCTCTTCGTGCAGAATGACACTACTGAGCTGAGGGATGCCTCGGCCCTCTGGAGCAGGGGGATCTTCGAGGTGCGCGACACTCTAAAGAGGCAACTTGGAAGCTCGGTGAGGGTTGTGGCCTGTGGCCCTGCCGGTGAGAATAGGGTGCTCTTTGCCAGTCTTCTGGCCGATGAGGACGCCAGTGGTTCAGGGGGCTTCGGAGCTGTCATGGGCTCAAAGAGTTTGAAGGCCATCGTAGTCAGAGGCGGCACCAAGCCAACTGCGGCTAATCCGGAGGATCTTAGACAGCTCACAGGTATTATTCGCGACTATACCAGCGGCGGGCCGCTGCCACTCACAATGATTCTCAGGGGACTTCCACCCGGCCCGAACACGAAGAAGCAGGTCTGCTATGGCTGCAGCGGCAATGGCTGCTGGCGAGAAACCTACGAAGCATCCAATGGTACCAAAGGGAAATTCATGTGCGGCTCTTCGATGTTCTATCAGGGGCTGGCCCACAAATACTACGGGGAGCCTAATGAGGTGCCGTTCCTTGCCACCAAGCTCTGCGATGACTACGGACTGGATGCTTTCGGTATCGCAACATCGATTACCTGGCTCCGGAGATGCCGGAGAGCGGGCATTCTGACAGACGAAGGTACCGGAATTCCTATATCTGAAAAGGGGAGTCTTGAGTTTATTCAAACCCTGGTGAGGAAGATATCACTGAGGGAGGGCTTTGGAGACACCCTTGCCCTGGGAATAGCCCGCGCTGCCAACGTAGTGGGCGGGGGGTCAAAGGAGCTGCTTGAAGGAATGATTACCGAACACACCATCAAAGCTGAAGAGCCCCCAGGCGGAGACCCCAGGCTCTTCTCGCCAATAGCGTTTTTCCATGCTATGGAACCGAGAGTGGCCAGATACCAGTATGCGGAGACTATCAAGCCTCTAAGCGGATGGCTGGCCTGGCTCCACAAGGAGGAAGGGGCATACGTTACGAGCGATGTATGGCGCGCCGTAGCCAGAGAGTTCCTTGGGGGCGAGATCGCCGCGGATTTCTCCACCTATGACGGCAAAGCCCTGGCTGCCAAGATGGTCCAGGATCGCGAGTCTGCAATCGCAAGCCTGATTCTCTGCATATACGTCTGGCCGATCATGACGATCAAGAACTCGGCTCACCATGTGGGCGATCCGGCACTTGAAAGCAAGCTCCTATCAGCAGTAACTGGAAAACAGGTGGACGAGGAGGGGCTCCGCAGGATTGGAGAGGTAGTTTTCAATCTGGAGAGAGCCATACGGGTCAGGGAAGGTCACAGGGGAAGGGAGAGCGATGTGCTTCCGGAGGTCTACTTCAATACCCCCCTGGAAACAAACGTCCACGACCCTGAATGCCTCTTGCCGGGAAAGAACGGGGAGGTAATTTCACGGAAAGGTGAGGTTGTTGACAGGAACGAATTCGAGCGGATGAAGGACGAATACTATCAGCTAAGAGGGTGGGACGCTGCCACCGGCCTGCAGACGAGGAAGAAGCTCGAGGAGCTGGGGCTCAACGAGGTGGCACAGGACCTAGAGCAACGGAAACTCATCGCTGTCCCCTGAGATGCCGGCCTGTGCTCATTAGCTCCAGCGAGGCAGGCAGATAATCGTATAAGTTCGCATTAAGTTGCCGATAATCACAGGAAGATGAAAAGGAACGAGATGACAGTGCAATATGGATATGCCGGAAAGATCCTGAAGGTTGATCTAAGCTCGGGGAGCACAACTGATCTGCCCACGGCAGACTACGCGGACAGGTTTCTGGGCGGCAGGGGCATTGCTGCCAAGATCTACTGGGATGAGGTATCACCGCAGACAGGCGCCCTGGATCCTGAGAACCGGCTCCTGTTCATGACCGGGCCGCTTGCAGGCTTCTCCGGGATCGCTGGTTCCAGGTGGACCGTTTGCGGAAAGTCACCGGCGACCAACCCCGAGCATTTCTCCTACACCAATATGGGCGGCAGCTGGGGGGCCCAACTTAAATTCGCAGGCTATGACGGCATTGTGATTAAGGGGGAATCTGACAGGCCAATCTATCTGTCAATTCAGGATGGTGTCGCCGAAATCAGAGATGCGTCCACCCTCTGGCGCCAGACCACAGTTCAGGCGCGAGAGATGCTGAAAACAGAGCTCGGAAGCTCCGTAAGGGTGGTAGCCTGCGGACCTGCAGGTGAAAACATGGTAACCTTTGCCGGCCTTATTGCTGATAACGATGCCAGCGGTTCCAATGGCTTTGGGGCGGTTATGGGTGCCAAGAAGCTGAAGGCCATTGCTGTGAGGGGTTCAAAGAAAGCGACTGCAGCTAACCCCGGGAAACTTGAGGAACTGAGGAGATACGTCCGTGAACTGAAGACCGGCTTCTCAACGCTGCACGACGAAAGGCCGACGACAGATACTGGGATGAAGCTGGACCCATGCTATGGATGCATCGGTGGAAGCGGCTGCATCAGGGCCACCCGGGCCGCAAAAGATGGAACGCGGCACAAGTTCTTCTGCGGCTCTGCGGTCTATTATCACGAGTGGGCGGTGAGACACTACGGCGAAGTGAACGAGGTTCCATTCCTGGCGACAGTTCTCTGCGATGGATACGGCCTTGATGTGTACCCGGTTCACACCATGATAGCGTGGCTGTCCCGGTGCTATAAAGCCGGCATCCTGGATGACGGGAGTAGCGGTATTCCTATTTCCAAGCTGGGGAGCCTCGAATTCATAGAGACATTGCTAAGGAAGATCACATTCAGAGAGGGTTTCGGTGAAATCCTTGCACAGGGCCTCGTCAAGGCGGCGGATTCTGTGGGAAAGGGATCACAGGAACTGATCACTGACTACGTTTCAAAAGCAGGGCGGATTTCGGCATACTGTCCGAGAATGTACATTGTATCAGGTTTGCTGTACGCTATGGAACCGACGCTGCCCATGCACCAGCTTCATGAGGTGGGCATTGCTCTGTTCGATTGGCTGAACTGGGCTAACAAGGTTGAGGGCTCCTATCTCTCCAGTGAGGCCTTCCGCAAAATCGCCAGGAGGTTCTGGGGGGGCGAGCTTGCCGCCGATTTCTCTACCTATGACGGCAAAGCCCTGGCCACAACAAAGATCCAGGACCGGGCCTATGCGAAAGAGAGCCTGATTCTTTGCGATGTACTGTGGCCAATTACACAGGTCAGACATTCGGAGGATCACGTTGGAGACCCCGGTGTTGAAAGCAAGCTTCTTTCCGCGGTTACCGGAAGAGAGGTAGACGAGCATGGTCTTTACCGGATCGGTGAACGGATTTTCAACCTGCAGAGGGCCATACTGGTCAGGGAAGGTCATCGAGGAAGGGAAGATGACGTGCTCCCCGAGCCTTTCTACACAAAGCCGCTCAAGTTCGGCACCCTGAACCCCGAATGCCTGGCACCGGGGAAGGATGGTGAGGTAATCTCACGAAAGGGAGCGGTAGTCGAGCGGGAGAGATTCGAAGGGATGAAGGATGAGTATTATCCTCTCAGGGGATGGGATGTCGTCACCGGTCTGCAAACGAGGACAAAGCTCGAGGAACTGGGGCTCGCCGAAGTGGCAGATGACCTAGAGAAACGGAAGCTCCTGGCTGTCCCCTGATCGGAGGTTGAAATCCCCCTTGCCCCCTTTACAAAAGGGGGGATTTGAGAGAGGAATAGGGCTGGATTCCTGCTTGCGCAAGAATGACATATACAAAACTAGGCGATTAAGCCCTGCTCTTTAAAACGTGCGATGTCGTCCCAACCGTAGCCGTTTTCCAGCAGGACTTCCTCCGTGTGCTGCCCCGACTGGGGCGCTGTTGTTTTTATGGAAGACGGCATTTTGCTCAGTTTTATCGGATTAGCCACCAGGTTTATCGAACCCAAGGTAGGATGCTCTACGGTGGCAAAGAAATCGTTCGCCCAGGCTTGCTCATCCTTAGCTACATCAGTGGGATCCTGCGCCGGTGCGTAGATTAGCTCGTGCCGGTCGAGTATAGGTTTCCATTCCTCCAGAGTCCGTTCGGCTATGGACTTCTCCACCATGGCAACGAGTTCGTCATTGTTCATCATCCGTGACATCATGGTATTGAACCTGTCATCCTTTTCGAGGTGCTCCAGACCCAGAGCCCGGCAGAAACCCGGCCAGTAAGGGTCCTGCTGCAGATGCACGAAATATATCCACTTATTGTCCTTGGTACGGTAGACATTGGTCATGGCAGGCGTCTCCGACCTTCGGCGCAGTGGAGCATACTCGCCTGTCGCCAGCGCGCAGCTCATGTCGATGCTCAACACCCAAACGCCGGTGTTGTACAGGCTGACATCTACTTGCTGTCCCACGCCGGTCCGCTCTCTGGCGAAAAGGGCGGTACTTATCCCGCAGGCCATAGCTATGGAAGCAGTGTGATCTCCCATGCCCCCTCTGGGGAACAGCGGAACCATGTCCGGCTCCCTGATGGAAGCCATGAATCCGGAGCGGGCCCAGAAGGCACTCACGTCATATCCGCGCCTTTCTTTATCGGGTCCCTTGTGGCCGTACCCGGTTAAGCTGGCATAGACAAGCCTGGGGTCAAGCTTGGAAAGCACTGAGTACTCCAGATTGTAGCGCTTGAGCTCGCTGGGGCGAAGACTCGTGATAAATACATCGGCTCCTTCCAGCAATTTGTAAAGAACAAGCTGGCCTTCCTTTTTGCTTATATCCAGAGTCATGCTTCTCTTATTGCGGTTATCCAGCTCAAACAACCAGTCAACAGCCAACCCTCCCACATTCGATAAGCCCCGCATGGAGTCGCCCGTCACCGGGTGTTCGATGTGCACCACGTCTGCCCCCCAATCGGCGAGCAGAGCGCCGGCCCCCGGAGCCGCTACCCACTGAGCCACTTCCACGACCTTGATTCCATCTAAAGCGTTTTTAGACATGAATTCTGCTCTCTAACTAGGTTGGACATTTTGGGTGCCCAACACCCTTTACTTAAGACACCACGAAGTCGGATAGAGGGTCTTATCAACCAAGGTGGGAAAATTGCATCTATCTGCTTTTCAACTTGGAATTATAGTTGGTCGGCTTGAAGTGGTATCTGTAAACGCAATTCCGGGCGCCGCTATTCACACTCTCCACCAACTCGCCTTCCACATCCTTGCCGGTCATTTCCTCGAGTGCAGTCTTGTTATAGTTGGTGGAGCAGATGCATAATTCTGGCCTTGGCTCCACGATGCCGAGCCTGACAAGGATACACATGCACCCTCCGTAAGTGTCTTTCACATCCGCCTCCCAATAAAGGGTGTCTCCTGCTTTCTGAAAGCGCCTGTTGTGAGGCACTGTCTTATCCAACCATTGGCATGCACTCTTGATATCCATGCCGGTAGGCGGTGTCCCGACGAACTCTTTGAAACCCTCGTAGCAAGCTTTGCCCATCTCCTCAAGCACTTTGTTTCGCGATTCCTCATCAAGCTTGAAAACACCCTTCATGATTCCCCGAACCAGGTTCGGAAGAACGGATGGGCCGACTGTCTCAACGTAAAGCTTAAGGACGCCTGAGTCAACCTTTCCCTTGCCGACCTTAGTCCCCAGTTTCTTCTCCATGTTTGACCTCCCGGACTTACATGACGACACCTCACGGCGTCTTTTCACTTAAAGGTGCTTCCATATCTAGACTCCAGGTCTCTCTTATGATCCATGAGTATGCCCAGAGTCAGGCGCTTCGTGTACCAGGCCACAGGTATCTCAAGTAACTTGCCCCAATTGGGCACTCGCACGTCCACCCTGTCCACAATCTTGGTGCCGTCGCTCGTCTCGTAAAGGAAGGTGCTCTCCAAGGTGCCTTTGGCAAATCCCTCGATAGTCTCGTTGGTCATGCGTTCCGGTGGAATGATTGTCTGCCTTTGCTTCGCCGAGCGTGTGAATCCGAGCACCTTGAGTCGCCACAGCGCGACGCTGACGTTGTTAGAATCCTCAAGCACTTTAACCGACTTTATCACGCGCTTGTGGAGTATGGGGGGATGGGTATATTCTGAGATCTCCCTGAGTACCAGATCCCTGGGTGCTTTGATGGTGACGGTCAACTCTACACTTCTCATATTTGGATCCTCCAAAGGTACACGGCAGAGCTATACACCTGTCTCCAGAGCAGCCGTCTCCACAGAGTAGTATCTAGTTCTTCGCCGCCGGCTCTTTGTATCTGTAGACCTCGATGGCGAAGCGGGGGCACATCCAACCGCAGACGCCACAGGCGTTGCACTTCTCGGGATTGGCGAAGGTAGGCAGAAGATAACCCTTGGGTGTGAACTTGTCCTTGGACATCACGATGCCCCCACGGGAGCAGAATTTGGCGCAGTAGCCGCACCCTTTACAAACCGCTTCATTGATTACTATTTCGCCTTTAGCCATGTTTCCCCCTAAGATGATTACTTGAGAGCCTTGCCCCACTTCTTGATGTATTTAGTCTTGACCTCGGGGTTGACCAGCCCAAATGGCCATTTACCTTGGACTACCCTGATGATTTCATCGCCGGGACGGCGCTGCATTTCAGCCAGGGCTTGCGGTGACAGGCCAGCAGAGTGGGCTGTGACTATAAAGTTATCGAGTTTCAGCAAGGGATTATCGGGATTGATAGGCTCCGGTTCGGTTACATCAAAGGCTGCTGCAGCAATATATCCTTTGGTCAAGGCTGTGTACAGCGCCTTATGATCGACCACGCCGCCGCGAGCTGTATTGATGAGGCAGGCGGTGGGTTTCATCTTCTTCAATTGTTTGAGCCCCAAAATATGTTTCGTCTCAAGGGTCAGCGGGGTATGTATGGAGACGATATCCGAATCCGCTAGCAACTTGTCCAGGTCTACCTGTTCCACTTCAAACCTGCGGATTATGTCTGGCGGCAGGTAGGGGTCGTAGACCATGATCTTCAGCCCGAAACCCTTTGCCTTAGGCGCCAAGGCTCGCGGGATTTTGCCGAAGGCGATAAGTCCCAGTGTTTGCCCCCTCAGCCTCGATAGATGTGGCCATACATCTCCGATTATTTGGGGAGAGGCGACTGATGTCCAGCCTCCCTTTTTAACGACGTTATTCAACTGCACAATACGCCTGGTGCAGGCCAGTATCAGCCCCATAGTATGGTCTGACACATCTTCTATGTTGGCATCCGGTACGTTGGCAGCCATGATTCCTAGCTCTGTGGCTGCATCCACATCCAGGTTTTCATAGCCAATGCCGATGCTGGTAATTAACTTGCAGTTCGTCAGGCTTTTCAGCACTTTCCTGGTGATCGACTGGTAGGAAACCTGCGCAATCACGGCGTCAGCGCCCTTCGCTGCGGCGATGATTTCGTCCTCGGTGGGCCCCAGAGGGCAGGGGTTTACCACAAGTTCAACGTCTACCCCGGCATCTTTGAACATCTTTGCGTAGTCCTGCAGCATTGATATTCCCAGGATGTCAATCGCTTTAAAGGACATCGCTCCTCCCTTATCTCTGACTACTCAGTCCCTAGTTTAACCACGAAGCAAAAATTACTCACGATAGCCGGGGCATGCCATAACCGACATCTCCGGGGTCGACAATCAGGTCGATAAGTGCTGGCTTTCTGGCCCTGATAGCTCTTTTCAATGCTGGCCCAATCTCGCCCGGCTTCTCGATCCGTTGACCACTGACACCGAAGGATTGAGCCAGCTTGGGAAAATCGACATTGCCCAGGTCGTAGCCCAGGTCAGCCCCTTCTCCGGATTTTCTGTCTGGATACGAGGCGAGGCCCCATTTAACGGCGGCGTAGCCTCGGTTATTGAGCACTACCATGATTACCGGGATTTCGTATTTGGCTGCCGACCATAGAGCCTGGATGCCGAAGAGGGCCGAGCCGTCTCCTACCAGCGCCACAACGGGCTTTCGGGAACTCGCCAGTCCTACCCCGAGTGCAGCGGGCAGACCCCATCCCAGGCATGTGATGGAGCAGAAGTAGCTCCCCGGTTCAGTGAACTCCATTATACTGGCCACGTAGCTGGTAAGCATAACAGCTTCATCTACTACTACGCTGTCTACTGGTAGAGCGTTGGCGATCTCTTTGATGGCACGCGACGGCCGCATGGGCACGTCATTAAGTTCTTTCTTGAAGTCGGCTTCACAGGCTGCCTTGGCTTGCTCGTGTCCCTTTTGCAGCTTTTTAAATCTCTGCTGGCTCCCCTGATGCTGCTGAGGCGACATAAGCCGCTTTACCTCTGCAACCAGCTCAGCAAGGACAGCCTTGGGGCTGCCGACTAGTGCTACCTCCGCCGGGCACTCTCTGGACAACATCTTGGGGTCATAGTCTATGTGAATCAACTTGGTGGCAGGCGGAATAATAGGGCCCTCGATATGGAATAACTGCTTGAACAGTTTGCTGCCCACTGCCACGAGCACATCGGCAGGGCGGTCTAGGCCGGGCAACCCGAACCCTATAGGCGGTACCCTGCCGTAATAAAGTGGGTGATTCGTGGGGAAAATAAACGTGGGAACTAGACCGGTGGTGAATACCGGGGCTCCGAGGATTTCTGCCAGTTCGGTAAGCTCGGCGAGAGCATCGTCGCTGGGCACCTGGGAACCAGCTAGGATGGCGGGCTGCTTTGCAGCGACTAGAAGCTGTGCTGCTTTTTTCAAATACTCTCTGTCTGGCCTAACGGACATGGGCACCCGGCGGCGTGTAGTTTGATGGTGCTCGATAGTCAAGGTCTGAGCCTGCAAGTCTCTGGGAATCACCAGGAATACTGGCCCTTTCGGCGGAGTAGAGGCCTCTTTGAATGCTCGGCTCAACGCCATGGCTATATCCTCGACGCGGTTCACCCGCCAGCGCTCTTTGGTATGCTGGCTCACCATGGGCAGGATGTCGGAATCTAATAGAGAGTCGCACCACTGGAGACGCGAGTCCTGCTGTCCTGCAATAACTACGAGGGGCGTGCCGGCATCGTAGGCATTGCTCAGGTTCCCTATAATATTGGCAGTTCCTGGTGTCGTATGCACCAGCACCACCCCTACATTTCCGGAGGCACGGGCGTAGCCATCTGCCATCCCCATGGAGACCGACTCGTGGATTGCGCTGATATACCTTATTCCTTTGGTCTGAGCCAGGGCGTCTAGGAGAGGTACTTCGCTGTTGCCGGGAACGCCAAAAACATACTTCACGCCCTCATTTTTCAGGATGCTGCAGACGACCTCTGCTCCTATCATTTGACCCTCATTATCTTGTCTGTTATTTGGCGCTTTTCCCCAGCTCGAGGCCGCGCTTAAAGGCGTTCAGATTCCGCTCATAAACCTTCTTATCTTTTCCATATCTCCTATCGAGTTCGGCCTTGATATGCGCCGGGGACACTGCCCCAGTAATCGCAATATAAGCTCCCAGCATGATGAAATTGTTGACCTGGCTCGAGCCCATGCTGACAGCGATCTCAAGCCCGGGCAGCTCATATAGCTTGTAGTCTTTCCTTTCCCTCTCAGCATACATGCTGGCCTTCTCTGCAATAATAATCCCCCCGGGTCGTACCCTGGGCTCAAAAGTCCCAAACTGGGAGCTATCGAGAAACATCACCGTCTGTACCTGCTCCACCAGTGGAGAGGTGATCTCTTTATCGGAGAAGATGACAGTGCACTGGCAAAGCCCGCCGCGCTTGGCAAAACCGTAGGTGGGTGTATAAGATACATATTTGAACTGCTGAAAGGCTGCTTCCAATAGAACCTGCCCGGCTGAGAGAACACCCATGCCGCCCAGTCCAGCTATGATCAATTCGCCTCTCGAATTTTTGGCCTGTTTCATCCTTTTTCTCCCGCTTTTGTATCTATTCGATATGCGTAACGTTTTTGAACTCGCCCAGAGGAAATTCAGCGACTACTTTTTCCCCTATCCAGTCTAGAGCCTGCACTGGAGTCATATGCCAATTGACGGGACAGGCTGTGATGATTTCAACAAAGCTGAACCCTACTCCCTCTATCTGCCTCTGGAAGGCAGTTCTGACATATTTTTTTGTTCGCTGGTAATCGGCTGGTGTGTGCATTGAGCCCCGGGCACTGTAGGCAGTCCCTCTGAATGTAGCTACCATCTCAGCAGTATGCATGGGATAGCCCTCTGCACCGGGGCTTCTTCCCTTCGGGGTAGTACTGGTTACTTGCCCTGTGAGGGTTGTAGGTGCTAGCTGGCCACCGGTGGTGCCGTAGTTGGTGTTGTTTACCATGATTACGGTAATCTTCTCAGCGCGTGTTAAGGCTCCGATTAAAGGGCCGGCTCCGATGGCGATACAGTCTCCGTCACCCTGCACGGTGAAAACAACAGTCTTCGGATGAATACGTTTGAGTGCGGTGGCTATATCGGGACCCCGGCCGTGGGCAGGACTCACTCTGTCCATGGTCAGGCTGGCTATCAAAATTCCTGTGCAGCCAACACAGCCTACCATAATAGCCTTATCCCCGATGCCTAATTCCTCGAGGGACTCAGCGACGAGGCGGCCCACCAGCGGTATCTGGCAACCCGGGCAGAAGAGGTCCCATATAATATCCATCCAGGCTTCGCCCCGTAACAGCAACGGCTTCTCGACCACGACTTGTTTCGCTATTTCTTTCGTCTTCTCGCTCACAGCAGTCTCCTTATCTCCTGCAATAACCTGCCTGGGAGTATCATTCCCTCCTCGGAAGGCATATGACGGAAGGTTACGTCTGCCAGGTGTACCTCGGACTTACCTTCGACAGCCATCTTGACATCATCGACCATCTGCCCCAGGCTGTCTTCTACCGCAATGAACTTACAGCCCTTAGCCGCTTTGTCACGGAGCCGCTTATACGGGAATGGCCAGAGCGTTATCGGACGCAGCAGCCCTGCCTTGAGTCCCTCAGCCCGGGCCATATCCACCGCTTCCTTTGCTACTCGGGCACAATACCCATAAGCTACAAGGATGACCTTGGCATCACGCGTCTTGTATTCCTCATACCTCAGCTCAGACTCCATCGCCCGATATTTTTCTCTGAGTGCGTTTAGGTAATTCAGATAAGTACCATCATACAGGGGATGATAGCTGGGACCAATCTCGCGATATTTCCCGTCTTTGTGGGTGCCGCGACCTGCCACTGCCCAGTCCTTTTCCGGAAGCGGGCCGAAGTCTATGGTTTTAATCTCAAGAGGCTCTATCACATGCCCCAGGATTCCTTCGGTTAGCACCACCACCGGGTGGCGGTACTTGTCGGCCAAGTGGAAAGCCAGCTGCATCAGGTCATGGGTCTCCTGGACAGAGGCTGGAGCGAGAACGATGTTTTTATAGCCGCCGACTCCACCTTTGGTGACGCTGTTGTAGTCCATCTGGGCATGTTCTACCCTTTGCACACCGGGCCCGATTCTCTGCACTACCACAATTACACCGGGGAGGTTGGCGGAGGCCATATCGGACATGCCCTCCTGCATCAGCGCCCAGCCCGGGCTGGCGGTAGAAGTCATGGCCCTGACACCGGCGGTAGCGGCCCCGTAGAGCATGTTTATCGAACCAGTCTCGCATTGTGACTGGATGAAAACCCCGCCCCTTTGGGGCAACTCCCGGGCAAGTAACTCCATGATCTCGTTTTGGGGTGTTATGGGGTAGCCGAAAAAGCATTGACATCCGGCGCTTAAAGCCCCCCAACCCACAGCCTCATTTCCCTCGGCAAGAATCCTTTTCGCCATTAGTACACTCCTGCTTCCCTTAATTTCGCCAGGTCATCCCAGGTATAGCCTAGGATTTTCATCAGAACTTCTTCCGTGTGCTGACCCAGCTCTGGAGCGAGTTTTTCTACTTTCCCTGGCGTCTTACTCAACTTCACTGGTACACCCGGCACTTTTACCTTCCCATGAATGGGGTCATCTATTTCCACGACATAGTCGTTAGCTATCACCTGAGGATCTTCGGCTAAATCTGCATAATCGTTGACCGGTGCTGCCGGGATGCCAGCCTGCTCAAGCCTCTCCAGCCAATAGCTCCTCGGCTTGCTGCGTGTTATCTCAAACAGTTTGGGCTTAAGCTCATCGAAATTCTGCCCCCTGCATATCTGGTTGCAGAATTTTTGGTCTTTCTCCAGCTCTTCGATGCAGAACACCTTGCAGAAGTCAGACCAGAACCTGTCTGCCTGCAGTGCGGCGAGAACGAACCATTTGCCATCGCAGTCCTGATAAACATAATAAAGCGGGTTTCTGATAGCTTTCATTACTGAAGTTGGAGGAAGGATGCCCATCATGAAGTACATTTGAAACTGAAGGCGTCCCATTTCTATCTGTCCGGCCAGCAGCGAAGCATCAACTCTTTGCCCTATCCCAAATCGTTCACGCGCAAGGAGCGCCAGCAGTACTCCGTAGGCTGTCAGCAAGCCGCCAACCTCGTCGGCAAAACCGGCTCCAATGAAAGTCGGCACATCGTCTTCAGACTGGGTAATGCTCAACAAACCGCCCCTTGCCTGCGCAGAGAAGTCAGCTCCCATTCTATCGGCATCCGGTCCCTTTGGCCCGTAGCTTGAGGCGAGGGCATAGATAAGTTTAGGGTTATATTTTTTTAAGGTGTTATAGTCCAGCTTCAACCTTTTGGTCACACTCTCGCGGAAGTTGGTTACGAAGACATCTGATTTCTTTACCAGCTCATAAAGGACCTCTTTGCCCTTCTTCGTCGCCAAGTTCAGCACAATACCCTTTTTGCCCCGATTCTGGTTCTGGTAATAGAAGTTCAGAGGTAAATCTGCACCGTACATCTTGAGCATACCCCGGCCGGGCTCGCCCTGCGGTGGCTCTATCTTAATTACTTCAGCGCCCATGTCTGCCATCAGTGAGGTAGCGATGGGTCCCGCCTGCCAGGCTGTCCAGTCCAGTACCCTGATACCTTGAAGTGGCTTCTTGGGCATCTGCATCTCCTCTACTACTAAGAATGTGATTTCTTGTAAGCTTCTACCATCTCCATGAAGGTGTCTATCTGGTTCTTGGTCTCAGCTTCAGAGTAGGTTTCGACGTCAACGATGTCGCTTTCCATGAACATCACTGGCATCTGAGGATAATAATCGCGAATGACTTGCCTGGTGAGAATCTGGCCCATCGTAGATGCCCTGCAGGAGCGTGTTATATGCATGACAACGCCGTCGATAGAGAAATCCCTTATCCGTTCCAGGTGCGCCTGGGCCAGGGGTGGTATACCGCCGGCCTCCTTGCCACGCCGCTGCATAGCGCTATTCCGTTCAAAGGCGCGCAGTGCGATTACCTCCACGGGATCGGCGATATCAGATGGCATTTCGAAGTGCTCGGGTATCATGTAGGCTGTCTCGGCGGCGAAGACTGCACCAAACTCCTGGAAATAATCGAGTATATACATGCTGTGCCAGGGTGGTATTCCCACACCCCAGAGCAGGCGATACTTTTCCTCATCGATAACACCTATCTTATTGTCCACCCTCTCTTTCAGTTCCTGGTAAAGGCCTTTGTAGAAATCTAGAGTCATGGGGTCAGTGAGCAGCATATGGTGGGGCACGAATATTACAAAATGGTCCTGGGTCGACATCGGGCAGGGGATGGCCCTTCTCAAATCATAGGCCTTGCGCCACCACAGTCTTGTTTCCTCCACCTGCTTTACAATCGTCATCAGGCGGTCGTAGTCCATCTTCTTGCCGGTAAGTTTTTCCAGGAATGCGATTAAACCTCTGAGTTCCTCAGCCATGTAGCGAACGTAGTAATCTTTGATCGCGTCGAAATCGGCATCGCTGGGTGGCATAAGTACTTCCATGTTATAAATAGGAGTGTCCTTATAGCGTCCCAGTGCTTGATACCATTTCCAGCGGGGGTCGCAGCCCATACTGCACCCGAGGAGCATATCCGGCTCCGGCATGCCCCCATCGGGGGCATCCGGGGGCATGGCTCCCAGTTCGTGTCGCCAGGCATCGAAGCCTATACCTACCTGAGCGTAGCCACAGAGGACATCGGAGTATCCCTCAGCCTGAGCCTTCTTCATATATTGCTCGGCCTCTCTCTTGACTGCGCAGAGGCCGGCGTAGTTCTCGGTGTAGACCTGCACCACATCCATGGCCTCAAGGATTTCCTCATAGTTACACATGACCATACAGTAAGCAACCTTACGGTTCTCCTCCTTAGCCTGCTGTGCCTTTTTATACATGCGTTTAACTATTTGGCGTATTTTACCTGCCGACTCCGTGGATTTGGCAGAGCTTGTCTTCTGCTTGGGCTCGGTTTTTGTCTCTTCTACCATGACTTTACTCCTTACGTGCCTCGATTGTTTCCAGGAAGGCCTCGACCCTGGTCTTCCACTGCCCCAAAGGAGACGTGATGTAGGTGTCCTCAAGGAAGAGCACTGGCAGACCTAAGCTCTGTATGTAATCCTTCATCTCAGGCGCATCCAATTGATAAGTGTCGCAGAAACGGATGGTGTAGAGAATAACTCCTTGTACTTTCCAGTCGCGGACGAAGTCGCCCAGATAGCTGAAACGTTGAGCCGCCTTGCCGGGACGGTAGGTGCGTGGGCAGGTGATTCCCAGGTAGCGTTCGGCGAGCCCGTGGATGGCTCCTTTCGAAGCGTCAACATCTTGCCAGAAGAAGCGGGTGCCTGTGCATAGGTCATCCATCACTACACTGGCTCCGGATTCTTCAACAAGGCGTATCAACGAATCATCATCCACCTCGCTGCCCGAGATTAGAAGCCGCGGCTTACTGTCAGGGCTTGGCTTCCGGCTGTGCACTTCACTTACCACGTCTTCTAGAAGTTCGTTGAATTCCTGGATAGGGGTGGTCATCCCCGCGACCAGCACCCACATAATCTCAGTTCCGGAGATGAGAGGTGGCTCTGCTTTCCTCAGATTGTAAAGCTGTCTGAGAAGAGCGCGACTGCGGTTATGGAGGCTGATAGCTTTAATTAGGTCATGCTCGGATGCCGAACGCCCCAAAAACTGCTCCAGGCCTGTCTTAAGATTCTCTATTTCCTTTTGGAAGAATTCATAAGAAGCTTGGTGAGTCATATGTGGGACGTACAGCGAATAGCTATAGGGCGGTTTGAGATGATACTTCCAGATATCATAAAGGCGGTGCATGGCATCGCAGGTGTGGGGAATAACGACGCCGGAAAAGAAATCGAATTCACCGCTCAACGCAATGTCAAAGCAACTGCGCACGTAGGGACATACAATGGACTCAAGATATTGCCCGGCCTGCTCAACTGGCTTACCCACCTTGCCCTGGATGCGGTAGGGCACCACGTCGAGGGCTGTGAAAATCTCCACAGGGGTGTAGGAACAGAAATACCCTATTACCCTTTTGCCTTTTCTTGCTAGCTCTTGTGCTCTTGCCTCCCGATGTTCATACAACTCTCGGGCTCTGACCAGCCCTCGCTGAGCTACCTTGGCCAAAAATCACCTCACCTTTTCTAGATGGCATCCTCCTGATTAGTGCCCGCACCCTGGATTTCCGTTCGCCACAGTGTCTTCGATGACACCAAGTTATCACTATATGTAAGGCCTTGTCAACCGCTACGGCCAGAACAACTTACGAGCTTCCTTTTTTAGCTCAGCACGAGAATCTGGATGTGCGATAGCGATCAGTTCCTCTGCCCTCTCCCTGTGGCTCTTACCGGCCAGGCTGGCTATGCCGTATTCGGTGACCACGTAATCAGCGAATTGACGGGGTATAGTCACCAGCGAGCCCTCGGGCATTTGGGGAACAATGGTAGAACTCCCTCCAAAGGCCAGAGTGCGCATCACGCTGATTGCCCGCCCTCCTTTAGCCATGAAAGCTCCGAGATGGAAGTCGAGCTGTCCGCCAGGCCCATTGATCATACGAGGCCCGAACTGCGTCTCGCATGTTATCTGACCTGTTAGGTCAACCTGGAGGACGCTGTTAATCGATACCATGTTCTCGTTTTGAGCTATGACGGTGGGGTGATGAACGTATTCGGCGTCGTACATCTCGACGAGTGGATTATCGCTCATCCACTGATACCCTTCCCATCCGGCTCCGTCGAGTGCCGTGAAAATTGCTTTTCCGGGATGGAGTGTTTTTCTCTTGCCATTAAACACGCCTTCCTTGATTAGTTTGTGTTGCCCCCAGGCTGACATCTCGGAGTGAATCCCCAGGTCTTCGAACTTATCGAAGAGTCCCACCCTGGGCAGCCATGTGCTGGGCCTGCCGGCACCGATCTCGATGGTATCACCATTCTTGATTAGCTCGCCTACGTAGCCCGCTATAGTCCTGGCCTCGGGATAGGGTTCTTCCAATCCTATGAGGCCTGTGAAAAAATCTGGGGACATAAGATTCATCATCGGTGCTATCATGTTGGCTGCACGCCCGATGTATTCTGGCTCGTGCTTATTGCCCATTAGCATGGCGTCTATCCAGGCTTGCCGCATTTTTTCGTCGGTAACTGTCTCCTTGACGAGTTCTCTAAGCTGCTCATCGGTGAAGCGGGCTGTAGGGGCTTCCACGAAGTAGTCAACGTCTGATACGTGAATGAAATTGTCGCCCCGGTAAGGATAGACCATATTCTCGTCTACCTCAGCGATAACCACCCCGGCCCGCTTGGCGTAGCTTTTCTTGTTCCACATATGTGGACCGAAGCTGCAGAAGCCGTGTTTATCCGGAGGCGAGACGTTGGTCATGAAAACGTCGATACCCCTGCGGCCATGCAGCCTCTCCTCATCGCATAGCTTGGCCCGCAGCGACATGAGACAGGGTATGAATGAGCATATCTTGGCGTCATGAGAAGGTCGCCCTACCGGCCCGAGGAAGTTGATGGCACCGACGAAGAAATTCTCCTCGCAGCCCGGTTGCAGCCAACATGGGTCGAGCCAGGGGGCGTTTATCTCCAGATACACATTCTTTAGCTCGTCTTTGCGTGCCCCAAGGGCTAAGGGTACCGCTGTGGGATGCGCAAAAGGTAAAACAACCCTGTCACCCGACTTGACCGCCTTGGCTGCCTCGTCAGCCGGGACCGATTTTCTCTTGTAGTCCTCTTTCCAGTCCCTTTTATATTCCTTGCGCTGATTGACGTCCGTTGACTTCATTTGCAACCCCCTGCGCGTCGAAGACTCAAAAAACTACTTCCAAAAACGATGCCATGTATTGAAAGAGAGAAGGCAGACCTGTTCCCTTTGAGCGAAGCGACACCAGCCGGGCGGGAATCCCCTTTTCGGTGCCTGATGCCTCAGCTCGTAAACTCAGTCCGCTCCCTATCCGGAGCGGAGCGTAAACAGCGAAATATATGTAGAACCGGGCAAATTATAGTTGAGTCAGGTGAAAGAATCGTACCCATTCGCCAGATTTTTGTCAAGCTCGTACGCGTTGTTGACCATGAGTACGATAAGGTCTAAAATTTAGCACATCGGCATAATCGATTTCTAAGGGAGGTCCTATGAGCGATTTGGATATGATGAAACAGAAGATTTCCGAGATTGATGAGTTGAGGGGCAAGCTGAGGCAGGGCGGCGGCGCTGCTGAGGTTGAGAAGCAGCATAAGAAAGGTAAGCTTACCGCGCGCGAGAGAATTGAGAAGCTTCTCGACCCCGGCACTTTTCAGGAGCTTGACCTTTTCGGCACGCCTATGGCTACAGCCTTCGACATTGATAAGACGGAAGGCCCGGCAGATGGCGTTGCCGTAGGGTACGGTCAGGTAAACGGACGCCCTATCTATGTCTGGTCTCAGGATGCCACCGTTTTCGGCGGGACAATGGCTAACATCCATGCTCGCAAGATTAGCGGGGCCATGGAGAAGGCCATCCATGCCCGGATTCCCATCGTCGGCATCATCGATTCCGAGGGCGCTAGAATCGAAGATGCCATTCAGTTTTATCGCTTCTATTCTCCCGAATCTCTGGTCTATTTCCAGACCATGGCCTCGGGTGTGATTCCGCAAATCTCTCTGATTATGGGGCCGTGCGTAGGCGAGATGGCTATCTCTGCTTCCATGGCCGACTTCGTGTTCATGGTCAGGAAGACGAGTTATATGCATATAGGGCCGCCGCCGCAGGGCAAGACCTCTGAGGAAACGGGCGACCCGTCCGGGCACTTCCGCAAGACTGGATGCTGCGATTTCCTGGCCAAGGACGAAAATGAATGCATAGAGAACTGCCGCAAATTGCTGAGCTACCTGCCCTCTAATAATAAGGAGAAGCCGCCTGTGGTGGACACCGGCGATGACCCCAATCGCAGGGAAGAGGAACTTCTCAGCGTGGCTCCCCTCGATACAAATAAGCCATACAGTATGACCAAGCTGATCTCTCTGGTAGTAGATAAGGGCGAGTTCCTCGAGCTGAAGCGGCAGTGGGCGAACAACCTGATAACCGGATTTGGCCGCTTGGCTGGGCAAACAGTGGGTTTTATAGCTAATAATCCCCAGTCTATGGGCGGCGCGCTCACCCTTGACGCAGCGGACAAGATGGCGCGGTTCGCCAGGTTCTGCGATGCTTTCAACATAGCCGTGGTCTGGCTGGCGGATACCCCAGCTTTCTTGCCCGCCATCGATGAGGAGACCCGGGGACTTATCAGGCACGGATGCAAGCTGGTGTTCTCCAATGTCGAGTGCACCGTGCCTCAGATAACTATCGCCATAAGAAAGCTTTATGGTGGTGGTCAGCTGGCCATGCCGGGTACAACACTGGGTGGCGACGTTGACGTGGCCTGGCCGTCTGTGGAACGCGGTCTTATGGGAGCGGAGGGGGCGGTATCCATTATTTACAGGAGGGAGCTCGCTGCCATCGAGGACGAAGCCGCGAGAGCGCAAAAGCTGGAGCAGCGGACTGTCGAGATGAGGCACAAGCTGCGGGCCCTGGAGCGTGAATGGGGACAGGGCTTCATCGACCCCAGGGACACCAGGCCCTTCCTGATACAGACACTCAAAACGTTTGCCAGCAGGGATGAGGGAAGACCTCTGCGCAAGCACGAGAATATCAGACTGTGAGAGGTTGAGTAAACGGGGAGTGCAGAGGGGCGAAGCCCCTTTGCTGGGGGTTTGGGGGTATCCCCCAACTCAAATCCCCCCAAGACTGGGGGAC
>Ga0315274_10003866_pt1 | contig 22189 bp, 13 predicted proteins | sample YL17G02_20_MG_FD_203700 | JGI IMG/M metagenome (GOLD analysis project Ga0315274, IMG submission 203700) | Sediment microbial communities from Yellowstone Lake, YNP, Wyoming, USA - YL17G02_20 | ecosystem: Environmental > Aquatic > Freshwater > Lake > Sediment | place: USA: Wyoming | collected...
CTTCGTTGCGGACGACCGGAAAACCCGCCTAAAGACGATAGACCTCCGTAGCCCCTGGAAACCGCGCGTTCTTAAAAATAGTCCGTCCTCTCCTCGGCCGCCATCAAGGCGACCTGCTGGAAGACATAGGAGGGCGGCGGCTTCTCGGCAACGAACGTCAACTTCAGATGGTCGATGATCCTATCCAAGAATGTCCGGGGCTGGAGTCGCGGGGCTTCATTTCATATAATAACCGAAAGGGAAGAGGAAAGCGATTGAACGAGAATACCCGGGGCCGCTTAAAAAGAGCGAATATCCTTATCTTAGGCTTATTCTTTTTGGGGGCCTGGATCCGGTCTCTCGATGTTTGGAGGCCCGTCGATGGGCGGGTCCGGGAATCATGGCGGGAATGCGATTACGCCGCGGTGGCCAGAAATTTTTATCGGGAGGGGATGAATATCCTCTATCCCCGGATCGATTGGCGCGGCGACGGCCCCGGCTACGCCGAGATGGAATTTCCCGTCATCCCTTGGACGATGGCGGCCCTTTACAAGATCTTCGGCTACCAGGAGGTTCTCGGGAGAGTCTTGATTTATGCCTTTTCGCTTTTGACTCTCTTCATTTTTTTCTTATTGGCAAGGCGGTTGCTCCCTTCCTGGGGTGCGTTCGCGGCTTCGCTTTTCTTCGTCCTCAGTCCGCTGGCCGTCCGCGTTTCGAACTCGCTCCAGCCCGAAGGTCCGATGCTGTTCTTTTATATTGCCGCAGCCTACGCCTTTATCCGGTGGCTGGAGGAGGACCGCTGGATCTGGTATGGAGCGGCTTTGAGCGCAACGGCTTTGGCCGTTCTGATCAAAGCTTCCGCTGCTCATATCGGCATTTTCTTTTTGCTTCTTCTTTTCGCGGACAAGGGCTTCAGGGCGCTTCGGTCGGCCAAGGTTTGGGCCTTTGGAGCCCTGGCCTTATTGCCCGGCCTGATCTGGTATGTCCATGCCCATCACTTGTGGCTCGCCTACGGCAATTCTCTGGGTGTTTCCAATGAATATCATTGGCTGGGTTGGGATCTTTTAAAAAACCCCCTTGTCCTGCTGAAATTCCTCTTGAGGCTCGTAAAAAGAGAAACTCTGTTTGTCTGGATGCCGCTGGGATGGATCGCCGCCTTGGCCGCCCTTTGGACTCGGAAGAAAGAAAGGGCCGTCAGGATCGCCTTCTTTTGGCTGCTGGCTCTGGGTCTATATTATCTCATCGCGATCAGGACCACGGCTGACGGATGGGCGGCCTATTATCACGTGGTGACCGTTCCCGCGGCCGCCTTGCTGTTCGGCGTCTGCGCAACGATCATCCGGAATCGCCTTCAAAAAGACCGGCCGTTGGCGGTTTCCATGGGGATCTCGGTTCTCATTTCTCTAGCCGCCATCGCGGGAAGAGTGCTGTTGGGCTTGACCTATGATGGGGTCATTCAGGCGGCCGTCGTCTTATCCGTGCTTTCGGCGATCGCGGCGATCCCTCTGTTTTTAGTACCAAAAGCCTTCAACCCGGCCTGGCTCGTTTTTATAGTGAGTTTCTTGTCTGTTTTTCCATTTCAAGCCGTCCAGGTCGGCCGGGACCTTCATCCGCGGTCCTTCCAGGCCAAGTTTGCCTGCGCCCTTTCGTTTAGGTCCTTGATCCCCGAGCGGGCGTTGATTCTCGCGTCGGGGGGCGTTTCTCGGGACGAAACCGGCCGTCCGGTGGCTTATAACGCCTCCCATATGTTTTTCTGGACCGACCGAAAGGGATTTAGCATCGCTGCGGATCAGCTCTCGTTGGATCATGTCCAAAATTATATCCGCCGGGGGGCCGGCTATTTTGTCCTGGAGAAAGACGTCCTGAAAGCCAGATCCGGATTCGACGAGGAATTGCGAAAAAAGTTCACTCTTCTTGCCGAATGCGATGAGGCCTTTTTGTTTAAGTTCTAGGGGCGAATGTCGGCGGCCATCATCCGGGCGGCTTCTTGGGCTGCTTCAAGAACGGCATTGTTGTTGAGCGTCGAGTTTGGGATGAGTGAGGCGTTGGCCAGATAAACACCCGGCAGGAGCGACCGGCAGCTCGGCCGGGCCTCCGCAGTTCGCGGGCGATGGATGGGTTGAACGCAATTTTCGCGAAAGACCTGACTGTGAAGGATATCCTCATTTCTTAGGCCCGGGAATATTTTCCTAAGAGATTCTATGAAATCCTCCTTGATCCGGTGGTCGGGCGTCTTGATCAAAGGGTCGTCTTGAGTTACATATTTGGGCAAGTAAACCAGGTGCCGGCCGCCGAAGGTCCCCTCCGGAATGATGTTGGTGCTTTCGACGATCCCCGTGAATGGAAGATTCTTGTCCAGAACATTGATCACATAGTAGGGGGAGAGAGAGCGATTGAGAATCAACAGAGCGCAGATGATTCCCAGGTATTCCGTCTGGATGATCCCGGTCCAGGCCGCCGAAACATGGACATCCTGGATGATTTTTAAGATCTCTGGATTCGGGACCGTCAAAAGGACTTTGTCGAAGGGCCGTCGGTCCGCCGGACTCTGAAGCATGATCTTGCCGTCCTGATAGGATAGACGTTCAACCGGAGTCCCCGTCCGAAGCTCCACGGCAAGTTCCGACAGCCTTTTTTCTGCGGCGCCTTGAAGGGCGTAAGTTCCTCCGACGATCGTGCCCATGCATTCCCCAAGGCGGGCACCGCTCCGGGCTCCATAGAGGCGCTTGATCGTAGCTCCTAAAAAGGCCGCCGACGTCCGCTCCGCGGCGTCCCCAAGCTTGCCGCGGACCAGGGGTTCCCAGAAGTGATCATAAACCTTTTGGCCGAAGACGCGCCTCATCCATTGGGGAACGGAAAATCGATCCAGCTTTTCGAGCGTCTCGATCCGGGAACTATAGAGAATGCCCAATCCCAGTCGAAATTTTTGGCCAAGGGAGAGAAACGGGAATTTGAAGAAATCCTTCGCCGAGGAAAAAGAGACAAGCTTTCCTCTGCCGTAAAACCCGCTCTTGGCTGCCGCGAAGCGCAACCGGTCCGTCAGGCCCAATTGTCTGAGGAACTCGATCGTGAAACGGTCGGAGGGAAGGAGGACATGATAGAAGCGGTCGCAGATGAGGTCCTGCCATTGGTATGCGGAATTCAGCCCTCCCAGTTGGCCGGCCCTCTCAAAAATCGTGACTCGGGATGTTCCGTTTTTGGCCAGCTCCAAGGCCCCGGCGATTCCGGCGATGCCGCCTCCGACAACGGCGATCGATTCGCCCGGATTCGAGGGGCTCATGACATCGAAATTCTGCTCGGCATTCATTCGATGGGGCCTGATTTCTTTGGCCGGCTGTTGTTTCGGTGGTCTCTGTACATCGTGCTGTTGAGGAAAAAGAGCTCGGCAAAATAGCGCTTTTTCTGGAGAGCCAGCAGGCCCAGGCTGATGAGCTGGATGGATACCATCAGGGCAATGCCGCCGACGATAAAAGCATGGGGAGAAATTTTGAAGGCGGCGCCGATGGCCTCGGACAGCCGATAATCGAACGTCAGGCCCGAGCCGGCCAGCTTATTGTATTGATCGACCGTGTGGATCACCGTCCAAAGGAGGGGATAAAGAGAGAGGAGAAACAGGACGAGGCCCGGCATGATGAAAAACATGAATGGCCGGAACATGTAACCCGAGACGAAGCTTTGAATGATGCTCCTCAGGATGCGCCGTGTGGATTGGCTTCGCTTAGCCCTGGCCGTGCCCTTCCGTTTGGGCTGCCAGTTGAGGCGGGCGGGGACCTCGACGATGCGCGCCCTGAGGATTTTGGCCTTGTGGATGATTTCCGGGTTGATGTCGACGTCCATAGCCCAGAGGCTCAGCCTCCGGATGAAAAGGCCGTCGTAGGCCCTGACCATGCCCGTGATGGTCGTCAGCTTGTCCGAGAAATAGTCCTTGGTGGCCATCAGACATAGAAAGCGATTGGCCCAGCGGCTGAGCAGGCGGCGTCCCCAGGGGACATGGGACACTTGGCCGCCTTTTCGGTACGGAGAGGCGATGACGATCTTTGCCCTCGTCTCTTTCAATTTCGCGAGCATCAATCCGATATGGTCCGGAGCATAGCTCAGGTCGATATCGATGACGACGACAATGTCCCCCGAACTTTTGTGAAAGGCGTAGCGGAGGGCTTGGCCCAGCCGAAAATTGAACATGTGATGGAGGACGATCACGTTGGTCCTGCCCGCGGCAAAGGCGTCCGCGATGTCTCCCGTTGCATCCGCACTTCCGTCGTTGACGATCAAGAGCTCCCAGCGGTAATCGGATTCAAGCCTTTGCATATATTGGCAGAGAATATTCAAGTTTTTTTCCAGGATTTCTGCCTCGTTGTAGGCGGGAACGACCAGGGAGACCAGAGGCTTGACCTCCGCCGAAGGGCCGTTCAAGGATCGTTCGTTTTCCGGTTTGATTTTGGATTCATTCATGGGCGTCCTCGCTCGAATTCCGCGGCCGACGGCTTTGGAAAAGCCCTGTGAAGGGACAACGTCCGGCTTCGATTGATCGAAGCCTTGGCGTAAGTTCTCATATCGACGATTTGAAAGCTCCCGGAAATCTTCCGGATGACCCGGTCAAAGAGTTTGAGCTTGTCGTCTTTTTCGGCCTTCATCCCGGGGAAGAAGGCCAGCTCGGGCGCCTCGTCACGGCCCAGAAAATCAAGCGGATGAAGCAAGAAGCTTAAGCCTGTCCCGAACAGCCGGCAGAGCCTTACGGCCATATCGAGATACTGGGCCATGAGCGGCGGAGAATAAAGGCTGAGGTAGACGAGGTAGCTGAGGTGAAAGGGGAGCTTAAGGCCCGGCACCGTCGTCACGGGAATCTCCAAGAGGCGTTTCTTGGAGGGCAAGAGCCAGAGATAAGGCTTGACCGGACGACGGCCGTCCCGGAAGCTGCCGAAGAGATTCCGGCGCTGTTTTTTGGCTTCGGCGCTGAGACCGGACTTCGAAAAGTAGTAAAGCCTTCCTACGGGGCCTAGGCAGGTCGGCAATGTCGAGGCATCATAGAGGTAATCCAATTCGGCCAGGATGTTCATCATGTCCGCGCTCCAGCAGAAACCGGGACCGCGGAAGCCGGCCGGCCTTTGCCCGGTGGCACCAAGTATTGCCCGCTCGGCATCCAGGACTTCCCGTCGAATCTTTTCGGCTGGTGAAAAGGAAAGCCAAGGCTCGTGAAGGAAGGAGTGGTTGCCGACGTCATGGCCGTTCCTGGTGATCTCGGCCAGGGCCTTCCTGTTTTTTTCGAGCGCTGCGTCCTGGCCAACGATAAAAAACGTGATTTTGAGCTTGAAGGCGTCGAGACGTTCGAGGACCCTGGGGATGAGAGACTCGAAGTAAGAGGGGAATTTTTCCCATCCAGCATCGCCGTGCGTTTTCATATAGGACCATTGGTTGTCCAAGTCGATCGACAGACAGGCGAGTGGTTTGGGGTCATTCATGGGATTGAATCGTCAAGTCCTTTCCGGCGGAAGATTCCAGGGCCCGTTTGGCCAGCCGGGAAAAATGCCCTTGATAAAGAGGAAGATGAGTCACGGGCGCCGGATCCGGAATCCGGCAGCCGGTCAGGCATGTCTGGGCCAATCTTTGAACCTCATGAAAGTCAAGCCGGTTGAAACGATCGCCGGCATAGCCTTCATTCAGGAAATGGATCAGCCTTTGGAGCTCGTTGGCGACCCCGAGTTCTATGGTTTTGAATCCCGCATGGACAAAATCGATATATTCTGCCGAAGGCGGGATCTGTCCCTTCCCGATTCCGGCCGGGCGAGGAGAGGCCGGCGAAACGTCGCCGGGAGAGATGAGGTTGCAGCCGTCGAAGAAATTCGCCGGGCCGGGTATCAGGCGGATGATGCGCTCCATCTCCTGACGATAATTCTGGTGGGCGGTGCAAAAAACGGCCAAGCTCGCCGATCGAAGGGCCTGGTCCATATCTTGAGTAAAAACGCCATCCATCCCGGACCGGACGAGATTCTGATCGTCGGGCTTCACATAGAAATCGTGCAAGGCGAGCCGGCATCCTTTTTCGAGCAAGAGCCGGCCGAGGACAAGCGTCGGAGAATGCCGGGCGTCTTCTGAATCGGGACGGTAGGCGACTCCCATCAGAGCGACGGACTTCCCGGCGAGTCTGCCGAAACGTCTCTCCATGAGAGCGACGGCCGCGGCAGGGGATTCGTCGTTGATCCGCCGGGCTTCCAGGAAAAGGCTTCCGGAGACATCCTGGCCGTTTTCCATCTGTCGCCAGAGGAGCAAGTATCCATCTTTGGGAAGACAGTGCCCCCCGACGCCGATGGTCGGGATCAAGAGACCGCCGACGGGAACAGCCCGGGGATCTTCCGATGCCCGATCGTCCCAAGCCAGCCTGCGGTTCACCTCGCGGCGGACAGAATGGAAATTCAGATCTTGGGCATCGCTGAGACGGGCGATTTCCGAAGCGTAGGCGATCCGGACATCCCGATAGGCGTTTTCCAGTGTTTTCACGACTTCGGCCGTCAGGCTATTCGTGAGATGAAGCTGGCCGCCGGTCACAATCTTCGAGTAGAGAGCCCCGATCATGGCCGGCGTTTTTGGAATGAGACCGCCGACGATCTTATCCGAAGTTTTGATCCTCTCCACGAGATGGCCGGGCATGACCCGGTTCGGGCTGTTGCCCAGCAAAACGTCTCGTCCGTCCAAAAGCCCCTCTCGAGCAAAATGGTCTCGGATCAGGACGGCCATCGTCGTCGGGGCGAGTGTCGATTCGAAGATAATGAGGGGAGGCTGATCCGGGCGGCTTTTCTTGAGGTGAGCTGTGATATTGGAGACGGCTTCCAGAAGGGGACCGTAGTCGGGGCCGTTCTCTCCTTTGTCCGTTTGAACACAGACAAGGATCACGTCGGCCCTGCCAAGATCGGCCATCTCATGACAGGCGCTCAGCAGCCCTTGGGCAACGACCTCTTTGACAATCGCTCCTAGATCCGGTTCGATTCCGCCGATCGGAGATTGCCCTGAATTCAGGGTTTGGACTTTCCAGCCGGAGGTTTTTGAACGACGCTGGACAAGAACGACATGGGCAGGATCTTCCGACCCCTGCCGAATCCTGGCCTGAGCCAAAAGGGCGGCCATGGGGATTCCGACAATCCCGGCGCCGACAACGGCAATTTTCTCCACTTTCCAGCTTTGCGGGTTCCAAGAGGCGTCAGATTCCATCGTCGACTCCCGGCTAGGACAGAGCTCCTCGTTTTTGATCGATGAATTGTCTGAACCAGAGCTCGATATTCAAGAAGCCCCATAACCTGCGGCCGTAAGCGTTTTCTGTGTCCATGAGCTTTTCGATTTGGGGGAGATTGAAGATCCCCCGATTTTTGCATGTTGGGGACAGAAGAACATCCCTGTAAAACGCCCCAAGGCGGTTCCTGGTCCAGAGATGGAGAGGCACGGGAAAACCCATTTTGTCTTTTCGGTCGAGAATAAGAGGGGGCAGGATATCCTTCATCGATCTCTTGAGGATGTATTTCATCTCGGCCCCCTTGAATTTCATCCGGGGCGGCATCCGCGTGATCAGCTCAACGATGCGAGGGTCGAGCAGAGGGACTCTGGATTCCAGGGAACAGGCCATGGTGACTCTGTCCTCGACGTGGAGCAGGGCCGGAAGGCTTGCGCACATATCGAAGTGGACCATCTTGTTGTAATAGGACAAGGTGTCGGGATGGTTGAAGACGGCTTGGAATCGGGAAAAAATCCGTTCCTGGTTGAAGCCGGCGTTGAAATCGTCGTGGAGAGAGCCCCTGTCCCCGAGGCTGCGATCGATCAGGCGAAAGTATCGGCGGTCCATGGGCTCGAAAAGGTCCGACTCCCAAAAATAGCGAAGCGTCGGAATGTAGCGACGAAGGAAAGGCAGGTTGGGCAAGATGGATTGCAGGGAGACGATATGTTCTCCTTCATCAAATGTTTCGGAGATCGCCCCTTTGAGGGCTTGTTCAAGATAGGCGATGACATATCTTGCGTATCCGCCGAAGATCTCGTCTCCGCCATGTCCGGACAGGACGACCTTGACCTCTTGGGCGGCGCGACGGGCGACCATGTATTGGGGAAAGAGGCCGGGCCCGGCCATGGGCTCGTCCATATGGTAGATCAGCTTGGGCAGGACGTCGACGAAATCCTCTTCTGTCGGAAAGACTTCGGTCATCTCCGCCCGGCACGCTTTGGCCGCTTCCCGGGCATAGCGAGTTTCGTCGAATTCCGCTCCTTCCCGGAAGGCTCCGGTGAAGGCTCGGAGCGGTCGGGGGACCTTCTTGGAGGCGAGGATGGCGACAATGCTGGAATCGAGACCGCCGCTGAGATGGGCACCTATTGGCACGTCGCTCCGGAGTTGAAGGGCGACGGAGTCCTCCAGGAGGCTGCGCAGCGTTCCGACAAAATATTCTTCGGTGTGGTCCGTATCGACGCGAAAATCCGGCTGCCAGAACTTGACCGTCTTCTTGGCAAAGGATTCGAGGTCGATGAGACAGTAATGGCCCGGACGAATTTTCTGGATGCCTTGAAAAAAAGTTTCGTCGTTGAGGACATATTGAAAGACGAGGTACTCCTGGATGGAGTCATAGTTGGCCGCGATGTCGACGGCCGGGTGTTCGACAAGGGCCTTGATTTCAGAGCCGAAGACAAGATGCCTGGAGTTTTCCCAAAGATAGAGGGGTTTGATCCCGAAATGATCGCGGCCGGCCATGATTTGTTTTTTCTCCCGGTCGTAGATCAAAAAGGCGAACATGCCGTTCAAGGCCTTAATGCCTTCGGGCCCATGCTCCTGGTACATCCGGAGAAGGACTTCGGTGTCCGAGTTTGTGAGAAAGGAATGGCCCGCCTTCTTGAGAGATTCCCGCAGCTCCCTGTAGTTGTAAATCTCGCCGTTGTAGACGATCGTCAGAGGCCCGATCGTCAAGGGCTGCCGACCCGTGGCCAAATCGATGACGGATAGGCGTTTATGGAAAAAGCCCGCCGGCCCGTCGATAAGATGGCCTTCCTCGTCCGGGCCCCGATGTTTAATCGTCTCCGCCATTCGGGAGAGGACTCGAAATTCAACGGGAGTCCCGTCTTTATTCACGATTCCGACGAAACCGCACATAGGGGTTATTCCCTTCGAACTCTCATTCGGCTCTCCATGCAGAAAACGGCATTCTTGTCCCTACCGCTTTAGATACCCAATCCGAGGATGAATCACAATACCCTACTTCGATGAATTATGGGGTGATTCTGGGCGGGCTTACTTCATCGAGCGGGGTGACTCAAAAAATAAACGTTGCCGATAACCTGGGCTGAGGAGAATTTCTTTTGTCAGAGTTTTCGGGGGATCGCCGCCGACGGATCGAGGCGAGTGCCCTCCGGCTTCGTTCGTATTCTTTCTCTGGGGCCAGGCTTGATCAGGCTGGGCGTGCCTTTGAGCCTGAGGTAATAGGTCAGCCATTGGCGGGGACCCACAGAGACCTTCAAGAGGCCGTTCTCAAGATTCGCGTTTTCCAAGGGAGTCTCGATATGCGTCGTGCGTTTCGCCTCGACCAAGGAATATCCTGATGGACGCAAAGCCAAGTCGGCGGGAGATGAGCCCAGATTCCAGAAGCGGGCGATGACTCCGTTTTCGCTCGTTTCCTCGGCGGGTTTGAGCGCCCAGATAAGCACGTCGGGGTCGTCGACCTCGAGGAACGAGTAGAGATCGCCCGGATATTTCGTTCCTCCCTTGACCTCTCCGGTGACCAGAGGATTTTGGTGTTCCAGGGCAAACCTCATGGCGGCCGCCGGGTCAAAGGCATCGTGCGTCTGCAGGGCAAACCGCTGCAGAAAATAATCATCCCCGCCCTGGGCGGGAATGCCCAGTGCCGGGCCATCGACCTGCCCGCCCGCCAGGACGGAAATCTGGGGTGTGCGGGTGTCCAAATAGCTTGTCGTGCTGCGGCCCAGCCTCATGAAATAGCCATCCGCATTGGAGAGCGTCATCCCGATCGAGCCTTGGCTGATATCCGCATAATGGTTGAGCGTCAGCCAGTCGTAGCGGGCGGCTCTGGAGGCATAGTGGCCTCCCTGGTCCAGAAGCTTGGCCTTGATCACGGCCCCGACTTCTTCATGCCAGATCTCCGGTTCTTCCAGGTTGAACCCGAAACTCCATGTCCGGATATCGGAAAAATTCTGGGTAATTTCGTTTTGAATTTCGATCCGCCTCAAGTCCCGGAACAGGGTCAGGCGTGTCGTGTGGTGAAGCGGCGCGGACGCCGTCGCCTTCAGGGTGACGGAGATCGGGCCCTGATTTTCGACCTCCAGCCTTCCGAAGCCCGCTCCCAGGTCGTTCATGGCCAGCCCGTTGATCTCCCGCACCATCTGGCGATGACTTCGGCTTTTGTCAATCAGGCCGGTGATCGCCCCGTTGTCGGCCAGCCTGACTTGGTAAAACCCGTTTTCGACCGTATCCCCGCTGACGGTCGGAGATCCGTCCTGGGCCGGTCCCGGGCCGGGCAGTATTTCGTAGACTTTATATCCCAAAGAGGGAACATCTTCAGCCAGGATTCTCAAAAATTTTTGGCCATCCCTGAGAACGATCTGAGAGGAAGATTCTTCTCCCGTCGAAAGATCGGCGACGTGGACCTGGTCGGGGCCGTTGTATGAGAAATCGGCGATGTCCGACCGCGGCCAGCTCAAAGAGTTGAAAACGTAAAAGCGGATGTTCGGGCCTCCTTTACGCATGATCATGCGCCCGAATGCCGCGGCCGCCTCCTGGTAAAGCTTGTCGACATAAGCTTCGATCTCGCCGGCTATTTTTCTTTGCCACTGGGCCCGCGCCGTGCGGCTGGCGGGGCCGTCCGCCGTCCAGCAATGTTCCCAATAGAGACCGAGATCCAGCCAGGCTTTTTGGCGGGCCTCTTCCCGGCCCCGCATGAACAGAGGATTCTGGAGGCTGACCAACGCGGCCAGGGCTTCGGCCGACCGCAGTTTTTCCACGGCCCGTTTGACCCGCGCCGACAGTTCAGCCATGGACGCGCATAAAAGATCCCATTCATTCCCGAAGCTCGAGGAGACCGAGGCCAAGCTGCTGCCGCAATTTTTTTCCAGATCCTCGAAAAAGTCCAGCCCGTTGGAGACAATGACCTTGCGCTTGGCCGTCGTCATCTGTTGGGCGACATCTGGAAATTTATCCGTGAGAGCCTTGAGATCATCTCCTCCGTACCCGAAAATGCCTATGACGTTATAGGGAAAGCGGGACTGAAAGCCCGGGTCCGAGTCGACAAAATCGATGACGTCAGGGATGCCGCGCGCCTCTGCATAGCCGCCGATGTCGTAGTTGTTGCGGAGCATGGAATTCCATTTCATGAGGATTTTGCTGTCGTCAGGGCCGACCCACCAGTAAGCATCGTGCTCGCGGTTCCAAGCGTCGGGGACCCGGGAAGCGCAGCCGCAGATACCCCTCCACGAATATCCGGCACCCGCGCCGGCCCACAAGGCGCCCAGGCCGTAGGGCAGGGTTTGGTTTTCCTGGGACAAGGCCAGACGGAAGCGCAGGCCGAACCGCCGTTCGAGCTGGCCCGCGTAATACAGGCTTCTCAGAACGGCTTCCGTCGGCATGCCGCCGTAACAGATATTCAGGGCGGTCATGGGGACGCTGAGGTGCCCGCTCTTGATCCGGCTGATCAGGCGGTTGAACTCGCTTTGGGATTTGTTCTTCTCATAAGTCCACACCCAAAACGTCCCATCGCAAGTAAAGCGGCTCTGAAATTCGGCCGGCAGCCCGGCCGTGGAATCCGCTAGGTTGAGGTAGTAATCGAGCATGTCCAGGAAGGCTCGGCGGTGGGCTTCTTCATCCGTTCCCCAGATGTAATCGGTGTGATCATCATTGGCGATATAGATGCGTTTGACCTCTTGGCCGGGGAGGACGGCGGATAGCGCCCCCCAAAGCATCAGCAGGGCTCTTCCGAATCTTCGTTTTAAACCCATGGATGAAGGCACCGAGGACGGATCATTTTTTCATCCTGTCCGATGTCGAATTTCATAGACTCGATTCGTATTGTATCAAAAAATATCGGCGATTATAAGCTCCTCTAAGATAAACAAATGGAGTCGATGCCCGACGGGTGGCCCGGTTCGGGGGCCCCCCGCCGACCCGAGCGTTTGGTGCCGCGGAAAAAGCGCTTGGAAATTAGCCGAATGGTCCGCGAGGGGCGCCGGGGGTGAACCGGGACAGGACCTGTCGGCATCGCTCAGTTGCAATCGAGAGCTTTGCTTGAAATTTGACATCATTTTTTTCCTTGTGATAGCATGGGAAAAAATCGGGCGGAGTCTGAGGAAAGAAACCGCTCAGAGATGGCCATGGTGGAAAAGCCTTGAAACAACTCGCTGCCGGGCCCTCCCGTCCAGAAATTTTCCGATGGCTGGTCATATTATTTTTGGCCGTTGGCTTGTTCTTCTTGCTTTACGGCTTTCGGGCGGCCGCCCAGACCGGCGACAGCTTGAACTACGCCCAATCGATCAAGACAGGTTCTGAACTGTTCCATCCTCACCATCTTCTCTTCAACCCGATCATTCGATTTCTTTTCGTCCTTGTCTCTCATTTGGGCGGGACCATCGATGTTATCACGGTTGCCCAAATCCATAATATTCTATGGGCCGGCGCCGCCATCTTGGCGATGTTCCTCGTCGTCCGTCATCTCCTGAAGTCCGCCTGTTGGGGGGCCTTTGCGGCCGTGCTTCTCCTCCTGACAAAGGGATTTTGGGCGTATTCGACTCAGGTTCAAGTCTATGTGCCGGCGACGGGTTGTCTGGCCATCATCACAGCCCTCTTGATCCTCCGCGACAAGTTCGTTCGAACGTTTTCCGGTGTGCTGATGGTCTCTCTCGTTTTTTCTCTTTCTATTTTTTACCATCAGGCGAGCATCTTTTTTGCCATTCCCATGGGATTTCTCCTAATGGCAGATGAGAATCGAAGGGACAGAAAAACCTTGCCCATCATCCTGTCCCTGTCCGGCTGCATCGTCCTTCTGGCCTATGTTCTAGCCTTCTTGTCGATCGCCGGCGGCAAGACTTTGTCCGCCTTCGTTCGTTTTTGCCTGTCCTATGTCTTTTACCCGAACCCGGACTGGGGGACTCTCAAAAATGTAAGTCTCAAGGGCGTCGGCCATGTCGTCTTAAGCCAGGCCAAAAACTTCATTTTCTTTCCCAGGGAATGGTATGTCCCCGCGGCGGCCGGGCTGGCCGCCTGTCTGAGCGGCCTCGGGATCTGGCACGCTCTCCAAATCCTCAAGAAAGCGAACGATGCAAAAATCCGGATTTTCTCCTGGCTCTGGCTCTTGCCGGTTCTTGTCTTTCTTCTCTGGTATGAGCCCGGGGCCTACGAGCTGATGATCGTCACGATCCTTCCCATTCAACTGCTTGTTTTTATCGCCCTCAACGACATTCGGACGGCCATGAAATCCTCGGCCCGAAGAGTTATGGCTGGAGCCGGTGTTCTATTCATCCTGGTCCTGGGAGGAATCAATTTTCGCCGGGCGATTTTGCCCGTCCACGGTTCGAGAGGCCCGGATTACGATGAAGCCAAGCTTTTAAATATGGGGACTCCCCAGGACGCCATGATTTTTTCTGGCTGGTATGTCCAGCAGCACCTCCGCTATTATTTTCAAAGAGAGAGAGCTTTGGAAGCCGATATCGCCCTATTTTGTTTCTACCGTTCTCTACCGATGCCCGAGGATTATGCCGTGGATCGAACGAGGCCCATCGTGATTTCGCCCGCCTTTCTTTATCCCGAGGCGGAGATTTCCAGGGTTGTCCTGTTGAACGGCTACCGGAATCCTTCGGAGTGGCTGCGGTTCCTGGGATGGCTGTTCCAATTCGAATATGATTCCGAGCGCAGGTTGGTCTCTTGCCGTTCCTTCGAGATTATGAATTTGGGTTTAGGATATATCTCTCTGTCGCCGGTCCGGGTGAACGTCGACGGCCTGGGCGATCTCATGGCGACGCTGGATACTCAAATCCGGACGCGTTTGGCGGATCCAGTCCCCCATTTTACGAACTGGTATCGAAAAAATTATGGACTCGGTCCGAAATAGGCTCGGCGGGCATTTCTCTCATTCGAGGTTCAGGGCTAAAAGCTTGAGCTCCGTCATCTCTTCGATGGCATACTTCACGCCTTCTCTGCCGAAGCCCGATTGCTTAATCCCCCCGTAGGGCATATGGTCGATCCGGAATGTCGGAATATCGTTGACGATGACGCCTCCCACGTCCAGGACATCATAAGCCTGGAATGCCTTTTTCAAGTCGTTGGTGAAGACGCCGGCCTGCAGGCCGTAGATCGAATAGTTGACCGATTCGAGCGCTTCGGCAAAGTCCTGGTATTTGGAGACGACGACGATGGGGGAGAAGGCTTCAAGCCAGGAGATCCGGAGCTCGGGAATGACGTTCTCCAGGATCGTCGGCTCGTAAAACGTCCCCTGCCTTTTCCCGCCGCAGACGATGCGGGCGCCTTTGTCCTTGGCTTCATCCACCCACTCCTCGGTTTTTTTTGCGGCCTCTTCATCGATCATCGGGCCAACATCGGTGTCTTCCGCCAAGGGATCTCCCATCTTCAGGCCTTTCGTCTTGGCCTCGAAGGCGGACATGAAGCGGTCATAAATTTTCTCATGAAGAAAGATCCGCTGGATGGAAATGCAGACCTGTCCGGCGTAGGAGAACGAGCCGACCACGGTCCGGGCTAGGGCATAATCCAGGTCGCAGTCCGGCTCGATGACAACCGCGGCATTGCCCCCGAGCTCCAGGGTGACTTTTTTTTGAAAAGCTTTTTTCTTGAGCTCCCAACCGATGGCCGGGCTTCCTGTGAAGGTCACCATTTTCACCCGGTCGTCCGTGAGAAGCGCTTCCGCGGCTTGATAGCCCGAAGGGACGATATTCAGCCCGCCGGCCGGATATCCCGACTCTGAAATGATCTCGCCCAGGATGATCGAGGTGATGGGGACTTGTGAGGAGGGCCTCAGGACGACCGTGTTTCCCGAAGCCAGAGCGGGCGCGACTTTATGGGCGACGAGGTTGAGCGGGAAGTTAAAGGGAGTGATGGCGCTGATCGTCCCGACCGGGAAGCGCCTGACCAGGCCCCAGCGCTGCTTGGTCTGAGCGCTCAAGTCCAAGGGCAGCAGCTCGCCGCCGATTCTTTTGGCCTCATCGCCGGCGATTTCAAAGGTCGAAGAGCCGCGATCGACTTCCGCGCGGGCATCCTTGATGGGCTTGCCCGCTTGGAGGGCGATCGATCTGGCCAGCTCTTCTCTCCGGCTCTTGATGCCCTGGGAGATCTTGTCCAGCGCCTGGGAACGTTCGTAGCCGGAGAGCTTGCGGGTCTCGGTGAAAGCCCTCTCGGCGGCCGCCAGGGCTTCTTCCACCTGCTTTCTTTCCGCCCAATGAACCTTGCCGACGAGGCTTCGGTCGAACGGGGATCGGATGTCCCTGACCTGATCGGATTCTTTCCATTCCCCGGCGATTAACAGCCTGTATTCTTTCATGGCCGACTCCCTTGTCCCCTGAAATGAAACCGGGTCCTAGTGTCCCGTCTCGAAAATCTCTTACCAAAGCCCTCGGCAGAGACGGGACACTTCCAGGGGGGAGTCAAGCTCCCCCCTCGGCGCTTCGCTCCGCTCAGCTGACCCCCTGAGGGGAACGACGCCGTCCCCCTCAAACTCCCTCGCGGTGGTGCGTCTTTATAGACGGTCATAGGGCCAAGTTATTTGTGAGACGCACCACTTGCTCTCAGGATTTCAGTTTATAGGACCAGTACAGTTCCTTGAGCATCCGGGCATCGGTTTCACGGCCCGGGCTTTCGCAAATGACCATCCCCTCCACCTCAAGGTCCTTCAGCGCCTCGACCCACTCATCATAACGGAAATCCGATTCCTCCAGGTTGAGATGCTTGACCTCGCCTTTCTGGTTGTAATCGATGCCCGAGATATGGATATGGATGTTTTCGAGGGCGCTCCGGCCCAGCCTTTTTTCGACTTTCTTGAGGATTCGATGAAAGTCCAGATAGGAATTGGCCTTTCCTTCCCGGGCATAGATGTGGGAGAAGTCAAGGCAGGGCTCGAGGCTCTCCACCTCCTGGCACAAGCTGAGGACTTCGTCGAGAGAGCCGAATTGGGATTTTTTTCCCATCGTCTCGATTCTGAGAATGACGGGGTTTCGTTCCGATTTTAGGACCGAGAGGACCTCTCGGAGCTCTCTTTTGATGACATTGTAGGTTTGCTCGGGCGTCGACATTCCGTAGTACCCGCTGTGAAAAACGACGCACTTCGCTCCGCACAAATGGCCCATCCGCGCTGAGCGGAGAAGATGGTCATGGCTCTGGAGCCTGTTTCCCTGTTCCGGCGAATTCAGGTTGACGTAATAGGGGGCGTGGACGCTGAGGCGGATATCCAAAGCCATGGCCTTCTCGCGGATCTTGGCGGCCGTGTCGTTGCCGATCTTGACGCCCCGGACGAACTCCACTTCCAGGCAGTCCAAATCTAGCTCGTGGATATGAGAGAGCGCGGACAGAGAGGACGTCTGGGGCGCCGAGTCGGGGATCCCGGCCGTCCCGAACAGGAGCTTTTTAACAGTGGACGTCATCCGCCTTTCCATGGGAATTCAGGAATTCGCTGACGATGCGCATGGCACAGAAGTCGCCGCACATGGAACAGGCTTCCGACTTGGTCTTTCTTTTTTTCCGGACTTCTTCAAATTTATAGGGATCGATCGCCAATTTTTTCTGGGACGACCAATCGAGGGCTTTGCGGGCTTTAGACATTTTTAGGTCTCTCTCGCGGGCCCCCTTGACACCTTTGACGATATCGGCGGCGTGGGCCGCGATTTTTGAGGCGATGAGGCCTTCCCGGACATCGTCCGGGGAAGGCAGCCCCAGGTGTTCGGCAGGAGTGACATAGCACAGAAAATCAGCCCCGGCGGCCGCGGCAACGGCCCCGCCGATGGCCGAGACAATGTGATCATAGCCGGCCCCGATGTCCGTCACCAGTGGGCCCAGGACATAAAACGGCGCCTCGCCGCAGAGGCGCTTTTGAAGCTTGATATTCATGTCGATCTGGTCAAGGGGGACATGGCCCGGGCCTTCGACCATGACCTGGACACCCTGATCCCAAGCCCGCTTGACGAGCTCGCCGAGAGTGAGCAGTTCCTCCAGCTGGGGCCTGTCTGTCGCGTCGAGGATCGAGCCCGGCCTCAGTCCGTCTCCCAGGCTCAGGGTGATGTCGTAGCGGCGGGCGATCTCGAGCAAACGGTCATATCGGGCATAAAGGGGATTTTCTTTCTGACGGTGGAGACTCCAGGCGAGATGAAAAGCACCTCCGCGGGAGACGATATCGACCACCCGGCCCTGATTTTTCAGCCGCTCGATGGCCCGGGTGGTCAGTCCGCAGTGGACCGTCACGAAATCCACGCCTTCCCGGGCCTGCGATTCGATGACCGAGAAAAGATCATCTTCGGTCATTTCGACGATGGAACCGCGTCTTTCGATAGCTTCGATGGCCGCTTGATAGATGGGAACGGTCCCCAGGGGGATAGGTGCTCTATCCAGGATCGCCCGCCTGATTTTTTTTAAGTCGCCGCCCGTGCTGAGGTCCATGAGGGAATCGGCTCCATATTTCAGGCAGATTTCGACTTTGGCCAGCTCCTCCTCCAGGTGAGGGAAGTCCTTCGAAGTGCCGATGTTGACGTTGACCTTCGTCCTCAATTTCTGGCCGATCCCGATGGGATGGAGCGGGGCGTGGCGGGGGTTGTGGGGAATGATCACCTTGCCTTCAGCCACCAGGGCGAGCATCTCTTCAGGAGAAAAACCCTCGTCGCCGGCGACGGTTTTCAAGGAAGGAGTGATCCTTCCCTGTCTGGCTTTTTCAATCTGGGTCATGAATTTTCGACCTTTAGAGACTATAGTCTACATCTGTTGCTTGCCGAATTCAACCGGGGCTTTGGCCAGGGAAGAACCTTCAAATATGTGATTTCAAAGAGGCGTAGGTATCGTCCCCGAAGCCCCCATAGCGGAGGGGGGGGCCCATCGGCTTTTCGATGGGGGGAACCGACGGGACTGGTTCCCCAGGGGGCAGGGGACGATACCTACGCCTCTTTGAAATCACATAAACGGAAGCTTGCCTGGCCTGGCCGCCTGGAGCTTTGTTTGCGGTATCCCCTTTGCGGGTGACATCCACTCCCCAAATGACGTTTTCCGAATTCACCCCTGAAATCATCGGGCGAGACGATTGCCTTCCCTAGGCCCTATCCAATATCATTTTAAGGGAGCGAGAGAGATGTCTGGATTTACGGTTATTGCCGGGATTTTTTATGCGGTTGATCATTCCCGGATTAGATCCGGAAACCCGGTCATTCTTTAAAAAGACTTTTTCGATATTTATTTTATATAAGGAACGGCGGTAGCCTGCCCGCATGACAAGCCCCCCAGCCAACGACCGGGATCCTGGATTCTCTCCTCTTGAAATTCAAGGCAGCGTCCTGGCCCGGAACACGGTCTTGAATTTCTTCGGGCTCGCCCTGCCTCTCCTTGTCGGATTCCTGACCATCCCCGTCGTGATCCATCGGTTGGGCACAGACAGGTTCGGGATCCTGTCCATTATCTGGGTGGTCGTGGGATACTTCGGCTTTTTCGACCTGGGCTTGGGCCGAGCCACGACCAAATTCGTTGCCGAGGCCCTGGGCAAGGCCGAATACGAGAAAGTTCCCCGGTTTTTCTGGACGACAATTTTTTTTCAGGGGATTTTGGGGATCATTGGAGCCGTTGTCCTGGCTCTCATCACGCCTTGGCTGGTCCATCGAGTCCTCAACATCCCTTCTTTCCTCATCAGCGAGTCGAAGCTCTCTTTTTACGTGATGGCCCTCTCCTTTCCCGTCGTGATGGTCTCGGGATCTTTCCGAGGCCTGCTGGAGGCAGGCCAACGGTTTGACCTTGTCAACTACGTCAAAATCCCTTCGGGCATCGTCAATTATATCGCGCCTCTTCTCGGCGCGATGCTAGGATTTGGTCTGCCCGGAATCATGGTCTTGTTGACTATTTCTCGCCTGATCACGCTCGTCGTCTGGGCCGTCATCGGCCTAAAAATCTTTCCGATTCTGAAGCGGGGAGTGGCCATCCACCGTGAAACGATCAAACCGATGTTGAGCTTCGGCGGATGGCTGTCGGTTTCCGGTTTGGTGGGCCCCCTTCTGATCTATTTGGACCGGTTCTTCATCGGGTCGCTTCTGACGATGGCCGCTTTGGGATATTATTCGGCCCCCTATGAGCTCGTCCTGCGCCTGGGCATCCTTCCTCAAAGCCTGCTCATCACATTGTTCCCGGCCTTCAGCGCTCTTCACGGCAGCCGGGAATTGGAGAAGACGAGGATTCTTTTTGGCCGCTCGGTCAAATATCTCTTCCTTTCGATCGGGACGACGATTGTGCTCCTGGCATTTTTTGCCCGCCCGTTTCTCAAGCTTTGGCTGGGGGAATCCTTCGCCGTGAACAGCACTCGCGTCTTTCAAATCCTGGCCGTCGGTTTTTTTGCCAATGCCTTAGCCAATATCCCTTTTAGCTTCCTTCAGGGGATCGGCAGGGCGGATGTCACCGCGAAATTCCACCTGGCTGAAGTGGTGTTCTATGTCCCGCTGGTCTGGGTGCTGATCAAGCAATGGGGCATCGAGGGCGCCGCTGCCGCATGGGCGATTCGGGTGACTGTCGATATGGTCCTTTTATTCTGGGGCGCCTGGAAAATCGGCAAAATGGCCCCGTCCACGCTGGCTGAAAATGGGATCATTCGAGGAGCGATCCCCTTGACCTTATTTGCCTTCGCCGGATATCTCCTCAGCGGCCGGCCTTGGGGAGCGTACGGCCTGATCGGCTTGACTTTCGGCTATCTTGTCGCGCTCTGGTTCTACGCCCTCAGCCAGGCCGAGAGGTTTTGGGTTTTGAATAAATCCTGGGAGATCCTGAAAAGACGGGCAACTCCATGATCAGTCGGGAGGATGTTCGGCCCGAAGACCGTCGGCCGAAAGTCGCCATCATCGTCCTGAATTGGAACGGCTGGCCGGATACACTGGAATGCTTGGAGTCCCTCCAGCATCTCGCCTATCCGAATTTTCAGGTCATCGTCGTCGACAACGGGTCCATCGATGATTCCGTGGAAAAGATCAAGAATTGGGGCGAAGGGAAAATTCCGGTTCAGACACGTTTTGTCGAGTTTGAACCGCGTCTGAAGCCGGTGGCTCGGCTGGATTACAACCGCCGGGAGGCCGAATCCGGCGGCGATGTCCGCGGAGAAACCGAAGTGGAGGCGTCCCCGTCCCAGACAAGGCTCATCCTCATTCAAACGGGGGAGAACCTCGGTTTTGCCGGGGGCAATAACGTCGCCCTGAGATATTGTCTGGAACGAGACTATGGCTATTTCTGGCTCTTGAACAATGATACGGTCGTGGACAGCGCCTCTCTCGCGGAAATGATCAAGATCGCAGAATCCGATGGGGCGATCGGGGTGGCCGGCCCGATGATCCTCTTTTACAGCCGGCCCCAATGGATTTATTCGGCAGGAATTTCCTTTTCCAGGATCGGCCGTCGGGTCCGTCGGATGGGTATCATGAAACATCTCGATGCGCCGGCTTTTAACACGAGGAAAGACGTGGAGGGGATCGCCGGCTGCGCTCTGTTGATCCGCCAGGACACCGTTCGGACGATCGGATTGCTCGATGAACGTTTTTTTCTCTATATGGAAGAAGCCGACTGGTGCACCCGGGCGATTCAGAAGCATTATCGATGCGTTTATGTTCCCCAAGCCAGAATCTGGCATAAAGGCTGGGCGTCCATTCAAAGCGCCCCGCAGCTCATGGATTATTATTTAGCGCGGAGTCAGATCCTCTATTTGAAAAAATTCTCCTCCAGGGCCCGTTTTATTCTTGATGTTTTGGCGTACGGCGCCCGAAGTTTGCTAAAGGTCGTTCAGGAAAGCCTACGGACGGGCGATTTTCGCGGCTGGAGGGCCCATATCCTGGGCCTGGCCCATGGTTTTTCCGGAAATTATGGATATCGTTGGCGCAAGACGAAGACGGTCGATGGAGGACGACGGCAGGATGGATAACTAATATCAACGCAATAATTAAAATGACATCCCCGTTGGGGCGGCGCTTGGGCCGCCCGTAGCCCCCGCGCCCCGGGGAACCAGTCCCGTCGGTTCCCCCCGTCGGAAAAGCCGACGGGGCCCCCCTCCGCTACGGGGGCTTGAGGGCGGCCCAAGCGCTGCCCATACATTGTCACTTTATTTATTGCGTTTGCATTGGCTTGAAACCGATAGGGCACCTTCGGCTCCTAAGGTCATGAAAAAAATCGCCTTTGTCATCCCCACCAAGGATCGGCGGCCCGAGCTGCGGCGGCTGCTCGTGAGCTTCGCCATCCAGAGTCGGCGTCCGGACCAAATCCTCATCGTCGATTCGGGAAGGCCGGGCTGTCGAGGCATCGATCGGGAATTCGCGAGCCTGCCGGTCAAAATCCTGCCCTTTTCACCGCCGTCGGCGGCCGGCCAGCGCAATGCCGGTATTGACGCCGTCGCTCCCGATACCGACCTGGTCGGGTTCTTGGATGATGATGTCGTGCTCGACGGCCGGGCCCTGGCCATGATGATGGAATTCTGGGAGAGCGCCGCCGATGAGATCGGGGGCGCGTCCTTCAATTTGGTCAACGGCCCTCCCCAGCCGTCCATGGCCTGGCTCAAATACCTGCCCTTGAGCCAGCGGCTGGGATTCTACAGAAAAAAAAGCGGGATGATCCTGCCTTCGGGCTTCCAGACCATCGTCCAATATCTTTCGCAGGATGAATGCGTCCAGTGGTTTCCGGCCAGCGCCAGCGTTTGGAGACGATCCCTCCTGTCGGCATTCCGCTTTGATGAATGGTTCGAAGGCTACAGCTATCTCGAGGATTTGGATTTTTGCCATCGAATCGGCAAGGACCACAAGCTGATGATCGTGGCCAAGGCGGAATACCGTCATTTCCCCTCTCCCTCCGGGAGGCTGAGCTCTTATTTTTTCGGCGTCCGGGAAGTCAAGAATCGATTGTATTTTGTCCGGAAGCATCCTGAGTTTTCGGTAGCCAAATGCTATCTGGCTCTCTTCTTGAGGATCTTGATCAGCCTGGTTTCAACGATTCAAGAAAAGAAGATCAGCTATATTCCGAGGATCGGCGGCAACG
>Ga0315274_10003868_pt1 | contig 22188 bp, 18 predicted proteins | sample YL17G02_20_MG_FD_203700 | JGI IMG/M metagenome (GOLD analysis project Ga0315274, IMG submission 203700) | Sediment microbial communities from Yellowstone Lake, YNP, Wyoming, USA - YL17G02_20 | ecosystem: Environmental > Aquatic > Freshwater > Lake > Sediment | place: USA: Wyoming | collected...
TGGTCCCTGATCCCCAATCCCTGACCCCTGACCCCCAATCCCCTTGATTCGTCTCCCCGCTTTCCGGTAAACTCCCTGCTGGGTGGTGTCTGGCGGAAAAAGAACTCGAAGACGCGCCGATCGAAGACGCGCTGATCTTCGCGGGGGGATTGCTGCCGCGCCTTCGCACCAAGGACGCCAAGATGATCTCCAAAAGGGAACGAACTCTCTTCTCATCCGTCCTGCTTCTGAGCGCCGCGTTCGCTTGCCTGACCTTCGCGCAAGCCTCACGCCTCTCCGCCCAGGGGGAGACGCCCGCCGCGCAAGCGCCTCGCGGAGCCGCCGATGAAGGCGGAGCGAGCGCCGCCGCGTCTCATGAAAGCGCCGAGAAAGACGCGCTACAAGGGCAGGCGCAATCGTCTTCCAACGAGCGACCCTCCGAAACCGGGCCAAAGACACCGACCCCGTCGAAACAACGTCGAGGGCCGAAAACCTACCGCATCGTCGACCGTCTTTTCCTCGACGGATCGAAGCCGGAGCCCACACCGACTCCGACCCCCCTTTCTCCGCCCGGCATCACGCCCTTCAACGCGGTTGCCGTCTCCTCAGGCTCCTTGCCGAACTCAGGAAGAGACCTGATGACGTCGCTTTCCCTGCCCGGCCCTCCCGAGCCGAACGCCGCGTTCCTTCCCATCCTGCCGCCCACGGCGACGCCGACATCCACCCCCACGCCAAGCCCCACCCCGACACAGGCGCCCACGCCGACCCAGACTCCTCAGCAGGTCGGCTCGCCGGCGTCGACGAAGAATCCCCTAGACCTGAACCAAGCGACCGCCGAGCAGTTGGCCGCTCTTCCCGGCCTCGACCCGATCCGCGCTCGCGGCATCATCTCCCATCGGCTGAGCATATCGGGTTTCCAGAGCGTGGACCAACTCCGGGAAGTCTTCGGCGTCTCGGAAGACTTGTACCGCAAGATAGCGCCTCTTCTAACGGTCGGTCCGGCGCCGGGTTCCCTGACCAAGCCGCCGATCTCGCGCGCACCGACCTTCGACCTGCGTCCCGTGCCGCCGGGATTGCCCTCCGAGTTGCTCTCGCGGCGCGAGCCCCACCCGGTCGCAAAGCCCCCAATCCCCCGGCCGACCGCGCCAACCGCCGAGAGCTCCCGCACGAGTTCCACGGCGCCCCTGGCCGTGCCGCGGCTCCCCGCGCCATGAACCCGCCGCGTCCCAATCGCTCGGACCGCTTCGGGCTGTATCTGCATATCCCCTTTTGCCTCGCCAAGTGTCCTTACTGCGACTTCACGTCTTTCCCGCTCGATCGGATTGGGCAAGACTTGCGGGCGCGGATCCTGCTTGCTCTCGAGCGCGAGCTCGATCTCGCCTTGGAAGCCCATCCTCGTCTGCGTGGCCGCCGACTGGACTCGATCTACTTCGGCGGAGGAACTCCCTCGCTCCTCGCCAGCGGCGAGATCGCCCGTTTCATTGCCCAGGCGCGCGAGGCTTTCTCGCCGAGCGACGCAACGGAGGTCACCCTCGAGTGCAACCCGACGAGCGCGGAGGCCGGGCGTCTCGAGGAGTGCCACAGAGCGGGTGTAACGCGCATCAGCCTGGGCGTGCAGAGCTTTGACGATGACGTTCTGAAAGCCCTGGGCCGTCGTCACACGTCTGACGATGCGCGTTCGGCCATCGAGAAAGTCAAGACCTGCGGATTCGATTCCTGGGGGCTGGATCTCATTTTCGGAGCGCCCGAGCGCATCGGTCGAACGCCCCGGGAAAGCGGAAGCGATCCAGGCGCCCGAGAGGACGCGGGTGCTCTGCGGCGTTGGCGCGCGACGCTCGAGGAAACGATCGGACATGCTCCCCCTCATGTTTCGGTCTACGGTCTCACGCTCCACGAGGGAACGCCGATGCACGCTCTCCACGCGCGAGGGGAGATCGTCCTTCCCGCAGAGGAGACTCAAAGGCGGATGTTCGTGACGGCGCGCAGGTTCCTGACAAGCGCGGGATGGCGGCACTACGAGATATCGAACTACGCGCGGCGGGGCCACGAAAGCCGCCACAACACGCTGTATTGGGAGGGGGGCGAGTACCTGGGCCTTGGCGCGGCCGCTCATTCCTACTTCGGCGCCGCCCGTCGCGCCAACCCATCGGACCTGGCGAGCTACCTTGAGCAGGTCGAAGCGGGACGCTGCCCAGGGACGGTTGAGGAGCCCCCTTCCGGGCGTTCTCGGCGAGGCGAGACCATCATGCTCGCGCTGCGCCAATGCGAAGGCGTCGATCCCGCCGAGCTCAGCCGCCGGATCGGGTGCGATTTCACCACTGAGTACGCGCGCGAGATCGACCGTCTCCGCGTTGCAGGCCTTCTCTCTGTCTCCCGGGACAACGTGCGGCTCACGGAGGACGGACTCCTGCTGTCGGACGCGGTGTTTGAGGACTTCTTCTGAGAGTCCGTAACCGAACGAATGCGGCACGGGCTTCCAGCCCGTGGGCCGCGGCCAAGATGGCCGCGCCACGGTCTGCCCTCTGTCTTTCTGTTAGGGACTCTGAAGACGGGAGCGCGGGCGCGGCGCCCGGAAGGAGCGCCGAAGCGACACGAGAGGACGGAACTCAGAGCGCGAGTGCGCGGGACATGACGGTCGACGACCTACTGCAAGCCGAAGCGTTTGCGAAGGGCCGCCGCCTTGGCGTCCGACTTCGCCCAATCCAGTATGTAGAGGGGACAGCCGTCTTCGAAGAGATGGTAGCGCTTGTCGGGATGCGTGCAGTGACAAAGCTTGTCACCCGGCGCCGTCGTATGGTGAACGCAATCCTGAAGGTGGCATTCCACGCGGACCGCCGGACCCATTCGCGTCGGTTCCTTTCTTTCAGCCAGGCGACGTCTCCACGGCGATCGCCTAACTTCAGAATATCACAATCCCGCGCCTGGCGAAAGAATGAAGTGCCACGGAGGGCGCCGAGGGCGGATCTCGCTTCTGCTCCCTTCGCCAAGTTCCAGCCTGTCAAGATCAGGCCGCCGCTGGGCTTGTCCCAGCGGAGCCATGACTGGCGGCTAAGAGGGCGCGATTTCTTTCCCCCCTCCGCCGTGGGGTTCGCGACGCGCGCAACTGCGCTGCCGGCCAACGCATTGCGCGCGTTGACCGGAAGGACGGCGCGGCCACGCCCGCTCGCGAGTCAGCCCGGACTCCCGGGCCGGAATCGCCTGCGGTAGTCCTTGGGCAAGAGCCCCTGAAGAGTGCGGAACTTGCGGCCGAAATAGGATGGGTCGTTGAAACCCGACGCGTAGCAGACTTCCGAGACCGTCATGTCGCTGCTCAGGAGCAACTGGCAAGCCCGGTTCACGCGCAACGCGTTGACGAACTCGATCAATGTCTTTCCCGTGTTGCGCTTGAAAAACCGCGCGAAAGTGCTCGACGCCATGTGAAAGTGCGCCGCCGCTTCGGGCAAGCGGACCGTCCGCGTGTAGTTCTCCAGAATATACCCGCACACTTGGTTGACGAGGCGCGTGTCCTTCTCGGTCAAGCCCGAGCGATAGCCGGGCGAACAGATCGGGTGCGCACCGGGAGAGTGGGCGAGATCCTCCAGGCATCGGAGAAGCGAGATCAAGCGCTCGACGCCTCTTTGCCGTCCCATCTTCCGAAGCCTTCGCGCGACACGGTCGCGAACCTTCCCGGTCACGAAAAGCCCCCGCTTCGCCCGTTCGAAGAGGGCGGCGATCGCGGCAAGCTCGGGCTTCGCAAAGAAACCCGCCCCCATGAAGTCGTCCGCGAACTGGACGACGACGTAGCGAGCGTCTGGTCTGGCAAGGCAGACCTCCGGACTCGCATACCAGGCGTGGGGGAGATAGGCGGAGTGGAACACCAGATCTCCCGCTCGGTGGTGACCGATGGCGTCGCCGACGAAGTGGGTCCCGCCGCCCGCCAGAACGAGGACGAATTCGTATTCGGGGTGGTAGTGCGGCCCCCAGAGATGCTGCGGGCTGGCGGCCAGGCGCCTCTCGTGCCACAGAAACGAGGAATCCGGCCCCGGACTCATGATCTCACGTTCGGGTTTCATGGGACACCGTCCGGCAGATCGCGTCTTTCCCTGACGATCATGCCGGAACAGGGCTCGCGCTTCAAGCGGATTCGGCAAAATTGTCTGATTTTTGAGCCACATGATCCAATGCAAATCCCTTGCACACCCGACGTTCCCCGCAAGATAATGACACGTGAGACTGGGACGCCGTCGGGAGGACGCGGCACGGACCCGCGCCCCGCTCCGGTTCTTCGCGGCGTGACCGACCCAGTGAGGAAGTGCGCCTTTCGCAACGCGGAAGATTCTCAGAGCGGAGGAGGATGCCCCATGTACTCCAAACGGATTCGCGCTTTCACTTTGATCGAACTCCTGATAGTTGTCGCCATCATTGCCATTCTGGCCGCCATCGCCGTTCCGAATTTCATGGAGGCGCAGGTGCGTTCGAAGGTCGCGCGCGTGAAATCGGACTTGCGCGCGCTGGGAGTCGCGCTTCAGGCTTACAACACCGACACCAACGGCTGGCCGCCCATCGTGGACTACAACATGGGCAGCCAGTACCAGCTGACCACGCCGATCGCCTACATCACGAGCGTGGGTCTCCAGGACCCCTTCAAGCCGGACATGACCGGGCACCCCCAGCCCCCGGTCATGGGGCCCACCTTCAGGGAAACGTACGTCTATGTCTGCTTTGACGGCACGGGCTGGGACGCGAATTGGCACCGGGATCCCGCCTGGCAGCGCAGAGGATCCGTCATCTGCAGTTGGGGCCCCGACAAGCGGCTCTCCTGGATCGAACACTATCCCTACTTCTACGACCACCCGGACGAGGGCACGAGCTGGGACTGGAGCGTCCCGGTTCCCATCTACATCCACATGATCTACGACCCGACGAACGGGACGCGCAGCTGGGGCAGCATCGGCCGCGCCGTCGGCGATTTCAGCTGCCCCCAACAGCTCGGGGGATGAGGCGAATGCCACGTCGGCGCATGGGCGCCGCGCCCGTCAGTCTTCGATCCGGAGCTTGATCTCGTCCGAGTTGCCGCGCAGCTCGGGCGCGTACATCGCGCAGCCCCGCGCCGGCAGCGCGCTGAAACGCCCCGGAATCTCGGCGCGCATGCGGTAGGAGACGCTGTGACGGCCGCGGGCGAGGCTCCGCGCGAAGAAGACGACGCGGTTGTCGCGGAACTCGACGTAGGCGCCCATGTCGTTGCCGTTGTAGCCGCTGCGGACCTCGACCGGCTCGAACCCCGCCGCCTTCATGTCCTCGAACACGAGGTACTCATAGTCGTTCTTGCTCTCGATGACGAGTTCGATCTCGACGAGATCGCCGCTCTTGAGGGCGTCGTCGCTCTTCAGCTTGGCGCGTTCGTACTTCTCGACTTTCTGATCGACGGCCTGGCCGCGCGAACCCGCGACTTTGACGCTCTGATCGACGCGCGTGAGTTTGTAGACGTCCCGGTCGACCTTCACTTCGAGCCCAGCCCTCGTGATGAAATCTTCGAGGCTGAAATAGCTGAGGTAGGCGTTGAAATAGAGCGGCCCCGTTCCTTTCTTCCGCAACTCGATCGTGTGCTCGCCCGATTCCACGGCGTCGCCGAACATCACGAACCGGTTGTCGAAGGCAAACAGGTTCTCGGGCGCGATCCGGACCTCCTTCTGCTTCCTTCCATCGACGAAGATCTCGACGGTCATGTCCGGCTTGTGCTCCTCGGTCGCCTTGAGGTAGTCGGCGAAGGCCTCGATGCAGACCGCCGTGTCGCGCGTCGAGTTCCAGTAGGTCGCGTGTTTGCGGTTGTTCAGCAGATACTTGACGAGGTACGGCGCCTTCCAGTCGTTCGCCTGACCCGTCTTCGAGAGGAGTTTCAAGTAGTAGGCGTGCGCCTCGTACTCGCTGCCGTACCAATGCCACCAATACCCGTCGTTGCCAAGATTGAGGTAGGCGGTCTGGTTCTCGTCGTCGCGCACAAGGAACTGCTCGATGTTGCGGATCATCATGTCGCGTTGCTCGATAAGTTGCGCCGCGCGGGTGTCCGTGCGCACGCTTGCCTGTGCGCCCGCGATCGGAATCTGCTTGTGGAGCGCGATTCCGAACATGGCCTTCGCGTAAACCGCAAGGTGATTCCGGTCGCGATACAGGAACTCGCGCATGGCGTCGTCCGCGACGTCCGCATCAGCCAGGACCATGTACACAAAAGCGTCGAGGTTGTCGGCGAACTGCTTGCGCGGGTCCTTTTCCTGCGGCCAGTTCTTCAACTTCCGCACTTCTTCCTCTTGGTAGCGCTTCAACCACTCGACGCCCTGCTCGATGACGCCGGGCGCGATGGCGACGTCGTTCTCCCGCGCGATCTGCAGGCCGTGAACGACGTAGGCCGTCGTGTGGGGCCAGGAATGCTCGCCGTACCCGGAGAACCAGCCCCACCCGCCGTCGGAGAGTTGCATTTCGGTCAGCGCTTTGACCCCTTCCTTGACCATGCGCTCGACTTCGGCCTCGTCGAAGACGGGATTCCAGAACGCGTCGTCGGGACCGCGCTTGCGCCGCCACTGTTGCGCGCGCTCCTGGTCGTCGCCGAGTTCCTGGGCGTTCAGGTTGGTGCGCTTGTCGCGGATTTCCTTCAGGTCGAGGCCCATTTGAAGCAGGATGCGTTGGGTGATGACGGTCGGCAGGAAGCGGCTGAGCGCCTGCTCGGTGCACCCGTAAGGGTACGCGACGAGATAGGGCAGGGCGTCGACCATGGCGCCGGCGAGCGTCGGCGAATAACGGACCTCCAGGCGCGACTCGTCGATGCGACGCTCCTTCGGCACGTCGATGGTGATGGTCGCCGTTTCCTTGTCGGGACGGAGGTATCCGCTGAAGGCCACCATCTTGTCCATGCCGTGTACGTAAACGGGGAAGCGCATCTCCATGGCGTCGGACTCTTCGTCGGTGAGGGCCTTCATGCGGACGACGGCTTCGCCCTCCTTGACGACTTTTACGCGCCAATCCACGCGCTCCTCGCCGTCGGCGCCGACCGCGATCTTGCGCTCGAGTTCGTCCGTCGCTTCGAGACAGTCGCCTTCCAGTTCCAGAACCACGCGCACTTGCTTCTTGTCCTTCAGGTAGTTGTGCACGTTTGCGGAGAGAACGACCTCGTCCTTCTCGACGAAGAACCGCGGCGCCTGAAGGCGCAGCATCAGGTTCTTCTTCGTCACGATCGTGGTCTCAGCCTCGGCGACCTTCGTGCCGTGGCCCATGGCCCAGGACTTCACTTTCCAGCCGGTGAGGTTGTCGGGCATCGTCAGTTCGATCTCAGCCCGCCCCGCTTCGTCGGTTGTGAGCGAGGCCGCCCAAAAAGCCGAGTCGGCGAACTGGGTGCGTATGGTCGGCTGGATCTCCGGCGCGCCGGGGCCCTCTCCCTGCGCAAAGTCGGCCGCTTGCGCGAGTTCCTCCCTTGCCCCGGCCGGCGCCGCGGCGGGCGCCATGGCGAGAGCCTTGACGTCGCCCGCGGCTTCCATCAGCGAATCCCGCATCTCACCTAGTCCTCTCGCCATTCGGGCGGGGCCTCCGCCGAACCACACTCTGTACGCCTGGCGGCCCAGCTCTATCCCCTCCATATCCCCAGCCACTGAGCCGCCGAACACTCCGAGGTCGCCCATGCCGACTTCGCCTTCCTTGAGTTCGTTGTGGAACCAGCGCTCGAGGTTCGACTCGCTCTGGGGATTGTGGCCGCGACGCCATTTCCAGAAGAAAGCCTTGATCTCGGGAACGTTCGATCCGCCGGAGATGTATTCCAGAGCTTTGTCGTAGACCGTGACCACGGCGGAGCCGACGAAGGGTTTGGCGTCGGAATCCGTCAGACGCAGATGGATCTTCGCCTTCTCGCCCGGCTTGTACTCTTGCGCGGAGGGCTCGATTCCCAGGTTCAGAATCCGTTTTTCCGGCGGCACGACAATCTCGCGCGTCTCCGTATGGATTCTGCCGTCGGCGATCGTGACAGCCTCGACGAAGAAGTTCGGCATGTCTTTCTTCGCGACCTCGATCTCCTCGATCGCGCTCTTGCCGGCGAGACGAATGACTTTCGGAGGCAGGTAAACGCCGTTGGCCGGCCGCGTGAAAAGAACGACCGTGCCGCCGACCCGGTTCGTGTTGATCTGGAGACGCGCCTTTTCTCCCGGCGCGTACTCGCGCTTGTCCGTCACGAGCTCGATGTCGTTGAAGCGGAACTCGGCGCCGTCGAAGCCTTCCCCCGCGATGGTGAGGACGTAGCCGCCCTCGATCTCGTGCTCCTTCGCGTCGGTCAACCGGTACGAGAGGCGGTACTGCCCCGTTTGCGAGGCCTTCATCTGGACCGACGCCCGGCCTTCCTCATTGGCGTCGAGCTTCCATTCCTGCGCGGATGTCTCGACCGGCTTCAGCTCGCCCTTCTCGTCTTCTCGGTAGGCGATCTTGTAGAGATTCAGGACGCCCTTGCCTTGGACCGGCTTGTTGTCGAGGGTCTGGGCCGAAAAGCTCGCGCGAATCGTGTCGCCGACGCGATAATGGCCGCGGTCAACCCACGTGTAGACCTTGAAGGGCTTGCGCGCGACGAGGACCTGGCCCTTGCCGACGATCGTGCGGCGCGATTCGTCCGTCACTTCGGCCGTGATCTCGTAGCGATGGTCGACGTCGCCGTGGATTTCCTTCGCGAGCGCCGTATCGATCTCAACGTCGACGGCGCCTTCTTCGCCAACCTCGACCTCGTTCTCCATGACAAGCTCGGGTTGCGGCGACGAACGGCCCCACCACCACGGCACGGGTCGGACGCACCCCCAGCGGCGCCAACCGGGGTACCAGTCGTAGTCGCAGGCGAACCACCAGTAGCCGGGACCGTAGAACCAGTCCCAGGCGCCGACGGGATACCAGTTGGCGGAGTAGTCGGACCGGAGAACCTTGTACTTGACCTTTCCCTTCCGGACGAACTCGCCGAAGTAGTATTTCGCCTGGATCTTGGCCGTGATCTTTTCGCCGAGCATCACGGGCTCGTCGGGCGCCTCGACGGTGACTTCGAACTCGGGCTTCTTGTATTCCTCGACGCGGAAGGTCCCGCCGCCTTGGTCGGGGATGTGAATCGAGTAGACCCCGAGCGTGGCGTCTTTCGGCAGCGCGTATTCTCCGTCAAAGCCCCCGTACGCGTCGGCCGTGAACGTATTCTCGAGGACCTTGTCTCCTTTGGGATCCTGAATGCGAACCGTGAAGGACTGGTTCGCGAAGGAGGAGGCGTCTTCCTGGTCGTACTGGGCGTGGCGAACCCAGAACTTGAACTTCACCGGCTGGCCCGGGCGATAGACGGGGCGGTCGGTGATCGTGAAGACCTTCGTTTCGTTGTATTCGCGGTCGTAGTAAGTCGGATACCACACGCCCGTGAAGCCGAGGTACGCAAAGCGCCCTTCTTCGCTCGTCGCGGTGATGATCCACTGGTAGTCGGCCGGTTGGTCCTTCGGATCGGGGATGACCTGGCCGTCGGCGTCGGTGTATTCGGCGAATTGCGCGATCAGCGTGCGATAGTCCTTTGTCCAGACCGCCCCTGTTTGGATGCGTTCGTGCCGGTAGCCAAAGAACTCGACGTTCGTCTTCGGCGCGGGTTTTCCGGTCCGGGCGTCGGCGACGAAGTAGAACGTCTTGCCGTCGAGGGGCTTCTTGACGATCGCCGTGTCGTTGAGCCAGATCACGATGCGACTCGTGTTGCCGTCTTTCATCTTCGCGATCAGGAGGTAGGCGCCCGCTTTCTGCAGCGGCGTGGCGACCGTGATCCGTTTGTCGAAATGTCGGGGCCGCGGCTCGAGATCGAGCGGCCATTCGGCGACGCGCTTGCCGAGATACTTCGCTTCGTTCCTCCGAACGAGACGGTAGCCGATGTTGCCGATGTCGATCCTCCCGCCGTCCATCTGCGACGGCCTGGACTTGATGTAGTTCTTGACGTCGTCCAGCAGCGTCCGGACGTCGATCTCATAGGCTTCGAAGTCAACGCGCGCGCCGTTGCGGAAGCGATAGTCCACCGTCGCGCCTCGCTCGGCGGGTTGGGCCATGACCGGCTCGAAACATCCCCAGTTCTTGACGATCTGGTCGAGGCGGGCCTGCGCATTTTCCTTCTGGTGGCCGGGAGACTTGGCGACGACGCGGCGCCAGAAGTCGGCGGCTTTCTCGTATTGACGGCGGTTCTCGAAAAGCTGCGCCAGGCGTTCACAGGCCGAGACCAGGCATTCACAGGCCGAGACGTTGAGCGAGTTCTGCTCCTGCTCGGCCATCCGGCGCCAGATCTTGATGAAGTTGAACTCGTCCGGCAGGCGGAATCGCTTGATTCCCGTGGCCAGGCGCGCGATCGTCTCGTCCTCGGCCAGCGTGTGGAGCGCGTACGCGCCGCTCTCGTCTTTCGAACCCTCGTCCTCTCCGCGCCCCCAGAAACGCCCATAGTCGGCCATGGTCTGAACGCCGAACTGCTCGTGCATGAAATCGGCGAAATCGTAACGAATGCGGTCGGCGTCCGCGGGATAGGCTTCCATGGATTCCATGAGCAGCCAGCGCCATCGCTCGCCGTCGCTCTTCGCTTCTTCGTAAGACTTCGGGAGGTAGTGGAAAACGGGATTCCCTTCCGCGTCCACGGGCGCTCCCCGCGCGCCGCCGCCGTAGTAACGGCCGCCTTCCTCGTAGTCCGGCGGTTGGCCGAGGTCGGTGAGATACTGAAGTCGCCACGCGTCTCGGTTCGAATGACGGCCTCGCAGGAACATGCAGGCGAACTCCCGGTAGAAGTTGCCTCGCTCATGATCCGGCTCGTCGGCGCGCAGTTTTCCCTTCGCCAGCGTCATCAGCTGGAGCGCTCGCACGCGGTCGCGCTCGAAAGCGTCCACCCAGCGGCCTCCGCCGCGGTGAGGCCCCCGCTGGAACTCGCCGGCAATAATGTAGCCGTCGTGCTGACCGTCGAGATATTGCCGGGCTGCCGCGAAAAGGAGTCGCCAGTTCTCCTTGTTCGCGTCGATGACGCCTTCGACGAAGGCGTCGAACTCATTGATGCGATTCAGGCTGTGCAGGCAGGAAACCGCCATCTCCAGATCGCGCGGGGCTTGCTTCGGGTCGTCGCGAATCTCGAGAAGCAGTCTCTGAAACAGCTCGAGACCCTCCTTGTAGTTGCCATCCGCATGGAGCTTGTTCGCCCTCCCCCTCAGCTCCGCGCCGGACTGCTCCGCGGGGCGGACGCCGACCGCGAACGTCAGAATCACGCCCAAACCCAGGCCCGCCATAAGAAGTCTGCGCCGATCCCCCGCGCTCCCGCTGAAGAATCGCGTCCAACTCGTTCGCCGGTTTTTTTTCATGATAGGGCTCCTCCTCGCGTCAATCTCCGCCGACTCCATCTGACACCGATCCGCCAAGAAAGTTCGCCCGCTTCCGTCTTCGCCCGACGCCGGAGGGGTCGGGGGAAAGCCGCGCGACAACGGCGGACATGAGCCTTCCTCTTCCCAACGCTTACGCTTATCTTGAAAACTTGCGGCCTTTGCAAGGGAATGCCGGCAGGGAACGCGGGGCCCGGGACCAGGGGCTCGGGTTATGAGGCCGGAAACAGGAAGAGTCGAGCATCAGGGCGCCGAGAGCGACTCGAAAGGAAAAAGCCCTGGGCATGGCGACGAGGAAAATCGCGGAAAGGGGGATTCGGAGGTCGGCGAAAAGATCCCAGAAGCCTGGAAACAGCAGACTTAGAGGCAAGATCTGGCGCGGGCGGGAAAGGGATCTTTTCCCTTGCGGCATTTGCGTATTTGGCCTATTCTACAAATACCGGCCCCCGACACGTCTCGTCAGGACGGGGTCTGCGGACCCAACGGGGCCAGGAGATGGAGGAAAGGAGACGGCGATGGACGAGGTCAGGAGAAGAAGACTCGAGGCTCGGGCGGACGTGATCAAGGCCATGGCCCACCCCACGCGGCTGTTCATCGTCGAGGAACTCGCGCGCGGCGAGCGGTGTGTCTCGGAACTGACCGGACTCATCGGGAGCGACATGTCCACCATCTCGCGCCACCTTCACGTTCTTGTCCAGGCCGGGATTCTCAGTTTCGAGAGGCGGGGCAATCATCTTCTCTACTCTCTCAGGACCCCTTGTGTTCTCAACTTCTTCTCTTGCGTGGAAGAGGTGCTCGGGATCGCCGACGAATCGCGGGAGAGAGCAACGTGTTCCGTCTGTGGCGGAGGGGGAACCCCGAAACCAGAAACGTCAGAAGCGTAGGCAACCGACGAGCGGGGAGCAAACCGAGATGGATCTCCGAAAAGAATGGAAACCGATTCTCTGGGTCCTCGGGGCGTTCGTGTGTTGCTTTTTTCTGCCCGTCGGAACTCCCCGGTTCGACGGGGCCGTTGGGGAGGCGCTCCACCTCGTCAAGTGGTATGCCCGAGAACACGTTCTGCTGTGTCTGGCGCCGGCCTTTTTCATCGCCGGCGCGATCGGCGTTTTCGTCAGCCAGGCCTCGGTCATGAAGTACCTCGGCGCCCGCGCGAACCGCGTTCTTGCCTACGGCGTGGCTTCCGTTTCGGGCGCGATTCTGGCCGTCTGCTCGTGCACCGTTCTTCCCCTGTTCGCCGGCATCTACCGCATGGGGGCGGGGCTCGGTCCGGCCACGGCCTTTCTCTACGCCGGTCCCGCGATCAACGTCTTGGCAATTGTTCTAACGGCGCGCGTTCTCGGTTTGGAGATGGGAGTCGCGCGCGCAGTGGGCGCCATCGGTTTCAGCGTGGTGATCGGACTGCTGATGCACTGGGTCTTCCGCAAAGAAGAGCGCGGGAAGAGCGACGCGCAGATGGCGATGCCCGAGCCGGCCGTGGTTCGGCCTCTCTGGCAGAGCATTGTGTATTTCGGCGCCATGGTCGCCGTGCTCGTGTTTGCCAATTGGGCGGCCCCGACCGGAGAAGGCGGCTTCGCCCATGCGGTCTACGCGGTGAAATGGCCCCTGACGGTCGCCGGTTCGGTTCTTCTGGGAGTCGCTCTGGCGGCCTGGTTCGGGATGACTTGGCGGCGCGTCCTGCTGGCCGCCGTCCCGCCGGTTGTCGTGGCGGTGTTCGCTTGTCTTCTGCCGGCCGAGCCCGCCCGCGTCTGGTCGCTCTGGGTCGCTTCGCACGCCCCCGTGCTGACTTTTGCGGCGGGCGTGGCGGGATTGTCGGTCGCGGCCGCCACAAGCAAGGGAGAGGCGAACCAATGGATGGAGACGAGTTGGGGGTTCGCCAAGCAGATCCTGCCCTTGCTTCTGATCGGCGTACTGATCGCGGGCGCTTCGCTCGGGCGGCCGGGGCATGAAGGTCTCGTCCCCTCGGAGTGGATCAGCGGCGCCGTGGGCGGAAACTCTCTTCGCGCGAACCTCTTCGCCTCGGTCGTGGGGGCGCTGATGTACTTCGCGACGCTGACTGAGGTGCCGATTGTGGGAGGTTTGATCGCAAACGGGATGGGCAAGGGTCCCGCGCTGGCGCTTCTGCTCGCCGGTCCCGCGCTCTCCCTCCCGAGCATGCTGGTCATTCTGAGTGTGATGGGGACCAAGAAGACGGTCGTGTTCATCTCTCTCGTCGTGGTGATGGCCACGATCATGGGCATGGTCTACGGCGGCTTGGCGTCATGAGGGGGAGCGGCCGCCGCAATGAAGGAGAATCCGCTCACTTGAGAGATGCCCTGCTTGGGGTCTGTGCGGGCCTCGGGGTTTAGAATTGGCCAAAGGAGGAACGAAGCCATGAGAAAGATTCAGATCCTCGGGCCGGGTTGCCCGAAGTGCCGGAAACTGGCGGCAAACGCGGAGGAAGCAGCCCAAGCGCTTGGGATAGAGTACGATTTGGAGAAAGTGACGGCGATTGACAAGATCATGGCGTTCGGGGTCGTGATGACTCCGGGGCTGGTCATCGACGGGGAGGTGAGAGCAACCGGCAAGGTCCCATCCGTCGAGGAGATCAAGGGGATGTTCTAGTGAGTCGGAATCGGCTCCCAACTGGTTGGAACAATTCTGAAGAGAAGGAGAGAGAGACACATGACTGAGGCCAAGGATTGTTGCAGCGTCGCCCCGAAACTTATTTTCGCCTGCTCGGGCGCCGCGGACTTGGGCGCCATTGCGGACCAAGCGGCGAGAAAGATGACGCGCGACGGCGTCGGCAAGATGTTCTGTCTTGCCGGAGTGGGCGGAAGAGTGAGCGGCATCATGGAAACGACGAAAGCCGCCGGAGGGATTCTCGCCATCGACGGTTGCTCGCAGGACTGCGCGAAGAGCTGTCTTGAGCAGGCCGGGCTCAACAACTACAAGCACTTGCGTCTGACGGATCTCGGCATGGAGAAGGGCAAGACGCCCGCCACCGAAGAGTCGATCTCCAAAGCCGCGGCGGCGGGAGCCGAGAAGCTGTCCTGAAATCCGGCAAAGGAGACGGTCATGACGCTATCGCGCATAACTGTGCCGCTTGATCCGTCGGAGCTCGTCGAGATTGAGCGGATATGTCTTGACGACGATGCCTCGGGGGCTCTCGAGTTCGTCCAGAAGGTGTTGTGGCCCGAGATACAGACTTGTCGCAAACGTCACTGCAAACCCGCCTTCGAGTTCGGAGAACAAGGGGGGGAGGCGCCGCCCGGGCCGCCGAGTTGCGCGCCGCACGCTTGAATGCCCGCCGGAGACCCACTGGCAGAAGCATTGCGGAGGCGGCGGTGATGAAACTCGCAAGGCCGAAGCGTGGAGGCAATGGTATAAGTGTGCGACTGCTTGCAGCACGACGACACATGGCTTGTCCTCTTGTGCGTACTCGGACTGATGTTCCTGTACCGATGGGGATCAGCTCTGCTAGGGAGGTCGGGAATGGAGAAGGAATCTCAGTTGAAACAGAGCAAACCACACGTGAGGCGCGTCTCTAGGGCGGCGATCGTTGTCGCCCTTATCGTTGCTGTGGGGGCCGTCGCGTATCTGAAGAGAGAAAGGCGGAACCGCCGCGGCGAGGAGCGGACATATACGCCCGAATCTTTTGCAGACGCCCGGCGCGACGCAAATCCGAGAGACGCGTCGGCGCCGCAACGAACAGATAACCCCCTTCCCCGCTTGGTGGACCTTGGCGCGGGCAAGTGCATCCCGTGCAAAATGATGGCGCCGATCCTGGAAGAACTGAAAGAGGAGTACAAGGGACAATTCGATGTTGTTTTCATCGATGTCTGGGAGAAAAAGGCCGCAGGAGACCAGTATGGCATCCGCATGATACCCACCCAGATCTTCTTCGATGCGGAAGGCAGGGAACTCTTCCGGCACGAAGGCTTCTTCTCCAAGGGGGACATCCTGGGCAAGTGGAAAGAGTTGGGAATAGACTTGGGATCGAGTCCCCAATAGGACCAGGCTTCTGATCGGCTGGAACCTCAGCAGCCCGGCTGGGCAACGGAACGGCAAAGGGTGAGGCAATGGCGGCGCGTTAGCTGATCAAGTCGGTCGGCCACTACCAAGCTGCCGTCAAGACCTTCGCTGCATGGTTAGACAATACCAGGAAACCGGAAGAGGAAGTGCTCGTTTGAAAATCAAACCTACCACCATCTTGGGATGGTTCATCCCCACGGTGATTCTAGCGATTGCCTTGGGGCAGAGTTCCCATGGGGAAACCATCGCCACGCCTTCGGGCAAGGCGAACGCCTCCGGAACGATGGGCGTTTGTCCGCCGTTTTCGTTGCGGGATGAAAAGGGCGAGGCGATCGACCCCATCCAAGGCGTGAACGATCAAGTCCCGTACTCGCCGAAGCAAACGTGCGGCGCCGCGGGTTGCCATGATTACGCCAAAATTACTCAGGGATACCACTTCACGCAGGGCGCCGGGGAGACGGCGACGCCGGACCAGTCGGAGCGGATCGGCTGGGCCTCGACGCCGGGCAACTTTGGCGGGAATTGGTGTTCGCCCGCCCCGTTGTATCGCTACCTGTCGCACCAAAAGAATGAATCGCCGGCGACCATGGACATGACGGCCTTCAGCTTCCTCACTTCCGGCTGCGGCGCCTGCCATCCGGGCGGCGGCTCGGCGGAGTTCGATCGCGACGGCCGGCGCTACGATCTCTGGATGGCGGACCCCGCCAGCGGATACTCCCCGGGCGCGGACAATGATTTCGACGGCGATTACCACAAGGCGCGGTGGAGCGAAACGGGCGTGATGGAGGCGGATTGCCTGCTTTGCCATTTGCCCGGCTATGATTACTCGCAGCGTCAAAAGCAGATTGGGAATTGGAGCTTTCGCTGGGCGGCGACGGCGGGGGCGGGATTGGCCAAAGTCGGCGGATCGGTCAAGGATGCCCAACCAGTCAGCGTCGAGTACGACAAGCAGCACTTCAAACCCGACGGGACGATTGAATTGCCCATGGCGCGCTCCCCGAGAAACGAGGCCTGCCTGAGTTGCCACGCCCAACCCGGCTGGAAGAAACGAGGCGCCAATTTTCGGGCGCGAACCGACATCCATCTGCGCGCCGGATTGCGTTGCGTCGATTGTCATCCGGCGGGCCGCTCCGCCCCCGATCCCCGGATCGCCGGCCATGAGGTCCACCAGATCGGCAAGGGGGACGACCCCGGCGGGCTTGTGCGGAATGATCTGGACAACACGATGATCACCTGCGTCGATTGCCATGAAACGGGGCGTCTGGGCGCGCCGCTGGCCAGGCACCGCGGGCTGCCGCCACTGCATTTGGAGAGAATCGCCTGCCAGACCTGCCATATCCCCGAGCGGGCGGTCATGCCGATCCAGTTTCAGGCAAGCGACGTCTTCAACAAAGCCCCTAGAATCCCATCCGCAGGAAAGAAGCTATGGACGTTTTACGGACCGGATGGAAAGTATCGAAACCATTACGGCTACCTGGAAATGATGGGCTATGACGACAAGCCGACCGAACCGTTCCGGCCCGAGCTGGCCCTTTATGAGGGGAAAATATACCCGGTCAATCGCATTCACAGCGCTTGGCCGGGGATCGAGGTGGACGGGCAAACGGCGTTGATGCAGCCGCGGATGAGCGACATTCATAAAATGTGGACGGCCCACCAGTCGGATTCGGCGAAGTACCCGCTGCTGGCGAACGTCATGGACGACACCGGCGACGGCGTGCCGGAGGTTAATCGCGCCGAAGAGATTGATGCCCTCATCGCATCCGTCGCCCAGGCGCTGGCCGATATCTCCTATCCAATGGAGGGCAAGCGGGTGGTCTGGGTGATGAATGACCGGGTGTATCGCTCCGGCGCGGAATGCCGCTTGATCGAGAAGCATGACTGGGAGGCCTCGCCGTACGCCAACGTTCATAAATACAGCCACGACATCTATCCGGCCAGCGCCGCCCTCGGCGCGCGCGGCTGCTCCGATTGCCATAGTCCGGAATCCGAGTTCTTCTTCGCGAGCGTGATCAGGTATCCTTTCGACGAGAACGCTCAGCCAATAAAACAACCCCAACACCACAATCTTGGAATCAGCCCTATCGCGGCGGCTGTTTCCGTGTGGCGAGAGTCGTTCCTGAAGCCTTTCGGAATCTGGGTCATACCGAGCGTATTCGCTGTTCTGATGCTTCACTTCACTCTCGTCGGCGTCCGAAACGTGTCCGAGGGCTCGCGGGTAAGCGACGGTGGCACAGTGGAACGTTTCGGCAAGCTGGAGCGACTGTTGCATTTTGCGGTTTTTATATCCTTCATCGGTCTTGCCATCACGGGCCTCTCGTTCCTAATCGGTGAATCGACCGGGTTCGGGCCAGCGGCAAGATGGTTGCACGGCTGGTTAGGTTGGCTGTTTAGCCTGGGACTTATAGGAGTTTTTTTGTGTTGGGTTAACGATATGCGCTTCCAGAAGGGGGACGGGACCTGGGTTCGAGCGCTTGGCGGATACCTTTGGGCATCGCCGCGCTTACCCGCCGGCAAGTTCAATGCGGGCCAGAAGGTGTTCTTCTGGTTCTCCTTGCTGCTCGGCGTCGTTCTCGCGGTGACCGGCGGGCTTCTGTTCTTCCATCGAGAGGGCGCTACAGTCAATCTCTCCCTGTTGTATGCCGCACATGATGTCGCGGCCGTCTTCCTTCTTCCCCTTGTGATAGCGCATTTCTATCTGTCGATTGTCGCCAATCCCGGAGCAGCCAATTCTATCTTTGGCGGACGAGTGAAGAAAGCATGGGTCGAGCATCATCATCCGAACTGGAAGGGCCCGAGGCCGAAACGTCCGAGCCCGACGTCAAAGCAATGGCGTTAAAGACCAAACCAAAACAAAGGAAAAGAGACGGTGTAATGAAAGATCTAAAGATCCTCGGCACAGGTTGCCCCAGGTGCAAGAAACTTGCTGAAACGGCGGAAGCTGCGGCCAAAGAGCTTGGCTTCGAGTGCGAGATCACGAGATCATGAAGTTTAGCATGATGACGACGCCGGGTCTGGCCATGTGGTTCTCGGCGCTCGTCAGCAAACTCTTTCCGAACGCGTCGCCAACATTGGTCGACGCATTCAAGGAGGCGCACGCCCATGAAGCGCTCCTGGCGTTTCTCGCCATCGTGATCTGGCATTTTTATAACGTTCATTGGCGACCGGGACGGTTCCCTGGTTCCCTCCAATTTCTCCATGGACGGATGAGCATGGAAGAAATGGTTCGCGAGCACCCATGCGAACTGATGGCACCGGGGACGCCCGGACATAGTCATGATGGCAAGAAGGAACTATTAATGCCGGACGCCGATGGATGAGCAATCGGGTCAGTGCCGATTCGCTTGTGGACGAAGAATCCGCCTCGAGAACACGGGGCGGCCAAGTCAATTGCATATATGGAAAAGGAGTGACGTATGAAACCTGTAAGAATGACCGTCGCCGCGCTTCTTCTCGCCGTTTTGACCCCACTGACTGGGTTCACCCAAACGGACGGAGCGACCGCACCATCAGCCCTGGGCCCGGATGGCCGCATGGTGGATGAGGTTTATCCCGGCCTCGTTTCCGGCGCGCTCACCTACGCCACGCTTGCCGATCTGTCGGAAGGCCGGATTCTCCAGAGCGGCTCCCTGGTGATTTCCCAGAGCGATATGGAGGCGGCTCTGTCCGAAGTCCCGAAGAACGCTCAGGAGGAAATGACGGAGAATCTCTTTTTCCTGCTTGAACAGAAAACGACGAGGGATCTTTTGCTGCAGTCGGCCCGAGAGCAATCCGGAAATGCAGCGGATACACCAAAGGATCAAGATGTGCTGATCCGGGGATACCTTGAAAAAGCGGTCGGCGATATCCAGGTCAAGGACGCCGAGGTCGCCGAATTCTACGAAGAAAACAAGGACATGTGCGGCGGCGCCTCCCTCGACCAAATCAAGGGGGAACTAAAGCAGTATGTGCTCCAGCAGAAGCGGCAGGAAGCAGTAACCGACCACATCCGCACGCTGGGCCAACGCCGACCGATTGCCGTATCCGCCGCCTGGACGAAGCGGCAGGCGGTTCTTGCCATGGACAACGCGGTGGACAAGGCGCGCCGAAGCGGCAGGCCGTCTCTGGTGGACTTCGGCGCCGATGGCTGCCGCCCTTGCGACATGATGGCGCCCATCCTGAAAGACCTCAGAGACAAGTATGCAGGGAAGATGAACGTCGAGTTCATCCATGTGCGTGAGAAGCAGGTGCTGGCGGCGCGCTATGGAATTCAGTCGATACCGGTCCAGATCCTGTTTGACAAGACCGGGAAGGAAGTGTGGCGGCACACAGGGTTTGTTCCTCAACCGGAGATCGAGAAACAGCTGGCGAGATTGGGGCTGGAGTAGCTATGGAAGAACTGTTCAGAGGTCTGTCAAAAGCTGTCGAAGGCGCGCCGGTTGTGGCCATACTTGCGTCCTTCGTTTGGGGCGTCCTCAGCATTCTCCTCAGCCCGTGCCATCTGGCGAGCATTCCGCTGATCGTTGGGTTCATCGACGAACAGGGCCGCATCTCCACCCGCCGCGCGTTCTACATCGCCACGCTCTTTGCGGTCGGCATTCTGATCACTATCGCCTTGATTGGGGCCGTCACGGCGGCTATGGGTCGTATGATGGGCGACGTGGGGAGGTACGGGAACTACTTCGTCGCCGCGATCTTCTTTCTTGTCGGTCTGCACTTGCTCGACGTGATTCCGATGCCCTGGTCGGGCCCCGGCCAGGTGAGAATGCGGCGCAGGGGTCTCGTTGCGGCCTTTCTCCTGGGCCTCATCTTCGGCGTCGCTCTGGGGCCTTGCACCTTTGCCTACATGGCCCCGATGCTCGCCGTCGCTTTCCGCCTGGCCTCCTCAAACCCCGTCTACGGCGTCCTTCTCCTGTTGGCGTACGGCGTCGGACACTGCTCCGTCATCGTGCTGGCCGGCGGATCAGCCAACCTGGCACAGCGCTACCTCGACTGGACCGAGCGGTCAAAAGGCTCTCTCGTTCTGAAGAGAATCTGCGGCGCGGTCGTTCTGATGGCGGGTGTCTACTTCCTCTATACCGCCCCGTAGCGCCGCGGCCCGGGCGCCGGCATGACCGGCGAAGGCCGGCGACGGAGGAGGAAGACAGCAGGGAATATGTGAGGGGCGGAAGAGGCCGCCGTCAGCCTTCCCGTGGAAGTCTCACGTTTTTCAACTGCGCCTTCCAGGAAGCGTTCTTGGGCGGTTGCTGCGCGGCGACGTCATCGTCTTCCTGTTTGTCGCACTCGCAGGTCGTCTCGTTCAGGTTCGCTCCGCAGCGGGGGCAGAGACCTCTGCAATCTTCGCCGCAGATGAGGAAGCCGGGAATCTCGACCAGCAGCAACTCGCGCAGGTCGTTGTCCGGATCGATCGTTTCTCCGTCGAAGAGAGCGTAATCGGGCTCTTCGACGTCCACGATCCGGTCTTCGTCCCGCGAGGTTCGGCGCCGGAAGTAGAATGCCACGTCGGCTTCGAGCGGCCGGGTCACCTCGCCCAGGCAGCGGTCGCAGCGTCCACGCAGAACGCTACGGAGTTTCCCCGACGCCAGCACGTCCTGGCCCGCCATGTGGAACGTCACGCGGCCACGGGCGGGATCGAGCCGGATTTCCCCCCCCAAGTTCTCCTGCATGAACTCCTCGCTGAAATCGACGTCGTAATGCACGGGGTTTTCACGGAGTTTGGCAATCTCGATTCGCATGGCCCTGCTCCCGATCGGAAGTCGCAAGTCTGGATTCGGCCTCCGTCCTTCAGCCTTCACCCTTCTCCCGCGTCCCTCATCCCTGATCCCCGACCCCTGACCCCTGGTCCCCGCCCCTTCGGCCCCTCAATCCACGAATCGGCACTTCAGCAGAGTCCAGAGCGACAGAAACCCGTCGGCCCAGTAGATCTTCTTTCCTTCGGCGCGGCCGCGCGGGATGTAGGTGATCGGGATCTCCAGAATGGAGTGCCCCGCCTTGATCAGCTTGACCGTCAACTCGACCGTGAAGGCGAAATCGTTGTTCACCAGCTTGAAGTCCTTTATCAACTCGCGCCGAAAGACCTGATAGCAGGTTTCGACGTCGGTCAAGCGGGTCCCATAGAGCAGATTCACCGAAGCGTTAATGGCGCGGTTGCCCCAGTATTGCAGGAACCGCATCCGCGGCCTTCCGCTGAGGAAGCGCGACCCGAAAACGACGTCCGCCTTCCCCGCCTGAATCGGCGCGATGAGTTGGGGGTAGTCCGCGGGATCGAGTTCGAGGTCCGCGTCCTGGAAAATCACGACGTCGCCGCCCGCGCGCTTCAGCCCTTCCTTCAACGCATGGCCGCGCCCGCGCGGCTCCTCCTCGAAGATCACCCGCAGGCCCGACGAGTCGGCGCAGCGCGCAAGGATCTCACGCGTGCCGTCAATGGAGCCGCCGTCCACGACGATGATCTCCTTTTCGGCGTCAATGGCCACGTCGCGCACTTTCCGCAGGACGATCTCGATCGTGCGGCGCTCGTTGTAGACGGGAATGATGATCGAGAGTTTCACCGGGGATTCCTCCAAGGGGAGGGCGTTACCGATCGAGGGCGGGCGGCACGACCTTTGGAGTATATGCCGCGCCCGGCAATGAGGCAATCGGAAAAGAAGCGCGCGCGGAAAAGAAGCGCGGCGCGACCTTCGCTCGCGGCAACAAACGGGCGCATCTCGCTTCCGGTCCCTTCGCCAAGTTCCAACCCGTCAAGATCAGGCCGCCGCTGGGCTTGTCCCAGCGGAGCCATGACTGGCGGCTAAGAGGACGCGACTTCTTTTCCCCCCTCTCCGCCGCGGGGTTTACCGCCCGGTGGCGGCAAACCCCGCGGCGGGGG
>Ga0315274_10003869_pt1 | contig 22184 bp, 21 predicted proteins | sample YL17G02_20_MG_FD_203700 | JGI IMG/M metagenome (GOLD analysis project Ga0315274, IMG submission 203700) | Sediment microbial communities from Yellowstone Lake, YNP, Wyoming, USA - YL17G02_20 | ecosystem: Environmental > Aquatic > Freshwater > Lake > Sediment | place: USA: Wyoming | collected...
CCATCTTTGCGTGCTCTGCGATTCCTTTGCGCCCTTTGCGTGAAACTCTCCAGTCCCTCCTCTCTTTTATTTGATTTTCACCTTTTTTTTCCCTACTTTAACCCCGACCTTCAAATGCTGAATCCTCGACACTCCGAAGATCGAAGTCCTTCGGCGGGTCAAGACAAAGTCAAAGGAGCCCCCATGCCCGGCACGCTGCAAACAGCCGGATTTCTGGATCCGGCCTCGAAAGCCTACCGCTTCACCATCCTGGTCTTCGTTTCCCTGCTCACTTTCGGCAGCTATTTCGCCTACGACATCATCGGCGCGATCGCCCCAAGCCTGGTGGAGGAGCTCGGCGCGGGCCGCGAAACCGTCGGCACCCTGTACACCATGTACAGCATCGCGGCCATCCTGTCGGTTCTGGTCGGCGGGATACTGATCGACCGGCTGGGCACGCGCCGGGCGAGCATGATTTTCTCCACGCTGGTGTTCATCGGCGCCGGCGTGGTGGCGTACGCAAACAGCATCCCGCTGCTTTTTCTGGGGCGGTTTATTTTCGGGGCCGGATCGGAACCCCTGATCGTGGCGCAGATGGCCATGGTGTCCCGCTGGTTCAAGGGCAAGGAGCTCGCTCTGGCTTTCGGAATCACGCTCACGGTCAGCCGGATCGGGACGATGTTCAGCTTCAACACCGGAGAGCTCATCGCCCACCGTTTCGGCGGAGTCCATTATTCCCTGGTCGCCGCCCTGCTTTTCTGCGCCGTTTCCCTCGCCTCGAACGTGGTTTACGTTCTGCTGGATCGCAGGGGCGAGCGGCTGCTGAGACTGAAGGACAAGGAAACCGGGGATAAGATCGTGTTCAAGGACATCAAGGAATTCAAGAGCAACTTCTGGTACGTGACCTTCCTCTGCGTGACCTTCTATTCCGCCATTTTCCCGTTCACCGCGCTCGCCACCGATTTCTTCGTGGACAAATGGGGCGTGCGCCGCGTGGCCGAAACCTCGGGGGGGTTCTTCCACCAGGTGTTCAACAACTTCCTGCACATGACAAGCACAGCCGGGGGCATCTCTTCGATCGTTATTTTCGCTTCAATGGTCTGCGCCCCGTTCGCCGGGCACCTCGTGGACAAGATCGGCAAGCGCGCGTCCCTGATGATCGTCGGATCCTTGATTCTGATCCCCAGCCACCTCTGCATGGGCCTGACGCGGATCAACCCGGTTTTTCCGATGGCCGCGCTCGGCGTCGCCTTCGTGCTGATTCCCGCGGCCATGTGGCCCTCGATTCCGCTGATCGTGCGCAAGGAAACCCTGGGCACGGCGTTCGGGCTCATGACCATGATCCAGAACATCGGCCTGGCCCTCTTCCCCTTCCTCAACGGCAGACTGAGGGACATAACGCATTCCTATACGGCCAGCATGGTCATGTTCGCGTCGTTGGGAGTCGTGGGACTGGTTTTCGCGCTGCTGTTGAAAAGGGTGGACGGCCGTCTCGGACGGATTTTGGAAAATCCGTGACCCGTCGAGGAACCATTTCCCCGCATCGGGCGTTAATTTCTGAATCGTTGATAACGCGGTCCATCCGGCAACGGCCGCATGTAAATCATTTAAAGGAGAAAACAATGAAGAAACTTATTTTCCTGTCCTTATTGATGCTGTTTTTCGCATCCTGCGCGTCGGCGCAGACGAAGACTTGGAACCAGGACTTTAAAAAGGCGATGGCCGAATCCCAAAAAACGGGGAAACCGATCCTTGTCGATTTTGCCGGATCGGACTGGTGCAGCTGGTGCATCAGGCTCGAAAAGGAAGTCTTCAGCCGGCCGGCATTTCAGAAATACGCCAAGAAAAATCTGGTTTTAATGCTGGCGGATTTTCCGAGAAAGAAAAAATTGAGCGCTGAAGTAATCGCCCAGAACGAGGAGTTGTCAAAAAAATACTCGATCGAGGGTTATCCAACCGTCGTGCTGCTGAGTTCAAAGGGAGAAACGCTGGGCGTGACAGGATACCAGCAGGGCGGAGCGGAAAAATACGTGGAGCATTTGAAGGGAATCATCTCCGGGCCGAAATCAAAGTGACCCGGGCCGACGTCGACAGTTCTTGATAAGACCTCCATCTTTAAATTGGATCCCGGTAGTCGGAACGCTGCCGGGATCTTTTTATGGGAAATACACCGGAAGCTCACGGAGCGACACGAATTGTTTGAATCGGGCTGTTAAAAGCCTATTGTTGGTTGGTCATAACCGGAAAAAGTCATCTTTCGCGGGCTTTTGACAGCTCCGACGGGCCGAAGGTTCCCCTCCGCTTGCGGCGGAGTCATTCATTATGCAACATTCTTCCGTGTTTTTCCGTGGTGATTCTTGTTTTTGATAATTCGGAACTGGTTTCCTCTATCCATTTGGTTTTTACCTTTTTTTTCCCTATTTTATAAGTCTTCTAAACCATGATTTTACCGGATTTTCCATGAAACTTCCGAAACAGCGGGATCGCACGGAAAAACTGCTCAAAACCATCGGTCAGATCGGAGACGAAACCGGTGTGCCCGTTTTCGCCGTGGGCGGCGCCGTTCGCGACCGGCTCATGGGCAACGATCCCGACGAGATCGATTTCGTGGCGGTCGGCGACAGCATCGCGTTCGCGGACACGGCCCGAAAAAAAACCGGGGGCGAGGGATTCGTCGTGTTCGAGCGTTTCGGAACCGCGTCATTCCTGGTGGACGGTTTCAAGCTGGAATTCGTCGGAGCTCGGAAGGAATCCTACGAGGCCCATTCCCGAAATCCGCTCGTGGAATCCGGGGGGCTTGCGGACGACCTGACCCGCCGCGATTTCACGATCAACGCCATCGCCCTGGGCATCCAGGGGCACAACTACGGCGAACTGACGGATCCATTCGACGGCAGAAAGGACATCGTCGCCAAACTGATCCGGACTCCGCTGGACCCCGAAAAAACCTTTTCGGACGATCCCCTGCGCATCCTGCGCGCGGCGCGGTTCGCGGGCCGGCTCGGATTCAAGATCCACCCGGACACGCTGGCCGCCATGCGCCGCGAACGGGACCGCCTCAAAATCGTTTCGCAGGAACGCGTCACGGACGAACTGCTCAAAATCCTCTCCCATTCCAGACCGTCCGTCGGATTCACCGTTTTGCAGAACGCCGGCGTGCTCGAGGTCGTCTTCCCTGAGCTTTCCGCGCTGGCCGGCGTTGAGCAGCGCGACGACCACCACCACAAGGACGTGTTCGATCACACGATGAAGGTTGTGGACAACGTCGCGAAGGCCTCCGGCAAGCTGCTGCTCCGTTTTCTCGCGCTCGTGCACGACATCGGCAAGCCCCAGTCGAAGCGGTTCGTGGAGGGGACCGGGTGGACGTTCCACAACCATGAAAACGTGGGCGAACGGATGCTGAAACGAATCTGTCTGAGGATGAAACTCCCGAACGACTTTCTGCATTACGGCCAGAAACTCACACAGCTCCACATGCGGCCCATCCAGCTCATCGGGGGGGACGTGACCGATTCCGCCATCCGTCGCCTGCTTTTCCAGGCAGGGGACGACATCGACGATCTCATGGCTTTCTGCAGGGCCGACATCACGTCCGGAAATCCCAAGCGCGCGGAAAAACACCTGGCCAACTTCGACCAGGTCGCGAAACGGATGCAGAAAGTGGAGGAAAAGGATCGGATGCGAGCCTTCCAGTCGCCCGTGCGCGGCGACGAAATCATGGCGCTGTGCGACATCCCGCCCGGCCCGACCGTGGGGAGGCTGAAAACCCTGATCGAGGAGGCAATTCTGGACGGGATCATCCCGAATGAACACGACGCCGCAAGGGGATACCTGATTAAAATCAAGGACGAAATCCTCGCCCTTGCGTCTTTGAATCGCAAGAAATCGTGAAACAATTGCCGTTCATTTCCGTTATTATTACTCAGAGCGCAAAACAAGTTGACAATATTATATCGAATTAGGCTTAAAATTGTTTATCTTGATCAACTTATGAAGCGCTCTGAGCAATAAAAATGATGTCCTTCCTGAACCCATTAAAGGTTTGAAAAACCGCAAGCAAACGGGCCGGGCGGGTGTTAAAAACAGGTAAAGGAGAATCCAATGAATGCACCGTCCGAAGAGAAAAAGGAAATGGGCGTTTTCGAGAAAATCGCGGGAATTTTCATTTCTCCCAGGGAAACCTTCGAGTCGCTGGACCGAAAGCCGACATGGCTCGTGCCGTTCATCATCATCGCGGTGATGACCCTCGGCATGACCCTGCTCACCCGGGACATCGGCGTGCAGGACATGATGGCGAAGTTTCAGGCGAGTGAATTGCCGCAGGAACAGATCGATAAAATCGCGGCCCAGTCTCAGGGCGTCGGCAAATACATCCAGATGGTTCTGATTCCGGTGGCCACCCTCGCGATTTGGGCTATTTTTGCGGGCATCCTGCTCTTCTGCGGGAACACTTTGCTCGGCGGCAGCGCCAAGTTCAAAAAGCTGTTTTCGATGATGTCGTGGAGCAGCCTTGTCAGCTGTCTCGCGATCATCGTCAACACCGCCATTATCCTTTCGAAAGGGACCACGCAGGGCGTCACCACGAGCCTGGCCGTGCTGTTGCCCGTCCCCGGACTTTCGGACAAACCGTCCATCTTCTACCGCCTGCTCTCCAAATTCGACCTGTTCACCATCTGGTCGCTGGTCCTTTGGACGATCGGGCTGTCCGTCATCTACAAATTCACCGTGAAAAAATCGGCCGGACTGGTCATCGCCCTGTGGGCCGTGTGGATCGTCATCAGTATCGCTTTCGGAAGCCTCTTTGGGCCCATGTTCGGACAATAATGCATCGAATGGATTGAAAGGAAGTTTTATGAAAAAACTGCTGTTGTGGATGGTTTTCGCCTTCATTCCCCTGGCCGCCTTCGCCCAGGAGGAAACGCTGACGGTCGATCAGTGCGTGAACATCGCCCTGAAACGGAACAATGATATCGTGCAGAGCCGGCTTCAACTGAAAATGATTGCGAGGGATGAAGTGTCGGCATTTTCGCGCTTCCTGCCGTCCGTGGACGCGGGTTTGGGATACAACCATTCGGTGAACGGCCCGTCCTCTGAATTTAGAATCGATCGCACGACAGGCATCCCGGTCCCGATCCAGGAGATGAAGCGGGTCGCCTGGAGCTCTTACACGCGTTTTTCGGTCCAGCAGATGCTGTTTGACGGCGGCAGCATTTTCAACTTCGTCAGGGCCAAATACACGAAGGACGGAGCGGCATCAACATACGATTACACACTCCAAAATACCATTTACAAGGTCAAGAGCGCGTATTTCGATCTGCTGAAAAAGGAAAAACTGTTGCAGGCCCAGGAGGAGACGCTGAAGCAGTGGGAAGAATCGTATAAGCGCTACGACATGATGTACGAGGTCGGAAAAGTGGCCAAGTCCGACGTGCTCAAGGCCAAGGTCCAGCTCGAAAACGCGCGCCTGGCCCTGCTTCAATCGCAGAACGACCTCTCCATTGCCAACGCCCAGCTGAACTGGGAGCTCGGCTTTTCGGTGGACCGGAAGGTCAACGCTGTCGACCTTCAGGTAAGCCCATCGGTGGATATCCCCTACGAGACCGCGCTCGAGAAAGCCACGGCCAACAATCCGCAGCTGAAGAAATCGCAGGCGGACGTGAGCGCCTCGAAAGCGGGTGTCGCCTCGTCATCAAGCTCGTTCCTCCCCTCAGTTTTCGCGTCCGGAAGCTATTCCTGGTCCAACCGGAAACTGAATCAAATCAAAAATATGTTCGACACCGATTACGGCTGGTCCATGGGAGTCTCGCTCTCGATACCCATCTTTCAGGGGTTTTCGAGGGTTGCCGACGTGAGCAAGGCCCAGCTGTCCCTGAAGTCCAGCCGGGAAACGCTGGAACAGGCCAAACGCGACGTGGCCCTGACCGTGAAGCAGGCCTACAACGCCGTGCAGGTCGTCAAGCAGCAGATCACCGTGACACAGGACGCCGAAGCCGCGGCCGAAGAGGACCTGCGGCTGAACCGGGAGAAATACGATCTCGGGTCCGGCACCATGCTTGAATTGATCACGTCGCAGGCCGCGTATACCACGGCCAAGAACAACCGCATCCAGGCCGTGTACGATTACCAGACCGTCTTTGCTCGGCTTGAAATGGCCATGGGCGTCCTGAAGTAATGCTCGCACCCAAACGGGAGACTGTGGACAATGGATAAATCCAAAAAGAAAAAACTCATCATTTTCGGAGGGGTGCTGCTCCTTGTCGTCTTCGGAATCATTTTCATGAACGTGAAGCGCAAGGGCGGCAAGATCGTGGTCCAGACCGAAAAGGCGACCAAGGGCAAGGTCGTGGCGACCGTGTCCGGCTCGGCCAAAATCCAGCCGGAAATCCAGGTCAAGACATCCGCGAAAGTCAGCGGCCAGATCCTCAAGCTCGGGGTGATCGAGGGGGACCGGGTGAAAAAGGGACAGTTCCTTGTCCAACTGGACCAGGAATTTTACAAGGCCGAGGTGGAGCAGAACAAATCGAACGTGAAGTTCACGCACGCCGGATTCGACAAGGCGAGAAGCGAATACGAACGGATCCGGAAGCTGTTCGACTCCAAGCTTGCCTCGACTTCGGAGCTGGAAATCGCCAAATCCACCTTCGATCAGTCCAAGGCCCAGGTCGAACAGTCCGAGGCCATGCTGAACCAGTCGCAGGACAATCTGGCCAAGACCACGATATACTCGCCCATGGACGGCGTCGTCAGCCAGCTCAACAAAAAGGTCGGCGAAATGGCCATGGGCTCCCAGTTCACGCTCGACGTGATCATGGTCGTGGCCGACCTTGCGAAAATGCGCTCCGAAACTGAAATCGACGAGAACGACGTGGTTACCGTATCCCTCGGCGACACGGCCAAGGTCTCCATTGACGCATATCCCGACACCACGTTCAAGGGCGTGGTCACCGAGATCGCGAACACGGGCACGACCACGGGATCGGGCACTCAGAATGAGGTCACCAACTTCCTTGTCAAGGTGCTCATGATCCAGAAGCCCCTCACAATACGGCCCAGCATGTCTTCCACCGTGGACATCATCACCGAAGTCAAGAACAGCGTCGTCAAGGTTCCGATTCAATGCGTGACCGTCCGTCAGCCCCTGAAGCCAAAGCCGGATCCGAAGGTGAAGGGCTCGAAGGCCGATGCCGGAAAAAAGGCGAAGGACAAGAAGAAGGCCGAAAAACCGGATTCCTCCGCCTCGAAGGACACCAAGGAACTTCCGTCCGCGAAAGAGGAAAAACCGGTCAAGGTCGTGTTTGTCGTGAAGAACGGCGTCTCGCACCAGGTCGCCGTCGAAACCGGCATTTCCTCCGACACAGAAATTGAGATCGTCAAGGGATTGTCCGATGGCGACGAGGTGGTCAGCGGGAGTTACCGGATCCTCTCCAAACAGCTCAAGGACGGCGACAAGGTCACCGTGAACAACGCGCTGAAAACGAAATTCCGTGAAGACAGCGAAGAGAACAAGAATTAACACGACGCATTCCGTTCAATCTGAGGAGTGAATTCAAATGCTGATCGATCTGCAGAACATCGACAAGGAATATGTCATCGGCACCGAGGTGATCCACGCCCTGCGGGGGCTTAACATGAAGATCGAGAAGAACGAATACCTGGCCATCATGGGTCCCTCGGGGTCGGGCAAATCCACGCTGATGAACATTCTGGGCTGCCTGGACACACCCTCGTCCGGAACCTACAAGCTCAATACCAAAAACGTGAGCACCATGGACGACGACCGGCTCGCCGAAATCCGCAACAAGGAGATCGGCTTCGTGTTCCAGAACTTCAACCTCCTGCCGCGCGCCTCCGCCCTGCACAACGTCGAACTGCCGCTGATCTACAACGGCACGCCGGCCGCCGAACGCAGGGACAAGGCCGAAAAGGCGCTGACCCGCGTGGGGCTGAAGGACCGGATGAGCCACAGGCCGAACGAACTCTCCGGCGGCCAGAGGCAGCGCGTGGCCGTCGCCCGGGCGCTCGTGAACAATCCCTCCATCATCCTCGCGGACGAGCCCACCGGCAACCTCGACACGCGCACCGGCGACGAGATCATGGAGCTCTTCGAGTCCCTCCACGACACGGGCAACACCATCATCCTCGTCACGCACGAGGAGTACATCGCCGAGCATTCCGACCGGATCGTGCGCCTGCGCGACGGCCGGATCGAGCGCGACGAAGCGGCCTGACAGCCATGGCCCCGTTCTCGAAAAGCGAAATGACGGAGGGGCTGAGGATCGCGATGTCCTCCCTCAAGGCGAACCGTCTTCGGACGATTCTCACGACGCTCGGAATCTTCATCGGCGTGATCGTGGTCACCGTGATCATCTCCGTCATTCAGGGGCTGAACCATTACGTCAGTTCCGAAATATCGGGACTCGGCGCGGACACTGTGTACATTTCGAAGATTCCGTGGCTCTGGCGCTCTTGGGAAGAATACCTGAAATACACGAAGCGCAAGGACATCAAGGAAGAGCATTATAAATTCCTGGTGAAAAATGCGTCGCTCGCCTTGGCCGTGGCGCCCGATCTGGGCACGGGGAAAACCCTCAAGTACCGGAACGAATCGCTGAGCGACGTGTACGTCGTCGGGTCCACCGAAGCGTACATGACCTGCGCCAACGTCGTCCCCGAAACCGGACGGTTCTTCTCGGATTCCGAAGTCGAACTGCACCGGATGGTTTGCGTGATCGGCTGGGAGGTCGCAGACAAACTGTTCAAGGGCGAGAATCCGATCGACAGGCGGATCAAGATCGGCGGTGCTTCCTTTCTCGTGCTCGGTGTGCTCGAAAAACGCGGTCAGATGTTCGGCCAGAGCATGGACACTTTCGCGATAATGCCGTACACGGTGTTCCAGAAACTGTACGGGTCCAGGCGGTCCATGGACATTCAGGTCAAGGCCGCGGATCCGTCCCGGAGCGAAGCGTTCATCGACCAGCTCACGGGGCTCATGCGCCGCGCCAGGGGGGTTCAGCCCGGCCGCCCGGACGATTTTTCGATCAACCAGCAGAGCCAGCTTCTGGATTTCTACAACAACATGACGCGGGTACTCTGGATCGTGCTGATCGGCATCGGATCGATCTCCCTCCTCGTCGGCGGCATCGGCATCATGAACATCATGCTCGTGTCGGTCACCGAGAGGACGCGCGAAATCGGAATCCGGAAGGCCATCGGCGCCAAGAAGCGCATCATCCTCTGGCAGTTTCTGCTGGAATCGGTCGTGATTTCCGGAATCGGCGTGACCATCGGCATTCTGATATCAATCGGCATCGCCCTGCTGATCCGGGCCGTTTCCCCGATCCCCGTGTACATTTCCACCTACGTCCTGTTTCTGGGCATCGGATTCACCCTCGTCATCGGGCTCTTTTTCGGGATTTATCCGGCTTCCAAAGCGGCGCGCCTCGATCCCATCGTGGCCCTGCGCTACGAATAGCGCACGCAGGACGCCGGGGCGATGGCCATTATAATCCCCCTTTTCAAAGGGGGATTAAGGGGGTTGTTTTACGGATGAAAACGTACAAAGAGACAACCCCCTAGCCCCCTTTGATAAGGGGGAATCCACCCCACACCGTGACTGAAGATCCTCCGGGGGGCTGCTTCGCGGTGACAACGAGTTGTTTGAGGTTATCAAAAGTCCGTTGAGTTTCCTATTAGGAGCGAAACGACGGTAGATCTTGATATGGAGAGACATTCTCATGAACTTTGACCGTGTTCGCGAAAACCTCCTGAAGATCAGGGAAAGCCTGGTCATCGCCCTCGACGTCATCCGGACGCACAAGATGCGCTCGTTTCTGACCTTGCTCGGCATCATCATCGGCGTCATGGCCATCATCGGCATGCAGAGCCTGATTGAGGGGCTTCAGAAGGACATGGCCCGCCAAATGGAGATGCTCGGTAGCAATGTATTTCAGGTGCAGAAATACCCAGCCATCCACGAACACGGGCGTGAGGATAAATACCGAAACCGTAAGGACATCACCCTTATGGAGGCACGAGCCATTGAGAAATATGGCACCTCCGTGACCAACGTCAGCCCGCAGGTCGTTCATTACGGCGTGACTGTCAAATTCGGAGGCGATAAAACCAGCCCGACCCAGCCTCTGGCCGGAGCCGTGCCCGCCTTTTTCCCCAATAATGGATACTCCGTGAGGGAAGGCCGCGCCATCACCGATTTGGACGTACAGAACGTTCAGATGGTGGCTGTGATCGGGCAGGATCTCGTAGACGAGCTTTTTCCGTTCAGAAATCCCCTCGGAGAGAATATCTTGGTGGATGGGAGACGCTATCAGGTCATCGGCATTCTCGATAAAATGGGACAGCGTTTCGGCCAAAGTCAGGACAATATCACAATTGTTCCCCTCACCACGCTGTTGAAGTATTACGGCAAGCAACGCTCACTCGCCATTACAATTCAAGTTAAAAATTCTGAGCTGATAGAGGAGGCGAAGGAACAGATCATCGGAATACTCCGCGCAGTTCGAAAGGTGCCGCCCGGAGCTGACAACGACTTTGAGATCTTTTCAAGTGCGACTCTGATCAATACGTTCAACAACATGACGCGTGCCATCCGCATCGGCGCCATCGTGATCGTGTCGTTCTCTCTGCTCGTGGCGGGCATCGGCATTATGAACATCATGCTGGTCTCGATTTCGGAGCGCATCCGCGAGATCGGCATCCGCATGGCCGTGGGCGCGAACCGCAGGGACATCATGTACCAGTTCCTGGTCGAGGCCGTCCTGCTGTCCGAGGTCGGAGGCATCGTCGGCATCCTCGCGGGCGTGGGGATAGGACAGTTCGTGGCCCTCGTCTCCCCCGTTCCGGCTTCCGTCCCGATCCCGTGGATATTGATCGGATTCTTCTTCTGTTCGCTGGTCGGATTGGGCTTCGGCCTGTATCCGGCCAAGCGGGCCTCCAAGCTCGACCCCATCGAAGCGTTGAGATACGAATGACCGAAACCGAAAGGATTCCCGAATGAAGATGAAAGAGAAAAAAACCGAATCCGTCCTGATCCTGTCCCTCGAGGGGGAAATCATGGGCGGAGAGGAAACCAAGCCCCTGCAGGACCGGATCTACGCCGCCATCCGGGAAGGCTGCCCGTACGTGGTGCTGGACATGAAACAGGTCGGCTGGATCAACAGCTCGGGCCTCGGGGCGCTCATGGCCTGCCTGACCACGCTCAGGGGCAGCGGCGGAGACCTCCGCCTCGTGAACGTTTCGGACCGCGTGCGTCGCCCGATCGAGATCACGCGGCTCGACAAGGTCCTGCTGATGTTCGCCTCGCTGGATGAAGCCGCCGAAGGTTTCGGGGAAGGAGCCTGACATGCCCAAATGGACGCGGGAACAAATCGTGGCGATGGTTCAGAAGGGCGAATCCTTCTCCGGCAAAGACCTGACCGAGACGGACCTCTCTTACGCCTTTCTCAAGGGCGCCGATTTCAGCAAGGCCAACCTCATCGGCTGCAACATCCAGAACGCGAATCTGGAAAAGGCGAACTTCGAGGGCGCCAATCTCGAGAATGTTTTTCTTTTCGGTTCGAACCTGAAGGAAACCAATTTCGAGGGGGCCAACCTCAAGGGCGCCAACCTGCAGGACACCAATCTGGAAAAGTCGAGACTGAAGAAAGTCGACCTGTCGGGATTGTCTCTCTTCGGCGCCCAGCTCAACCACGCGAATCTCGAAGGCGCGAACCTGCGCGACGCCAAGCTCAAGCGCGCCAACCTCGTCGGGGCGAACCTGCGCAACTCGAATCTTCAGGAAGCCCATTTCCAGCGCGCCGTGCTCCGCGATGCCGACCTGACGGGGGCCGACCTGCGGGGCGCGAATCTGAAATTCGCGGACCTGACGGACGTCAAGGGCGCGAACCTCAAGGGAAGCCTGCAGTAATCGGGTCCCTCCATGACACGGACGGGAAATACTTGATCCATAAAATCAGCAAGCCATCGCTCGAAAGACGGTGGCTTGTTTCATTGGTATGCCTACAGTATTCCAGTTGACATGAAAATGGTCATTGGAACTCAAAGATAAGCATCGCCACGGAAAAACACGGAATAACCCTGAAAAATGTTGCGCATGAATACAATCCGTGCCGTTCCGTGAACTTCCGTGGTGAATCATTTCCTTTTTTTACACCGAAAAAATTTTAATTGACATGAAGATGGTCATTGGAAGTCGAAGATAAGCATCGCCACGGAAAAACTCGGAATAACCCTGAAAAATGTTGCGCATGAATACAATCCGTGCCGTTCCGTGAACTTCCGTGGTGAATCATTTCCTTTTTATTGCGCCGGAAGTATTTATATCGAACGGAGGTTCACCATGAAAGACGAAAAAAAAGCGTTCACCCGGAGGGACTTCATCCGGAACACCATCGGCGCCGCCGCCGCGGTGGGGCTCACCGGCAAGACGGGCGCGCGGGCCGAAGGCCGCCAGGCCGCCAAGCTATCCCGCACAAGCCGCGTCGTGCTGGTGCGGAACGAAGCCGTGCTCGAAGCCGACAACAAGGTAAATCCCGCCGTCCTGAAAAAAATGCTGGACGAAACCGTGACGCGCGTGACGAAGGCCAAAAACGCCGGCGACGCCTGGCGCTCCCTGTTCAAGCCCGGCGACACCGTGGGGCTGGTGCCGACCCAGGCGCTCAATCCCTCTCATCCCGAGCTGGTCGAAGCCGTTCAGGCCGCGCTGGCCGAAGCCGGCGTGCCCCGGGACCGGATCCTCATGGCCCAGCAGCGCGATCCCGAAAAAGTCAGGCAATGCACGGCCCTCATCAACATGCCGGGGCTGAAGGCGCACTGGCTCACCGGCATCGGAACGGTGCTGAAAAATTACATTCTCTTCTCTGGAAAACCCCGCGATTACCACGACGCCGACAGCGCGAAACTCGGCGAGATCTGGAATCTGGATTTTGTCAGGGGCAAGACCAGGCTGGTGCTCGTCGACGCGCTCATCGGGCTCTGCGACAAGGGGCCGCAGGTCGATCCCCAGTACAAGTGGCCGTACAAGGGCCTGATCGCGGGCACCGACCCCGTGGCTGTCGAGACCGTCTGCCTGAAGATCATCACCGAAAAGCGCAATCGAATGAAGGGCGAACCCTGGCCTCTCTCCCCACCGCCGGTATGCGTGGAGGCCGCGGACCGGGAATACGGACTCGGAACGAGCAAATGGGAAGAGATCGTTCTGGAAAAGGCCGGCTGGACGGCTGACATCCTCGTCTGATGGGGAAAGGTTCACGCAGAGGACGCAAAGATCGCAGAGTGTAATATAATAATGATGGCGTTGCCTCCGCTTCCGTTCCGTCCGTTGGGGGGAAAGGACCGTCATCAGGAGGGATCATGAACAGACGAAAATTTATGAAAACGCTTCCGGCCCTCACGGCGCTGGCCGGCGGCGCCACCACCCTCCCGGGCAAGGCCGCGGATCCGGATTCCGCCCTGCGGCCGATTGCTCTGCCGGAGCCCGAAAAAGACGGCGGCGAATCCGTTCTTGCGGCCATGCGGAAGCGGAGGACGATCAGGGAAATCCACAAGGAGAAGCTTTCCCTCCAAACGCTCTCCGATCTTCTCTGGGCCGCGTTCGGGGTGAACCGAGGGAAGGCGGTGTTCGGCAAGCCTGGCCGGACAGCCCCCTCGGCCAGCAACTCTCAGGAGATCGACCTCTACGTAGCGATGGCTGAAGGAGTGTTCCTCTATGAAGCCGTTCCCCACCGCCTCGCCCCAGTCGTCACCGGCGATTTCCGTTCCCTGGCCGGCAGAAACGGGGAAACGACGGCTCCGGTTCATCTCTTTTATATCGCCGACCTAAACCGGTATGATCTGGGCGCCGGTCAGCCGGACCCTTCCATCGGAGATCCCGAAGTACAGAAGTCATATTATTACACGGACACGGGTTTTATCGCGCAGAACGTCTATTTGTTCGCCGCCTCCCGGGGTCTGGCTGCGTGGTTCCGCAATTGCCGGAGGGAGGATGCGGCCAGGGAGTTTCGTCTCAGGCCGGAACAGCGCGTGCTGTTCGCGCAGTCGGTGGGGTACCCATCGAAATCGTAGAATGTAGAATTAAGACGGCCTCAAAACCTCATGAACGGATTCAAAGGAGGTGAAAATGATGGATGGAATGCATCTTCGCGCCTTGACGACTTGCCTTTTGTTTTCGGTAGGACTTGCCGGTGGGGGCCGATCCCAGACGCCCGAGAAGAATCCCGGTCTGGATGCCAAAGTCAAACGATTCATCGAGGATCATGCGGACCAATGGCAAGACATGAACGTTCCTCAGAGCGACGGTAAAATCCTGTATGACAAGATTCTGAAAAACAACTATCGGAAAGCGCTCGAAATCGGCACGTCCACGGGGCGTTCGGGGATCTGGATCGCCTGGGCGCTCAGCAAGACCGGCGGGAAACTCGTGACCGTCGAGATCGACGAATCGAGGTACCGCACGGCGCTGAAGAATTTCGAGGAATCCGGTCTGTCCGGTTATATCGATGCGAGGCTGGCCGATGCCCATGAACTGGTCCCTGAATTGGAAGGTCCTTTCGATTTCGTCTTTTGCGACGCGGATAAGGAGTGGTACAGGAACTATTTCGATGCCGTGGCGCCCAAAATCACGAAGGGCGGCTGCTTCGCCGCACACAATGTGCATTCGCGCGGCACGCGCGGAGGCGCCAGGGAGTTTCTGGATGATGTCAGGCGGCTGTCGAATTTCGAAACGACTGTCGACGATTCCGGCAACGGCATTTCGTTCAGCGTCAAGAAGGCGGACCACTAGTGTCCGTCCGGATTTCCATGAAATACGGAGGAGACCCCATGAAAAACGGAAGAAAACAACTGAGCAGACGGGATTTCCTGCAGTCCAGCGCGCTCGCCACAATGGCCCTCGGCGCCGTTCCAATCGCGCGGCAGCAGACCGAAAAGCAGAAGGAAGAACCCGATCCCGAAAAAATTCGCAATTACTCCAAGGATATGAAATACCGTCAGGTCGGGAATACCGGCGTCTATTTGTCCGCGCTCTGCATGGGCGGAGGCGATCTCAACAATGCCGCGGTGGTCAACCGCGCCATCGAAAGCGGAGTGAACGTCTTCCATACGGGATTGGACTACAGGAACGCAAATTCCATGGCCGTTTTGGCCGAAGCGATCAAAACAAAGCGTGATAAAATATACATCGCCTTGAAGGATACGTTCCCGAAAGAGGCGCCCAATGACATTGATGCGCTGTTGAAAATGCTTGGCACGGATCACGTCGATTTCATTTTTTACGCCCGGCACAAGGCGGAAGAAATCATCAGCCCGGAAATTCGCGACCAGTTCGAAGGCTTCAAGGCGAAGGGCAAGGTCTCCCACCTCGGCCTGAGCACCCACGGCGAAGTGAAGGCCTGCATCGCCGCGGCCGTGGACTGCGGAATGTATTCGGTCATTCATGCAGCCCTGCCCCAGTCGGGCCTGGAACTGGCGGCCGAGGAATTGAGAAAGGCCGGGGAAAAGGGAATCAGCATCATTCCCTTCAAAAGCATGAGAGATATCAAGGATCCCGGCCTCCAGATCGCGCAGTTCAAGAAGCTCCTTTCCAATCCCATGATCACGTCCGTCAACAGGGGCCTGCCTTCGTTGGAAGTACTCGAGACCTACCTTAAGGCGATCAGAGAATCGCTGACTGCCAGCGAGGATATTTCGCTTTACCGGTATGCCCGGATGAACCGTTCCGACAGCTGCGCCATGTGTGGGATGTGCGAAGGGGCCTGTCCGCAGAAAATCGAAATCTCCACCATACTGCGGGCGAAGGCCTATTATCACGACCAGCTCGGCGACAGGGACAAGGCGCTCTCGACCTACCAGGAGCTGTCCCCGGACAGGCGCCACGACGGCAACTGCCTGGAATGCCGGGCATGCGAAATCGCTTGCCCGAACGGAATCCAAATCGTGCAAAAAATGAATGAGGCGAACGGGCTGTTTCGAAGCCTGCTCGCCTGATGTAAAACTTTTTACTGAGCATGGGCTGTCACGCAGGTGGTCTCCACCTGCAAGGTGGAGACCACCTGTTTATATCCCGAAGGGTTGTACCCCCGGGTCTGGAATTAGCTCCGGCTGAACAAACCCCGAGGTAGACATCGAGGCCATCAAAACTGAAAGATTTTAATGGTCGTCCTCTCCTAAATAGAGTCTTAAAGCATAGTTTTAGAGGATGAAATAATGAGTCATAAAAAAATCTCCCAAATCGTTGTCATTCTACTGGAAATTGGGCTTGCATTTATTGTCAATGGGCAGACTATACTTCAATCAACAAAATACCAGACCATTCAAGGTTATTCTGCTGTTGTTTCTGCCGATTTTACGGGTGACGGTAGGGCAGATTTGTTTGTGGTTGGTTTGAATGATGGGCTTGTGAAATGTTATGCGAATGATGGTCGAGCCTTCGTGAGTGTACATGTTTTTCTCTCAATGACCGGTCAATTGCACAACTTGATCTCGCCGGAGTTGTGCCCTGGCGGAAGCAAACCCCGGGGTCTTGTCACTGAATACCCGGGCTTTTAATCACGAAATAAAGACCCCGGGGTTTTTCCCTCGCGCCTTTTCGATTGAATTATCGGAGCGCGGCCTTTTAATAAGCCGCTTCCCACAACCCTCGGATTCCATCCCCATATTGCATAATGGTTATGCGCTCCCTCACTTCGGAGATTTCCGGGAGGCGCATGTGTCAACGGCCCCCGCATACGCACCGTCCGTAAAGTATCATTTTTATTCATTGCATTTTTGATCGATATTTTTTATAATACAAATCATCCGGAATCACTGAAAGCAGGCGTTGGAATCCGATGACCATTTCCAAACGCAAGAAAGAGCACGTTGAGATTGCCATGAACCGGAATATCGGATTCAGGGACAAGACATCGGGATTCGAAAAATACGACTTTGTCCACTGCGCCCTGCCCGAAATGGCATTCGAAGAGGCGGATCCCTCGATCGAATTTCTGAACAGACGCATCTCCTTTCCCCTCATGATTACCGCCATGACCGGCGGGTACTCCGGGGCGGTCCGGATCAACCGGGCTCTCGCCGAAGTCTGCGGAAAAGAAAAAATCGCGCTCGGCGTGGGAAGCCAGCGCCAGACGTCCGAGAACCACGACCATTTGGACACCTTCCGGATCGTCCGCAAAACCGCGCCCGACATCCCCATCGTCGGCAACATCGGTGCCAGCCAGATCGCCCGGCTGGATGATTTGTCCCCCGTCGTACGGATGGTCGACCTCGTCGAGGCCGACGCCATGGCCGTGCATTTGAATCCGCTTCATGAACTGCTCCAGCCCGAGGGAAACCGTGATTTCCGCGGCGTGCTCAGGGCGATCGAAAAGCTCGTGCGGACACTGGCGGTCCCCGTCATCGTCAAGGAGGTCGGCTGCGGCATTTCGGAGGAGGTCGCTCGGCGTCTCGCTGCGGCCGGGGTGGAATGGATCGACGTGGCCGGTGCGGGCGGCACGTCATGGACGGGCATCGAATTTCACCGCGGCGCGAACAAGCGTCTTGCCCGGTCGTTCTGGGATTGGGGAATTCCCACGGTGCAATCCCTCTGGATGGCGAAAAATGCCGGCGGCGTGCGCGTCATCGCGTCGGGCGGCGTCCGGGACGGTCTGTCCATGGCCAAGGCCGTCGCCCTCGGCGCGGAACTCTGCGGCGCGGCCCTTCCCATGCTGAAAGCCCTCGGATCCGGAGAAAGGCCGTCGGGCCTCACCCGCCTGATCGGCGAATGGCGGGAGGCGTTCAGGTCCGTGATGTTCCTGACCGGCAGCCGCACCTGCGCGGACCTGCGCCGCGAGGGCCTGCTGGAAAAGACTTTGGATCGTTGATGCAGCTCGATCCGCGGATTCGGACGCTCGTCCGGCAAATCGAGGAATCCCTCCGGTCCCTGTTTTCGGGAAGGAATCCCTCCGCCCTTTACGAACCCATGGCGTACATACTCGACGCTGGCGGCAAGCGCATCCGCCCGCTTCTGCTGGCCCTGTCGTGCCGGTCGATGGGCGGGGGTCTGGACTGCTCTCTGGACGCCGCCGTGGCCGTGGAACTGCTGCACACCTTCACGCTCGTTCACGACGACATCATGGACCACGACGGATTGCGCAGGGGAAAACCCACGGTCCATAAAAAATGGGACGAATCCACGGCCATCCTCGCCGGCGACGGGCTCGTCACCGCGGCCTACGACAGCCTGCTCAAGACGCGCCATCCGGACCTGATCCGGATTTTACAAATTTTCACGCAAAGCCTTATGGTCCTCTGCGAGGGCCAGGCGTTGGACAAGACGTTCGAGAGCCGCGACAACGTGACCGCGGACGAATACTTCGACATGATCGGCAAAAAGACGGCCCGGCTGATCGAAACGTCTTGTGAAATCGGCGGGATTCTCGGCGGGGGGACGGAAGAGGAGATCGCCTCGCTGGCGCGGTTCGGATCGGAGCTGGGGTTGGCGTTCCAGATTCAGGACGACCTGCTGGACGTGGTGTCGAGCGAAGAGATCATCGGAAAACCCGTGGGAAGCGACATCTCTGAAAGGAAGAAAACCATCCTCTCCATCCATTTTCTCGGCCGCGCGGACGTGAGTCAGCGCGCACGGTTTGAGACGTTCTGGGGCAAGAAAAATCTCACGGCCGGGGACGCGGAGGAGATGGGAGCTCTTTTCGAGCGGACGGGAACGTTTGAAGAGGTAAGGAAGGTCATCGGACTCAGAACGGAGGGCGCACTCGCCTCGCTCGACAGCATCCGGCCCTCGCAGGCAAGAGAGGATCTCAGGGAACTCGCCCTCGCGCTCCTGAACAGGGAGTTCTGAAAAGACAGTTACGAGTTACGAGTTACAGGTTAAAAGAACATTTTCGATTGACGAAAGACGATTTACGATTGATGATCGAAAAGAGTACGGTTCGTAACTCGGAACTCGTAACTTTCTTCCCCGCGATGTCCGATGCCCGGTTTAGAGGACACAATCCGGAACTCGAAACCCGGAACTCGAAACTCCTTCTCGCCCCGATTCCCGAACACCGATTCCCGAATCCCGCTTTCTAAAACAGCGCATAGATGAACGTGGCCAGCGCAGATCCTTCCGTCAGGACAATCAGAATTCCGAGCAATAGCAGGAAAATCATGATCGGCGTCAGCCACCATTTTTTCCGCACCTTGAGGAACTGCCAGAATTCCCTGAGAATGGATGCTTTTGACATGGGACCCCCGCTTAAAACTGGGTTTCGAACGATTCCGCCTGTTCATAGGTTTTATTCCTGTCGATCCAATAGGTCGGCAGACCCCGGTCCGGCCTTCCCGGAAGGAACTTCTTCCCGGTCAGCCTCAGGAGGAGGGAGATCGGAGTCAACAGCACGAAGAACACGGCGGCCAGAATCACCCGGGTGGAAAACCATCCCAGCACCACGCCGAGATAGGAAAAGAAAATAAAAACCGGTTTGACAAGAATCGGAACGGCGATTCCCGCGAGCGCGGTCAGGGCGCCGGCACCGAAAAAGAAGGGATACAGGGAATGGCCCTTCAGCAGTTGAACGCCCCCGACGGCGCCGAGGATGATGCCCAGGCCGATCCCGAATTTCCGCCACTCCTTTTGTTCGTTGAACTTGGACTTATCCATCCACTCTCCTAATCCAGCTGGAATTGTTCCCGCCAGTCGACGTCTTCGACGAGTTTCGGCTGGTCCGCCTTGCGCAGCAGGCAATTGCCGAGGACCAGCGCGTCCATTTCCGTGCGCATGAAGCACTTGTAGGCTTCCACGGGACGGCAGACCAGCGGTTCCCCGCGGACGTTGAAAGATGTATTCACGAGCACCGGGCATTGGGTGAGCTTTTGGAACTCCCGCAGGAGCCCGTAAAATTTCGGGTTCGTGTCCGGATGCACGGTCTGGATGCGGGCCGAATAATCCACGTGCGTCACCGCGGGGATCTTGGAACGAACCGTGTTCAAAAGCTCGATGCCCCACAGGGATTCCTTCCTCTCCTTCACGGCGCTGCGGAGTTCTTTCCGCACATCGGCCACCAGCAGCATGTAGGGACTCGGGCGATCCAGCTCGAAATAGCGGGAGGTCTCCGAATCCATCACCGCGGGCGCAAACGGACGGAACGACTCGCGGTATTTGATTTTCAGGTTCATCATTTTCTGCATCTTCGCGGAGCGGGCGTCTCCGAGAATGCTCCGGGCTCCGAGCGCGCGGGGGCCGAATTCCATCCGGCCCTCGAACCATCCCACGACCTTCTCGTCCGCGAGTAGTTTCGCGGTCGTCTCGATCAGGGCGGCGTCGTCCATGACCGCATGCGGAATTTTGTGCGAATTGAGAAATTCACGTATCTCCAAATCAGCGAATTCTGGACCCAGAAAAGATCCCTTCTGGCGGTCGTGAACGCCGTCCGCGCTCCGCGGATTTCCTGCGTATTCGTGCCACACGGCGAGCGCGGCGCCCAGCGCTCCGCCCGCATCCCCGGCCGCGGGTTGGATCCAGATGTCCTTGAACAGGTTCTCCCTGAGCAGTTTCCCGTTCGCCACGCAGTTGAGCGCCACGCCTCCGGCGAGGCAGAGAAAATCAGACCCCGTGGCCGCCTTGGCATGCTTCGCGAGGTTGAGCAAGGCCAGTTCGATCACTTCCTGAACGGACCGGGCCAGGTCCATTTCGCGCTGGGTGAGCCGAGTCTCGGGTTTCCGAGGCGGTCCCCCAAACAGCCTGTGAAACCGTGGATGCGTCATGGTGAGGCCGGCGCAGTAATTGAAGTATTTCATGTTCAGGCGGAACGATCCGTCTTCCCTCAGGTCGACGAGATGGTCCAGGATCGTCCGGACGAATTTCGGTTCGCCGTAGGGAGCCAAACCCATCACCTTGTATTCGCCGGAATTCACCTTGAACCCCGTATAATAGGTAAAGGCCGAATACAGCATGCCCAGCGAATGCGGAAAATGGATTTCCTTGATCAGGGTGATCCGGTTTTCCCTGCCGTGCCCGATGCTCGTGGTCGCCCATTCCCCCACGCCGTCGGTGGTGACGATGGCCGCTTCCCTGAATGGAGACGGATAGAACGCCGAAGCCGCGTGCGCCTGATGGTGTTCGGTAAAGAGGATTTTGCCTTTGTAAAATTTCAAGGCATCTTCGATCAGGCTTTTCATCCAGAGTTTTTGCTTGATCCAGAGGGGCATGGCCTTGATGAACGACCCGATGCCGGCCGGGGCCGTGGCGAGGTAGGTTTCGAGGATGCGTTCGAATTTGAGGAAGGGCTTGTCGTAGAAAACGACGGCGTCCAGATCGCCGGCTCCGATTTTGGCCTCATTCAGGCAATAATCGATCGCGTTTTGTGGAAAACGCCAGTCGTGTTTACGCCTCGTGAACCGTTCCTCCTGGGCCGCGGCCACGATGTCGCCGTCGCGGACGAGGGCCGCGGCGCTGTCGTGGTAGAACGCGGAAATGCCGAGGATGTTCATGCGCAGTCCTTGACTGAATGCATTCAGTTTCCGAGCTTCTGCCGGATCTGGAGAATTCTCGGGAACATCACGTTGTTGTCGTAAGGGTGAACAGCCGCTTTCTCGAACGGCTCATCGTCTTTACGGACGCCTCGGCCGGATGGTGTTTTTTATGCTTTTTGGACACCGCAACTCCTTTAAAAAAATAGTTGTAGAAGTTAAGCAATTTTACACTGGTAGTCAAGATCAAAAGAAACCACAAAAACAACCGCTGTCATTTCCGCATTCTTTTAAGCGGAAATCCAGGTGGCGGCGGGGAGTGATTCTTCATTTCATAAAATGTTCAGGCGAACAAGTGCGACGCACCTATTGATGGGAGCATTCAAGAAAAATCCGGCGTGTCGATCTAAACAAATGACTGTCTTCAATTCAGGTTCGGCCGGACGAATTTCGCCTTCAATGCCCGGCCCGAGGCCCGGGCGGCGTCGACCAGCGCCCGCGTCCTTTGCGGAAGGGGACCGCTGACGAGTTCGGGAACGTTGAATGTCATCAGGCAGGTTTCATAAAACGACGGGTCTTCCTGAGGAAGAACGAAGGGCTTGTGCACGTTTCCCTGACCATCGAAGTAGCTGAAATAGGGCCTCGCGTGAATCCCGTCCTCCCGCTTGCTGCTGAACACGAACCACCGCCCGTTGCTCGACCAGGAATGGTAGCTGTCGGATCTGTCGCTGTTGACGCCGTCAAGC
>Ga0315274_10003870_pt1 | contig 22180 bp, 15 predicted proteins | sample YL17G02_20_MG_FD_203700 | JGI IMG/M metagenome (GOLD analysis project Ga0315274, IMG submission 203700) | Sediment microbial communities from Yellowstone Lake, YNP, Wyoming, USA - YL17G02_20 | ecosystem: Environmental > Aquatic > Freshwater > Lake > Sediment | place: USA: Wyoming | collected...
GACCATCTGATCAATCCGCAGGATCAACGGGCGACGTGGACGTATGATGAGGCGAGCCGGGTAACCTGCGAGGAGCTGGGCAATGGAACGCGGGCGTCCTATACGTATGACGACGCGAACAGGATCGTGGTTCTGGCCAACATCCGATCGAGTGGAACGACGATTTCGAGTTTTGAGTATTCGTATGATGGTGTGGGCAACCGTCTGGGGGTTGTGGAGGCGAATGGCGACGGCGTGACGTGGACGTATGACAACACTTACCAGTTGACCCGCGAGCGACGGTCGGGTACGAATGCCTACGACATCACCTATACGTATGATGAAGTGGGCAATCGGCTGACGCGGGAAGAAGGCGCAGTCGTGACAACATACATCTATGACGCCGCCAACGAGCTGAGCACCGCGGAGGACGAGCTGGGTGTCACGACATACACGTATGACGCCAATGGCAATCTTGTCTCTTCAACCAATCCATCGGACGAGGTCACAACCTATAGTTGGGATTACGAGAATCGTCTGGCGGCGGTCGAGTTGCCCAGCAGCGCGGTCAGTACTTTCACATACAAGGGCGATGGGTTGCGAGTGCAGAAAGAAGACTCCGCCGGCACGACGAAGTTCGTCTGGGATAGGCAGAGCGTTCTGCTCGAGACAGACGGCGATGGCGACACCGTGGCAGAATATACTCTGGCACCGGCTGGTTTTGGAATGCTTCTTGCCCAGCGGCGCGGCGGCGCGACCAAGTTTTTCCACTTCGACGCCCTGGGGTCAACCGACCGGCTGACCAATGCCGCGCAGGCGGTGAGCGATAGCTACCTTTACGAGGCGTTCGGCAGGATCGTTGCCAGCAGCGGCAGCACCGCGAACCCGTCCAAATATGTCGGCCGCCTTGGCTACTACCACGACCCCGACCTCGAGCAGTACTACCTCCGCGCGCGGTGGTACGATCCTGTGACGGGGAGGTTTGTGTGTAGGAGTCCCTCGCCAGTTACCCGGGAGCACCCTTACAGCTACTGCCGATGCAACCCTATCCTGTTTGTGGATCCAACGGGGATGGATATCTATCCCTTCCAGAAGTGTCCGCCTACCCGGTGTGACGCCGACAAGGACCCCGACCTCTGTCACGATTGGCTGAACCCCCATCCGGCCCATTGGGGACAAAGATGTTACCGTAGCGAAGGTTTGCCAATGGGGCCGATGCCGAGTAGGCACTGCTGTTATGATAAGGATGGTACTCTGGTCAACGAGCATATTGACTACTGGGGTCCGACAATTGAAGTAGCTGTTCCTCCGAGGCCCGGCCGGGACTGCATTTATAACCCAATTGGCGTAATTGGCCATACGATAATTGACGTACCGCCATGGTGGCCCTGGAACTGGTGGCCCCACAACGTATGAGGCGGGAATGTCCGTTTGGAGAAAGGCTCAAAGACCAGCGGAAGGGGGCAGTTCGAATGAGGCCGCTCGGCAGGGAGATGTTCTCTGGAGGACCGATCTCGCTAGTCTTGGACTTACGGGGAATCGTCCTGACGCCTCTATTACGGACGATCCTGGTCCCACTCCTGGTCCCACTCCTGGTCTCTTCTCTTCTGACGGGGTGTGTTGCAGTCCATTCTTATCCACGGTACTCCGCAGTCCGCCAACTCCCGGATAGAGAAATGACATCCGTCGAAGCAGAAACCACTCTATGGTCAAGTAAAGCGATCCCGGCTCTAGTCGTTCTGTGGGTTGTGATCTATGAGCAACCGTACGAAACTTACCTCACGTTTCGGTCGCGCAACCCCGACGTAAAGGCAGTTCGTGTTGACGCGTTTCGCATATCCTCTGTTGACGCTGAAAAGCAGGAAGTCGTACACGAGCGCGAGCAGCCGCTCCTTGGCCAGTGGGTGCCCGCTGAAAAACCAGGTGCGGAAACCGGTCCGGCGTGGGGGATTGTGCTTGGTGGATTTTGGTGGCCCTTGCCTCTCCCACATTGGCCTTCAAGCGCTACCCCTGAAGATCGGCAGTCGGTGACGGCACGGATCGGTCCGTTTCCCTGGGAAATCAGAACCGGCGTGCCTGAGACGCTTTCGTTGCGAATCGATTATACTATTCGAGCCTCCGGCGGCGACTGCGTGGGACGAGCTGAGATTCCCCTGCGCCGCGGAAGGAGGGTATTCCTTAGCTTTGCAGCATTTGTGGTCTGAAGCAACCGGTCAGCGAGCACCAGTGGTGCGACGGATTGCGAACTTCGGGGACATTCATGATAAGGATAAATCAAGGAGAGGACGTGGACATACGATTCTGCGGGGCGAGTAACCTGCGAGGAAATGGACAATGGAACGCGGGCGTCTTATACGTACGACGACGCAGGCAGGATCGTGGTTCTGGCCAACATCCGATCGAGTGGAACGACGATTTCGAGTTTCGAGTATTCGTATGATGGCGCGGGCAACCGTCTGCGGGTTGTGGAGGCGAACGGCGACCGGGTGACGTGGACGTATAACAACACTTACCAGTTGACGCGCGAGCGGCGGTCGGGTGCGAATGCCTACGACATCACCTATACGTATGATGAAGTGGGCAACCGGCTCACCAAGGAAGAAAACAGCGCTGTGACGACTTACGCATACGACGCCGCCAATGAGTTGATGACGAGTGAGGACGGCAGCGGTGTGACTACCTATACGTATGACGCAGCGGGCAATATGGCGGCTTCAGTCAATCCTTCGGACGAAGCCACGACGTATAGTTGGGATTACGAGAGCCGTCTGGCGGCGGTCGAGTTGCCCAGCAGCGCGGTCAGCACCTTCACATACAGGGCCGATGGGTTGCAAGTGCAGAAAGAGGACTCCGCCTGCACAACGAAGTTCGTCTGGGATGGCCGGAACGTTCTGCTCGAGACAGACGGCGATGGCGACACCGTGGCAGAATATACTCTGGCGCCGGCTGGTTTTGGAATGCTTCTTGCCCAGCGGCGCGGCGGGGCGACGAAGTTCTTCCACTTCGACGCCCTGGGGTCAACGGACCGCCTGACCAATGCCGCACAGGCTGTAAGCGACAGCTACCTCTACGAAGCCTTCGGGAAAATCATTGCCAGCAGCGGCAGCACCGCGAACCCGTTCAAATATGTCGGCCGCCTCGGCTACTACTTCGACCCCGACCTCGACCAGTACTACCTCCGCGCGCGGTGGTATGACCCCGCAACGGGGAGGTTTGTGTCGCACGACGCGGCGACAGCCAATGCGTATGGGTATTGTCTTTCACCCCCTAACTGCGCCGATCCAAGGGGCAAGCTTGCCATTACGATCAGCGTGCCAGTTTTCGGTGTCTGTTACAACCTGCTGAGCTTTAGAACTTTTGGGGTCACGAGATTGGATTCTCCACCATACAGTAGCCTACGCGGCCCGCGGGAGGAGGGGAATTTCTGTGGGTTTGCTGTCGGACCACAAACTGGGAGAAATTCCCAGCGACTTGGCGACGGCTCGGCGCAGGCGCGTGACGCTGGGCGGGCCGGACGGATGCCACCAGGGCTCGGCTTCGATTTGGTCGGCGTCCTTGAGCGTGAGCGCCAGCAGCTTCAGCAAACCATAGGCCACCATACACAGTGTGACGTGGCGCTTTTGGGCTCGAACCCCACGCTGCCGACAGTCTCCAAATCCTCCATGGGTTTTCAGTTCGTCGAACGCGTCCTCGATTTTGAACCGGGCCGCATACAGTTCCAGCAGTCGCACGGGGGCCATCGTCAAGTCGGTGGTGAAGAAGATGTTCATCTTCTTGCCACTTCGCTGCGGGAAGATGATCACTTGAATGGGCATGTCGCCGAGCGTCCGACTGGGTATGACGATGCCGACAAAGGCTTGGATGGTCACCGTCTTGCCGTAAATATGAACCCGCAACCGCTGCCAGTGGCTGCGTCGCCGCCACAACTGCCGGGCCGAGACCTGTTCGCCGCGCTTGGCCTGGGGACCACGTTGTCCCGGCCGTCGTGGCTGCGGCGGTTCGAAAAGTGCGGCGTTGCTGCGAAGCCGGCTGATCAAGGTCACATGGCCGCCTTCCAACTCCGCCTGTATCAACTTGGCTTTGGCATACAGGTCGTCGACGACCACAATGATTCTGCGCCCATAAAACACCACTCGTCGCAACAACTCCACGGCCAGTTCGATTTTCGTTTGAAACGTCCACCCCGGAGGACACACCGCCTGCGGTATGAACAGCAGTGCTCCCAGGGGAAAACAGAACCACTGGCCTGGACCCTTTTCCCACAGCAGCACCATCACCACCCAGCAAAGACCCCACACCCGTCGCCGCGACGCCCCAGGATTTTTGTCCGTAGGGTCGAGGTAACAGCCCAGTCCGAAAAAGTGTCGCCCCCACTTCTTCACCGTCGTGTCGTCGATCGCCAAGATCAACTCCTCGCCCAGCCCCAACAGCTTGGCCAACAAATCGAACAGCGTTTGGCACACTTGGCGGCACGACCAGCGGCCACGTTTCATGAACACATACGCCGTCGTCCAGTGTCGAATCAGGTGCCACCCCGTCACGCGCAACGTCTCGGTCACACAGTGCGGTGCACCCCACAGAGCGGCGTGGGCTACAATGAAATGAACGAAATGATAAAAACCGGGCGTCGTAAAACACGGGCCAAATGCATCCACAAGCACCAGAAGAGCATCGGGAGCGGTCATCTGCGGGGCCTCTTGAACTGGAATGTGGATATCTCATGCAAGAGGCTCCCTCGATCGCTCTATCATTTTCGATCACTTTTTGCGTCGCAAAAAGTTCTAAAGCTCAGCAACCTGAATTACTCTAGAATTGATCTGGCAGGCTGTCAGCGGGCCAGTAGAGAAACAAAGGAGGGCTGCATGGCCGTCTGCGCTGGAGCAGGATTGGGGGGCAAGAAGCCAGGACAAATAAGTAGCTGCCCTGAGAACGTCTCGCTTTCCTGTCTGCCGGCGATAATAATGACGTTCCCTGTTAACGTCACATTTGACATTCCCATCAAAGGGAAGTTCTTCTTTGTTCCAATCGATTGTTGGTGTAATTGTCACCTGCAGAAACCCGTGACGGTCAGGGTTGAACTGTGTTGCTACGTGATCTGGAGGCAGGTTGATGTTGAGGTGCCGGGCTTCTAGGACGCGTCATCTTCTGTATGTCCTCGTCGCTCGCGCCACGGTACCCTCGGTTCTTTTCTCCGCGGCCTGGGCGTGCAGAACAATAGGTCAGCTGGTTATCCCTCCGCAGAGTCGGCCAGCAGATAATGCGGTTGTTCTTGAGTCATGCAAGACCATCAAACGTTTGTCGCTGTTTTTGTTTCAATCGAAACTACAGATCCGCTTCCTCGGTCTGATTGAACTTCGGCCTCGGCCGGTGGAGGAGTGGGACAGTTTCCTCCGTCAGCTGGCACAGGCCGAGCGAGCCTTATCCCCAGAAAGTGCGCGCCTCACGGCGGCAGCGGTCATCGTTTTGGATGGTAGAACTCTGGATTCTGTCACTTCCACCTCTGTCGACCAATCTTTTCTTCGGGCGCTTAAACGGGAAGGAGACTATCAGAAACTTCAGGCGTCGGAGATGCGGGAGGTGGAAGAGGACGTTGTCTCCAACCTTCCACCTATTCGCATTGTTTGCGTCGGTACGGATCTAAAGGGCCGGCCCGTGCTCGTACTATACTGGCTGTCCTTTCAGGGGGATGGGGGGGCAACAGCCTCAGCGCTCGCCATGTGGAACGAGCAAAAACATTGCGTCGAGCTTTTGCTGACCACAAAATGAAGTTCCATGGCTGGCCGTGCCGCAGGTCATCGTCCAGCAGAATTGGGAGATCGAGACCTTGAGCATCCGTACGGAACTGCGGCAGCGCCATATCCAATTCGAAGTGATTGGAAAATGCGGGGCAGGTAATGTGCTCCCAGTTGATATCTGTTTTTTGGGGCGATTTCCATTTCTCATCGTGGCTCGATTCGAGCGTGTGCTGATCGCGGACCATTGCTATGTGGCTGAGGGAGGGTTTGAGCGAGGAGGACATGGATGGGGGATTCGCCACCACAGGCGAACGTGCCGACCACTCGGCGGCCTGACCTTTTTGGATCGGCTTAAGCATCTCGTTGGCCGGATTCTGCGACCGCTCAAGCGCGGCCCGAAACCAAAGCAAGGGGAACTGAGGTGGCTGTCGCTGAAATTCGGCACGCGGACGACACGTCCGTGGCGACCGTCGCGAACCCGCGGCCAGCGTCGGCAGGCTTCACGGTTGTTGCACGCCACGCCCTTGGCTTTGGTCGGACACCGGAACTCCAAGGGCATGCGCTTTTTCTCAAACCCTCATGAAGTACATTGGCGCATACGGTTGGCGGGGGTCGGGATTGAGCGGATCGACCTTGCAGCGCACTTGCCCCGCGGCGCTGAGGTAGATCGTGTCGGAGCATTCCGGGTTCAGCGGTCGCATCTCCTTGTGCAGCTCGCGCCCGTCAATTAACGGCACGAGATCGTGTTCGTTATACGGTTTCTTCTTGTCATTGCCGCCGTCATAGCCTCGGTCGGCTAACAGTGCCATGATGCGGAAAGCGCCGGGAAAGACCGGCGTCGGGTAGGGGATGAAAGAGCCCTACGTGAAAGGAGTAGCGCACCATCACGGCCCCGAGTCATGCGCGAGCCGACCGCAAGGAGGCCGCGAGGCGTTGACAGGGGAAAGCGCGGGCCAGGTATGGAGCTCCGAAATCCACAAATCCAGGGCGCCGACCCTGTCGCATCAAGGGGAAGGCCACACGACCGGGAGCGAGAAGCGCGAGCGACCGGTCGGCCCTGCGGAGTCGAAGACCCTGAGCATGCGCGGACACTCGATGCGCGGGAACCGGGAGACCCCGTCGGCATCCGTCGGAAATCTCACCCGGCGGATCGGTCAGGAAAGACCTGTGGTCGTAATCCTTACGCGTACGCCGGCGGGGAGTCAGACATCGGCGTAGTACCGAAGAGAGCGCCGAACGGAGTCGGCCCGTGCCGACCGAGGAGGCGCGGGAGGAAAGGCCGATGACCAAGGGAAACCCTCAAGAGCCGCCCGCGACCCGGACACCGAGCCGGGGGGAAGCGTCGTGTGGGCTGGAGAGGGTACGGCAGGCAGCGAAGCGGGACGGCACTCTGCCCGATCGGCATCGCCGCGCTGGAGGACAAGATCGTCCAGCAGGCGGTGAGCCAGGTCTTGGGGGCGATCTACGAGGAGGACTTTGCGAACTTCAGTTACGGATTTCGACCGGGGCGCAGTCCACACAACGCCTTGGACGCGATCTGGGTGGCGATCACGCAGCGCAAGGTCAACTGGGTGCTGGACGCGGACATCCGCAGTTTCTTCGACACGCTCGATCATGAGTGGTTGATGAAATTTGTGGAACACCGCGTGGCCGATCCTCGGACGCTGCGCCTGATCCGCAAGTGGCTTCGGGCGGGCGTATCGGAGGACGGTCAATGGTCGGCGACGACGGTGGGGACGCCCCAAGGGGCGGTGATCTCGCCGCTTCTGGCGAACCTCTACCTGCACTATGTCCTCGACCTGTGGGGGAAATGGTGGCGGAAGAATCGGGTGCGCGGCGAAGTCATCATCGTCCGATACGCCGACGATTTCGTCATGGGCTTCCAGTATCGAGACGACGCGGAGCGATTTCTGCAGGAACTGCGGGAACGATTTGCGAAGTTCAAGCTGGAAATCCACCAAGACAAAACCCGCCTGATCGAATTCGGACGGTTCGCCATCGAGAACCGCGAGAAACGGGGGGCGGGCAAACCGGAGACGTTCGACTTTCTGGGTTTCACGCACATCTGCGCAAAACGCCGGAAAGACGGAAAGTTTACGGTCAAACGGAAGGTCATTGCCAAACGCATGAGGGCGAAGTTGAAGGAGATCAAAGACACCCTGATGCGCCACCGTCACGACCCCGTGCCCAAATTGGGCAAGTGGCTGCGGGCGGTGGTGCAGGGCTACTTCAACTACTACGCCGTACCCGGCACCAGCCGGCTCATGAACACCTTCCGAGGCTTGGTCAACCGCCTCTGGCTCCGCGCCCTGAGACGGCGCAGCCAGAAAGGACGCAATCTGACGTGGGAGCGAATGCAGCGACTGTTCGCCACATGGATTCCCACAGTGAAGATTGCACACCCATATCCCAATCAACGTCTGTGCGTCATGAACCCAAGGTAAGAGCCGTATGAGGTAGCGCCTCACGTACGGATCTGTGCGGGGGGCGTCCGGCAACGGACGCCCCTACCGCGATCATGTAAAGCCTGGGAAGGGTTTGCCCCAGCCGCTCAACGATGGGCATCAGCCGCGTCGTTTCGGCCATAGAGGCTCTTGCTAACTCCAAAAAAAAGAAAAAAGTTCTTGACGGGCAAGTGCCCCATATCGTATCGGAGTAGGCTAAGTCGGAGTTGGCAAATATTACGCTTCTGCGAACGGGCGGGTGTGGGCACGGGAGCAACGTGTTGGATTGCCTGCCGCCGAGGCGTGGGACAGTTATCCCAGGAGATCTCACCATGGCTGACTTTGTCCGGGGTCGCGATCTGGAGAGAGCGGATCGGCAGTGGGATTGGCAGGACGAGAGGTTTGTTTTGATGTTCCAGGCGGCCGGGAGCGGTTCCCTATGCCCGACGGGCGATACGCCATGTCCGCCGCCCAGCGAGTACGATCCTGACTACTGCTGCATTCCGGAGGAGGGCGAGTGGCCTTGCCGTGAATGCGCCGGTGATCCATGCCAGCCAACCGAGGAGGGAGAACCGGGCTGCGCGTGCGGCTTCAAAGCGGCGGACCTCGAGCGAGAGGAGAACTGGTCGGATCCGGATGACGAGGGTTGCCGCACGTGCACGGTAGAATTCAAGTGCGTCGATAGCGAAGGGAACCAAGTCGAAGGGACCCAATGTTATCTTCCTGAGAGCGGTGCGGATCAGGCCGGGAAAGCGATCGACTCCGCGCGTCAAACCGGCTCCCAGGCTCTGGGACCTGCTCATCAGTGCCCCACATGCCCAGGCACGAACGCGATCAACCTCGCTACGGGCAATCTCTCGGTTCGGGTGCGCACGCCGCGCAGTGGTCCGTACGACGTTCCGCCGCGACTCACATATAACGCACAGGCTCTCGACGATACGACCGTTGGGTTTGGCTGGTCGAACAACATGGAGATGCGCGTGGTTGAGCTCGACGCCAACACGGTGGCGCTGCACAAGCAGGGCGGGCGGGTGCGGATCTATACGAAGAATGGGGGGGCGTACACCCCGCCGGCGGGGGTGAACAACACATTGGAGAAGAACGTAGACGGAACGTGGAAGGAGACACGACCGAATGGGACGGCTTTCAACTACGACGCTTCGGGCAAGCTTTCTACGGTCGCCGATGCCCGCAACAACCGCTGGACGCTCAGTTACGATGCCGGTGGACGGCTGGAAGCCGTGCAGCATCCCTTTGACCGTGGCTCGACGTTCGTCTATACGGAGGCGGGCCGATTGCAGCGCATCGAGGATCCAGCGGGGCGGATTACGACGTTTACGGTCGATGGCAACGGAGACCTGACGGAGATAGCGACACCGGGACTTTGCGTGACGGAGTTTCACTACGACGTGTTACACCGGCTGAAAGCGATTGAGGACCCGTTGGGCTACCGCACGACGTATAGTTACGATTCGCTCGACCGCGTCGGGTCAGTGGCCACGCCAGATGGGGCGCGGACCACGTACACGTACGACGGCGGCCAGCACGTGCAGGTGACCGATGGCCGGGGCAACCCGACGACACTGACCTTCAACGCGCAAGGTAACATCGCAACGGCCGAAAACGCCGAGGGGATTCGTACGACCTATACCTGGCAGGACAACCGCCTGGTGGGCAGCGAGGACGGCCGGGGCAAGCGCACGACTTTTACTTACAAGACGTTTGCCGATGGCGTGCAGTTGCTGGAGACCGTGGTCAACCCGCAGGGCAGCCGATTCACCTACACGTATGACGCAGACAAGAATTTACAGTCTGTGATCAATCCCAGCGGCACGCGCTTTACTTACAGTTACGACGCCAATCGGAATCGTATTTCCATTGAGAACCCCGAGGGCAAGCCAGTCACCTTTGTTTACAACGACCGGGGCCAGAGAGTAGCTCGCGTCAACCCCTTGGGCCAGCGGACGACCACGGTCTATGACAGCCTCGGGCGTGTCGAGGCCCGGGTGAATCCTCTGGGCGCACGGACGACCTACGCATACGACTCCTACGGCAATGTCGAGACGCGGAAGGACCCACTGAGCAACGTCACCACGCTTACGTACGACGTGATGAATCGGCGCACAGCCGAGAGCAATCCCCTGGGCGAACGGCGGACGTTCACCTATGACGACAATAGCCGCCTGATCGCGATCACCAACCCATTGAACCAGACGGTCACCCGGGTATATGATGGCACCGGACGGCGGATTGCGGAGGTCAATCCGCTCGGCAACCGCACGACGTATCTGTATGATCTTTCGGGCAACCGCGTGAGCGAGACCAATCCGCTGGGCAAAACCACAACCCACGCTTACGACGCGGCGTCACGGCGGATTGCCATCGAGGACCCGCTGGGCAATCGCACCACGTTCGCCTATGATGGGGCCAGTCGGGTCGTGGCAGCGACGAATCCGCTGGGAGCCGTCGCGACGACGGTCTACGCTGACAACGGGCGGGTGGCCGCCGAAGTGGATCCGCTGGGCAATCGCACGACCTACAGCTACGATGTCATGGGCAACCGGACGGCAGTGGAGAACCCGCTGGGCAACCGGACGACTTACGTCTATGACTCTCTGAACCGCATGACCGCGGTCGTGGACCCGCTGGGCAACCGAACGACCTATAGCTATGATGACGCGGGACGGCGTGTGGAAGTCAAAGACCCTCTGGGCAACGTCGCCACGTCGGTCTACGATGCGGCGGGACAGCTTCAAGCAGCGATTGACCCGCTTGGCAACCGGACAACATACACTTACGATGCGGCGGGGCGGCAGACCGAGACGCAGAATGCTTTGGGCGACCTCACGACGTCGGTATATGACGCGGCAGGGCGGATGCAGGCCACGGTGGATCCGCTTGGCAACCGGACAACATACACCTGTGATGCGGCGGGGCAACGGATCGAGGTCAAAGACGCGCTGGGGAATGTCAGCACGACGGTTTACGACGCGGCTGGAAGGTCTCAGGTCTCGATAGATCCGTTGGGCAACCGAACAACTTACACTTACGACGCAGCCGGCCAACGAGTGGAGATCAAAGACGCGCTCGGCAACGTCGCCACGTACGCCTATGACGTCGCCGGGAGGTTGGCGGCCGCTGTGGACCCACTCGGCAACCGTACAACCTACAGCTACGATGGAGCTGGACAGCAAATCGGGATCAAGGATGCTCTGGGCAACGTTACAACATCAATCTATGACGCCGCCGGACGGCGCACCGGCACGGTTGACCCATTGGGCAACCGGACGACATACACCTATGACGTAGCGGGGCGGCAAATCGAGGTCAAAGACCCCTTGGGCAATGTTGCGACCTCTCTGTTTGATGCCACCGGGCGATTGCAGGCCGATGTTGATCCTCTGAGCAACCGCACCAGCTATTCATACGACGCCGCTGGGCGGCGCGTGGAGGTCATGGACCCGCTGGGCAACGTCTCCACCTCGGTCTATGATGCAGCGGGGAGGCAGCAGGCCACGATTGATCCTCTTGGCAATCGGGCGACGTACGCGTATGATGCAGCGGGGCGCCAAGTTGCAGTAACGAATCCTCTGGGCAAGATCGCAACATCCGTCTATGACGGCGCCGGACGAGCCGTGGCAAACGTTGATCCTCTGGGCAACCGTACTACCTACGCATACGATGCGGCGGGCAGACAGGTCGCTGTGACAAATGCCCTTGGCAGAGTTGCGACCTCCATCTACGACGCTGCGAGCCGCCTTACGGCGAGCACCGATCCCCTGGGTAACTGCACGACCTACACATATGACGCGGCAGCACGCCAAATCGCTGTGACAAATTCGCTGGGTAAGACCATGACATTGACTTATGACGCACGGGGCCGTTTGGTGGGCCGCGCCAACCCTCTCGGTCATCGCACAACCTATACGTATGACGCCGCAGGACAACAAGTCGCTGTGATGGATCCGCTCGGCAAGATCATGACACTTGTCCACGACGCCTCCGGGCGAATGGTGGCGAGTGTTGATTCCCTGGGCAATCGAACGACCTATGCCTATGACGCGGCCGGGCGGCAAGTCAGCAGGCGCGACGCCAACAACAACATTGCCACCTCTGTTTACGATGCGGCCTCACGGTTGGTGGGAACCGTTGACGCGGCGGCTTACAGGACTACACAAGTGTACGATGCCGCCGGCCAAATGACGGCCCTTGTGGATGCCAATGAGCATAGGACGACCTACGCTTATGATGCGGCGGGCCGTCAAATCGAACAGGTAGATGCGCTGGGGCAGCGAATGACGTATGGCTTCGATGCGGCAAGCCAGAGGCACTCTCGCATTGACGCTCGTGGCTACCGGACGACCTATGTTTACGACGATGCGGGTCGGCTCACTGGCCAGCGCTATCCCGATGGCTCTCGCGTGACATTTCTCTACGATGCCGTCAGCAATCGTACGCTAATGCATGACATGAACGGCCGGTATACATACACTTACGATGATCTGAATCGTGTTCAAGTGACTGGGAATCCCGATGGCAAGACGATCAGCTACTCTTACGACGCGGTGGGGCAGCGCGTGCAAATGATTGAGCCAGACGGCGGTCGGTTCACGTACGCGTATGACGACGCCGGTCGGATCAGCTATCTCATCAATCCGCAGAGCGAGCGAACGACATGCAGCTATGACGCGGCTAACCGCTATACCGAAATCCAGCTCGCGAATGGCGCTCGCGTCTCATACACATACAATGATGCTGGTCGTGTTATCTGTCTGACCAACCTCCAGTCAGACGGAACGACTATTTCAAGTTTTGAGTATTCGTATGATGGCGCGGGCAACCGGCTGGGCGTTGTGGAGGCGAATGGGGACCAGGTGACGTGGACGTATGACAACACGTATCAGTTGACGCGCGAGCAGCGTTCGGGGTCGAATGCCTATGACATCACCTATACGTATGATGAAGTGGGCAATCGGCTGACGCGGGAAGAAGGCGCAGTCGTGACAACATACATCTATGATGCCGCCAACGAGCTGAGCACCGCGGAGGATGAGCTGGGTGTCACGACCTATACGTATGACGCGGCAGGCAACCTGGCACTTTCGGTCAATCCTTCGGACGAGGTCACAACGTATAGTTGGGATTGCGAGAACCGACTTATCAGCGTGGCCCTGCCCAGTCATGTGGTAAACACCTTCACATACAATGCCGATGGCTTTCGCATAAGTAAAGAAGACTTAGCTGGGATCACGAAATTTGTGTGGGACCGTGAGAATATTTTGCTCGAGATGGATCAGAACGATGCGATTCAAGCGCTCTATACGTTACGACCTTCGCTGCGTTCCCTCTGCGAGTATGGAAACGTCGTAGCGCAGCGGCGTGCTGGGGCGACGGGTTTTTACCATTTCGATGGCCTTGGTTCCACCGACCGTCTTACCGATGGAGATCAGATCGTCACCGACGTTTACGTCTACGAGGCATTTGGCAAAGTGCGTGCCAGCACAGGGTCTACGATCAACCCCTTCAAATACGTTGGGATGTCTGCGTACTATCACGATGCGAACTTAGGACAATACTATCTGAGAGCCAGGTACTATGTTCCAGCGCTTGGTCGATTCGTCTCGCGTGATCCGCTTGGCGCCGCTTCTACACAGTTGAACCTCCACATCTATGCTGCAAATAACCCTGTCACGGGTGTCGATCCATCGGGGCTAATGGACTACACTCTCGGGACCGAGGACCCAGATGTCCCTAGCTGGACCCCCGATCCACATGCAGACTGGCGCACTAAGTCCAAGACACTCAGAAAGGTAGCCCTTGCTGTCCTTATGAACATGACCGACTGGTTCTGGAGCTGGCTCAAGCCTGCTGCGGGCAGGTTCCTCCGCCATTTTCTGGCGAACCACGGCAGGCTTTTTGAGCTCGACATAGCGGAACTCTTCCGCGACGTTCCCATGGAAAAGCAAAGTCTCGAAGCGGAACTGGACGCGGCAAGGAAATTCATAGAGGCTTTTATCAAGAACAACCCGGAGTATGCTAAATCGGGCGCACCATTTCCTTTTACCTCAGCCCGGGCCACCCCCGACAGTGTCTCTGATGATCGAAACTGGATGTGGGGCCTGGCCAAATATTACAGGTGGGGAAAAGGGTCCGCTAGTGTCACATGCGTTAGCACGACGAAGGATGGCAAGAGAAAGTACAAGGTCGAAGGCGCTTTTATCTATAAAATCGCTGACGCGTACGATTGGATTGAGCCAATCGGCGTCGGCGCGGACATTGGGCCATTCCGCGTGGACGATCAGACCATGCGGGAGTTTCATCTTGAGGGGATAGGGAAGCAGTACAAGATCCTTGGCAGCTATGGTGAAACACTCGAGTACGAATTCGAGGATCCGTAAGCCGGCGGTGCATTTGCCCCGCTGCAGGGAGTTGCCCGTTATGGTCAAAGTTCGATTAGTAGCGTCGCCCTATTTGCTATACGTGCTTACCGTCATTCTCTCGAGCTGCACTGCTGACCGCCCCGAACGCCACGACCGACATAAACCGAGCTTGGATCTTCGGAGAGAACTGCGCATAACTGCGGGAATAGATCTGCCCGACGATGCGATGATACTGTATCAAGCCGATGCCCCTACGCACTGGCATTGGGTGATCCATTCCCGGGAAGGATTCGCGTTTCCGCAAAGCTGTGAACGGCGGGACCTTCCCGGCAAGAGCCTAGTAGACGGCTTACGTATGTATCTTCGTAGATCCCCTGGGCAGCCACTCGAGGACATTTCTCACTATTACCGGTGGAACAGCAAGGAGGCATGCTATACGGCAGACATAACAACAACGACGCTTGGGACGTACGTGTATATTGAGAAGATACTGAAATAAGTTGGGGCTGTTCTGCCCTTGCGCGTTTCGGCTGCCCATGAGATGTTCCAGTCCCGGATGCCTTTTCTGAAGGGGAGAGTCTGCTCCAGAAAGGAGACTATCTGCCCTGCGGCCGGGGCCGATGTCGGTACCATTCGAGCCGACATATGCCCATCACAAGGGCACAAGGTTGAGGGAGAGGTATTGTCCCGATGTCACCGAGGTGACGCTTACGCTGATACATGATTCCACGAGCAAGCATAGATACATTCACGATGATCTGAATCGTATGGGAGCGACCGTGAATTCGGATGGCAAGAGAATCATCTGTTCCTATGATGCCGTGGGGCAGCGCAGCGAAATGGTTGACCCGGATGGCGGGCGGTTCACTTACGCGTATGACGATGCCGGGCGAACTGATCACCTGATCAACCCGGAGGATCAACGGACGACGTGGGCCTACGACGCGGCGGGGCGAGTGACCTCGCAGCTGCTGGCCAATGGGACGCGTGCGTCTTATACGTATGACGACGCGGACAGGATCGTGGTTCTGGCCAACATCCGATCGAGTGGAACGACGATTTCGAGTTTTGAGTATTCGTATGATGCCGTGGGGAACCGAATGGGTGTGGTTGAGGCGAACGGCGACCGGGTGACGTGGACGTATGACAACACTTACCAGTTGACACGGGAGCGGCGGTCGGGTGCGAATGCCTGCGACATCACCTATACGTATGATGCCGCGGGCAATCGGCTCACCAAAGAAGAGAGCGGAGTTGTGACGACCTACGCATACGATGCGGCGAACGAGTTGCTGACGAGTGAGGACGGGAGCGGTGTGACGACCTATACGTATGACGCGGCGGGCAATCTGGCGGCTTCGGTCAATCCATCGGAGGAAGCGACGACGTATGGTTGGGACTACGAGAACCGTCTAGCGGCGGTGGAGTTGCCGGGCGGCGTGGTCAACACCTTCACTTACAAAAGCGACGGCTTGCGCGTGCAAAAGGAAGACTCCGCCGGCACGACGAGGTTCATCTGGGATGGAGCGAAGATCGTGGCTGAAACCGACGAAAACGACACTATCGAGGCCGTCTATACGCAGTCGCCCAACGTCTTCGGCGACCTGGTCAGCCAGAAGCGCGGCGACACAACCAAGTTTTTCCACTTCGACGCCCTCGGCTCGACCGACCGCCTGACCAACGCCGCCCAGGCCGTCAGCGACAGCTACCTCTACGAGGCGTTCGGCAAGATCATCGCAAGCACCGGCTCGACGCCCAACCCCTTCCGCTTCGTCGGCAAGCTGGGTTACTATTTCGATGCCGATTTACTGGAGTGCTACTTGCGTGCAAGGCACTACAGTCCGTCTCTGGGCCGTTTTGTGAGCCGAGATATAAGGGGGAAGAAGCAGTCGAAGGAAGCCTACGTTTACGCTTATAATAACCCATTGCTCTACGTCGACCCGAGTGGTCGCCAAGGGTGCCTCTTGCGTAGATTACACATCTACTATTTCAATGACGACATAGGCAGCACCGCAGACGCCGACCCTTATAGAAGGCGGTGGTACATAGGGCCACCGCCCAGCTGGGGGAGAATAGACCCGGGTAGAGGTGGACGGTTTCTGGGACCGGGCGCTTGCGCAGTTAACCCCGATCTCGGTGCAGCTCCGGGCGCTTGTGTTCTTCAGCTATCTCCCATCCCTTGGTTCCCATATGTGCTGCCAATTCCCGTGTGCCGAGTTTGGGACATCGGAACAGGCACAGAAACGGCAGAGCAGATAGAATTCTGGGAGCAATCGGGGCATGGACCTTCGCGATCAGACCCTCGGAGAGATGTCGCATGCTTTCTCATATGTCCGCGCAGTTGCCCACTTTGCCCCGAGAGCATGGGGTTGTACCCGTCAGAACAGGAGCTGCAGCCGGAGAAAGAGGAACGTTGGAGACGATGGGATCCTAGCTGGCCGGTCGATGTCGCCGTGTAATGTCTATTTCGCCTTTACAGGAGTGGCGCGTGAGGAATATCTCTGCGGAGCTCGCGGTAGTTCTGATGTGTTCGTTGGGAGCAGCGTCTTGTTTTCACGGAGACCAGAAGGCCGACCCCGCCCCCTATATGGAGCTGTGGTTTAGTTTCGATCGTGAAACGGTCAACGCTGCCGAGGGTGAAGGTCGTATTATCCTACTGTGCTGCAACGGTCGTGCGATAATCCGCGACACATCCGGCGCGTTGGCCGCCGACATCCGGGTTGAGCGGGTGCGAACGGACTGTAGCGTTCGCCGCCCCGAGGGGATATATTTCCCGGCCTATGTTTCCAGTAGGAAGCAGTATGGAGTCAAGCGGATAGACTTTAAAGGTTCGGTCAGAGATGTGGCAGCAACAACGAATGACCAGGAGGACGATTATTTCGATCGCAACAAGGTTATGTATGACCTTGGCCAGGAAATGTTAATTGCCACGCAACGTAATGATACTTTTCTCTTTCATCCCGGAAGCGACCAACTGGAATTCGTAGATCTCTTTATTCGAAAGAAAGAGGCTTCGACCTGGAGAAAGAACCTAGATGCTGTCCGGAGACTGGACGACGCCATCCGGAACAACATGCTTGCGTCCGCGTCTGTTCGCGCGAGGAGCATGTTCTGGGCGCTCTATTCTCCCCACAAGGAGGGGAGGCAGAGCATTGACAAGGAGCTGCACTTTTTGGACTGGCATAGGCATCAACCGGTGCTGTTTTTAGGTGAGGATGGCAGATCGGCGTGGCTGTCTTTGCACCCAGGCGGGACATGGGAGGTAAGTAACCAGGATTACCTGATACTTAAATGCGATCTTGCCGCTGAGCGCATTACAAGCTGGTCGTTGGCGCAAATCGGATTTACACACAATCTATCTTCCTGGATTGTGTGGGAAAACACGCTCTTCCTCTCAGAGGGAGCGCTGTTCCGCACCGGCGCGTTTTATCCGAATTCTGCTCGGTATGATGGAAGCAGGTTGCATTACTATGATTATTCAGCCCAGCAATGGAGCAGTGTCAAGGGAGAAGGGGATTGGTGGGGCCGATCAGGCGGGGTAGTATGGCTGTACCCTGCATCCATGGGCGGGGAGAATGCGCTTTTCGCTGGCCGACTGAATTGCGTGGGGGTTGTGAAAAGGAAGAAGAACTGAGCGATGTATTTTAAGGTTGTGAAAGACCATTTCAGTAGTTCGACGAGCGCCGCCATAAACGGGCAGGCACTCTATTTCCTGACTGACTCGATTCCGGCCAGCCGCGAGGGACGAGGTTTCGCGGGAGTGCGTTGCGGGAGCCGGTTGCCTTACGAATGGCGGCGAGAGGGATGCGTGCCTGAAAATGCGAGACGGGAATGAGGCGCTTGTCCCCTTGTTTATGTCCACCTATTTGGTTCGCCCATACAGGAGTGGCGCATGAGGAATGTCTCTGCGGAGCTCGCGGTAGTTGTGATGTGTTCGTTGGGAGTAGCGTCTTCTTTTCACGAAGACCAGAAGGCTGGCCCTGCCCCCTATATGGAGCTGTGGTTTAGTTTGGACCGTGAGACGGTTAACGCTGCCGAAAGCGAAGGTCGTATTATCCTGCTGTCCTACAGCAAGTGTGCGATAAGCCGCGACACATCCGGCGCGCTGGCCGCCTACATCCCGCTTGACCGGGTGCCAATGGAGTGTAGCGTTCGCCGCCCCGAGGGGATATATTTCCTGGGCCATTCTTCCACTTGGCAGTGGCCCGAAGTCAAACGCATAGACTTTAAGGGTGCGGTCAAAAAGGTGGCATCGCTGACCAGTGACCAGGATAAGGTTATGTATGACCTTGGCCAGGAAATACTAATCGCCACGCAATGTAATGATACTTCTCTCTTCCAGCAGGGAGACGACGAAGTGAAATTCGTAGATCTCTTTATTCGAAGGGATGAGGCTTGGACGTGGGAAAAAAACCTAGATGCCATGAGGAGACTGGACGACGCTATCCGGTATAATATGCTTGCGTCCGCGTCTGTCCCCGCGAGGAGCATGTTCTGGAAGCTTTATTCTCCCTATAAGGAGGGGAGGCAGAGCATAGACAAGGAGCTGCACTTTTTCGACTGGTATCAGTTTCAACCGGTTCTGTTTCTGGGTGAGGATGGCAGATCGGCGTGGCTGTCTCTGCACGTAAACGGAACCTGGCGGACAAGCAAACAGGATTACGTGATACTCAAGTGCGATCTTGCCTCTGAGCGCGTTACAAGCTGGTCGTTGGCGCAAATCGGGTTTATGCACAGTTTATCTTCCTGGATTGTGTGGGACAATACGCTGTTCCTCGCAGAGGGACCCTTGTTCCGCATCGGCGGGTTTTATCCGAATTCTGCTCGATATGACGGAAGCAGGTTGCATTACTATGATTATTCAGCCCAGGAATGGAGACATGTCCAGGGAGATGGGGATTGGTGGGCAAAGTCCGGCGGGATATTGTGGCTGTGCCCCGCGACCGTTGGCGGCGAGAGCGCTCTTCTGACTGGCCGGTTGAATTGTGTCGGAGTCGTAAAGCGCGAGAGGAAGTGAGTCATGGGTTGCAGTGCTGTCACGATCGCGTCCGTAGCGGGGACTCCGGCGTCCGTCGGAAACTCGTCGGAGGAAGCGACGACGTATAGTTGGGACTACGAGAACCGCCTGGCGGCGGTCGAGTTGCCCAGCGGCGCGATCAGCACTTTCACATACAAGGGCGATGGCTTGCGCGTGCAGAAAGCCTCCTCAAAAGAATCTGTGGGTAAATTTCGGCTCGGGTAGGTCGCCAAGCGTATGATAGAGCGCGATTTCCAGGGTTTTGAAGTGGGCGTAACCATAGGCTTTTCTGGTGGTGAGTTTGGCTTTGTTGTTCAGGCCCTCGACCACGCCGCAGGAAAACTCCTTTTTCGCCCGAAACCAGTTCAGGATCAGGGGGCGGTGCGAGCGCAACATCCGCGCGACGGCCTTGACCGGTTCGATGCGCGAGCGCATGGCCACGCCGCACCAGTGGTCGAGGAACAGGCCGGCCCAGTGCGGCGAGACGTAGTCCCAGAACTGCTGGAATTCCTCCTTCAACAGGTAGGCCCGGACCGTCTTGAGGTTGTAGCGCAGCAGGTCCCGGAGTTTGGCCGCCTGCATCACCGTCAGGTGGGCCACCCGCTTGAGCAGGCACCAGCGGCTCCCGGTCAGCAGCGGCTCCAATCCGTTGCGCTTCATCTCGCGGGCCTCGCTGGCCCGCACGAGGTCAATGGCCTTGCTCAGGTGCGTCATGATGTGGAAGCGGTCGAGAATATGAATAGCCGCCGGGATCATTTCGGCGATCACCGTCAGGTACGGCTGCCACATGTCGCTGCACACGAACTGAATCAGGGCCGATCGCTCTCGGCCCAGCCAATCAAAGAACCCGCGAAACGTCTCCGCCGTGCGTTTCTCGCCCACCCACAACAAGCGCTTGCAGCCCTCGTTGATCTGGTAGACCACCGTGGCGTAGGTGTGGCCATTGCCCCACGCCATCTCGTCCACCCCGATGGCCGTGATCCCCCTGAGGTCCATGTGCGCTCGGCCCCACGCCACCGACAACTCCACCGCCCAAGCCACGGTGTGCCAGCCCGTATGGAACGCCTCCGCCACCTGGGACCACGACAGGCGCTTGGCCCAGCCGGCCAGAAACCAAGCGTACGCCCACGTCGTCGGACTCTTGCCTACAGCCCATGGCACTTGCTCCACCTTCACGCCGCATCGCGGGCATTGCACACGGCGCATCACATAAACGAAAACAACCAGAATCCCCTTGTGGCTGACAGTTATTGCATAGCAGGAAACGTAAGCCACTCGGTCAATGACCAAATATGATCGGTCAACCCAGCAGCGATGGCCGGGGTTCGCTGTTGCCAGTTGCCGTCGGAATCGTGGCCGCCCAGTGTCCGAACAGGCCAGCAGAAATTGTAGCTATCCATGGTGAAGTAGGTCACCGCCTCATGGACGTCCCAGTTTTTCGAGAAGCAGTAGGTGCGACGCACCTTTCGCGCATTGCGGTTTCGGTCGGTTCCATTGTTTCGCTCGATGAACGCGGTGTTGATTTTCCGGCTGACCGCCGAGCGGGCCAGCAGGGCGTGGACCTCATCGGGATCGCCGAAGATGACGCGTTCTTCCACCCGCACCACACGGCCTTTTCGCCGTGTTTTATGCACCGTTCCGTAGTGCAGTGTGGACGGCGGCTCCTTGTAGGGAAGTCGGGGACGGCCCCGCTTTCCCGTTCGCGGCGGACAGACCGTTTCGCCATACACCTCCAGAAGCGCTGTTTTATAAGGACGATACTCATCGCTGGTGATCAGCGCGGGTACTTTTCCGCCCAGACGTTGCTTGACATCCCGAACCAACGCCAAGGTGTTTTCCTCGGTCCGTTTGCCCGGTACCACCGACAGCACCAAGCGATGTTCGGCATCGAACGCCACGTGATCCCAGTGATCACCCTGCTTGGCGTCGGCCGGATCGTCGGGATCGCAGTGGGCTTGCTTTTTGCCCACGAACGCCCATTTTTCGTCCAGTTGCACCTCCCGCGTCTGAGGGGGAAAAAGCCACCAGTTCGTCATGGAGCGTTCGGGCATGTTCCCCCGCCAAGCGGCTATAGCGGCTCACCGTGTTGCGGTCGTGTCTCGTCAGCCGCGCCGTCTTGCGCACCCCACAGCCCTCCTGAATATGGCCCAAGATCTCGATCACTTCCCCTTGCGGCAGCGGCGAATAGAAAAAGACCGTCCCTTTCCGTTCGGAAAACCGCCCCTTGCACGTCCGGCAATACAGAATCCGTTTCTCCTTGTTCTTCCCATACCGGTCGCTCACACTCAAGTTGCCCGCCCCGCGCTTGCCGTAGTCGGCGCACTTCTTGTTCTGACAGCAGAACCGCGACAGATCGTCCATGGCCAGGCCTCCTCAACAGGATTGGGAACTTCAGCAGCATCAACGGTCACGGTCTCTCAGCAATCGTCAGAAAACTTGGCTTACGCATATGAAAGAAATCTTGCAACAATATTCAGCCACAAGGCAGAATCCCCCAAAACGGAATAAACTCGAACCGCCGCGGCGCGAGCACGTCGTAGCCGGCGGCCTTCCGCCCGCACTGCGAACACTTCCCACGGCTGCCCTTCCGCGCACGGACCGCAACCTCCAGAACCGTCTCCTTCT
>Ga0315274_10003871_pt1 | contig 22180 bp, 17 predicted proteins | sample YL17G02_20_MG_FD_203700 | JGI IMG/M metagenome (GOLD analysis project Ga0315274, IMG submission 203700) | Sediment microbial communities from Yellowstone Lake, YNP, Wyoming, USA - YL17G02_20 | ecosystem: Environmental > Aquatic > Freshwater > Lake > Sediment | place: USA: Wyoming | collected...
GGACGATCTCCGTGACCCGGTCGAGGATCTCCAGCGAGTGCCGCTGCGGCGGGCGCAGGCTCAGGCGGCCGGCGATGGCATTGACGTGACGGTTCATTTTCTCTTCGGAAGTTTCCTGGCGGTTTGCTCCAGCTCCCGGATGGCCTTTTCCCCCCCGGCCTCAGCGAGGGCCCTGCGGCGTTCCGCGAAGCGCTCATACTCCTCATGGGCTCTGCGGTCGGCATCCTCGCGCGACACGCGGCCCGCATCCGGCAGCACGCCGCGCTCGTTGAAGCGCAGAAAGTCGTCGATCCTTTGCCGCCAGTCCCGCAGAAAGATCTGCTTCCGCCGCCGGGCTTGGTCCTCCGCGAAGTCGAGGAACATCGTCACGATGCGGTTCAGTTCCGTGATCTCCCGTTCGTTCAGGTAGTTCTTCGCCACGGTCACATCAGCCCGGCGGACGAGGCCGCCTTTCCAAGTGGTCAACCCCATGTTGGGCCTGGCGGCCTCGGCCCGTTCGGCGATCAACTCGGGGGCCGTCTTGCCGGTCACGGCGAAGTGCAGCTTGTTCTGCGCGGTCTGGAAGAACACCTGCGCCTCCTCGTCCTTGGGATCGTAATCCGCTGCCAGCGCGAAGATCTCCCGCACCCGTAGATACATCCGCCGCTCGCTGGCGCGGATGTCTCGGATGCGCTCCAGCAAATCGTCGAAATAATCCGGCACGCCCGGCCCCGGCGGGTTCTTCAGCCGCTCGTCGTCCAGCACGAAGCCCTTGCGGAGGTATTCTTCCAGTTTGGCGGTGGCCCACTGGCGGAATTGGGTGCCGCGCTGGGAGCGGACCCGGTAGCCCACAGCCAGGATGGCCAGCAGATTGTAGTGGTCAACCCCGCGCTCAACCTGCCTTGCCCCCTCGCTCTGAACTATTCGGAACTTCCGAATAGTTGCCTCCGGCACCAACTCCCGGTCATCGTAAATGCCTTTCAAGTGCTCGTTCACCGTTGGAACCGTCACCTGGAACAGTTCTGCGATGAGCCTTTGCGTCAGCCAGAGGGTTTCGTTCTCAAACCGGCACTCAACCCGCGTCTGCCCGTCCGCTGTCTGATAAAGTACAATCTCCGATCGGTTCTGGCCTTCTTCCGCCATACATTCTTTATGTTCTCTGCGTGCTTTGCGGTTAAATCAGTTCAATCTGCCCCGGCTTCGGCGGGGCCTTGGGCAGGTTCTCCACCTTGAGACTGTAATCATCCTTGTCCCATTCGCAGCGGGTGAGGACCGTCTTGGGGATCTTCTTCACCGTCAGGTTCGGGTAACCCTCCTTCCGGCCGCGGAAAGCGAAGCACATCACCAGCAGCGTCCGTTCCGGTCCCACCTCGTCGCTCAACTGCTGGAGTTGTTCGTGGCTGAGGGTTTGGGTGGTGACGTAGATAAAATCGCGCTCGGTCGAGCGGCCCTGCTGCCAATAGGCCGTGTCACTCGGCGCGTACGTGAAGCCCTCCAGCTTGCACACGGCCTCGGCCAGCATCGGCGCGTTGTATTCCTTGGAAATGACCCAATTGCCCCACTTGTCCTGTGTCAGCAGCGACGGTGCGAGCCGGTAATAGCGGAACCCGCCGCCACCCTTCCAGCCGACGGCCTCCGTGATGCCGCCGGGGTCCGCGCCATCAATCACCTTCTTGAGCCGGGGAATGATGTGCGTGTGACAATGCTCGCCCAGCTCCACCATGATCCAGCGCCGCCCCATCTTGTGCGCCACCGCCCCCGTCGTGCCGGAGCCGCCGAACGAGTCGAGGACCCAGTCGCCGGGGCTGGTGGCGATCTGAAGAACCCGTTGAATCAATCGTTCAGGCTTTGGGGTGTCGAATGCATCGACCTTCCCGAACAAACCGTGGATTTCTTTCTTTGCCTCATCTGTGTGGCCGACCTCATCGCTCGGCCACCAAGTCCAAGGAACCATTCCCTCAACTTCAGAGAGGTAGCGAATGGTGTTCGGCTGCGAGTTCCCATCTTTGCCGAACCAAATGCGCCCTTCTTCCTTTAGTTTCAGGAATTCAGACTCAATCGTGCTCCAGCAGTGTCCTTCCGGCGGATGGTGGACAATGCCGGTTGGCGTAGTGATCGGATACATCTGATTGGGGCGATAGCCTTGAGCAGTCATAGGAATGCCACGCCATCGTCCCTTCGGATCCTTGTTCGGGTTCTTGTAAATCTTGGCTTGCTCCTCCGTGATCGGCACCCGGTTCCGAATCGCTTTGAATCGCTCCACTTCCTTGGCATACACCAGTAGGTATTCGTGGACATCGCCAATCGCCTCACGACTCTCGCGTGAATACCGCTTCTGCCAAACGTTTGTTGCCACGAAGTTGCTGCGCCCGCAAACCTCGTCCATTAGCACCCGCAGATACGGCATCTCGTAGTCATCAATTGAAACCCACAAGGCACCATCACCGGACAGCAGCCGCCAAAGAATCTCCAGTCGTTCGCGCATGAGCGACAGCCAGAGAGAATGTTCAACGCCATCGTCGTAGTGTGTGAACGCGGCCCCGGTGTTGTAGGGCGGGTCGATGTAGATGCACTTGATGTGGCCGGCGAACTCCTGTTCGAGGGCTTTGAGGGCGAGGAGATTGTCGCCGAAGATGAGGCGGTTGTCGAAGAGGTCCTGGTTCGTCACCCGGTGGGCAGCGTGGTAGGACTTTTCCGGGTCTTCGAGCAAGATGCGCGGCTCCAGCCGGGGCCGGTTCTCCTTCCCAATCCACGTCAGTTCCAGTTTTTGTCTTTTCGTCACGAGGCAATCAAGTGAGGGATTGAACGCAGGACCGCCAGACAGCCGGATGGTCCTGACGAAGGCTGGCGAACGGTTCCACGCTCTGACCCGTTCCGGTCAAATACCAGCCGAGCAAGCCGAGGTCGTCCGCTTCGCGGAGTGCAATCGCAAGCGCGTTCGCGTCCGGGGCCGGTTGTTGCAGCGCGGCCTCAACCTGCGATTTCAATCGCCGGTGCGTTTGCTGATAGCTTGCAGCCAGCGCTTCGCGGCAGTCGAGATGGAGCGCCTCAACTGTCTTGGTCCCTTTCGCCGTCCAGTCATTCGCCGCCAAATCAAACCGGGCCACGATGTTGCCAGTGGCGGGATCGAAATCGAGGAACTGCCAGGGATCGTCAGCGGTGGGGTCAACCAAAAGGGGCGAGCCGTTTTCCAAAGGGAAGTCCTCCCCCTTGAAGCGGCCACATTCCGTGCAACAAAGGAGCAGATTCAGCCAGCGAAACATCCGCTCCGGGTGCCGTTGCTTCGGCCAGAAATGCTCCATGTCGGTGCCGTGCGAGTCACCGCAATACATGCAGCGCTGACCGTTCCCGGCCATCGTCTGGAGCACGGCGTGGGCGGTCCTGAGCGGTTTGGTCTTCCGGGCCGACTTCCACGAGGCTTCAACGTTCAATGTGCGGGCAGCCTGTTTTGTGTCGGCATCAGCCTGTTTCCGATCGAGTGCCTTCTGAGTCGGCGCGGGCAGATCGAGTCGTTGGATTTTCCGCATGGATTCAAGGTTCTTCGTCCGGAGCGGCGAAGAGTTGGAGTTGCTCGGCCCTGTCCTTCTCGCCTTGGGTCAGCTTGCCACCGGCGCGTTTCTTGGCCTCGAGCTTGGCGAACTCAGCACGCCCCTCGACAGCGCGGGGCGAACGCGTGTTTTGCAGGCCAAACGCCGAGGTCAGCAAAATGGTATCCGGGCGGGAGGCGATGACCTTGCGGTACTCTTCGTCCGAGAGCGGACAAGGCTTGGCATCGCTGCCAGGTTCCGGGAGCACGAAAAGGCCGTTGGGGTCCGCTGCCTGACAAATGATTGGGCTATGGGTGGTGACAAGGAACTGGATGTTTGGGAAGTGCCGCTTAAGCCAGAACCCAATCTCCCGCTGCCATTCCGGATGGAGGTGAGCGTCGATTTCGTCAATGAGCACAACGCCGCTGCGCTTGATCACGGTTTTGCCATCCGTTGTTTTCTCGGTCAGTCCTTCCAACCCATAAGTGCCGATCAGGTGTCTCACAATATCGGCCAGCAAAGCCGCGGCGGCGCGATAACCGTCGCTCATTTCTCCCCATGCCAGTTGCACGCCATTCCGGTCCCTGAGCCACAAGCCATCCGAGTCCACACGATCCACGGTGATCCGATTGGGCATCAGATCGTCCCGCAAAAGTTCCAAGACGAGCGCCAGTTGTTCCCGCTCGGCGTCCTTGTTCTCCAGTTCCTTGTGCTTCAGCAACCGCATCCATTGATCCACCTCGGCCAGCGACGCTGCCTCTTGAAACATGGTGACGAAGCGCTCCGTCGTGGGCGCGACCATTTGTCGCGTGGCCTCCGGAGACGCGCCAAAGACGCGGCGAAATGGGCCGTAACCGCAGGAGAACCAACCGTCAGCATCAAGCGACCAGATCGTGCGCTCCGGGGTAGAATACTTCTGATATTTGCCCGACGGTTTGGCCTTCCGAAGGGTGGTTTCTTTGCTGCCGTTCTCGAAAGCAATCTTCGCCGGAAAGTGGTCGGAGGGCTCTCGGCCTGGATCAGTCAGCGTGTCGTCTTCTTCGCAGCGCACGATTTCCAGTTGAATCGAGGATTCCTCCTGCGCGGTTCCATCACGAATCCAGCGGTGGAAACTAAGTTGCAGCGACCGCGCCGTGTCTTTTCCGACAAGCCCGACCGCGATGGCTTTGAGGAGCGTGCTCTTGCCTGAGCCGTTATCGCCCGTGAACACAGTCCAGCCGGAGTATTTTCCGTCTGGGCGGACTAGATCGAAATCGAGGGTCTCGAATCCCCGTATGTTTCGCAGTGAAACTTTGTGGATATGCATGACGGATGAGTATCAGACGTCAGTTCAGATTCCAACGCATCGCGAAAAACATATTCAGTGACGACCTTTGGGTCAGCTTCCCTTCGATGTTGGCGATGAGGTCATCGCGCTGCTGATCCACCTTGTCCTGCGCCTCGAAGAGCGAGCGGCACTTGTCGTTGCGTTGCGATTCGAGGGCTTTGAGGGCGAGCAGGTTGTCGCCGAAGATGAGCCGGTTATCGAACCGGTCGTGCTCCGAGACGCGGTGCGCCGAGTGATACGACTTCTCCGGGTCTTCGAGCAGGATGCGCGGCTCCAAGCGGGGCCGGTTCTCCTTCCCAATCCACGTCAGTTCCAGCTTTTGCTTCTTGCCGTTCATCGTTTGCTGCGCCGTTTGGCAGCGCCGTCCGCAGAGTGCTTCCTCTGGGTTTGTTCCAGCAGGCTCCGGCCCGCTTCCGTCAGCCGGTATTTCTGCATCCGGCTGCGAGGTTTGTCCGGGAGGGTCATTCCAACCACCCGGGCCTGCAAGAGCGGCTTGAGGTAATTGGCCTGGAAAGTCTTCCAGTGGCGCAGCCCCAGCAGATGCATGATTTCCCTCGCCGAGCGCGGAGTCTGGCAGAACTCTACGACTTGTGCGGTGACTTGTGCGGTGACTTGTGCGGTGACTTGCGGGGCGACTTGTCCGGCCGCAAGCCTCGCGCGGAACGTCACCAGCAGAAATCCCTGCCGCTCTTCAAAGGCCGGGGGCGCGATGCCATAGTCCTTGCACTCGGCGATCACCCGGTTGGTGCCGCGCCCCCAGATTTCCACCGCGCCGGTGCGGTGAAAGGCTTCCGCAATCAACGGATTTCGCAATTCGGACAGATGCGGGCCGGAAAGCTGGCCCACCGGCAGGTTGACCGGCGGCTCGGACTTGTCCAGCGCCTGCGCGATGCCCCGGAGGGTCTGATCGGTGACTTGCTGGCCTTCGGGCGTGCCATCCGGACGCACGCCAAACACCACCATCCCGCTGGCGCCGTTGAGAAAGGCGCAAACGGTTTGCATGGCCTCGCGGAGTTCGCCGGTGGAGCGTTTGAACTCCAACGTCGGGCCTTCGCCGGCTTGGACCAGCCCGGCCAGCGTTTGCAGGTTCGGTGTTGGTTGTTTGGTCATGGGTGTTCAACCGCCCGGAGACTTAACCACAAAGCACGCAGAGAACGCAAAGAGCCGTTCTTGCTTTGCGCTCTTGGTGTTCTCTGCGGTTGAAAGGTTTTCCTGTTGTAATTGAGATTGATTTTTGCGGCTGGAAGACCAACCTGTAACCAACTTCTCGCAATTGCGATGGGGTGATCCGAAAGGGTTGCCCTCTTTTTTGCGCTGATGGCGGGGGGCAAGCCGGTGGGCAGGATGCTCGGTACCAGCCTGGGGCGGTCTTCCAGTTTTTGGCTTGGTGTCGGCATCGCTGCGCTCGGTTAGCCTCGCGAGCATCCTAGTGCGCCGCGCGGAATAGGCAATTTGAAAGCTCCTCCTGTGAACAAGCGGATGTACCAGGTGGGAGAGGAACCCCATTTTCCGCTGGAGGATTCCCGTGTCTCCGGCATTCTCCCGCCATGATTAGCGCCCCGACCGCCGGTCCCTCCGGTTCGTCGCTCCACCTCAACGCGCGTTACCTCTGGACCATCTCGCTGGTCGCCGCCATGGGCGGGCTCTTGTTCGGCTATGACTGGGTGGTGGTCGGCGGCGCGAAGCCGTTTTTTGAGAAACACTTCGGCCTGACCAGCGAGGCCCTGAGCGGATGGGCCAACAGTTGCGCGTTGATCGGCTGTCTGCTGGGCTCGCTCCTGACGGGAGGATTGAGCGACCGGTTCGGACGCAAGCGGCTGCTGCTGACGGCCGCCTTGCTCTTCGCGGTGTCCTCGGTGCTCACCGGTTGGGCGGGGACGTTCACCGCGTTCGTGGTGTGGCGCATCCTGGGAGGCGTGGCCATTGGCATGGCCTCTAACCTCTCGCCCATGTACATCGCCGAGATCGCTCCGGCCCACCTCCGCGGCCGCCTCGTGGCCGTCAACCAGCTCACCATCGTCATCGGCATCCTCGGCGCCCAGATCGTCAACTGGCTGATCGCCGTCAAGATAGACCACCACGGAATGGACGCCACCGCCATCGAGGCGGCGCGGCAGACGTGGAACAACGCCTACGGCTGGCGCTGGATGTTCACGGCCGTCGTGGCGCCGTCGCTGCTCTTCTTCGCGGGCTCGCTCTTCATCCCGGAGAGTCCGCGTTGGCTGGTGAAGAACGGGAAGGCGGACCTGGCGCGGAGCATTCTAACCCGCATTGGCGGCGCCGCCCAGGCCGAGGCCGCGGTGCGCGACATCGAAAGCACGATCGCGACGGATGAAGTCCAGCGCGTGCGGTTCACCGATCTGCTTGAACCGAAGATGCTGAAGATCCTGCTGGTGGGGGTCACCCTGGCCGTGCTCCAGCAATGGAGCGGCATCAATTCCATCTTCAACTATGCCGAGGAAATCTACCGGTCAGCCGGTTACGGCATCAGCGACATCATGTTTAACATCGTGATCACCGGCGCGATCAACCTCGCCTTCACCCTGATCGCCATCGGGAGCGTGGACCGCTTTGGTCGCCGCATCCTGATGCTGATCGGTTGCGCGGGCATCGGCTTGTCTCACGTGTTGATCGGGATCGCCTACGCGTTCGAGCTCAAGGGGCTCAGCGTCCTGGTCTTCACGCTCTGCGCCCTCGGCTGCTACGGGATGTCGCTCGCCCCGATTTGCTGGGTGCTGATCTCCGAGATCTTCCCGAACCGCATCCGCGGCGCGGCGATCTCGGTGGCGGTTTCCGCCCTTTGGGTCGCCTGTTTCATCCTGACGTTCATGTTCCCGATCCTGAAAGGCGCCGTGGGCATGGCCAAGGTGTTCTGGTTATACGCCGCCATTTGCTTTGCCGGCTTCATCTTCGTGTACCTCCGCGTGCCGGAAACCAAAGGCAAGACGCTCGAACAGATCGAGCGTGAGCTGGTGGATTGACCCCCCTGACTCCCAAAACCTGAATCCGTGTCCTACCATGAGAACCTCGAAGTTTCCTTACTGGCCCGCTCTGCTGACTGCCGTGTTCCTTACCGCCGGCCCGGCCTTCGCTGCCGACACCGTCTGGCTCCACCAACTCGACCTCGGCAAGATGACCGCGGGTTGGGGGCAGCCACGGATCGACCAGTCCGTGACGCAAAAGCCGCTGTCGATCGCCGGGAAGACGTTCGAGCACGGCGTCGGCACACACGCCAACAGCGTGCTATGGGTCAACCTGGCCGGGGGCGCCGAGCGGTTCCAGGCGGCGGTGGGTGTGGACGATGCTGCAGGCAACGGTCAGGCATCGGTTGCGTTCAAGGTCATGGCCGATGGGAAGACGCTCTGGCAGTCGGGCGTGATGAAGCTCGGTCAAGCCGCCCAGGTGGTGGACGTGGATCTCCGAGGCGTCAAGACGCTCGTGCTCGTGGTGGACGATGCCAGAGACGGCGTTAGCTATGACCACGCCGACTGGGCCGAGGCACGTTTCCAGATCAACGGTGTGAAGCCGAATGCCCTCGACCGCCCGACCGTGCGTGAGGAGGCGGTCATTCTCACCCCCAAGCCCGGTCCCAAACCGCGCATCAACGGACCGACGGTCTATGGTTGCCGACCGGGCCATCCGTTCCTTTACCGCATCCCGGCGCAGGGCGTTCGACCCGTGCAGTTCTCGGCCAGGGGCTTGCCGGCGGGGCTGATGCTGGATTCCACGAGCGGCATCATCACCGGCACCACTCCGGCCCGCGGCGAGTACCGCGTCACCTTCCGCGCCAAGAACCAGCATGGCTCCGACCAGCGGGCGTTCAAGATCGTCTCGGGCGACACGCTGGCCCTCACGCCGCCAATGGGCTGGAACCACTGGTACACCCACTACGACCGCATCACCGACAAGCTCATGCGGGAAGCGGCGGATGTCATGGTCAGCAGCGGCATGGCGGATGTGGGTTACCAGTATGTGGATATCGATGATTGCTGGATGAACGCCCCCAGCAACGCCGATCCACTCCGTGTCGGTCCGCTGCGGGACACCCAGGGCAATATCATTCCGAACAAACACTTCCCCGACATGAAGGCCATGACGGACTACATCCACAGCCGGGGGCTCAAGGCGGGTACCTATACCTCGCCCGGCCCTTTGACCTGCGCGGGTTTTGCCGCCGCCTACCAGCACGAGGCGCAGGACGCGAAGCAGTTTGCGGATTGGGGCTTCGACTTCCTCAAGTACGACTGGTGTTCGTACGGGGAGATCGCGGCGAAGGATCCCGACCCCGAACTCGTGAAATTCAAGAAGACCTATCGGCTCATGGGCGATCTGCTCAAGCAGCAGAACCGTGACATCGTCCTCAACCTCTGCCAGTACGGCATGGGCAACGTCTGGGAGTGGGGCGCCGACGTCGGCGGCCATTGCTGGCGCACGGCCGGCGACCTCGGCTTCGAGTTGGACCGCATTTTCGAGGTCGCCCTCGCGAACGCAAAGCACCGCCAGTGGTCCAAACCTGGGGCCTGGAACGACCCTGACTACATTCAGATCGGCTACATTGGGACCGCGAGTGGCATGGGCTTGCCGAAGCCGTGTCCGCTCACGCCCAACGAGCAGTACGCCTTCATGTCCCTCTGGTGCCTCAGCGCCGCGCCGCTGTTCTTCAGTGGTGACATGGGCAAACTGGACGCCTTCACCCTGAACGTGCTCTGCAACCCGGAGGTCATCGGAGTGGATCAGGACCCGCTGGGCCAGTGTGGCCGTGTTGTGCCGCTGTCCGAGGACACGTTCCTCATGGTGAAGGACCTGGCGGATGGCACGAAAGCCGTCGGTTTGGGCAACCGCGGCGAGTTTCCCGCGAAAGTGACCGCGACCTGGCGCGACGTGAGCTTGTCCGGCAGGCAGACGGTGCGCGACCTCTGGCGGCAAAAGGACCTGGGCCGGTTCAAAGGCCAGTTCACGGCCGAGGTGCCGCGGCACGGGGTGGTGCTGGTGCGCTTGCGGCCAGGCCGTTGAGCGGCGCCTGGGCGGATCGGCCAGCCGGAGTGGCCCGGCCCGGTGCGACCCGGAGGCCGCGAATGGCCCCGCCTTCGCTCGCGCCAAGTTGAGAGGTTGTCCGCTTGTCCTTGCGCCGGCTTCGAGCGGGGTCGTAGAGTCAGCGCATGTCGCACGCGGACTTTGTCCATCTCCATCTGCACACCGAGTACTCGCTGCTCGATGGCGCGTGCCGGCTGGACCGCCTGATGGACCGGGCCCACGAGCTCCGCTTTCCCGCCCTCGCGCTCACGGACCATGGCGCGTTGTATGGGGCGATCGACTTCTACCAGGCCGCGCGAAACAAGGGGATCAAGCCCATCCTCGGGTGCGAGGCTTATGTGGCGCCCGGCAGCCGCTTCGACAAGAAGACCAGCACCGGCGGCCGGGATGTCTATCATCACCTGGTCCTGCTGGCGAAGGATGAGACCGGCTACCGGAATCTGGTGAAACTGTCCACCGCCGCGCATCTCGAGGGCTATTACTACAAACCACGCATCGACAAGGCACTGCTCGGCGAATACCGCGAGGGCTTGATCGCCCTGTCCGGCTGCCTGGCCAGCGAGATTCCGGAGTGGATTCAGAAGGACCAGCCCGCCAAAGCCCGGGACGCGATCGACTGGTTCAAGCAGACCCTCGGGGCGGAGAACTTCTACCTCGAGCTGCAGAACCACGGCATGCCCGAGCAGGCCAAGGTCAACCGCCAACTGATCGCCTGGGCGAACGAGTTCGGGCTGAAGCTGGTCGCCACGAACGACGTCCACTACCTCAACCAGGACCACTGGCGGGCGCACGATTGCCTGATCTGCATCGGCACCCAGGCGCTGCGCGAGGACTCGAAGCGCCTGCGCTATCAACAGGCGCAGTTCTTCCTGCGATCGGCCGAGGAGATGAAGGCGCTCTTCCACGAGGTCCCGGAAGCGGTGCGGAACACGCTCGAGGTGGCGGAACGATGCAACGTGGAGATCGAGTTCGGCAGGCTGCACTACCCCGTCTTTCAACCGCCCGAAGGCGTCACGCGCGAGCGCTACCTGCGTCAGTGGCTGAATGAGGGTCTGCGCCAACGGTACGGCGTGCAGGCGCGGATCGAGGGCAAGGAGTTCGTGGTCGAGTCTCTGGACGACCCGCGCCGGTTGCCCACCTACCGGCTGGCTGACGTTGGTCAGCCAGCAATCGCCGATCGCCCATCGCCCATCGCCAACGCCCCGAGCCCGGCAATCGCCCATCGCCCATCGCCCATCGCCGACGCTTCGGACCCTGCGGCCGCCGCCGCGGTGAAGGCCTTGCTGGACCGACTCAAGCTCGAGTTGGGCGTCATCGAGAAGACCGGCTTCGTCAGCTACTTCCTCATCGTGGGCGATTTCGTCCGCTACGGCCGCAGCCAGGGCATCGCCTGCGTGTCGCGCGGCTCGGCGGCGGGTTCGCTCGTCGCCTACCTGCTGGAGATCTCGAACGTGGACCCGATCCGCTACGGGCTGCTGTTTGAGCGGTTTCTCAACCCGGAACGGGTCAACCCGCCGGACATCGACATTGACTTCGCGGATGACCGCCGCGCGGACGTGATCGACTACGTGCGGCAGAAGTACGGCCGCGATTCGGTGGCGCAGATCATCACGTTCGGCACCATGGGCGCCAAGTCGGTCGTCCGCGACGTGGGCCGCGTGATGGGGCTCAGCTACGGCGAGTGCGATCGCCTGGCCAAACTGATCCCGAACGAGCTCAAGATGACGCTCGAGAAGGCGCTCCGGGTTTCGCCGGAATTGAAGCAGGCCTACGACACCGAGGAGGTCACGCGCGAATTGATCGACACCGCGTTCGTCCTGGAAGACCTGACGCGAAATGCCTCGGTCCACGCCGCCGGGGTGGTGATCGGCGACCAGCCGCTCGTGAACCTCCTGCCGTTGAAGCAGGACGAGGACGGCGCCATCGTGACGCAGTACGCCATGGGGCCGGTGGGCGATCTCGGGCTGCTGAAGATGGATTTCCTCGGGCTCAAGACTCTCACTGTCATCCGCAACACGTGCGAAATGGTGAAACGGACGCAGGGGGTCGACATTCCGATCGATCATCTGCCGCTCGATGACACCAAGACCTACGACCTGCTCAACAAGGCGAACACCCTGGGCGTGTTTCAACTGGAATCCGGCGGGATGCGCGACCTCTGCCGGAAGTTCCAGATCAGCTCGCTGGAGCAGATCACCGCGCTTGTGGCGCTCTACCGGCCGGGGCCGATGGACCTCATTCCCGAATACCTCCGCCGCCGGCACGGCGAGGTGAAGATCGAGTACGAACACCCGCTGTTGGAGCCGATCGCGCGCGAGACGTGCGGCATCCTGATCTACCAGGAGCAAGTGATACAGGCCGCGCAAGTGCTGGCCGGCTACACGCTCGGCGGCGCCGACCTGCTCCGCCGCGCCATGGGCAAGAAGAAGGTCGAGGAGATGCAGCAGCAGCGCGCGACCTTCGTCAAGGGCTGCGCCCGGGTGAACAACATCCCGGCCACCAAAGCGAACGAAGTCTTCGATCTGCTGGAGAAGTTTGCGGGCTATGGCTTCAACAAGTCGCATGCCGCCGCCTACGCCGTGGTCGCCTACCAGACCGCCTACTTGAAGGCGAATTACCCGGTGGAGTTTTTCTGCGCCATGATGACCAACGACATGGCGGACACGGACAAACTCGGCCAGTACATCGCCGAGGCGCGGTCCATGGGCATCGAAGTCCTGCCGCCGGATGTGAATGAGAGCGGGGTCTATTTCACACCGGCCGGCAGGGCGGACGTCCGGGTTAGATCGGGAAGCCCGGGCACCGGTGGGACGGCGCCCTCCGCCCCGGTGGGCGCCATTCGTTTTGGCCTCGCGGCGATCAAAGGCGTCGGAGAGATCGCCGTCCAAGGCCTGTTGCAGGCCCGGGACACCGGCGGACGATTCACGTCGCTTACCGAGCTGTGTGAGCGGGTGGACACGCGGACGATGAACCGCAAGGTGCTGGAGGCGCTGATCAAGTGTGGCGCCTGCGATGGACTGGGGGGCACGCGCGCCGGTTTGTCTGCGCAGATTGACCGCTCCCTGGCCCGCGGGGCCAGCGTGGCGCAGGACCGCCAGCGCGGCCAGACATCCCTCTTCGGCATGCTCCAGGACCAGCGGGAGTCCGAGCCCGCGCCCGCGCCTGAGGTCGCGGAATGGCCCCAGCACGAGCTGCTCGCCTTCGAGAAGGAACTGCTGGGTTTCTACGTCACGGGACATCCGCTGACGCCCTACGCGCCGTTGCTGGAGAAGTACGCGCTGGCGAACACGAGAACCCTCGCCCAACTGCCGAACCGCAGCCTGACCCGTATCGGCGGACTTGTCGCGGCGGTGCAGCAGGGCGTTTCCAAGAAGAGCGGCAAGCCGTACGCCCTGGCGACGCTCGAGGACCTCGAAGGCTCCGTCCAGGTCCTGTGCCTGAACGAGAACTACGACAAGTATCGTGACCTGCTGACCCCCAATCGCGCCCTCCTCGTCATCGGCGAAGTGAACCTGGGCGACGAGAAGCCGAAGTTGTTCCCGCAGGAAATCCTGCCGTTGGAGGAAGCGCCCGCGCGGTTCACCAAGCAGGTCCACCTGCGCCTGCACACGGCCCATCTGACGCCGGCGCACCTGGAACAGGTCCGCGAGCTGGTCGGGCGGTTCCCCGGCAGGTGCCCGCTGTTCCTCTGCTTCATGCGCCCGGCCGGGCCGATCGTGTTTGTGGAGACGCATGAGCGATTCCGCGTGGCGCCTTCGCTCGAGCTGCAGCGGACGGCGGACGAACTGTTGGGCGAACAGACCTACTACGCCAAGGCGGACACCAGTCTGCCGGAACGCGCCCCGCGCCGCTGGGAGCGCGCCAGTAACGGGAGCCACGGGGGAAACCAACCGACGCCGATTCCGGGTTGAAGCCGGCGCTTGGTTCAGTACAAAAATTCTTGTTTCCCTGGATTGAATTCTTCCTCCGCCTTTCTATAGTGCGCTCGATCGAATTGGCGAGATGAGCAACGACCCTGCTAACTCCCGGCCGTGGGATATCGCGGCCGCCCGCAGCCTGTACAACATCGACCGCTGGGGAGCGAACTACTTCGACATTAATGAAGCCGGCCACGTCGTCGCCACGCCGCTCCAGGAGACCGGGGCCCGGGTGGACCTGACGGACGTCATCGAAGAGGCCAAGGGCCGCGGGCTGCGGTTCCCGCTGCTCATCCGCTTCCAGGACATCCTGCGGCACCAGGTGGAGTCCATCAACCAGGCGTTTCGCAACGCGATCGCCGAGTTCAACTACCAAAGCACCTACCGCGGCGTCTTCCCCATCAAGGTTAACCAGCTCCGTGAGGTGGTGGAGGAAATCCTCGACGCGGGCAAGCCCTACCAGTTCGGGCTCGAAGTGGGCAGCAAGCCGGAGCTGCTGGCCGGGCTGGCGCTGCAGGACAAGGAAGGCGCCCTCCTCATCTGCAACGGCTACAAGGACGCCAGCTTCATCCGCACGGCGCTGGCAGGCAATAAACTCGGCCGGACGGTGATCATGGTGGTCGAGAAGCTCGAGGAACTGCGACAAATCATCAACGTTTCGCGGCAGTTCGGCGTCGAGCCGCTCATTGGAGTGCGCTGCCGGCTCTTAAGCAAAGGCGCGGGCAAATGGTCCGAGAGCGCCGGCGAGAATGCGAAGTTCGGCCTCAGCACGGCAGAGTTGGTCTCCGCCGCCGACCTGCTCAAGGCCGAGAACCTCGCCCATTGCTTCAAACTGCTCCACTTCCACATCGGGTCGCAGGTGCCGGACATCCTGACGGTGAAGAAGGCCGTCCAGGAAGCCGCCCGGCTCTACGCGAAGCTCTTCCAGATGGGCTTTCCCATCGAGTACCTGGACGTGGGCGGCGGTCTGGGCGTGGACTACGATGGCAGCCGGTCGGCGTTCGAAAGCTCCGCCAACTATACGCTTCAGGAGTACGCCAACGACGTGGTCTATTACGTGGCGGATGTCTGCAATGCCGAGCGGGCGCCGCACCCGCAGATCGTGAGCGAGAGCGGCCGCGCGATCGTCGCCCACCACAGCGTGCTCATCGTCGAGGTGCTCGGCGCCATCGGCAAGACGCGGCCCGATACCCAGCTTCCCTTCGGCGACACCGAGCACCCCCTCGTGCGCGAGCTGCTGGACATCCGCAAGAACCTGGCCCGGCTCAACAAGTTGGAGGCCTATCACGACGCGCTCGAGCGGAAGGAAGACGCGCACAACATGTTCACCTTCGGCGTGCTCGAACTGCACGACAAGGCCAAGATCGAGAACCTCTACTGGGAGATCAGCCGCGAGGTGGTGCAGAGCTACCGCGGCCAGGCCTACGTGCCGGAGGAGATCCGCAAGCTGGAAGACAGCCTGGGCGACCAGTACATCTGCAACTTCTCCGTCTTCCAGTCGCTGCTGGATCACTGGGCCCTCGGCCAGCTTTTCCCCATCATGCCGGTCAGCCGGCTGAACGAGCCGCCCACGCGCGAAGCCACGCTGGTGGACATCACCTGCGATTCCGATGGCCAGATCAACAAGTTCATCGACCTGCGCGACGTACGGGACACCCTCCCGCTGCACGCGCTCAAGCCGAACGGCAACGGGTTGCCCGAGCCCTACTACCTCGGCTTCTTTCTCCTGGGCGCCTACCAGGACATCATGGGCGACCTCCACAACCTCTTCGGCCGCGTCAACGAGGTGCACGTCTTCCTCGATCCCGATGAGCCGGCCGGCTACTACGTCGAGGAAATCATCGAGGGCACCACGATCGTTCAGGCGCTGGCTTCGGTGCAATACGACGAGAACGAGTTGAAACGGCAGATGAAGGCCCAGGTGGATGCGGCCATCAAGTCCGACCGGATGAAACCGTCCGAGGCCATGCGACTGCTGGACGAGTACGAGCGCGGCCTCAAGGAGTACACCTACCTCTCGTTCTGAGCCGCGCCGGGCGCATGGTCGAGCCCCCCACAACCTCCCCGCGACCGGCGGCGTCTTTGCCTCCACCTTCCTGCGCGCCCGGCCCCGGACCGTCGGAACCTGCCGCGAAAGCCGAGCTGATGCACTCGCTGGGACGGCTCATCCGCGGCCTGTCCGCCATCTTCTGGGGACTGCCGTTGGCGCTGGTGGTGTCGGTGCAAACGGCCTCCACGCCCTGGCTGAGTCTTCTCGATCTCCTCGGCTGTGTGGTCCCGGCGCTCACGCAAGGGGTCCTGTGCTATGGGCTGTGGCTGATGAGCGGATTCCAGAGACAGGAGCGGATCTGGGTGCTCGCGGTGGAACGGGCCCAGGTGCTGGCGGTGGTGAACGTGGGACTCGCGCCGTTCCTTTACTGGCACCAGCGGCTGCCGGAAGTGCCGTTGTTTACCGCCGCGGTTGGGTTGCTCGCAATCTCGTCGCTGTTCTTTCTGGTGAACCTGAATCAAGTGCTGCGCCGGCTGGCCGCCCTGTTGCCGGACGAAACGGTGCGCACGGAGACCGCCGTGTTCACCTCGCTGAACGGGGCGTTCTTCGTCATGCTGCCACTGGTGCTGGTCGGTTATATGGTTCTGGCGCGGCTGCCGGAATTGCCGCCGTTGGCGCGCCAGGTCCTGGAAATCCTTGAGCCCATTCAGTTCTGGCTGCTCCTGCTGCTGGCGCTGCTGCCGATCGCCATCACGATGTCACTGACCTGGAAAATCAAGGAAGTCCTCCTCGCCAGCGTGTTCGGCGATTCGGAGTAAGGGCTGCAGCCAGGCTCATCCAACAGCACGGAGCGAACCGTCTCCAGCGCAACGCACCTCGTCCTCGCGTCGGCAAGCTCGACTGCCCAGAGCAAAGAATGATTCTCTCGCCTGCGCGTCCTTCGAGGAGAGCAATTGACGGCCGGCGGGGGGCGTGGTAGAAACGCGCCATACCGTTAATCCAGCCGGACGCCGCGCGGATTTAGACCTCGCGAACGGCCCTCGGTTGGGTCGTGGGACGAAGGACATGCAGCGCATCGCGTCAGTCGTGGGATCGATCAGGGTAGGACGAAGTGAGTGGGATCGGCCGCCCATCTACGGTATCCCCTGGGGACCGCTTGTGTTGGCTCTTGGTCTTGCCTCAGTGCTGGTTGCTCGGCCAGGGGACGGTCTTGATGGCTGGACTCCCCGAGAGTCGAACGCTCAAGGTGAGGAGCTCGTGAATCTAGCGTACGGACGTGGAGTGTTTGTCGCGATTGGAATGTATGGCACCCCCATAGTCTCCACCAACGGCAGCTCTTGGGTGCGCGGCGCGTCAGGCTCAGTCGAAGAAGAGGGCTGGCTCCGATATGGGAACGGCTTCTTTCTTCGCTGCGTGTTCCCCAACATCCTCAGGAAGTCTACCGACGGGATAAACTGGCAGTCATTGCCGTGGGTTGCGTTTACAGGCACAGCAACTGGCCTGGCATTCGCGAATGGGCAGTTCGTCGTCTTCGTGCAAGATGGCCCTTGTCCGCTCATGTACACATCTGCCACTGCCGAAGGCTGGACCAATGCGCCACTGCCTTCCATGTGTTACGTGATGTTCAGCGACCTCTGCTACGGTGCCGGACGCTACGTAGCCGTAGGCGTGGACTACGCAAGGATCACCCACACGACTGAGGTCCCCTGTATCGTGACCTCCACGAACGGCGTGGACTGGCAGCGGGCGAGCCTGAGCTGGTTTTGGACAGGGATGCTCACACACGTGGTGTACGGAAAAGGGCTGTTTCTGGCGACAGGCTATGGTTATGTCATCGTCTCACAAGATGGCCTTAATTGGCGGCGCCTGGCCTTGCCTCCGGATTGGTTGTTCACGGACGTAGCGTTTGCCGAGGAATCATTTGTGCTGGCTGGATGGGCGGCTGACCAACTGCATACATCCGCCGACGGTCTGACTTGGAGGAGCCGTCCGCTTGGAACTGAGATCTACCCGAAAGGCATCGCCTATGGCCACAACACTTTCGTGGTGGTGGGTGCGGCGGGAGCCATCCTGCAGAGCGATTCTATTCTAGCATTGGCAGTGCGGCGCGCACTGTCACCCATCGAACTTTCTATTTCCGGTCCCCCGGGACGAAGCTGCACCATCGAAGGGACCAGCGACTTGGGTGCGACAAACAACTGGCGATCGCTGACTACTCTGCCCTTCGCCGACGGACTGACGGTCTGGACCGACACGAACTCAACCGTCGCTGGCTCGCAAGTTTATCGCGCGGTGTTGGTACCCGAAAAGTGATCCAGAAAGATTGGTGACTGCAAGTCGGGCAGTGCTTCTGGGCTGTGAACGGGTCGGTTCTTGATATTGGCAAGTCATTCGCCATCAGTCTTCCTCCAGCGATACAAACGACACCAGCAAGCCGTCCAGCACGCGGACGTGGGACTTCGGCTATCGGCTGCGGGCCATCCAGAACACGGCAGCCGGCAGCCCGGTCACGGGCCACACTTACTTGTACGACGACATCGACCGCCGCACCCAGGCCACCCTGGCCGACGGCTCCTACTGGTCGTACACCTACGACGACCGCAACGAGGTAACCGCCGGCAAGCGGTACTGGGCCGACTTCACCCCGGTGCCGGGCCAGCACTTCGAATACGGCTTCGACACGATCGGCAACCGCACGCAGACCGGGATGGGCGGTGACGCTTACGGGACCGGCCTCCTTCTGGCCAGCTACACCAACAACGCCTTGAACCAGCTCACCGGCCGGGGCGTGCCCGGATACGTGGACATCGTGGGGGCGGCCACCGCACTGGCCACCAACGTGTCGGTCAACAGCCAGGCGGCCGATTACCGTTTGAGCGAGTATTACTGGAAGAAGCTCGCGGTGGCCAACTCGGGCGGGCCGGTCTGGCCGACGGTGACCAACACCGCCATCATGAGCAACCAGGCGGCGACGGTGACGGGCCATCTCCTGGTGCCACCGACGGGCCAGAGCTTCCAGTACGACGCCGACGGCAACCTGACCAACGATCTCGTCTGGCGCTACCAGTGGGATGCCGAGAACCGGCTTATCGAGGCGACCAACGTGACCGGTTTTCCGGCCGAAGCATGGCGGAAGCTGGTGTTCAATTACGATTACCAGGGCCGGCGGGCGGCGAAGTGGGTGTTCAGCGTGGGACACCGGCGCCAACGACTGGGCGTTGAACCCTCGCGGGAGGGCTGACGCGTCAGCGAAGCCTGGCGGCCTGCCGGACCGGCTCAACCACGGCGCTTGAGCACGACCACGATGTCGCGGCTCTGGCCCTGGGCTTGGTTGGTGGTAAAGACGTTTGCCAACTCCCAATCCTGCCGGCCCAGCTCGTTCAAGGCTTTCTCGAGTTCGACTTCGTTGACTTTGCCGCCCAGAAAGCCTTTCGTGCCCAATTTGAGGGTTTTGTATTCCCAGCTCATAGGATTCCCATCAGTAATGCGGATCAGCCCGGCTCGTCCGTCTCCGGGTTGGCCCGCTGGCGCTTCGCTACCGCTTGTTTGAGGAGATACTCGATCTGCCCGTTCACGCTCCGCAACTCCGCCTGCGCCCAGGCCTCCAACTCCCTCCAGAGCTCGGGGTCGATCCGCAGCAGAAATGACTTGCGCGTTTCCATGAGCTAGCGCGATCGAACCGACAGCACCGACACACCAGTCGCTGGTGGCGAAGAGGATTGAAGGCCGCGAAGGCGCGCGATCCAGAGATAAAACGCGCTAGCCATGTCTGGACTCCAGAGCCTCGGCGAACCCCTGCGGATCATCCGGCGTAACAACGACCCGGCGGTTCGGGAACCGCAGAACGACGGAGCGCGAGGGATCGGTGGCGAAGGCGCGGTAAGTTCCCAGGCGCCGGTTGCGAAACCAACCGGCGAAGGCAAACAGTCCGCCATTGCCGAACAAGCGAACCGATCGCCGCATCGCGTCGGGAACGATCTCGGCGGCGTCGAGTCCGTCCAACGGTACCCGCGTGCTCCAAAGCAGGCGGTCCACAAGCAGTTGCCGCCCTTCCAGGCGGTAGCCCCGAATCGTGAACAGAGCGGTTCCCCCGATCAACAGCAGGGTCAGGACGGACGCCGACCCTCTGGCCACGAAATGCTTTGGTGGGACAGCCACCCGGGCCGTCACGGCCGTCCCTAACAGCACCGCGCAGCCCAGCAGGGTCACCCAGCGCAGAGAAGCAGACCAAGGTGCCCCAAAACGGTGGCCGTCGGCTGAGACGTAAGAGTTCATGTCAATTCCCCGCAAAGTCACGCTTAAGTGTAGAGCGTGCCGGTGTTGACAACCGGCGTGACTTCGGCCTCGCCGCACAACACGACCAACAGGTTGCTGACCATCGCGGCGCGGCGCTCGTCGTCCAGTTTGACGACGTTTTTCTCCGCCAGTTCGCGCAGGGCCATCTCCACCATGCTGACCGCGCCGTGGACGATCTTCTGCCGCGCCGCGATCACTGCCTCCGCCTGCTGACGGCGCAGCATCACCTGGGCGATTTCGGGCGCGTAAGCCAGATGCATGATCCGCGCCTCTTCGACGAGCACGCCCGCCTTGGCCAGGCGCTCCTGGAGTTCCTTCTTCAGCGCCGCGGCCACGTCATCCCCGCCGCTGCGGAGGGTGACCTCGTTTTCCTCACCGTGATCGTAAGCATACGAGCTGGCCAGGTGACGCACCGCGGATTCGCTCTGCACGGTGACGTATTTTTCATAGTCCACGACATCGAAGCACGCCTGGGCGGTGTCCGCAATCCGCCAGACCACGACGGCGGCGATTTCGATGGGGTTGCCGCGCTTGTCGTTCACCTTCAGTTTCTCGGTGTTGAGGTTGTGCGCCCGGAGGGACACCTTGGTGTGCCTGGCGTAGAAGGGATTCGCCCAGTGGAAGCCGCTGGTGCGCACCGTGCCTTTGTAGGCGCCGAAGAGGAGGAGCACCTTGGCTTCGTTGGGCTGAAGGGTGAAGTGGCCGATCAGCGAAAGAATCCCGAGAGTTTCCAGCACCAACGCGCCAATGAGCCGGGAGAAGTGAGGCTCACCTCCCGGCCGCGCCGCCCCATAGATGAAGGAGCCGAGCAGGAAGGCTCCGCCCAGCACGAGCGCGAGGTTGAACAACAGCAGGGCCCAGCCATTGAAGGCGTGACCGGTGACTTCTCGGTTTGCGGCAACTGATTTCTCGTTTTGCATAGTCGGTCCTTTGTCTCCGGCGGGATTCAAGCGCCGCCGATCTGATATATCTAACTGATATCACAATGAAATCATCTGTCAAGGGGCCTTTTTGGCTGCCGCACGGGTCCTGGACCTTCGCGACCCACATCTGCGGAGAATATCTGGAAGGAAGCGCTAACATGTTGATACCACGATGTGGCTAAAAGCCAGATGTGCAGCAGTTGGCACCATGTGCAGAAGTTCCACCCCCCAGGGTTCCACCCCCTGCGACCCGCAGCGGCAATGGGTTAGCTCGAAAGCTGCACACGTGGGGTGCGAGCGGGAGGGGGGTGGAACGTGGAACCCTGTTTTCGGCCTATTCGGGGTGCCGGGCGTCACCTCCGCCGGGCCTCTGCCGCGTGGCCGCAGCGTGGCGGCCGGGCTCCCGCCGTTCAAGCCGAACTAATATGAAGAGGGCCGCACTTGGTTTCCCAAATGCGGCCCTCTGCTTCGCGGCTGCCCGGTGCCACCTCCGCAGCGCTCCCGCGGCCTGGTGGTAGCGTGGCGGCCGTCAACAGTGTGCGGACAACGCGGAGAAGTATCGCCGCCCTGTTAACCCCACCATGCCTCTGCACCAGGGGATGGCTTTGGCGTGAGCTTCAGAACGGTCGAGGTAGCGCCAGATCGGAGGCGCGCCAGCGCGACGCCAAGCCTCCAACTGGCGAGCCCACTTCCTGAAGATACGTATGCTGTATAGCGTGCACCCCTCCATATCCAGGAAGCACTCCGGCTGCCCCGACATCAGATCCGGGTCAATCCAGGGCAACCTCCGTGGTACTCGGGTTGATCGTTGTTTAACGACTCGTGGTTTCATAGACTATCTCCTCCCCTGCTCTTCAGTTCGCGATGACGGCCGCCTCGACAAGGCCGCATACAATCGACGGTTGCGTTCCCGTCTCAGTCTCAACTTGAGTAGGTTGAGTTTGTCTCTGGCTTCGAGAAACCGATTTTTGATCACTCTGAGCTTATCTCTGGCGTCGCTCAGTTTGATGAATTCAGCACCCTTCGCGGCGCGGAGCGCTGCGATCTGATGTTTGATCTCATCCTCGGTTGGCCGGCGCCGAGGCGGCCGGCTAGTGTGCCCGGCAGGTGTCTGCTCTTGCGGGATGAAAGGTTCCCGTCGGGGGCTTGTGGCGCCAACCGTAGCCGAACCGCCAGGTCGTCTCCGC
>Ga0315274_10003872_pt1 | contig 22178 bp, 12 predicted proteins | sample YL17G02_20_MG_FD_203700 | JGI IMG/M metagenome (GOLD analysis project Ga0315274, IMG submission 203700) | Sediment microbial communities from Yellowstone Lake, YNP, Wyoming, USA - YL17G02_20 | ecosystem: Environmental > Aquatic > Freshwater > Lake > Sediment | place: USA: Wyoming | collected...
CACTCCAATTGTCGAAACTCCAGCCAACAGCAGGAACAGCAGTTAGCTCAACAACATCACCATAGTAGTAGAGCCCACTGTTGTTCAGGTTAACAGAGCCACCGCCAATAACCATGATCGTCAAAGCATACGTGTTCTGAGTGAAAGTTGCAGTGACAGTTTTGTCACTTGTCATGTTGACGGTGACCTGGTTGACTGTGCCAGAAGCGTCGCCGCTCCAGTGGTCGAAGCTCCAGCCGATAGTTGGGTTTGCTGTCAGAGTGACGTTGGTGCCCCAATCGTAAATGACCTGATCAGGAACCTTTTCGATTGAGCCGCTTCCCCCGACGTTGACGGTTAAAGTGCATTCTGGACCGATGTAAGTTGCATCGATAACAACGCAGTCATACCAACGGGTTACAGCAGTATTGGCCCAGATGTAACCGCAAGTGATTTGTAAATTGTTGTTTTTTCCCGTCTGAGATATGTCAGTCAATTCATTTCCATTAATGTAGAGTCTAGCCTCGGAATTTGTAGTCGAGTTAGATTTGCCGTCTACTTCAACACAATACCAGGTGTTTAAGACGGGTTTTTGCTGTTCTGACGTTACCGTGTAATGAACTCCATTGTCATAGTACCGAAGCCTCCATTTCACGATGTTAGTACCGGAAAAGTTGCCTACCCTTACTTCAGCCATGTAACGACTTGACGCCCAGTTGTATACGCCCAAGACTGTGGTTTCAGCTCCAGAAGCAGGAAAGCTCTTAAACATAACATAAGCTCTCATGAAACAACGATCAACAGGTGCAAGCGTAAACCTTGCTTGTGCATATTCACCAGCGGCATCAAGAACCGCTTTATAAGTTCCATGATGTGCATCTCCACTTGTCACTGCAACACTACCAACTACTGGCGACCATTTGCTAAAGTCTCCGGTTTCAAATCCATCCTCGAAGATCCTTGCTGCGAACACTGGCTGGATAGACAGAAATGGCAATGCTAGAATAAGGATTATAGAAGAAGCAGTCAAAAACCTAGTTAAACTAAGCAACCTAATCCTCAATCCTCTCCCTTCTCCATCCTTGGTTTGAAAGAAACGATATTTAAGCCTTCAGGAACCTAGTTCTATTCGACCAGCACACGCTTGATAAAACCTCTTCCCCCGCGCTCACTATACTCCCTCTCGATCCTAAGAAAGACTCAGATATTAGCGCGCTATTGTTCGATAGCAACTACTGAGATATCGAAGGAAAAACGATTGATATCCTTACTGACAATTAGATAGCGCGCGCGCTATCGATCAAAGTCGCTGCAAATGCCACGTATCTAGACGTCTGAACCGTAGATATTTATGACGAAGTTGAATTGCGTCACTTTTTTCTCCACCAAATAGTGAATAAAAGCTGGGTCTGCTTGAATTCCGACCATGAATGTAGCATAGACTTCTTGGTTAGGGTTGATGACAGTATCGTTGAGGTTCCAATTGACCTCTATGCTGTTGATCGGCGGAGGAGGAGTGGCATTGCCCTGTTCATTTTTGAACTCCCAGTCCGTTACGTTCATTCTGGCTATAGTCGGAACGTTTGATATGCTACGAAGGTAGAAAGAACGGTTTGCGGATTCTCCAACGAGCATTCTTCCCCATTCAATAGTAGGTTTTCCATCTTGGACTATTATGTCACCTTCATAAGCTTCATATCCCATCGTGCGAATTGTTCCAAAGCTAGGCAAGCGCACATCCAAATGCCTTTCAAAAAGCGTTGCAATCAAAGTAGCGACAATGATTGTGCACACTACCGTGACAACTATCGTTAGCAAGGTTCTTTTAGAGGGTCGAACTATTTTCACCCTAAATCTAGCCCCCAGATCCCGTTATGGCAGGTGTTCTCTGAGCATGACATAAATCCATTACCTTCGTGATTTAAACCTTAACACACGCTTAGCACAGATTGCTTGACCACCAACTGTATTTGTGTTGATCAATCCGACAGAATGGTTTATTTAGATATTACAATTCTTCACTAGGCTAGCCATAATCGAAAATTGTTCGTCCGATATGACTTCAAAGGATTGATCATATGAATCCTCTCTTGCGCGCTGCGGTCGTCGCAGTGATACTGTTTGCACTATTTCTATCCCCAGCCCTCAGCATAGTCGAGAACCAAAGAACCATAGCCAACAGCGGCACTATAGCCTTGAGAGAGAAAGATTACGTCCAACCTTTCGGATTCAGAATCGCCGACATGATGACCGACTTGCTGCCGCCAAATTTTGACTTCGAGCCAGAGGCAAATGCGTGGCAAGCGGCACTTAATGATTTGAAAGCGGCGTCACCCAACGGCGAAATTACACACGTTCAATTGAGAATCTGGTGGAGCCTCCTGATAGATGAGTACGGCAACACTGGCGACAACTTCATAACGCCAAAGCTCGGTTCGAACGATGGCAAAGGAAACGAATGGGGCACTCAATGGAGCATTATGCGGAGAAAAATGACTAGCACTGGCAACCAAATACCAGCAGACCCTAACACTCCAATATGGAAGCGTTGGTACTTCGGGCAAGGTGTTCCACTTGCCTATGGACCTTCCGCCGTAGAACGCATACATGACGCAGGCCTCAAAGTGGAGCTTGCAGTTTCAGGAGCGTGGGGTGAAGGACCTACTGGACTAGCTAAACCAGGCGGCGACACATGCAACATTGGCGGATGGGATGAAAAAGAGTCAAGTTATCCGGAATGGATTGCCGCCGGGGGTGGCGACCAATTCATTGAAAACTACAAGAACAATGTTCTTCTTCCAGTCGCCAACTTCGCCAAAGACTACCTTCAAGACGGGGACATTTTCAGCCTCTCCTTCGAGATGGTATATCCCACCGCTGACTTTACGTGGTCCCACAACGCGAAGTGGAATGAGACAATTAACGCGGTAAGAGACGTGTTCAGAGCGGCTGGAAAAAGAATCGTGCTCACGCTTGACCATTGCGGCTGGTTTGATGACACCAGTCTAGGATACGACGCGGTCAAGCTGCAGAATCCTTCGGCACCTTTAGGGTCAAGCAACAAGGGAATATCAGGTGCGAAATATCTAGCCAACCTCGACTTCATCAGCTTCAGCAATTGGCTTCCACTGGTACTACAGTCGGAAATGAAGACCACTTGGGCAGACACGGATGTACCGTGGCTTGTGAACCATTGGTTCGCAAATCCGAACTTCTACAAAGTTGGAACAGGCTACGGCGATGTGCCAGCGGTTATTGGCAGAGACATCGTAGCAGATATGCGGGCATTGTCTCAAGTTATGGGGAAACTTGTTCTACAGAATACTGGTTGGGAAAGCAGTCATGGATTCCTCTACAATTCTCCGAATCGAGTCAGTAGCACGGTGGACCTTAAGGAACAACGTGTAGCTTGGGCGGCACAGCTTGGAGCTCTAGACGACAATCGCTCACAATGGCAGTCATGGTGTGCTGGACAAGACTTTGAACGTTACGCTGAAGACAAAGCAACAGATCCCACTAATCTCGGTGCGTCATGGCATAACGCGCCAGCTCAAACAGCGATAATCGACGGAATAAGAAGCATCTTAAGTCAGTAGTCAATGTCAGAGTTCGTTTTAGGGTAATGGAGAGGTAGAGTTCAAGAGTTTGTAAAATACGACAGCGTCTCGGTTTGAATATACGAGAGATTCACTCGCTAACTCTGGTTGTACGATTGAAACATTGAACAATCCAGACTGACCATCTATGATCCCCTCTTGTGTATTGACTGTTCTCAGAAAAACGTAGCGCACGCTCGCGTCACTATCACTGAAGAAGCTGGTGCTATTGGGCAAGTATCGCAAGTTTACCCCGGACATCATTCCATAACTCGTTAGAACGCCCAGAAACGCAGCGTAATCACAGTATACGACATTGTGGGCAGGATCCTGTTGGCTGGACAACCATAAGGCAGCGGCCACTTCCTTCGCATCGGTGGTTTCGTCATAGAGGGATATTTTGTCCATCCTGTACATGCTTAGTGGGACGGAGTAGCTGAAGTCTTTCGTCGTTTCATATATGAAGCCTGTTTCGAAAAAGAATAAGGGAACAACTGCAATCAGTATCAAGCCTAGTGCAAGGGCTTCTTTGTGTGTCTTAAGGAATCGTGTGGTGAAAAACTCGCTAATCGTCTGTATCCCAATAACGAAGAATGGCGCGAGAAAGAGAATCGATATTTGATAGAACCTTTCCATTCTAAAGTATCTGGCAACGTTCGGCACGACTATGCAGATAATCAGAATTGCCAGACCCAAAACCGAAAACATCGTGTAATCTGAACCAAAACGGGCGAACTCTTTTTTCAGGAGAGTCCTCAACAAACCGATCATTATCATGAATTCGGATAGATAGAAGAAGAGGCGGCCTATCAAATGTGCGAAAGACGCAGCTTCAGTTGCTCCGAGTCCTGTCAGCACTGTTTGCGTGCGCGCCGCAGGGTTAAAGAAATCGCTGATCAGATTCGTCGAGATATGGTTTCCAAAATTTTCGAGTGCATCGAACGTTGCGGACGAGGACGTGTATATGTACCATCCGAACGCCATAACGAACACGAGAAGGATCAAATCGAGACCGATTCTTGTGGTTCCCAACCTAAAAGTTGTGTAGCGACTTGCCTTGTAAATGACCCAAGGCACGATTAGAAAGAACAAGAGCAAATAGGATAGCGCGTAGTGGGAGACTGCCAACCCTGTGGCGAAAACAAGAAAGAGGAAGATTCGATGGAATGGACTCATTTCGTTCTTGACGATGACGAGGAATAGTAGAACGAAGAAGAGTTCTGCAATAATCTGTTTGACAGGAATTCCTGCGATATCGAAGAAAGTGAGATTTGACAGTATTAGGAAGACCGCGAGAAACGCTTCGATCTTCGAGATTTTTGAAGAATAGAGACTGTACAATGCCAAAGGTACGAGACTCAAAATCAAAGGATACAGGACTTTGAAGAGCAATGTTCCGTCAATTGCACTTATCTTGGAATAGATCGTCGGGTATATCGTCACACTCAACATCGAGTAACCCTTTGAAATTCTGTCATCGACGGAACTGAATCCTGAAATCCAATGAGACGAGTTGTTCGTCAATTGGAACACTTGGAACTCGCTGTTGACGTCATACCCGACAAGATAATTCGTCACCATAGAAGTGTGAATAACAAGTGCCAAAGCGATCACGAGGAGCGTTAGACCGAGAAATTGAAGTGAGAGTTTTCGCCGCCAAATAGTAAAAAGCGTGACCAAAACTGGTATAGAAGCCAACATTACGAGGAGAACGAGGTTACTTCCCCAAACGGTCATAGCGACGGCTCCTGCGACCGCTAAACATGGAAGTATGGCCAAAGGAAGATAGCGCTTTGGAAACTCCGTCTTAGGGAGAACATTGTTTCCGTCTCTCAGGTAAACTATGATGCAGCAGGACAAAACTAAGATGTTAAGCGCCAGAAGCAGCGGTGTTGTGGACAATGGTGAAGTGAAACCGGCAATCGGAAGCAACGTGTTTACCACTAATCCGACGAGCATCAGAGCGGCAATGTCAAGGCCAACTGAATAGAGCAGTGTATCAACAGGATTCTTTGTCTTCAATCTAATGGTTTTCAGGAATACGTATCCAGGTGCGATAGTCAGGTAGATGAAACTGATGATTTGTCTGACAACAACAATGTCAAGTAACACGGCTGCGTCAGTCACGACTTGCAATAGGACGATGAACTGCAGGTCCGCAGGCAAATTCCTGGGGATTCCTATCTTACGGATCAATTTCTCAACCTGTCTTGTTCAGCAAGATTTGAGGACCGCGCCTACCAACTGTCTCTGTAAGAGATTTCATCGCAGATCTTCGTGTTTTCTATATGGTCCTAGATCGGGAAGTATTTATGAATGCAGTATGGAAGAACGGCCATGGTTTTGTAGCGACTTCTATTAGACGACTTAGCTGGCACACGGCCGAGCGCGCGCGGGCAAAATCGTTACAGTGAGAGTTGGTGAAAGCTGGTATCGCACATTTTATGAGACTACTATTGGACATGTGGTCGGGTAAGGTGACACTTGGTTTCCAGCCATATCCTCAGCGAAAATCTTGCACGAATAAGTGCCGGAGGGCACTATTACGCCTGAATCGTCCTTTCCATCCCATGTGACCGAGAAAATCCCTTTGGCTTTTGTTGTTGGAGCTAGAAGAGTCCTTACGAGGTTGCCAGCATCGTCGTATATTTGGATATAGATCGAGCACTTCTCCGACAGAGTGCATTTCAGTTTTGAAGTCTGTCCCGAACGCGGATTGAACGGGGAACGGCTCCACGAACAAGTGACCGCTGGCAGGTTCGTGTCGACAACGACGCTTCCAGTCTTCGTGAGAACCGGAAGAACCAAACTCACCGTATAGGTACCGTCCATGACGACCGCGCCTGTATCATCTCTTCCATCCCAAATTATCGATATTGAAGACCCGCTTCCCGTTCCCAGCTGACGTATCACGAAGCCCGTTGAGTTCTTAACCGTTAGTGTCCATGTCAGAGTATCCCAGAACGTTGACGTAACTGTGGTTGTGTCTTTGGCGCCGTCGCCATTAGGACTGAACGGAGTAGGAGCAACAGAGAAGTTCATTATCTTCAGCTGCAACGTTGTCCAATGCGAAATGTATTGACTGCTGCCCGTCACTGTTATGATGTAAGTTCCTGGCGGCGTAGACGTTGTGGTGGTTATTTTCAATGTTGAGCTGAACGTTGGAAGCCCTGACGTTGGACTGAAACTGGCAGCTGCACCAGAAGGCAATCCTGAACAGCTGAGCGATACTGATTGCGAGGTGCCTTTCAGCAGGCTAACAGTTACAGTGTAGGTCGCAGCTGACCCAGCCGCAATGCTCCGAGACGAAGGCTTTGCCGAAACGCTGAAATCAGACGCAGCCTGAGTGAAAGTAGCGGTAACAGCCATGTCACCAGTAACAGTCAAAGAAGCAGGATTAGTTGAGCCAGTCAAAGCACCACTCCAAGCACTGAAACTCCAACCAGTCGCTGGAACAGCCGCTAAAACAACTTCAGTTCCATAGGTGTACGGAGGATCAGGGCTTTGAGTAACTGACCCTGAGCCAACAACGTTTATTGTCAGCATGTACTGAAGCTGAGCAAACGTGGCTGTGACGACTGTGTTATCAGTGATTGTGACTGATGTCGGATTGCCAGTGAGCCCATCACTCCAACCCGCGAAGCTGTAGCCTAAAGCCGGAGTAGCCGTCAACTGAACCACATCATTGTAATGATAGTGAGGAGAATCAGGATTCTTACTGACAGAACCACCATCAACTGGGGATATGTTGACAGTCAGAGAATACTCGATCTGAGTGAAAGTCGCGGTAACAGTCAAACCACCGGTGATTGTGACCGACGTTGGATTGCCAACGAGACCGCCACTCCAACCACTAAAGCTCCAGCCAGCATTAGGCACAGCGGTTAACTCAACAACATCGTTGTAGTGATATGTTGATTGATCAGGAGCCTTAGCGACCGAACCAGAACCAACAATGGAAACGTCCAGAGTATATTCGTTCTGAGTGAAGGTGGCAGTGACAGTCTTGTGACCATCTATCATGATGGTCGTCGGATTCTGAGAGCCCGTCAAGTCTCCACTCCAAACGCCAAAACTCCAACCAGCAGCAGGAGTAGCCGTCAACTGAACACTGTCACCCAGATGATACGAAGCCTGATCAGGAACCTTACTGACGGAACCGCTGCCAACAGTAGAGACCGTCAAAGAGTATGCGTTCTGAATGAAAGTAGCAGTAACACCCTTGTTGCCGTCAATGAAAATCGTGGTCGGGTTAACAGAGCCTGAGAGGTCACCGCTCCAAACTGAGAAGCTCCAGCCAATGGCCGGAACAGCCGTCAACTGGACAACGTCACCATGGTGGTAAGGTGGGGACTTATCAGTATTCACTGAGCCAGATCCAACCGTGGCTATCGTCAAGGTGTACGTGTTCTGAGTGAAAGTAGCAGTAACAGAAGTCGGCCCGTTAATAGTGACGGAAACAGGATTCACTGAACCAGAGACGTCACCACTCCAACTCTGGAAACTCCAACCAGCAGCAGGAGTAGCCGTCAACTGAACACTGTCACCATAATGGTAGGGCGCAGACTTATCAGTTGAAACCGACCCGCTTCCGGACGTGCTTATCGTCAGCGTGTACACGTTCTGGGTGAAAGTAGCCGTGACACTCTTATCCCCATCGATCGTCAAGTAAGCTGGACTCGTAGAACCGCCAAGATCACCGGACCAATGTGAGAAGCCCCAGCCGGCAGCAGGGTTGGCTGTCAGTGTTACGATGGTGCCGTAGATGTAAGTGGCTTGGTCAGGACTCTTGTTAACCGAACCACCGCCGCCAGGGACTGTAATCGTCAAAGTGTATTGGTCTTCAGTGAAAGTAGCAGTAACAGCCATGTCACCAGTGATTGTTAATGCAGCGGGGTTAGCATTGCCAGTTAATGCTCCGCTCCATTGGCTGAAGGTCCAACCGACAGCTGCTTTGGCGGTCAAATGAACAACATCATTATAATGATAAGGCCCATTGTTGTCTCGACTAACGGAACAACCAGTGCCAACAACATTGACGGCCAAAGTGTACGTGTTTTCAGTGAAATGAGCGGTGACCGCCATGTTACCAGTGATGGTTAGGGTAGCTGGGTTAGAGGAACCGGTCAAGTCTTGACTCCAGTGGTCGAAGCTCCAACCTATTGCAGGAACAGCGGTGAACTGAACGACATCGCCATAATGATACGGCCCTGGACTGTTGAGGTCAATAGAGCCGCTACCATCAACTGACGTATACAGGGTGTATGTGTTCTGAGTAAATGTGGCAGTTACAGCTTTGTTCCCGTCAACGAGAATCGTGGTCGGGTTAACTGAGCCTGAGAGGTCACCGCTCCAAACTGAGAAGCTCCAGCCAATGGCCGGAACTGCTGTAAGCTGAACCGTGTCCCCGTAGTGGTAAGGTCCATTGTTGTCCAGGTTAACGGAGCCGCTGCCACTATTTGTTACTGTCAACGTGTACGTGTTCTGGGTGAAGGTGGCAGTGACCGACATGTCACCAGTGATCGTCAAATCAGCGGGATTCGCAGAGCCAGTCAAAGCACCACTCCAACTCTGGAAACTCCAACCAGCAGTGGGAGAAGCAGTCAACTGAACAACGTCACCATAATGGTACGAAGCCTGATCAGGAATCTTGCCAACAGAACCACTGCCCACCGTGCTAACCGTCAAAGCATACGCGTCCTGAGTGAAGGTAGCAGTAACCACCTTGCTACCAGTCATAGAAATGGTTCCAGGAACAGCACTACCCGTCAAGTCACCACTCCAACCACTGAAAGACCAACCAGAAGCAGCCATCGGCGTCAACTGGACTGAAGTACCATAAGTGTACGTGGCCTGATCAGGAGACTTAGTCACCGAACAACCAGCACCAACCACATTCACCGTCAACGTATACTGATCCTTAGTGAAAGTAGCAGTAACCACCTTGCTACCGTCAATGGTGACAGAAGCCGGATTAACCGAGCCACTTACACCGCCACTCCAAGCGCTGAAACTCCAACCAGCAGCAGGAACAGCAGTCAAAGTGACCACAGTACCAGAAGCATACGTAGCCTGATCCGGAACCTTAGTCACCGAACCGCTACCCACTGTGTTAACCGTCAAAGTATATGCGTTCTGAGTAAGTACCCCGCGGATATCGTCGATTTTCAGTGAAACTGCGGGCTCGCCATATTGGAATCGAATGAATGATATCGAATCGAAATTGACTGTTCCGACTGTGCTTGTTGGCGTTGAGAGGTCAATCGTGATCTTTGCCCACTCATTCGATACCAACCCTGTTGCTGTGTAAATGTTGTAATTGTTCCAGTCAGTGGCGACCCTTAGCGTAAGTGGTGTTGCGCTGTCGGCAGCTTTGATCCACATCTCAAGTTTTGAGTAGCTCGAGAAATCCATGGGATTCTGAGGCTGCAGCCTGGCATAGGTGTTCCAGACGGGGGGCGTTCCCGTCGGGCTGACGACGATGGACCCAGTTCCTTCCTTGTAGTCCTCATTGTCCACGCTTCCGGCTGCATCAGTGAACACCCACGAGGTTAAGGAATCACAGTTTGCGATCTGCATTGAGATCAACTCGGCGAATATACCACTAATCGTGTGGTCGGTGGTTCCAACGTTAAATGAGTACGGGTTAGCAGAACCAACGTTTGCTCCGTCTAATGTCCAATGGTCAAAATTGTACCCAGAATACGCAGTCGCGGACACTGTGAAAACAGAATTAGTATTAACCGAATATTGACCAGCAACTGGACTGGTTGTTCCACCGTTAGCGGAGGAGACCACGACGTTAACTGTTGGAACAGCTACGAAAATTGGGCTTATAGTGTGGTCGGTTGTTCCAACGCTGAATGAGTATGGATTATCTGAACCAACGCTTGCCTCGTCTAGTACCCAGTGATCAAAAGCGTATCCAGAAGATGCAGTGGCCGACACTGTGAAAACAGAATTCTGAGCTACCTGATACGGACCTGCAACGGGATTCGTCGTTCCTTCGCTCGTTGCTGAGACAGTCACCGTCACTTTGGGGATAGCTGGACCATAGTTGACTGTGAGTATCTGATGGCCTTGTCCTTTGCTGGATTCGATGAAAATGTTCTGTCCATCGTCTGATTTGAGAGCAGCCACATTGGCAGAGTCCGAGAAACCTGTATATTCATGTTCATTGATTGTGGATGGTAGAACCCACGTGTAATGCACCAAGTCGCTTGGCGCATTGAAGTCTAGAACAACTTGTCCATTTTGATAGTATGCTGCCGTGACGTTCCGGAGCATTGTGCGAGAGTTTATGAAGAAATCATAGACGTCTATTGCGTTTGCTATTGCGATGTCATTTGTGTAAGGCCTCATTTGTGTCTTGTTGAAATTCAAGTTGTAATTATCACTATGTTGAAATACTGCCATGAATGGATATATCGTCTGGATTGCTTCTACATATGTTTGCCAGCAGTCTTCATACGATTCCGACCCGTAACAAGGCAACATCCACTTTGTGGATTCGCTGGCTTTGTAGAACCCGCCAGGTCCATAGCCGCCTCCAATTTCATACAAAATCCATGGAATTTGTCCAACGACTTCTCGCACCCACGTTGGATACATGTTTCCGCTGTAGTGAAGAACAACATTGTCAGACTCAAATCCGTAGCCCGTGGCATCGAAGCTCTGGATCATAGAAGCTCTTGCTGCTTCAAATTGCGCTCTAACGTACTGTGGGTCTTGTACGAAAGTTTGTGTGCCTTCGTCCCAGCGCAGAAAACCGGCGTTTGCATAATCATATCCCACGGGGAAGTGATAGAAACTGTGAAGAGTATACAAATTACCATAGTTCTCGCCTACGTCTCTGAGGGCCGTCAGGGCAGAACCGTCAAACAACATGGGCGTCTGCTTCCAACCCAATCCTATTGAGGTTGGATTTGCGAAGCTCGGAGAGATATAAGACCAGAATAGCGTACCGAGAATGTCTGGATAGGTTATGTCTTCCCAGACTTTGTATTCTATGTCGTCTGAGAAAGTGTTGTCTTTGTTGAAGTCAATTCTGAGCCTATCATAATTGCCCTCTGTTGTGCTGTTGTATAGTATCATCTTGTACGTCACAAGCGTTCTGTACTGGTCATTTGCCGGGACACCACCTAAATTAGCCCACTTGACTTTCTCGCTTGGACTCCAAACATATCCGGAAGGGATACCGTTATACAGGGTCACTTCTTCGACTGGTACTCTCCCATAACCAAGGGCACAAAAGCCTTCAAGCCACTTCCATCCGGCATCAAACACTTCTTCAGGTGGCGGAGCTCTCCAAGAGTTATAGTCAAGGTCTGTTCTCAGAATCCATGCTCCCTTCCATGTTTCGAAGGGCATTATGTGAACTGAAATCTTCTCTGCACTGTTTAACATGAAGTTTATGGTGTGTGCCCAAAACCCCATATGATTGTCTACCCATTGGGGGTCGAGGAAAGCTGTGTTTTCCAGACCGGGCTCATACATATCATAGACGTTAAACCAAACAGTTCCATCGCCATACGTGCTGTTCATCATACCTATAGCCCAACTTCCACCTCTGAGGAAGTTAAACCAAACAGTCTTGCCGCCAGAATTGAGATTAATGCATTCCACATATGTTGTCCGCACACCCATTGAAATCTGTGTGCCTGCAGTGTAGGCGCCGTTGACTACTCCGTCATCAAAGTCTTTCGCGACATTAACCGTCAGAAATTTATCAGTTGGCCAGTCGTCCGAAAGAACTTCCGAAGAGCTGAGGCCAAAGAGTTCCGGAAAGACTTTCAGGGCTTTTCCGAACAAAACTGCGTTCGTTCCGCTTTGTACGGCCTGCAGAATAATGTTCTTGTTTGCCACTGCCACTGACGAATAGCTGTTTGTTTGAAGAACTAGTACTTGATATCTAGGTGTGCCGTCGGCAAACTGTAGGGGATATTTCCCAGGCGAGGGTGTGTTTCTTGCCGATTCCAAATCACTGTCTCTAATCAGATCGTAAGGAACTCCCCTGCCCCGCATGTAGTTCTCAAGTCGTTGGATCGTGTTATAAGACCACCAACCGTTACGGTAGTAGTCAAATCCCCCTGTGATTATCACCGCCCATTTGATAGGCACATAATCCTCTGTTGAACCTGCCCTAGCTGGAACAGTCAAGCTTCCAAGCATTGACACCAAGACTATGGAAACGCTCAATAAAGCGCATATTTTTTGTATATGTATTCCTTTCATCCTTTCCCCTCAAACTCATCCGTACAGTACTCGCTCTGGCGCAAACTAAGGAAGTTACGGGCAGTTTGTTATTAAGTCTAATGGAAGATTTCTATAGAACAAAATACTAGCGCGCCCTATCGATTCTATGTTCGAAAGGTTGAATAGCTCATTTTGCATTATCATACCAGGCGCATGCTTCGGTATTCGTCATAATGACTGTGAATATATCCTAAGAGCCAAGCGGTTCTCTTAAAAAGATACTGAAGCGGAAGCAAAAATACTGTCTTTTCTTTTGTTTTCTGAAAAACGCGTAGAGAATAAACAAACCCGAGGGCCAGTGAAAAAGGTGCAGAGAATGGGAGTACGGAGACTGCGCGATGGTGTTTGTGTTTTATGAAATGCATTCCGTAACCATACCAATAGTACTGCTGCCAAAGTTTTTTCCAAGAGGTCTTGAGTTTGTGATAGAAGATCGCGGGTGTGATGGCTGTGGCCCATCCGGCGGCTTGAATCCTTCGCACGAGGTCAATATCTTCACCTGCCCCATGAATTGACGGATCGAAACCTCCAACTTCTTTCAGAGCACTTACGAGAAACGTTGCCCCTCCGGTGCCTATGGAAAAGTCCCTCCACCTGAACTGATGCGACAACGCACGATAGCTTTCTATTTTGGACACGAGATTAGTTTTGGGCATGTGCGCTATTTCGGTACCCTTCGCAATCGCGAAGTGATGTTCATTTTCTAGGAAGATTACTTGATCCATAATATGAGCCTTTGGTATTGTTATGTCACCATCTATCCAGATTATGTATTTGCCAGCAGCATTGTCTACGACAATCTGTCTTGCTGCTCCGAGTCCTTGGCCGCCGGTGAGGAGTTTTACTTTGAAAGGAGATGATCCGGCAAATTTTCTCATCATCAACAGTGTGGAATCGACACTATTGTCGTCTACTGCAACTATCTCCAGAAGCTCGTTTGGGTAGTTCTGTCTTGAAAGACTTTCAAGTGTTTCTTCAATTGTGGATTCAGAGTTTTTGACAACTATTCCTACGGTAACCTTTGGCAGGGCCTTCGGTCTCTTTCTTGCCCCAGTTGGCCAAACCGTGAAAATGCGGAAGTGTGGTAATACGATCGGTCCGTGGCCATAGTTGTCGAAGTGACTGTTGAGATACCCTGAAAGCCATGCGGTTGACTTGTAAAAGGCGTGAATAGGATAGAGTAGAAGTCGTGTCTTTAGTGTGAGTTTGAAGGCGGCCAGTCCCTGGAAAGCGCCTTTGATGAAGGATACTGGTGGAAAATCTGTCAGCAAAACCACCGTATCCTGATGTTTGTTCGCGACGTAGTGCATCCCGTAGCCCCACCAATAGTATTCTTTCCACAAGGCCTTCCAGCTTTCTCTGAAATTCTCATAGAATATAGCAGGACTTGTCGAAAGATTCCATCCGCGAAGACCGATCCTCACAGCCATGTCGATGTCTTCGCCCGCGCCTTTGATTCTCTCGTCGAAATATCCTGCATCTTTAAGAGCTTGTAGTCTAAAAATGGCAGCGCCTGTCCCGGCGAGGCTTATTGACTTGCTTGTTCGAGCAATCAACAATGGTTTCAGGGTTCTCAGATTTTCAATGTCGGCAACGACGTTTCCAGTGTACGAAAAACCATATGACGCTTTAGCTGCTCCTATCCTTGGATTTGCTTCCATGAAAGCAACCTGCACTTTTAGGTGTTCCTTGGGAATAGTGATATCACCGTCAATCCAAAGCACGTATTCACATCTTGCGTTCATGCAGACGATGTTTCTTGCTGCGCCAAGACCCCGCCCGTTATCACTGAAGATCCTTGACTGGATGTCTGATTTCTCAAGTTCTTCTTTCAGGATAGAAAGAGTTCGGTCTTTGCTGACCCCGTCAACAACGATTATTTCCATGAGTCTGTGAGGATAATCTTGATCAAACACAGAGTCGATGCTCTTTCCTATCGTTGACTCGGCATTCTTGATACACAGTCCTATTGTCACGGTACTCAACGTTATTCCTCAAAGCCTATTCTAGCACGCGCTACAGTTCCTTTCGGCATCCAAAAAACTGGGCAAAATGGTTCCGCATGAACGTGGGCTTGTAATTGAACAGTTTCTTGCAGATCAGCGCATTTTCCTTCCAGAGTTTCTCTGCGTCTATCTTCTGTGCGTCAAGATTGTGGTCGGTCATCCTCGGAGAAGGTGTTATGGTTATCGCTCCAGTTCTTTCGAGAATCGAAAGCTCGCAAAAGAGCATTTTCAGGGCTACAAGATCAAGGGTCAGCTTGGAACGACTTTTTTTGGTAAAGCGAACCTCGACCTCATGTTCCGACGCTGAGCGGTCTACTTGATCTGTGCAAATCAACTTTGAAGGATGCATCAGCAGGACCGTACATTGCCTACTAAGCATCTTCTTCAAAAGGAATCTCGGGAGCACTCTTTTTTGATTTTCGACCACGGACACTACCTTCTCAAAAATCGAGTCCACTACTATTGGACTAGGAAAAAACGTCAAGCCTTTGAACTGAGACGGAATATCACTGATGCCTGTGGAGAAGTCAAATCTGATTCCTAAATCCCTTAAGCTTTCTATATGAGGAGGAGCCCAGCAAAGAAATGGGGCTCTGAAAAACTTCACATTATTGTTTTGGAATATCCGTCTCAACCGCAGAATACCGCCCTCTCCCATGATTTTGCCAGTGTTAGGGTCGATGGAGGATGTTTCTCTCTTCAGTGAGATCTCCAAGGCTTGTTGATAATCTTCAACATCTGTGTACTCGAAAATCCGAGGTTGGATTGTGTGACTTGATGAGTGATAGCCTATGAGGTTGCCTTTCAGTAATTCAACAATCTCTGTGTACTGAGAAAGCTTTTCTGCTACGGTGCCCGTTATAAAGAAGAGCCCTGTAAGTCGAAATTTCTTCAGTGCCGCCAAGACTCTGAGTAAAGCTTCAGCTGACTCTCTTGTAAAATGGTCTTCTCTTCCTTTTGGGCCCTCAACATCGAACGTCAGGAAGACTTGTCTCGCGGTATTGACTGGCATTAAAATCTCTCACACGGGAACGATAGATTCGCGCATGCTTTGTTCAGGGTATAGCCGCGCGTGCGATATCTTGTAGCGCTGATTAAGCTCTGCTGGATAGTATGGTCATTCGATCGAACTAGCAGAAACTTAGGTTGCTTATGTCCTCCAATATCAAAAAGTCAAAAGATGAAACAAAAAAGAAAGGGTTGATCTCTTGCCTATTCTCTCAGCCCGAAGGCATTTGTCATGGTGAAGCCTGTGGTGTTGCGAATTTTGCGTGCGGGGTTGCCTCCCACAATCGTGTTTGGTTCAACATCTTCTGTGACAACTGCCCCAGCTCCGACTACTGAGTTATCTCCGACTGTGACTCCCTTGAGAATTATGGCTCTCATCCCTATCCATACATGGTCGCCAATTTTCACTGGTTTCTTGACTTCAGGATTGCCATCCAATCCGTAGCCATTGTGGTCAAGAATTAACGCACCTCTGTTTATCACAACATAATTGCCGATTTCCACGCTGAGTGTAGAAACAATCGTCCCTCCGTTGAAGTATACGTGGCTACCGATCTTTATCACTCCGTCTTCATAAGCCAGCAATTCTGAGCTGCGTGTAAAGGTTACCTTGTCGCCGACACTGACTTTTCCCCTAACGGTGATCCTGCCTCTGACTATCAGTTGCGCTCCCGCATGACAAAAGCGTCTTCGGTAATACGCCGGCAAAACATGATCCTTCCGTATATTATAGAATGCTGCTCTCATTCTTTCCATTTTTTCACCCAGAAGCCTAATCCCGATTGCTGTTTTCAGCCCTATAAATCTGCCCGCGCTAAAGACTTCTGATCCACGCCCCAATGAGAAGAGTACTCTTGTTTTACTAAAAAGAGGGAATTTCCCACGCGTCAATGATTGGACATTCGCTGAACCTCGCGCATTTAATGTCAAAATCGATTGTCGTTGCCAAGTCGCACCTGCTATTCTAAAGCTTTGGAAAGAGTCTCGAGGGTGCGTCTCGTGATTACATTCCAGTCGTAAGAATTTTCAACATGGGCTCGTGCGTTCTCTCCAATTCTTTCGCATAATGTTTTGTTTGTGAGAAGCTCCACGATCGTTTTCGCAAGTTCCTTGGGATTTTTGGGCGGGACGAGAAATCCAGTTTCCCCGTTTGAGATCATCTCAGGTATGGCTCCTATCGAGGCGGAGATGGTGGGTTTTTTCATTGACATTGCTTCAAGTACGGTCGATGGGCAATCGACTTGTGGCCAAAACCTGAAAGGAAGAACTACGACGGACGCTGAGTCAAGTTTTTCAACAATTTCCTTCTGCTCAAGGATTCCAGTGATCAAATCGATATTTCCGAGTTTGCTCATCTTTTTTTCCCAGACTTTGTTTAGATGAGGCTCACGTGCTAGCAACGTCAGATGGGCTGAAGGAACTTCTTGCTTCACATGTTCATACGCTGACAGTAAAATGTCGATTCCTCGAAATCTGCTGAGTGGCCCGAAATAGAGTATCCTTGGGAAATCTTCTGCAGTGGCTAACGATCTGAATATGTCAATATCGACTCCTGATGGTATGCAGGTCATCATCTCTTCAGGTATACCGAAACTGTTCAGTCTTTTTGCTGTTCGATTGCTCAGAGTAACGATGTGTACCAAGGCGTCGATGTCAAGCCATTTCTTTATGATTCTTTTTGGAATCAATGCGTTGAAAATGTTGTTCCAGAATTTGTAGAGCTGAAAATAGTCCAGCGGTTTTAGATTGCCGAGATCCTCGAATGAAAGTATTCCAGAATGAAGAGTCCACACAATTCTTGAGTTGATCTTTCTTCTTAACCGCCACAAGTTGAAGGAAGACCAGACATCACTACAGTGCCAGTTTACTATGTCAGGATTTTGCGTCTTGATCAGGGTGGAAAGTGCTTCCGAGTCGAACGAAAACGCTTTTTTTCTCACGGTCAGTAAAGGCACAGTATCGATGTTGCCATTGTCCTGTGTTGTCTGGTCAGTGACTATTTTTGCCTCATTTCCCATCTGTCTGGCACGTTTGGCTATTTCGAAAACGTGTTTCCAAGGCTGCGCCACGATCGAATGACGGTCTAGACCTTCGCAGATGAACAAGATATTCATCTTTGTTCCTTCGAACCTTTCATTCTGTCATCAACAACTTCTCGGATGAATTTTTGGTTCTCTTCAAGTGTCTTGGAAGAGTCGACGACGAGAAAGTTGAAAGTTTCAGAGAAACCCCTCAACACTTTGTTTCTTCTCGAAAAGAAGTTCGAAGGAAAACCTCTCCTCTCCTTGGCAATGACGTCAGGCACTGTCATCAGGAATGTGGCGTTTGGTCGTGGCAAACTGTTGGAAAGCAGGGAAGTAAATCTGGCCGAGTTCACTTTGCTCAGTTCCAGTTCCATCAGCATATCGTAGAAGTAGCGATCACAGACTACGAATCTACCGAACAACAGCGGAAACCTGATTTTGGCGGTAATCTTGATTTGATAATCAACGAAATAAAGAAACCGCAGCACAGTTCCCAGACCGGGACGAATGTGCGATGGCGCAAACTCCAGTGGGTCGGTGTAGGCATTCTTCTTCGTGAATTTCCAATATCCCAGAACCCTTGTTAACGCGAAAAAACCATAGGAAAGAAATATCCGAGAGGCACCCCATACGTATGAGCAGTCATCGTGTTTCTGTTTGAGATAAACCGTGAGACGTTTTGCATGGGTGGTCTTGCCTGAGCCATCGACTCCGACGAAACAAATCAGGTAACCTCGCTGCGTTATCTGAACTCCTTTGAAGTTCATGGAAGGAAGTGAGAATAGACTTCGATGTATTTTCTGGCTACTTGCTTGATGTCATGATTTTTTGTTATGTTTCTCTTCGCATTATCGCCGATTCTTCTTCTCAACGATTCATCTTCGATCAGAACTTCTATGGCTTCGGCCAAACCTTCTGTGTCTTTGGGAGTAACATGATAACCGGTTTCTAAATGTGTTATGATCTCTGTTGAAAACGGATATTTGAACGCGATGACTGCTTTCCCACAGGCCATTGTCTCCATCACTGCCAAACTTGCTCCCACCTCGACGAGTGAGGGAAAAACTGCCAGGTCACTTTCTCGCATCTCGCAGATCAGTTTGTCATAGGGCACGTGTCCTTCAATTGTGACGTTCCCTTGAAGTCTCAGTGAACTGATCAAACCCTCTAGGTATGACCGAAGAGGGCCCTTTCCAAATATCTTCAACTTAACGTTCTTGAACTTGCGCAGAACTGACGGCATTGCTCTGATCAAATACTGTATTCCTTTGGACCCATAGAATCGTCCGCACGTGAATATCACAAAATCTCTTCTGTCTATAGACGATCCACAGTACTTTGCGGAATCGAGTATTGAATTAATCTTGTTCAGGTCTATCCCGTTCGGTATGACCGTAGTCTTCTCCGGCTTCATCTTGCTTATGTTCACGTAGCTTTCAAATCCAAATTTTCCGCAGGCGATGTAGTGATCTGCCCATCGCAGCTCCATTCTTGTTAGGATGTCAAATACCGGGTATCCAAGGATATAGTAGGCAATGTCGCCTGGACTCAGATTCCACGGTTTCACATCAAAGAAGACCTTCAGGCGGGTTAATTGATGATCATGAAATGAAACAATCCATGGCTTTCGAATTCTTTTCTTCAAGAGGCCATATGTCGAGAACGAAGAATGTTGAGAATGAACAATATCGTATTCAGACAGATATTTCTCGAATGCGTGAAGATTCTGTAGTTGATACCATACAACACGGGGTGCCAGATCAAACATTGGCATCCTCACGACTCTGAGATGTGAATTCTTCTCGGTGATCGTTATTCGTCTCGCTCCGCCGCAGAAAACGGTTACTTTCACGTTTTCAACCGAAAGCGCACGTGCTAGATCGGCGGTTTGTGTCTCTATCCCACCGGTCTGGAACGGGGGGTACGCTGCCGATATCAGAGCCACCTTCCCATATTCTGGCATTGTTGCCCCTCCTGCAGAAACAAGATATAGATTTACTAGCATCAGACTGGATTTACTAGCTCCTTCAACTGAGCACTCTCCAGTCCAGTTTTCCTGATGAGGTTTTCGTACTTCAGTTTCACCTGATTCCAAAACCCGTCATCTTAAACCACTCGCCCATTGTAGGACGCGCCCGCAAAGTGCGTGTCAAGCGTCTTTGAGCATTGTCTTCAGACTCATAGAGTCCAAGCGATACTTCCTTTCAAGCGTCTGATATCTGTCCATCGCTGTTCGCCAAAAGCCGACATCATATATGACTTTGCCGTACAGAACAGCGTCCAATTCCTGAATATCAAAATGCTCCAGGCCCTCTAAAAACTGCCGCGGAGAACAACAGCCACTCGGTTCTATTCCCATACAAATCGGTCTATCTGACAACGACATGCTGATCTTCAGGCCACGAATTCTTCTCGAAATTGCGTTCCTTCCTTCAGGCGGAAGATTGTGTGCTATAATTGTCACATCAACATCACTTTCAGGTTTCCACGAGCCTTTCACTCTTGAACCAAGCGCTATCACGGTTTCGACGTCTATTCCGCGACTTTTCAAAATCTCTACGTATTTTCTGACTCCATCTTCAACGTCACGCCCCACCTCATCGCAACCCATAGAAGAATTTTGATGGTATGGCCTGATCTTGATATCGGTCGACAGCACTACTCGACTGATCCTTCGCAACCCTCTTTCCAAAACTACTTTCACTTTCTTGCGATATCCCCTTTTCATGGCCATTTTCCTGTCGATCTGGCTTCTAACGGTGGACTCTATTTCTTCTTTGTTCTTGTTCATCGCGATCTATCCAAATGTGGCAAAACGTCGTCTACAGCGCGCGCTCTTAGGATTCGGCAAAGGCTCAGTAGCTCTTTAAGGAGATATGTTCGCCAAGTTTCCGACCAATTCCGAGCAATATCTCGTTTCTTGTAAATGCATCGTATAACATCGGCAGTATTCTTCGCTTTGAAACCCAAAACTCGAGGTTACTCCTCAATTCTGTTTTCCATTCAAATTTGTAGGATTCAGTTCCCCTCATGAGGTCATATTCCTCTATTCCGGCGGCAATGCAATGTCGTATCGCATACATGTTAAGGAGGTTACCTATGCTGTATTTCGAGAGTTCTGGATCGAACCCGTCTAAATAAGAATAGGTTTTTTTTTCATAGGTAAATGCATATTTCGCGGCTCTAACCTCATCGTTCAGCGAAATGACGCTAAGATTCAACCATCCCCTTCTATTGAAGCAGAGTGCAACATCCGAGTGGAAATTGCGAGAACTTCGATCTCTGAATACTCCAGGTTTTTTCTTCGTTTGCCATCGCTTCTGATGAAGGTCAAAGAAGGTTTTCATAACATGATTAACCATGGCAGGGTTTGTAACAATATCAAAATTGACTCTGAAATCACGCTCAAGCCTTCTTTCGTAGTATTTTAGGTTCTTTCGAAATTTGGAGCTAAGTCTACGAAAGTAGTCTTCAAATTTGCTTGGAACGACAAGATAAGCTCCTTGCTCGTTGCTCCTCTGGTTCAAACCCAGTCTCTCTTTTAATGAGACCAAAGCCTTAGCAGTTTCAGAATCTTCTGGAATATCCTGTAACTCGATGGAATCCCAGTCAGAAACTCCTTGTTTTGCATATTCCACAATTAATCTCACATGGTCATCGTTTTTCTCAGTTAGCAGGAAAGTGTGATAATCTGAACTGGGACTCGCCATGAATTCAATCCTAGACAATCTAAAACCGAATATTCGGTATTCGGAACACATAAGCGGTGCGGCAGCTACTATTTTGTCATTCCGAAGAAGCGTAACCAATAGCAATTTCTTCCCCTTCCCGTAGTGCTTCCACCAAGTTGATAGCCATTCCCAAGTGAGAAAGATGTTGTTGTCCAGACTTCTGTTCAAAGCATCCTCCCATAGATTTTTTGACGCCAAGAAATCCTCATAAGTCAATGCTCTGACTTTCATTTTCCTCACCGATAAGCATTCGGGATATCCATAGAGGGCACTGCGGATCTATTGTTCGTCCTCGACAACTAGTGAAAATCGTGACGTAGAATTCACTGAGCCCTTTTTAGCCAGATTTCTCGCCATAAGCAATAACACATTCTTGGGCAGTCACCATGTGTCTGACCATCACAAGTCACATCTTCGAGCAGAACCGTGTTCGCGATTTGCCTCATAGTGTCTGTTGGCTCGATCACCATCTTGTCAACGCGTTTTAGCACCTTGTACCTCTTTCCGCAATACTTTAGCATCTCTGGATTGAAAGCCAGACCACGATTCTTGCCTCTACGATCAAGAGTGGCGCGAATC
>Ga0315274_10003873_pt1 | contig 22178 bp, 19 predicted proteins | sample YL17G02_20_MG_FD_203700 | JGI IMG/M metagenome (GOLD analysis project Ga0315274, IMG submission 203700) | Sediment microbial communities from Yellowstone Lake, YNP, Wyoming, USA - YL17G02_20 | ecosystem: Environmental > Aquatic > Freshwater > Lake > Sediment | place: USA: Wyoming | collected...
ATCGAAAAACACCACGTCCAGGCTGGTCAACAAGTCGCGCCGCCGCGCAAACAACTCCTCCTCCACGCGATCCTTCCAACACCTCGGCGCAAACGGCGTCGCACTGTCTTGCTCGTCACGCGGCAGCGGCGTGCCCAGCCACGCCATCGCACGATACAAATGGTGCAGCGACAGAGCCTCCGCCCCCGCAATCGCATAGTCCTCCTTCCACCTCTCCGCCGCACGGTCGCTGCCCGGATCGAACAGCCGATGCAGCACCGTCAGAAACACCGCCCGCTCCACCGAAAACTCAAACCGCCGATCCGCTAGCCAATCCGACAGCACGCCGTCGATCCCCACGTCGCGCCACAGCCGCTCGAACATCAGCGCCGGCCCAATCGTTCGCTTGCGCGTCGTCAGCGCCTCCCCGCGCTCGCGCGCACCCAGCACCGCCAACTTCTCCGAGAACCGCGCCGCTGACGCAATCAGCCCGTCCAACTTCCCCGTCGCCACCAACACGTCCAGCCGGCCCAGACTGTGCAGCACGGTCTGCTGCACGCGGCCGTCCACCCACTGATTCTCTACCACCATCAGGTACGTCCACGGCCCCCGCTTCTTTGCGCGCACAAACATGGCGGCATCCTCCAGTTCCTGCTTGTTCCACTATGGAACACGGCCATACGTGCGCGTTGTTTGCAACAAAAATCTTGCATGACATCAAGATTGTGGCACTAGGTTTTGCCCGCCGCAAAAACACACCCACTGATTCTATTGGACTTACACGCCCAAAACGCCGATTCTCGCCTCCGAAGTGTAGAAGATGGGCTTGAAGCATTGGCTTTGCGTGAATGTGACGTTGACCTTCAAGCGGCCACGATCACGATCACAGAGACGACCACACACACGCCGAAGAATCAGTTTTCCTACCGAACGATCCCGGTGCCTTCCCTTGTGCTGGCCATGCTGCGCGGCCTGATCGCCGGACTCCCTATCGGCGACCGGACGCGGCCCGTAGGAGCGGCTCAGCTGTTCCTGTCTGCGGCGGACGCGCCCTGGGTCGGCTTCAGCGGCTACTCCCACGCGCTGAGCCGAAAGACCTTCAAGGCGTGCTGGCGTGAGCGGGGAATCGGAGCGCTGCGTGATTTCCAACCCCACCACTTGCGGGCGACGTTTGCATCGGGCGTTCTCGCCGCCGGCGCGGACTCGCGCGTTGTGCAGGCGTATATGGGGCAGGCGCGGGGCGGCGGCGACGTGCTCGGTCGGCATTATGAGCAGATTCCGCCGGAGAGAATGAGGGCCGTCATCATCCCGGCGGTCGAAAAATGGTGCTACCAAACTGCTACTTCTGATTTTGCCCGCCTTGCCGTTGGATCGCTAACCCTATAAACTCAATGGCGCGCCCAGGAGGACTTGAACCCCCAACCCTCTGATCCGAAGTCAGATGCTCTATCCAATTGAGCTATGGGCGCGCCGTCCAACCGCCGGCCAGACGGGCGATGTCAGACCCTTCTGACGCCGCCTGACCGAACAGGTCTATGGAAAAGCCTCTGCGGCGAGTCGGATTTGTCAAGCCGAATGGGCGGCGATTGCGGCTTCAGCGGATCGTGAATTCCCACACGGCGGGCGCGCTCCGCTGGCCGTCGCGGCTTTCGGCCTGAACCGCGACACGGTGTTTCCCGGCGGGCAGATTCTCCCAGCTGTAGAACGGTCGGAGCGCTGAAGTTCGCAACGGTTTCTCGCCGTCCAGCGAAACGAGATAGCTGTCCACAATGCCGGTTCCCGACACAATCCGGCTGACCCATTCGATGCGATAGAGTTTGCCGACCTGGCCCTCGGCGGCCGGTCGGGTAAACTCGACCTCGATCTGCACCGTGGGTTTCTGCGATGCCGGCAACAGGCCGCGGATTCGATCTCCCAGGTTGGGATTGCGCGGCCGGGCGGGCCTCGACGGGTTGGGCGGCCGAAGCGCGGGAGGTCGTCTCGCCGACGGCCTGGGTCGGCGGCGTCGGCGCCCCCTTCGCGACAACGGGCGGAGTGGGCGGCGGCGTGCTTTCGGCGCTTGTCATCACCGTCGGCGTGCCGTGACGCAATAGGGTCGTCTTCAACAGACCGACCGCATGGCCGACAGCCAGCGCGGCGATCGCAAGCAAGACCGCGGCTTTCGCCCATTGCGGCAGTCGCGCGAAACCGCGAACCAGCAATTTCAGTCCGCCCCAGATGGCGCGCAAGATTGCCTTGAGAACCAGCAGGCCGAGATTAGGCGCTGCCTGGGGCCTCGCGCCGCCCGGCGGAGTGGGCTCGCGTGGGCGGATGAGATGTGTGGCGGCGCGATGAATGGTGGCGTCCTGCCCTCGATCGCTTGCCGCGGGTGCGGCAGCCGGAGCGGGCGAGGGTGGCCGGCTTGGCTCGATCGCCGGCGGCGTAACGGGTCTCCGCCCGCCGGGCGGCGCCGTCTCGGCGGAGGTCGAGACGGCCACACCGCTCTGTCCGCGAACGACCGCGCGCGGCCCCGGCGGTTTCTGGCCGCCAAGCGGTTCGGCGACCATTCGGGTCGTCCCCGCTGCCATCGGAACGATCTCGGAGAGACGCAGATGGCCGACGGGAGCGGTGGCCTCGCGCAAGTCGTCGAACAGTTCGGGAGTGGCCGCATAGCGACGTTGCGGATTCTTCTCGAGTCCTTTGAGCAGACAGGCGTTCAACCCCTCGGGCAGTTGCGGGTTGATCTGGCGAGGCGGCGTGGGCGACTCCGAGACGTGTTTGTAGATCAGCTGCGTGATCTCTCCGTCAAAGACCATTCGGTTCGTGAAGATCCGGTAGATCACGATCGTCAGCGCGTAGATGTCGGTGGCGGCAGACAGCGCCTCGCCGCGGATTTGTTCGGGGGCCATGTAGTAAGGCGTACCCATCATCGAGCCTTCCAGAGTGAGCACCGTGGCCTCGGCGACGCGCGCAATGCCGAAGTCCATGATCTTGACGCGGCGTTTGTCGCGCGTGACGAGCAAATTCGCCGGCTTGATGTCGCGGTGGATGATCCCTTCCTCGTGGGCGCGATGCAGCCCGTCGCAGATCTGACCGATGAGGTCCACGACGTCGGCCACGGCGAGCTCGTCGAAGTGCGTGGCCACAAACCGGTCGAGCGGATCGCCCTCGACGTACTCCATGCAGATATAGGCCAGATCGGGCGAGACCATGACGTCGTGGATGGTGACGATGTTGTCGTGGGTGAAGCGGGCGCACGTCCGGGCTTCGCGCTCGAAGCGGCGCATGAACGCGATGTCATTCAACATGGCGGCGTTGGGAATCTTCAGCGCCACAATGCGGTCGAGCTTGATCTGCCGCGCCCTATAGACGCTGCCCATGCCGCCCTGGCCGAGGAGGCCGAGGATCTCATAGCGGTCGTCCAGAATCTTGCCGACGTCAATCGTTTGCATCATTTGTCGCCCTTTGCGGCGCTCAGACAGATAGCTGTATTTCGAAAGAGAGCTGATGTCAACATTCGGGTGAGACTGGACGCGGCGGGGCGGAACCACGGCGCCTATTGAGATTCTTGTTTGAGGCGCGGCCGGCGGACCACGTGTTCGAGAAAGCGAGTCAGCGAAGTTTCGTCGGCGATGCCGCGGGCCAGCGCGCCCGAACCATCGAGAAATGCTCGGGCGAGCGTGAGAGCCAGAGCCGCCGTCGTAAGAAGGTCCTGCGCGTTATGGTCGAAGACCGCCGCGAGGCGCTCCGCGCGCCGTCCGCCGAGATAATCACGATAGACCTGCGGGATTCGATTGCTTGCGATGTCGCGGATGCGGCGAAACGCGAAGACCTCCTTTTCGAGGCCGGTCAGCGAACAGGACCGCACGCGTCCGCGCCAAAGCCGGCGCGCCGCCGGCAGAACGTCCCAGTGGGCGCGTTTCCAGGCGGTCAGGGGCAATCGCTGAAGGGCGAACCGGCGGCGCAGCAGCGGCAAGTCGAAGGCGCTGCCGTTGTAGGTCAACAGCGCCCGCGCGTGGCGCATCCGGCGCGCGACCATCTTCATCATCGCCGGTTCGCTTTCGAAGTCCTCCATGAAGAACTGCTCGACGACGAATCCGTCGCTTACGAAATGACCCAGTCCGATCAGGAAAGGCACGGTTTCCGGCTGGTCGAGCAGGCCGGTCGTTTCGGTATCGAGGACGACAAAGCGTTCGGGTCTTGTGCGGCGAAGAGCAGGCAGGCCAGCGACTTTCGCCATGGCTGCAAGATCCTCGGTCTGGATTGCTGCGCCGGGAAAGAACAGACCGCGACCTTCGAGCTCTGCCTCGCGCGTTTCGCCCGCCAGGCCCGCGACATCGCCATAGGGGACGCGCAACGTCAGGCGCAACACGTTGCCGCCCGTATCGGCGATTCGTTCGCCATGCGAGGCGATCGAGTCGAGCAGTCGCCTCCGCCTCCAGGGCGTGTCGGGCTGGTCGAGCAATCTGGAGGCGCGAAACAATCGGCCGCGCAGGCGGCGAAGAAGCCCCGTCGTTCGGGCGTCCTTTTTTGTCCCTTCGGTCATCGGTTCTCGGCTTCACGTTTCCGGATTGGAGTTTGACGTGCGTTCAACAGCATGAAGGTTGTGTTTCCGAAGCAATTGCTCCCAGCCGCGCAGACGACGCGCGAGGGGGCGTTCGATTTGGCTCGAGATTTCGGCGGTCCTCTGTCGGCGCACGGTCGGGTCTTTCGTTTTCTCAACGGGAATTGGACGATGATAAACCGCCCACATTCGTCGGCAGAATCGGGGATACTTTCGCGTGCGCGGCCAGGCTTCGAACGCCCCGCAGACCGAAACAGGAACGATCGTCGCGCCGGTTTCGAGCGCCAGCGCGGCCACGCCGCCGTAAATTTTGCCCAACCGGCCATCCCATGACCGTGTGCCTTCGGGAAAAAGAATCAGCATTCCGCCCTTTTCGAGCACCTGCCGCGCTTGGTCGTAGGCTTTGGCGTCGAACCGCCGATCGAGGTCCACCGGAAAGGCCCCCAGGTAGCGGATGATCGGACCCAGCAGGGGTTTGAAATACTTGTCGCGCGTGAAGAAATGACACCGTCGCCAGACGGGAACATTTACGAACGGCGGGTCGTAGAACGAGGCGTGGCTGGGCGCGAGAATGACCGGCCCGGTCTTGGGAACGCGCTCGAAGTAGCGCCACCGCGAGCGATAGAAGAGCTTGAAAAAAAACCACAGGAAGATGCGAAACAGCGTGACCGGAAGACGCCGTTCGCGTTGGCAAGGCTCCGTGTCGCCCGCACTTGCTTTCGCCGATGTCGTTTCGTTTCCAACCACCAAGACATCCAGTTACAGTGATGGAAGGCCTGCGCCTTCGCTCTTATTTCTCCACAACCGCCTTGGCTTCGGTTTCTCCAACCACTTCCGCCTCGCGCGGCCGGAACAGCAAGGTCCGCACCGCCACCACGACGACCCCGACCGCCAGCACCGCCATGAACAAGGCGCTGCTCCGATAAAGCAGATTCTTGGTCTGGCCGGGCGGGTAGGTTCCGAAGTTCTCCAGCAGCAGCGCCGTCAGCGTTGTCGCCAGCATGAAGACGGCCGGAACCAGCGTATAGACGAATCGGCGGCCATACATCAGGAGCCACGCCGTGATCACGATCAGCGCCAACGCCGAGACCAATTGGTTGGCCGTGCCGAACAACAGCCAGCCGAGATTGAGCGGGATGTACTTCGCGAACAGCAGCATCAGCAAAGCCGAGATCGTGGCGCTGAACCAATAGTGCTTCATGTACAGCGGGACACTGCCTCGAAACACAATGTCCCACAGCTCCTCGAACAGGTAGCGGTTCAGCCGAACGGCCGTGTCGAGCGTCGTCACGATGAAGCCCTCGACCGTGAGAATCCCGAACACGCAGCCAATCGCCAGGGGAATCCCCAGCGTCTGGTTGAACAAGGTTCCCGCCGCCAGAGCAAAAGCGAAGATCGGATTGGGCAGACGAGCCGCGCCGGCCGCCGGCCAGACGATGTCGCGATACTTCTCCGCGCTGAGGCTCGATGCCATTGCCAGAATAACCAATATGCCCAACAGCGACTCGAGCAACATGGCATTGAAGGCCACCTTGCGGATGTGGCTTTCGCGCGCCAACTGCCGCGACGTTGTCCCGCCGCTGACCATGCAATGAAACCCCGAGATCGCTCCGCAGGCCACCGTGATGAACAGGAACGGCCAGAGCATCCCGATCTTTTCGAGGCCGAACGATGCCGACACGGCCGGATGTTGCAGCTGGATCAGGCCGCGGGCGCCACCCGCCACCAGCGCCACAAATAGAAGCAGGACGCCGCCGTAAAGGATCTGGACGTTGATCACGTCGCGCGGCTGCAGGATCAGCCACAACGGCACTCCCGCCGCGATCAGCGTATAGACCGTCAGAACCCATTTCCACGTGTCGGGTTTCAGCGAAACCGGACGGGCGAATCCCACCGCGATTGAGAAAACGCACACTGCCGTGCCGAGCAGATGAATCCATCGCATTCGCAAAATCTTGTGACGCTGAAGCCACCCCAGGGGAATTGCGAGCAGGGTGATCACGAATACGCCGGTCGAGGCGATGCCGCCGATCACGCCCATCGTCACCGTTTCGCCGGTCTTGGTCGTTTGCGTCACCGTTCGCAGCATTGTCTGATCCGGGGCCATCTTGAGGTCTTGAACCGGATACTGGCTGGTCAACGAAATGGCAGAGGCGTTGAGAAAGACGGACGTGACCAGAATGATCATGGCCAGGAAGAACAGGATGAACAGAACATAACCTGCCGGGCCCAACGTCTTGCGCGCGATCGTCGGGATGGACTTGGCGTTTTCGCGAATGCTGATGAACAGCGCCCCGAAGTCGTGGACCGCTCCCAAAAAAACGCCGCCGAGCAGCAACCACATCCACACCGGCAGATAGCCGAACACCAGCGCGAACACCGGGCCGACAATCGGACCGCTTCCGGCAATCGCGGCAAAATGGTGGGCGAAAACGACGTCCACCCGCGTATGCACCAGGTCGCGGTTGTCGTCGTGGCGCGCGGCCGGTGTCGGCCGGCTGTCGTCCACGCCGAAAACCCGCTCCAGATGAACCCCATAGATGCGGCTGGCCACAATCAAAACGACCATGGCCGGAATTAAAAGCCACAGTACGTTCATCGCTCCGTCCTTACTTTGCCGGCGAGGCGTGCGTTTCGCCGGAGGATCGCGTCAGGTCTCTCAAACGCCTCGTCGCAGGAGGATCAATCTCATCGGCATGCTTCCTACCCCAAGGCCTTCCATGCCCATGTCTTTGCAGTGCTTGTGAGGAAGGCCAGTCGCTCATGCGGAGACCGCAAACATGCCGTCGAGTTCTGGAATCGGTTCCCCGTGCTCAATGCGATCAGCCAGCACTCGCAAAGCGAGCGCTTCGACCTGGCGAACGGCTTCATCGCGCGTCTGGCCGTATGTCATCACTCCCGAAAGAGCCGGGACTTCCGCAATCCAGCGACCATCCTCCTCGCGCTCAACTTCAATCAGCATGTTTGGCGTCTCCCGACACAACCGCGCTCTTCATCTGTTTGCCCGTTCGACTACAGCGCCGAAATCTCGGGGACGTGTTCGTCCTCGTACTTCTCGATCAACACCCCCAAGACTTCCATTAGCGACGCGAGAGGATGGTTCTCTTCTTCCCCGACCTCATCAATCAACCGGTCCAGCAATGCCACGATTTCCGAGTATTCCTTCTCTGCATGGGGCACGCGCAGCACCCCCGACAGAGGCGGCCAAAGCGTTTCGACTTGTTGAAGGGTCGTTGCCATAGTGTCTTACTCCTTCCAGCTCACTCGGCCTGCCAGACGCCGAGGGTCAATACGAAATCACCACCAGCCGCCCTTCGCGCGACGACTGATAGACCGCCAGAATAATCGCCACCGCGCGGCGCGCTTCGGCCCCCGAAATCAACGGGTCGCGGTTCTCCAAAATGGCGTGCGCCAGGTCGGCCACCAATGTCTCGTGGCCCAGGCTCGAAATGGCCTTCGGATCGCCCGCGCCGCCGACGCCCGGTCCGCCGCCGATCTGGAGGTCGGCCGGCTTCTCCTGGCCGAGGATGTCCCAACTCACGATCTTTGCGTCTTCCAGGCAGATCGAACCCTTGTCGCCATGAATCTCGATCCGAGTCGGGAATCCCGGATAGGCGCACGTCGAGCCCATAATCACGCCGCGCCCGCCGCCGGCCAACTCGCAGATGGCGTAGGCCGAATCCTCGACCTCGATCTTGTGATTGACCGTGGCGACCTTGCCATAGAGCGAGGTCACCGGCCCGACCAGCCACTGATAGAGGTCAATGCCGTGAATCCCCTGGTTCATAAGGCAGCCGCCGCCGTCGAGCGCGAACGTCCCGCGCCACGCGCCGCTGTCGTAGTACGCCTGGTTGCGATACCACTTGGTGCGAAGGTCGGCCTGAAGAATCCGGCCCAGCAGACCATCCTCGATCGCCTTCTTGGTCCGCTTGGTGTCGGGTTGGACGCGCGACTGAAAAACCGCCCCCATCTTGACGCCGTTGCGGCGAACAGCCGCCAGCAACGCGTCAATTTTTTCGAGCGTCACGTCGAGCGGCTTCTCGCAGAGGATGTGCTTTTTGGCATTGGCCGCCGCGATGGCCGGTTCGGCATGAAGGCCGCTTGGCGTGCAGAGGCATACCGCATCCAGCTTGGGCAAGTCCAGCATCTTGCGATAGTCGTCAAACCAATGGGGAACGCTGTGCTTGGCCGCAAACTGCTTGGCGCGGTCGGGCACGTTGTCCGAAACGGCATACAACTCCGCCTCGGGGCATTTCACGATCCCGGTGCGATGAAACTCGGCAATCATGCCGCAGCCGACAATGCCGAAACGAACCTTCTTGGGAGCCATCGTTCGCGCCTCACCTCGTTGGAATAGGCCCGCCGACAGGGGCCAACTTTCTCCAGCCCGGCGGCGCACATTCGGCCAAACCGGACTGGCGAAGCACGATGCCCCGGCGCAGGGCGAATGTAAAGCGAAAAGGGCCGGCGGGAGGAAAGGCGAATGGAGGATGGAAGAGGTTCCTGCGAGCCTCAAAGTGGCGCAGGCTGTCAGCCTGTGAGAACGCGCTCACATGCAGGATTCGTTGCCTTCTTGCAGAACTTCACAGGCTGACAGCCTGCGCCACCTGGACTTCTGCAAGAGAGTCTCTATCCTATCGGTACAGCTCCCAGCGGTGCGCATCGGTGCGGGGATCGCGGACGAGGATTCGTTCCGCCGATTGCCAGTAGTTGTTGTTCGTCTCGCTCTTTTCGGCTACGGCGTTGGTCGCATCCACGATCATCAGCACAACGTAGAGTCCCGGAGCCAGCCCCTGGGTCGGACTGTAAACGGTTCGCGTGATGGAGAACGAGTAGGTCGTTCCGGGAGCCAGGCCCGCGCCAACGGCAAGGCTGTCGCACAAGAAGCGGCGCGGCGGACTGGCGTCGGCATTTGGCGAGCACCGGAACTCGACCCAGAAGCCCTTCGCGCTGGGCTGTATCCCCGTGTATTCAATGCGGCCCGACAGCGTGATCGTCTGACCCTCCTTCACGGTGTCGGGAGTGTAGTGGAACTCGGTGGGCCGGAGGTCGTTTGCCGAGGGCACGACGGTGAGGTCGGCAGCGGCCAACGCGATGTTATTGACCTCTTGCCCTTCGACTATGACGTTGGTTTCGTCGGCGACAACCGCCACTTTGTACTTGCCCAGCAGGACGCCCTTGTTCGGTCCGTATAGCGTCCGGCTTGGGACAGCCAGACTGACCGTTGTGCCCGGCGCCAGACCGGCGGGTATCTGAAGCCAGTCGCAAAGGTTGACGGGCGGGCCGGTTCGATCCGTCGGGATTCCCGCGAACGAAACCGAAAATGATTGCGTCGTTGCCCGGGGGCCGATGTTCTGAATAGAGCCGGCAAAACCCAGCCGCTGGTCCGGCCCTACTTGTGTTGTTGTCAGAGCAAAATCGCGCGGCTGCAAGTCGGGCAGGTTCTGACCCTGGAATTTCAGAATGGCGAATCCCTCGCTGTCCGAAACGGAATAAGCCAGCTTGCCCGATGCGGCCACGTCGGCGGCACTGCTAGCGAGAAATCCGGCGGTGGCAATCTGCGGCGGATTGGCAATCATAAAGGCATCCAGACCGTGCGGCCCCTTGGCCACCAAAGCCCAATTGCCGGCCATAAGAGTGATCCTGTCGCCATAAGTGAACGAACCGACCACCTTTGGCGACGTCGGGCTGGAAATGTCAAACACAGGCCCCGCTTCAGGAATGAAGTCTGGGAAACCCGGGGGGCGGTCGTTTGTCACAAGCAGCGAGTTGCCGACGATGGCCAGGTCGCCGCCGTGGTATGCATATTGATTCGCCATGTGCGACCCGATCACTCGGGGCGAAGTCGGATCGTGCGCGTCCACGACGAATAGCTGCGAGTCATAAGAGTAGTTCCAGTTAGTCTCTTCGTCCTGCGTTGCAAGCAAATAGACGTTGTTGCCGGCGACTCCAACCGCCCACGCCTTGGTGTAGAAACCCGAGGGCGGCAGCACGCCCATCGTCACCGGCGAGGTGGGGTTCGTCACATTGAAGATATGAAGCAATTCCCGACCGCCGGCCACATACGCTTTGCCGCCCGAAATGGCGACATCCATCGCTCCGCCCGTTACTTTTGCGACACGGACCTCCTGCGGCTGATCGGGGTTGGCGAGACTAAGGACACGCAGTCCGACATCCTCGTCGGCAACGTAGAGGTATTGGCCGGCCACCGTGGCAGCGCGCCCCCTGGAAATCGCGGGGCCTTTTCCAACCACGCGCGGCGCCGACGGGTTCCTGATGTCAACGGTAGTCACACCCCTAAGACTGCCGAAGGCGTAGGCGCGACCATAGCCCAGCGCCACAGCGTTGCCGCCGACGGTATCCCATGTTCCCCGCAAGGAGAAAACCGGTGTCGAGCCGGTGTCAAACGAAGCCAGTCCGGTGCTGTTCAATCCCCAGAGGCGATTGCCGCTGGCTGTCAAATCGAGAAACACTTTCGGCACCGTGCCCACCGGGGCGGTGGGAGTGTCGAAACTCCAGGCACCCAATAGGCCCAGGGAATTGACCTCGTATCCCCTGACACCGTCCCCGTCCATCACGAAAACCTTGTCTCCCGCGACGGCGACATTGGTGAGTGGACGGTCTTTATAGTCGGATGTTTTCTGATCAAGGCGATCCCAGGATTGGCCGGCGCCCGGACGGTAGCGATTGAAGCCCTGCGAATACCGGTCCACCGGGAACCAGGGAGGCGGGCCCCCAGAACTACCAATCCAGTGCTTTCCAACCGATACTACGAGATTCGGCCACTGCATCGCCACTTCCCCGTGCCAGTAGTCCGGGTTGCTAGGATCGAAGTGGTCGAGTTCGCCCAGGAAGGCCGGATTGGCCGGATCGCGGACGTCATAGACCCTCACGGGCGTGGTATCGCCGCCCGTCAGCAAAGCCCGTCCCTGGTTGATCGCCATGCGACTCGACACGTAGGAAAGATTGGCCAGCTGGGTTGGCGAAGTCGGGTTGGTCGCGTCAAAAATGCGGAAGCGGGTGCCGCCGAGATAGACCCGGTCCCCTTCGAGGGCAACGGCGGCGGGCTGGTAGGTGTCGTAGGGCGCGAACCGCCCCACGTATGTCATCGAGCGCGGATTGGCGACCCTGTAGATTTGCAGGCCGCGCGACCCCGTGCGCGCATAGAGATACTGCCCATTGGTCAGAAGCGCGCTCGCCGTCGTGCCGGAATCCAACGACCGCCGCGACAGCTGAACCGGTTGCCCGGGGTTGGTCATATCCACGGCGACAAGCTCGGTGCCCTGAGCGACGAAGACGACGTTACCGGCAACGGCAAACGCCGTGAAGTCGGGTTCGCGCAGCTGGGAGAGTTGCGTAAAGATCGCACTCGACTGGCCGTGCGCAACTCCTGCGGCCGCCACGGCCAGTCCGACACCCAGTCCAGCGAACGCAATCTGGAGAGTCCGGATTCTCATGATGTCTCGCCTCCTGTGGAAGGATGAAGGCCGAAGGATGAACGATGAACGCTGAGTGACGAACACGAAACCATGAGCCGAATGATTCCGACTTACCCTCCGCACCGTCCGCGTCAGCGTTCATCCTTTCGGCACTATCCTCTCGGCGACGTAACCAAGGCGGCGTCGCATGCCTCCCCGCCGAGACTGCTTCACACGTCTCCCGACACCACGAAGCGAGTCGTCCCTGACTCTGGTGCATGTCTAACAGGGTCTTTTGCACAGCGCGCGCTTCCTGTCAAGATCAATCAATCGGCGGCGGTTGGCGCGGCAGTGGCCCAGTGGCCGTATAGGTCGTATAGGTCGAATAGGACCTATGAAATTCCCCGGGCCTCATGTTTGCTGGTCTTCGCGGCGAGCCTGGCGTGCGTGGTACATTTTTTCCGTGAAGCCGCCCTCATTCAGGAATTGTTGCTCCAGTTGGCGCAACTGCTGATCCAGCAAGAAGTTGGCCTGGTGAATGAGGCAGAGGATGGTGTTGGCGGCGGTTTCGGGGGGAGCCGATTCAACATAGGTTTTATAGGTCGAATAGGACCGATTGGACGTATAGGCAAGTTTTCGCACGGCTTGGGCTTTGGGGTGGTTCTTGTCCCAAAGGGGCAGGCCGTGTTGGCGCAGGAAATCCTGATAATCCTGCAACAGCTCCTCGAGGCTGGCTCGCGCAACGCCGATCAGCTTGAGCTCCGTTTTCTTCGAGGTTCCCGAAGCCGTGCTGCCCTCAGCAATGTTCTGTTTTCCGCTGCGCGCCGCCTGAATCATTTGATCGTGGGTGCGCGACCGTCGGTCAATGAAGCGCTGACAAAATGCCACCGTAGCATCATAAACGATTTCCGCGGTCTGGTATGACTTCAACTTGCGATAGCCGCCGTGAGGACCGATGAGATTTGGGCTGGGAGCCATAGGTCACATAGGTCCTATTGGTCTTATGGGTCCTATAGTTTTCATTTCACCGCGCCCGTTCTCTCCCTCGATTGTTTGTGCGCCTTCGCAGCGGTGATGAAGTTGGCGTATAGCGGATGGGCGTTGAGCGGGCGCGACTGAAATTCGGGGTGAAACTGGACGGCGACAAACCACGGGTGGTGAGCGAGTTCGACGATCTCGACGAGGTTGCCGTCGGGCGACTGGCCCGAAAAAATGACGCCGTTTTCCTCGAACAGGGCGCGCATCTTGTTGTTGAACTCGTACCGGTGACGGTGGCGTTCGCTGACCTCGGTAAGGCCATAAGCCTTGTGGGCCTTGGTGCCGGGTTTGATGACGCAGGGATAGGCGCCCAGCCGCATGGTGCCGCCCATCTGGGTGATCGAGCGTTGGGTGGCGAGGAGGTCAATGACCGGGTGGGGGGTTTCGGGATTGAACTCGGTGCTGTTGGCGGCCGCCAGACCGCAGGCATTGCGGGCGAACTCGATCATGGCGCACTGCATGCCGAGACAGATGCCGAGATACGGGAGGTTGTGGGTGCGGGCGTAGTTGGCGGCCAGTATCTTGCCCTCGATGCCGCGTTGGCCGAATCCGCCGGGAACGAGGATGCCGTCGAGATGGCCGAGCTGCTGCTCGATTCGCGCGGCGACCAGGTCGTCGGACTCGATGGCTTCGATGACCGTCTTGACGTCGTTGTGATAGCCGCCGTGGTAGAGGGCTTCGAAGACGCTCTTGTAGGCGTCGTGCAGGCGCGTGTACTTGCCGACCAGACCAATGTGGACCTCTTCCTTGAGGTTGAGAATCCCGTCCACGAGTTCGGTCCATTCTTTCAGGTCCTGTTTGCGCGTTTTGATGCCGAAGCGTTTGACAATCAGGTCGTCGAGGCCCTGCTGATGGAGCGCGATGGGCACTTGGTAGATGACGGGGAGATCGCGGTTCTCGAAGACGGCCGCCGGGTCCACGGTGCAGAACAGGGCGATCTTGTTGCGAAGAGCCTCGGGCAGTTCGCTCTCGGTGCGGCAGATGAGGAAGTCGGGCTGGATGCCGATTTCGCGCAGCGAGGCAACGCTGTGCTGCGTCGGCTTGGTCTTCATTTCTCCGACCGCATGCATGATGGGAACGAGCGTGACGTGGCAATAGAGAACGTTTTCGCGGCCGACGTCGAAGGGCAACTGGCGGATCGCTTCGAGAAACGGCAGACCTTCGATGTCGCCGACCGTCCCGCCGACTTCGGTGATAACGACATCGGCGTTGCTCCGCTCGGCGACGCGAAGAATCCGCGATTTGATCTCGTCGGTGATGTGGGGAATAACCTGGACGGTGCCGCCGAGGAAGTCGCCACGGCGTTCCCGCTCGATCACATTGAAATAGACCATGCCGGTCGTGACGTTGTTTTCGCGGCCCATCTTGGCGGTGGTGAAGCGTTCATAGTGGCCGAGATCGAGGTCGGTTTCCGCGCCGTCGTTGGTCACATAGACCTCGCCGTGTTGGAACGGACTCATCGTCCCGGGGTCCACGTTGATGTACGGGTCGAGTTTCTGAAGCGAGACCTTCAGGCCGCGCGCTTCGAGAAGCGTTCCGATCGAGGCCGCGGTGATGCCCTTGCCCAGCGACGAGACCACGCCGCCTGTAACGAAAATGAATCGTGTCATGGTTTTCCCTGCGGGACCAGCAACGCCCGCGCCCTTTCGAGGTCTTCCGGCGTATCCACGCCGACCGAATCGTATCGCGTTTCCACGACCCGAATCCGATAGCCGTGATCGAGAAAACGCAGCTGTTCCAGTTTCTCCAGTTGCTCAAGATGCGACGGCGGCCACGAGACAAAATCCAGCAGCGCCTGGCGGCGATAGACATAGAGTCCCAGATGCTTGAATCCCCAGACGGGCCGAGCGCCCGCTTTTGCCACATCGGGACCCGACCGCGACCGATTGGGAATCGGGGAGCGCGAAAAATAGAGCGCATAGCCGCCGGCGTCGGTCACGACTTTGACCGCGTGAGGCGACTCCCACTCCGTCCGATCGTGAATGGCCACTGCGGCGGTCGAGACGGGACAATTCGTGTCGCGATCGAGCGCCTCGATGGCCAGATCAATCGTTTCGGCGGCCATCATCGGTTCATCACCCTGAACGTTGACGATGCGGTCGCATTCGATGCGATCGAGCGCTTCGGCAATCCGGTCGCTGCCCGAATGACAGCGCTCGGAGGTCATCAACGCCCGGCCGCCAAAGGCCGCGACGGCATCGCGAATCCGCGGATCGTCGGTCGCGACCACCACACCGTCCACGCGCGAGCACGAAGCCGCCCGCTCATAGACCCACTGAATGAGCGGCTTGCCGCCGATGTCCGCCAGCGGTTTTCCCGGCAGCCGCGTGGCGGCGTAGCGGGCTGGAATGACGGCGAGGGTGGTCATCTACACGTCGCTCGGTTTGAAAACCTGAATTCCTTCGACGCCTTCGAAATCAGAATCGTTGGTAGCGATGGATGAGATTCGAAATTCTCGCATCACCTGCACCGTGATCGAATCGTTGGTGAGCAATCCATACCGCTCGCGGACGGAACGAGACCCAAGGAGATGACCAGCGGTAAGAGGAACAATCGTTAGATTTGATCTCAGGATGAGGTTCTCTACATACTCCGAATAGGCGGTCAAAGAACGCACCAAGTCCGATTCTTCCCTCAGTTGCCGAACCGTCACGGCAGGTCGGCCGGTGCGTTTCATCGCCTCCGCTATCATCGTTTTGTGGCAGACTTCGCCGAGTGTATGTGTGCAGACTACTCCCACAAGGTCTTCGCCTTTGCAGCGTTGGATCAGTCGGGAGCAATCACTCGAGATACCGATAAAGGCATAGACGATCACATTTGCATCGAGATACAGACTCGCACCCGTCGGGACATCGTTACACGTCATACTCAAGATCCACATCCTCGGCGCAGTATCGGGCCTGCTCTTTCGTCAGCCCGCCGCCCAGAGTGACCAACGGAGCCTCAAGAGCGCGGCGAATTCGTTCCTCCTTGCCTTCTTCCGGGAAACCATCCTCGATCAGTTTGCGCAGTTGCGGTGACCATTTTGAGCGATCGGCGAGGTCTTTCAGTTTCTGGCGCTGATCGTCGGATAGTTGCTGCCGTTCAGTTGTCTTTGCCATCTCCTGGGCGGGCATCGTTGCTTTCTGCACCGTGGACGAAAGACTCTCGACCTCGCGCTCGATTCGGCGCAGGCTTTCTTCGATCTTTTCGCGCTCGCGATGAATGGCCTCAAGCCTCTCTTCGACCACGTGCTTCAGATTGGCGGAGTTCGGAGGCGCTCCGTGGTTTTCCACTTTGGCTTCTGATGTGACAGAACCCATTCCTATGTAAACGTCCCCAACGCTAACAGGTGTTTTTGCTTCGATTTTCGACATCGCACATCACCGTCCTCAATAGATCACCTTATTCAGCGGATACTCAATAATCCCGGTCGCCCCCGCGCGCCGAAGATCGGGAATGATTTGCTTCACGGTCGTCTCGTCGAGAATCGTCTCGAGGGCCACCCATTTCTCGTCGCTCAGCGTGGAAATCGTCGGCGACGTAATGGCCGGCAGAATGGCGAGAACCTTCGCCAGGTCCTTCTTGCGCACGTTCAGTTTCAACCCGACCTTGCCCTCGGCCGTGATGGCCCCCTCCAGCAACATCGCCAGGTTCTCGAGCTTGCGTCGTTTCCATCGGTCGGCCCAACTGGCGCGGTTGGCGATCAGGCGCGGGCTCGATTCAAGAATCGTGTCAATAATCCGCAACTTGTTGGCCCGAAGCGACGACCCTGTCTCGGTCACCTCGATAATCGCGTCGGCCAGGTCGGGCGCTTTGGCCTCGGTCGCCCCCCACGAAAACTCCACGTCGGCCTTCACGCCGTGCTTGCGCAAGTACTGCCGGGTCACTCGCACTAATTCCGTTGCGATTCGTTTTCCGGCCAGGTCCGCCACCGAACGAATCCGCGAATTCTCGGGAACCGCCAGCACCCATCGCACCGGCCGCGCCGATTGTTTCGAGTAGGGGAGCGTGCAGACCTCGACCACCTTCGCCCCGTTTTCCAGAATCCAGTCCAGTCCGGTCAGCCCGGCGTCAAAAACGCCGTCCTGCACATAGCGCGCGATCTCCTGCGCCCGGATCAGCTTCGCTTCGATTTCGGGATCGTCGCACGCCGCGTTATAAGATCGCTCGCCGACGCTGAAACCAAAACCCGCCCGCCGCAGCAGGCCGATCGTGGCATCTTGAAGGCTGCCCTTGGGCAGCGCTAGCTTAAGGACGTTTGGTCTCACTCGTCGTCTCCGATGCCGAATACGTCGTCTTGGGCCTCTCTCCGACAATCATCACTGGCGTCCGCCGCGGCACGAGGTCGTAAAGTTCCTCGACATCATCTTTGAGCATCCCAATGCAGCCCCGCGAGGCGTACTGCCCGATAGACTCCGGATGGATCGTCCCGTGAATGCCCAGACCCGGATGGTCGAACTTCAGCCATCGCGTCCCCAGTTCGTTTTCCGCCGCGCCGGGCTTGTAGATCTTGCCCGTCTCCGGGTCTTCCCATTGCGGGTTCTTCAGCTTGTCCTCGAGCCGGAACTGGCCTGTGGGGGTCAGGCCGCTGAACTTGCCCGTCCGAACGCGGTATTTCTTGAAGAACTTCCCGTTGTTGAGAAGGGTCAGCGTGTTGTCGCTGATGTTGACCAGGATCGAGAAATCCACTTTGGGGATTTTGAGCCGCCGTCCCGCCCGCAGACTCTTGGGATCCTTGATATTGTTGCAGTGCGAGATCAAATCGGGCTCGACGTGGAACCGCTTGGCGATCCCGATGGGCGTGTCGCCGGTCTTGACGTCGTAGAACTCGTCGCCGGGCAACAAGTTGCGCGAGTAAAGCAACTGGGTGTTCACCTGGCCCAGCAGACTTTCGACGCCCGAGGTCATTTCGCTGTCCAGCGGCATTTCGATCAGCTGGTCGAGGCGCTTCTTGGCCGAAAGCAAATCGCCCGGAACATCCAGGACGGCCAATCCGAGCAAGGCGCCGGCCGAAGAAGGATCATTGGAATACTTGGTGATAACGGTTTCAAAGTGCTGGCCGGCTTTCGGCCGATTCCCTTCCCGCTCGAGGGCGATCTTGCCCAGCGTGTAGTGGATCATTCCCAGGTTGGGATCGCCGGGATGGGCCTGAAGGAAGGCTTCGGCGCGCTTGCGGGCCTCGTCGGTCCGGCGGGCGCGCATGAGAATCTGGATCGTCAGCCGCTCCAGCTGGTTCTGCGTTTCAGCCTTCTTGACTCGAGGCGACAAAGCCTCGATCTGCGCCAACGCTTCGTCATAGCGCTTCTCGTTCTGGAGCGACTGAATCAGCGCGATCTGATTCGCGATCCGCTTGTCGTAGGATTTCTGACGGAAGGCACGCGCTCCAATGGCCAACCCGCCGACCACAACCGCAACGCCAATCACGTAAACCCACCATTCGCTTTTCATCGGCTGCCGTCTCCGTGAGCAAGGACTCGAAAGATCAACCGCTGAGCGCTATCGCCGGCACAATCGGCTTGCAGCGTCGAGCTTTCCCCGGTGGTTTCACACACCCTCATGTAGGCAAACCCTACCCGCCGATCCGAAGACCTGTCAACTTCAAATGCAGATTTCACTTGAAGTGCAAATCACGGTTCGGCAAGCATTTGTGCGAAGATGACGGCAGGATTGGAGACCGCCTGGACGTATCGGGCCCTGCACAATTCCGGTGTCGTGGAAAGGTGGTGGCTCACGGACGTCTGAAGCCGAGCAGGGTTTTCCACACCGCTGGCTTGACTGAGACATCTATCGCAGGGAGGTGAAGACCTCGGGCGCTGCCCGTGTGGGTGGGCGCCGCGATCAACCGATCGAAGATTTCCTCCAATCGAAGTTGACCGCCGGCTCGCTCGGGAGGGCCAGCGCACCAGACGCGCGAAGAACGCTTATTGGACACGTACAGCCCGGGACCCTATGGCAGATCAACACGACGAGTCAGCACCACACAGTGGCGGACGTGAGGGGCAGCGCGGCATCGCCGACGCCGCAGCGACGCAGAAATCCGTGTTTCCGAGCCAGATCGAAATGCCGGCGGTGGCGTTGGATGAGCATGTCCGGATTCACGAAGTGCTGGGGCGGATTGCCTGCGCCATGCTCCCGCCCGGCAACGTCGTGACCGCCGCGTGCGCCGATCTCCCCCCGTTTTTCGTCAACCTGCATTTCACCATCGCCGTTTACTTCCCCGAAACCCACCTTTTCGTAATCCATACGCCGGGACGTGATCCACGACACGTCGGCCACGAAGAGAGCCTCGAAGGCTACTTTCTGCATCACCCCGACGAAGACCTGTTGGCCATCGTGGATCATCATCTCTGGACGGTTCCGCCGCCTCTGAACCTGGCCCGCCGGGCCGAAGAGGCGGAATTTCGAAGCAGCCTGTTGGTCGCCTCGCGAATCCACAACAATCTGATCGGCGTGGTCGGTTTGCAGTCGGAGCAAGTTTTCGTCTGGGACGCCCGCGAAGTCGAGATGCTCCGGGCCGCCGCCATGGGATTCGGCCTGGCCTATTATCACGCCGTCTTGTCCGACAACCTCATCTACTCCTGCCGTGAGGCCTCGCAGCGGTTGGCCGACGCGCAACGAGAGGCGCGCGATTGGCGGTACCGAGCAGAACAGATCAATACGGCGGCCGAGATCGCCCGCACGGTCGGAATCCGCCCCAGCACGAACGACCTGCTGGTCGAGCTGCTGCGCATCCTCGGCGAACGTTGGCCGGACTATCGCATCACAAGTCAGCGGTACATCCGTGAAAGCGACACCTTCCAGATCTACCCGGTCGCCCAGTGGGGGGGAACCCTGACCCGTCCGGCCCAAAGCTGCGTGCAAAAGCTCTTTCTCAACAACGTTCCCGTCACTCACATCACCTGCGAATCGCCCCAGGAGATTGCCACCTACGGGGATCTGGACCCCCAATTTGTTCGTGAGTGCGAGAGCGAGCGGTTTGGGTCGTTCTGTTCGGCCCCCATCTATCTGAAGGACCGCCTCTGGGGAACGATCACATTGCAGGCGCACGAGACCGGCATCTGCTCGGTCCACGCGGAGCTTCTCACCGAAATCGGTCGCGCCCTGGCGTTGCCCATTCAGACGACGGAAATGCGGGAACGCCTGGAGGGTGGGTCAGCAGAGCGCTCCAAGGAGCAGTAGGGTGCTCTCAGACACCGGCAGGTGCTCGGAGAGGCGGGCGCCGGTGAGATTCACTGCCTCGGCAGCAGTTCACCCCGCCGCCTCTCCCACAAACTCACAAACCACCGGTGACGGGATCAGGTTGGCGCGCTTTGCGCGGTCGAGCAATTCAGCAATCGCCCGACGGCCTCGTTCGCCAAGGTCCACCGTGTAGGCGTTCACGTACATCCCCACGAATCGGTCGGCCAGCGCCTCGTCCATGTCGCGCGCATAGCCCAGCGCGTGTCGAACCGCCTCGGCGCGATGAGCCAGGCCGTAGTCAATGCTCTGGCGCACAATCCGCGCGATGCGTTCCATGAGCGCCGGCCCCAAGTCCTTCCGGACCCCGTTGACGCCCAGCGGCAGAGGCAGGCCCGTTTCGCCGAACCACCATTCGCCGAGATCGGCCACTTTCTCCAGAGCCTGTTGTGGATACGTCAGCTGGCCCTCGTGGATGATCAGGCCGGCGTCCGCCTCGCCCGCCGCAACCGCCGACAGGATTTGGTCGAACGGCAGAACGACGTAGGGGAACTCGCCCACCGCCAGCCGCAGCGCCAGAAAGGCGGTCGTCAGCGTTCCGGGAACAGCCACGCGTCGCCGCCGAAGATCGTCCGGACTCATCGGCGCTCGCGCGACGACCAACGGGCCGTAACGTTCGCCCACGCTGGCCCCGCACGGCAGAAGCGCATAGCGGTCGGCAACGTAGGCATAGGCGTGAACCGAGAGCGCCGTGACGTCGAGTTCGCCGCGCCGCGCCCGCTGATTCAGCGTCTCGATGTCTTGCAGCACGTGCTCAAAGCGCAAATCGCCCGTTTCGATGCGGCCTTTCGCGAGCGCATAGAACATAAACGCATCGTCAGGGTCGGGACTGTGGCCGAGCGTGAGGGTTTGCGTCATTGTCTCCCATCCTTATGGCCGCACCCTGCTTGATTTTCGGCTTTTCGCAGGTTGACAACCTGCGCCACTTCGACTTCTGCATGAACCTCTGAAGCCAGCGCGTCGCCGACCGTTCACTCCCTGGCCCATTCGCCGCGCTCACGCCAGGCCGTTCGGATGATCGAAACGCAGAGGGCATTGACCGTGGCCGTGTCGGGCGCGGCGGGAAGCGGAGATTTCTCGTAGGCGATTCTGGCCTTATCGAACCCCGCCGCCGCTTCCTTTTGAATCCGACTCAACGACCACTCGCCGCGCTTGATCGCCAGCAGTTCGTCGCGGTCTATCTGGCTTCGATCCACACGCAGCTCGCCGGTCTCCATCATTTCGCATCCCATGCGCAGAAGACGGACGCAGTGAGCGGCATGTTTGGTATCATAACCGAGATGCCGCGCCAGTTCTTTGCGTTTGGCGCCCATGTGACCGCGGAAAACGCTTTTGTCCAATCCCTTCAACTGCGCCTGGGCATAGCCGATGAACGCTTTGTAAGCGACCTTGGTCGAAAACAGCGCGCGGTGCGTGATGAGTTCGCGTCCCGCGCGGGTCAGCTTGAGATAGTGCTCCGGCCGCAGCCACAGCATGGCCAGAACGTTGGGATTGCCCTTCAGGAGCAGACCGATGAACTTCCGCAGCTCATAAATGACGATGTCCCACTCGCCGCGCGCGATTTCCTGAGTTCCGCGCGAACCAAACGCAGAGAGACCGAGATAATGGTCGGCGGGCGGAACGCAGACCGCCATCACGTCCAGGTCGTCGGTGCCCATCGGTTCGTCGGGCGAAACATAGAGGCCGTGCGCCAGCGACCCGCGAAGTCCCACAAGAATAGACCAACGGCCAAGGCCATCGTACTGCCCGACGAAGTCGTGCGGGATCGCCTGGAACGCAATGCGGTCGTCGGGCATTCCTGAGATTTGGGGACTAGCTTTCGACGGCTTTTTCTGTCCCATAATCAGCGATTCTCCGTAACTACTCAGCCCCTCTTGGAGAATGCAAGGATTCGTGAGGGGTGTTGCTTTTTTTCTGGACTCGCTTTTCCGCCTTTGGTATCCAGTTGTCCGTGAACGGGATGATGATATGCCAAGGTCGGG
>Ga0315274_10003874_pt1 | contig 22167 bp, 22 predicted proteins | sample YL17G02_20_MG_FD_203700 | JGI IMG/M metagenome (GOLD analysis project Ga0315274, IMG submission 203700) | Sediment microbial communities from Yellowstone Lake, YNP, Wyoming, USA - YL17G02_20 | ecosystem: Environmental > Aquatic > Freshwater > Lake > Sediment | place: USA: Wyoming | collected...
TGGGCAGCGCGGACGGCTGGCTGGGCCGGGAGATGCGGGGCGGCAGGATCCTCTGCCACGGCAATGCTTCCCACTACTGCGGTTCCGGTTACCGGGGCGAGAAGCACGGGATGAGGGGGGGATATCTCGAGGTGAAAGGGGATGCCGGCGACTTCACGGCCGAGTACCTGGCCGGGGGCGAGGTGATCATCCACGGGAACTGCGGGGACATGCCCGGGGTGGAGATGAAAGCGGGTACCCTCACCATCATGGGCTCCTGCTCCCGGCCCTGCGGCAACATGACGGGCGGCACCTGCACCATCCTGGGCACTGTCGCGGGCATGCTCCCCACGTTCCGGAAGGCAGGCACCGCAATGAGGGAGGCTGGCGGTATCCTCCTCACCCGCTTTGAGGGGGACGTGGCAAACCGGGGGAAGGGAACCCTTTTCATAAGAGACTGGTAATACACTCTTTCGAATGCTTAAGCACTCGTGCGGGTACGAGGCAAATTTTCACTGCAAGAACTGCCAGAACCCTCTCGTCCATGACGACCGGATCGGCCTCCACTGCCCGCAGTGCGGACGGCGCATCACCACCATCTGCCCGGGGTGCGGACGGCGGTGGTGATCAGGCCTGGTTGAGCAGCCATTGTGCGTACTGGGCTCGGATCCGGGAGACCTCGGCGGGAGTGAGGTCCTCTTTCCCTTTCTGGTGGAGATACCGCTCCAGCTGCCCCACCACCGATTCGGCCTCGGTGTAATCCCGGACCTCGAGATACGCCGTTGCCCGGGCCACGGGGATCACCTCTCCGCAGACGTGGCAGAGCTTGTGCCGCTGGTAGCGGTCCACGTAGGTGAAGGTACGGCAGCCCGGGCAGCGTATCACCACGTACATCACAGGGGGATATCTGCGGCGGGAGATATAGTTTCTGCTGGCCCGGACGGAGAAACAGGGGAAAAAACAGGGTCAGTAGATCAGGTTCAGGATGAAGATGGCGACGCCGATGACCACGACCGCGATGATGACCGCCACCGGGCTGACATGGACGGCCCGCCGGTCCTCGCTCTCGTAGTAGTTCACGAGCCCTGCCGAGGAGATGAGCCTGCCGCCACCCTTTTTTGCCATGCCTGTACTTTTTGTCCCGTGGCCGTATAAATAGGTATCACGCATGAAAGGAGAGAGGGAAATCACGCTGGAAGGGCAGGTCCTGCTGGGGGAGGACCTGGAAATCCGGCCCGCGAGGCTCGCCATCCGCGGCGGGAGGATCGCATGGGTGGAGGAGCTGGGCCGGGCCCCGGACCTCTGGATCCTTCCGGCCCTCTTCAATGCCCATACCCACCTGGGTGACACGGTGGCCATGGACCTGCCCCTGTCCGGCAGGCTGGAGGAGGTGGTGACCCCGCCCCACGGGCTGAAGCACCGGATCCTGGCCGGCACCCCCCGGGACGCGCTGGTGGCGGGCATGCGGGCCAGCCTGGGCGCCATGGAGCGCGGGGGTTGCGGGGGCTGCGCCGATTTCCGGGAGGGCGGGCCCGACGGGGTGGCGGCCCTCCGCGAGGCAGCCCGGGGGCTCTCCCTCCGGCCGGTGATCCTGGGCCGGGATGGCGGCGAGCATGCAGGGGACGGCATCGGGATCTCCAGCGCCCGGGACGTACCGGACCTGGAGCGGCGGGTGGCGGAGACCCGCCGTGCCGGAAAGAAGGTGGCGTTCCATGCAGGCGAGAGGGACCCGGATGACGTGGAGGCGGCACTGGCATACCGCCCGGACCTCCTGGTCCACTGCACCCATGCCACGGACAGCCAGATCCGGAGCATCGCCGATGGTGGGATCCCGGTTGCTGTCTGCCCCCGGGCCAACTGGAGGCTGGGGGTGGCCCGGGATCCGGATCATCCCCCCGTCACCCGGATGGTGGCGTGCGGGTGCACCCTCTTTCTCGGCACCGACAACGTGATGGTCGCGCAGCCGGACCTCTGGCGGGAGATGGAGTTCGTGGCCACGGTGTACGGCCTCCCGCCACGCGAGATCCTGAAAGCGGCCATCGCCGGTGCCGGCCTCTTTGGCGAGACCCCGTTCCTTGCCCCGGATCGCCCTGCCCGGCTGGTGGTGGCGGACCCGGGCCGGTCCGGCCTCTCGTTCTCTTGGGATCCCGTGAGCACGCTGGTGAGACGCGTTGCGGCAGGGGATATCAGGGAAACGTTTTTATTCTCACCGCGAGAATAAATCTCCCATATCTTATTTTGAGGCTCACCCATGTTCGGGACAATATTGGCAGCACTTGATGGCTCGCCGAGGAGCGAGAACGCACTCGCGAAGGCGATTGACGAGGCAAAGGCATGGAAGGCCAGCCTCCACGCGGTCTATGTGATCGAGACCGGTCTCTTCTCCTCCATCCCGCTGGACAACACCTGGGAGGTCATCTTCGGGCTCCTGGAGAGCCAGGGGAAGGAAGCGCTGAAGGCTGCGGAACAGAAGGCGGCTGCGGCAGGAGTGATGATCACCCCCCACATGACCCAGGGCCACGCGGGAAGCGAGATCCTGAAGATGGCGGGGAAGGTGGGAGCGGACCTCGTGGTGGTGGGCTCCCATGGCAAGAGCGAGATTGACCGGCTGCTGCTGGGCAGCGTCTCTTCCTATGTCGTGAAATACAGCACCATAACCACCCTGGTGGTGAGATCATAGGCCATACAAGCATCAAGGATTTCATGACCCCCGACGTGGTATCGGTAGAGATACCCGGGAACCGGGACGATGTGCTGAAGATCTTAAAAAGGACCGGGATCTCGGGGGTACCGGTCCTCAAGGACCGGAGGATCGTGGGGATGATCACCCGGAAGGACATGCTGCGGAAGAGCGATGAGACCCAGCTCGGGCTCCTCATGAGCCCCAGCCCGGTCACCATCAGCCCTGAAACAAGGCTGGGGGAGGCGGCGGCCCTGATCCTGAAGCACCGGGTCCGGCGGCTCCCGGTGGAGGAGAACGGCAGCCTGGTGGGGATCCTCTCGGTTGCCGACCTGATCACCGCCATCGCCCAGCTGAAGTTCAAGGACGAGATCAAGGACCGGTTCACCAGCGCCACCTTTGCCCTCTGGGAGGATACTCCCCTCTCCCTGGTGGGGAGGATCATGGAGATCTCGGGGGTTGACGCCATCCCGATCCTTGATTCCAACGGGATCCTTGCCGGGATCATCTCGGAGCGGGACCTGATCAGGCACTCCTCCATCGAGGACAGCGTGGAGACGAGCGACTTCTCCAACGGCACCGATGATGACGAGTGGACCTGGGAATCCATCCGGGACCTCCACACCGTGTCCTTCGGCGTCTCCCGGGTGAAGCTGTCCCAGAAGCCCGTGAAGACGGCCATGATCACGAGCGTGGTCTCGGTCCCCCACAACGCGGAGGTGAGCGAGTGCGCGCTCAAGATGAAGCGGGCCCGGGTGGACCAGCTCCCGGTGGTGAACAGCGACAAGAAGCTGGTGGGCATGCTCTTTGACCGGGATCTCATCAGGGTCCTTTGCCCGGCAGAGGGCCGATAACAACCTTTATGACCGAACACATCGTGGGATCCATCAGGCACTTTTGCGAAGTTACTGCCTGGGAGAACGGGAGGTATTCATGATGCAGTCAGAATCCCCTGAAAGAATGACCGGTACCACCACCGTCGGGATCGTCTTTCGGGACGGCGTGGTGCTGGCCACGGAGAAGAGGGCCACCATGGGGAACCTGGTGGCGAGCCGGAGGGCCAAGAAGGTGTACCAGATCGCGAAACGGATCGGCATGACCACGGCCGGCGGGGTGGGAGACGCCCAGCAGCTGGCCCGGATCATGACCGTCGAGTGCAGCCTGTTCTCCATCCGGAGGGAGAAGCCTATCTCGGTGGGTGCCTTGGCCACGCTCCTCTCCAACTACCTGAACCAGAACCGGTTCTTCCCGTTCTTCGTCCAGCTGCTGGTGGGAGGGGTGGACGAGCACGGGGCTTCCGTGTACTCCGTGGACGCCCTGGGCGGCGCCACACGGGAGCAGGACATCGTGGCCACGGGCTCCGGTTCCCCCATGGCATACGGCGTGCTGGAAGACCGCTACCAGAAGGACATGTCCGAGAAGGAGACCATCGAGCTGGCCGTCCGCGCCCTGAAGGCGGCCATGCGACGGGACGTGGGGTCCGGCGAGGACATCAACGTGGTCGTGATCACGAAAGAGAAGTTCGAAGAATTCAATGTGCAGAATGAACAGAAGATCTCCATCCCCACATTTGCATAACCCACTTTTTGGACGAATTTCATGTCTGTTGAAGACCGGTTACGGGATCTGAAAGAGAAGATCCACACCATCATCCCCCGGGGGATCACCGTCTCCCAGGTGGAGTTCGAGGGTCCGGAACTCGTGATCTACACCGATGACCCCAAGCGGTTCGCCGACGAGGCGGACCTGATCAAGACGCTGGCCCGGGACCTGCGGAAGCGGATCGTGGTCCGGCCCAACGTCCTGGAGGACCCGGAGAAGGCCGCCCCCCAGATCAAGACGGTGGTCCCCGAGACCGCAGGGATCACGGACCTGTTCTTTGATGCCGACACCGGCGAGGTGCTCATCGAGGCCGAGAAGCCCGGTGTTGTCATCGGCAAGAACGGGGCTACCCTCCGGGAGATCACCAAGTGCATCGGGTGGACGCCCAAGGTGGTGCGCACCCCGCCCATCGAGTCCACCACCATCAAGCAGATCCGGCAGTACCTCCGGTCGGTGAAGGAGGAGCGCAAGACGTTCCTCCGGAGCATCGGGCGCCGGATCCACCGGGAATCCACCTCCAAGGACGAGTGGGTCCGGGTCACTACCTTGGGCTGCTGCCGCGAGGTGGGGAGGGCGGCCTTCCTCCTCACCACCCCGGAGAGCCGGATCCTGATCGACTGCGGCGATAAGCCTTCCAATGCCAACGGCACCCCGTACCTGTACGTGCCCGAGATCCATCCCTTGGGCAGCCTGGATGCCGTTGTCCTCACCCATGCACACCTGGACCACTGCGCCCTGATCCCGCTCCTGTACAAGTACGGGTACGAGGGACCGGTGTACAGCACCCCGCCCACCCGGGACCTCTCGGCCATGCTGCAGCTGGACTACCTGGAGGTGATCCAGAAAGAGGCGGAGCGGACCCCCTACACCTCCACGGATGTCAAGAACTATGTGAAGCACTCCATCACCCTGAACTACGGGTCGGTGACAGACATCGCCCCGGACGTGAAGCTCACCTTCCACAACGCGGGGCACATCCTGGGCTCGGCCATCGCCCACTTCCATATCGGCGACGGCCTGTACAACATCGCGTTCACCGGGGACTTCAACTACAGTAAAAGCAGGCTCTTCTCGCCGGCCGTCTCCCAGTTCCCCCGGCTGGAGGCCATCTTCATGGAGAGCACCTACGGCGGCTCCAACGACGTCCAGCCGCCCCGCAGGGAAGCGGAGGTGAAGCTCTACGAGGTGGTCACCACCGTCCTCAACCGGGGCGGGAAGATCCTGATCCCCGCCTTTGCGGTGGGGAGGTCCCAGGAGGTGATGCTTGCTCTCGAGGAGGGGATGCGCCTGGGCCGGATCCCGAAGGTGAGCGTGTACCTGGACGGCATGATCCGGGAGGCCACCGCCATCCACACCACCTACCCCGAGTACCTGAACTCGGAGCTCCGGAACCAGATCTTCCACGACGGCGTCAACCCGTTCCTGGCCGCGTGTTTCGTGCAGGTGGACTCCCCGGACAAGCGGGAGAAGGTCATCACCGGGGACCCCTGCGTCATCATCACCACGAGCGGCATGCTGAACGGCGGGCCGGTGATGGAGTACCTGAAGGGCCTCTCTCCCGACCCCCGGAACGCGCTCGTCTTTGTGGGGTACCAGGCGGAGGGGACCATCGGGAGGAGGATCCAGAAAGGCTGGCGCGAGGTGCCGCTGGGCGGGCGGGAGACCATCGCCATCAGCCTGGAGATCTTCACGGTGGACGGGTTCTCCGGCCACTCGGACCGCAGGGAACTCGTTAACTACGTGGCCCACCTGCAGCCCAAGCCCGAGAAGATCTTCACCATCCACGGCGATGAGAACAAGACCATCGATCTCGCCGTCTCCCTCCACAAGCGGTTCCACATCGAGACCCGCTCCCCGATGAACCTGGAAACCTACCGCATGGTCTGAAATGCCGCGGAGGCTCCCGCTCCACCTCGGGATCTTCGCGGTGATGGCGCTTTCCAACGCCATCGTCCCCATCCTCCCCTCTTACGGCACAGGCCCCCTCTTCCAGTCCGCCATCTACGCGGCCTATTTCCTGGGTGCCTTTGTCACCGTGATTCCGGCAGGCGTGCTTTCGGACCGCGTCGGCCGTGTGCCCGTGATCCGGGCCGGCCTCCTCCTCACTTTCATCTCGGGTGTGCTGATCCTGGCCTTCCCCGCACCCCTCACCGTGCTGGGGGCCCGGGTACTGGAGGGAGTGGGGGCCGGCCTCTTCGTGGCCTCAGCGATGGCCCTCGTCAACTCCCCGCCGGACCATGAATCCCTCTCCGGCATCTTCATGGGAGCCCTGAACATGGGCCTGGTGGTGGGGCTCCTCGCCACCGGTTCCATTGACCAGGCCATGGGAATGGGGACGGGGGGCATTCTCCTCTTCACCATCCTCACCGCAGTCCCCCTGGTGCTCACGGTCCTCCTCAGGGAGGATGCGACCCTCCAGCGGCCGGAAGCGGCCTTCCCGCAGCTGATCCGGGAATACGTGTGGCTCTACCTGTCGGCGGTAGTGCTGGTGGGGATGACCGGTGCCGTGACCGCCATCTATCCCGGGTTCACCGGCGGGGATCCCGCAGCCCTCGCCACCGCCCTTGCTCTCATGCACCTGGCCACTATCGGGGCCGTTGTCCTGGCCTCCCGCCTGCACCTCCCACCGGTGCCCACCCTCCGGGCCGCCTCCATCGCCATGGTGGCCGGCGTGCTCCTGGTCATGGCGAGCCCTGTCGGTTTCCTGGCGGTGGGCGCCATCGCAGGCGTGGTGATGATCGCCCAGATGGCGTTTCTGGGTGCCACCGGCCTCCGCCAGGGTCGCGTCATGGGCCTGTACAACGCCGCCAGCTACCTGGGGATGACGATGCTCCCTGCCCTTGCCGGGGTGACTGCGGAGCACCTCTCCTTCACCGCGGCGTTCCTGGCGGTGGCGGCACTGAACCTGCTGGTGGCGGGAACCATCGGCAGGTGCGAATGCCGGCTGCCGCAGGCGCAGTGATAACGGACTGCCGAGGGGACTACCGTTTCTGCCCTGTCCTGCCCGGCGAGCCGGGCAGAGCTGTTGGTTATATCCGGTTTCCCGGATTCGAGATCTCTCCAGGGACCCAACCGTACGTCAGGATATCCTCATGAGGGGGTGGGACCGGGAGGGGGGCAAGCCCCCCTCCCGTCACCATCCCCCTGATATGATAGGGGGACGGGCGGTGTCATCTCCCGATCCCTCTCGGCGGCATTGTGAGGACCATCCTACACTTCTGCAGGGGGACCCACTTCCGATGCCCGGTCCACCAGCAGGTTGAGGGCATCATGCTGCGGGTTGTGCCGGACCAGGACCCGTGAGAAGACCAGCAGTTCACCATAGGATGCCCGGGCGAGCATGGCAGCCGCCTTTTTCCGGTGTGCCGGGATCACCGCGTAGGCCGGTTGTGCCGCCGTTCCATCGCAGATTTTGTACACATGGTAATCCCGGTCCCCCAGGTCCCCGGACATGACGGCAGCAAGAACGGTGACCCTCCTTCCCTTCTGGCGGGAGAGGGACGAGAGCCGCCGGGCACCCGGCACCCGGGGGATGGGCGGACCCGTTCCGGTTCCCCCGTCCTTCTGCAGGATGGCCCAGGAATACTTCAGGTCGGTATTCAGGTACCGGTAGGGTTCGCCGCAGGCGGAGAGCCTCTCCATCAGCCGCGTGGGCCGGATGGGAGGCCGGGAGTCAAATGTCCAGCACTCCCGGGCAGGACACGGCCCGCCCCACGGGAAGACGCAGGGACCCCGGATGTGGAAACCGAGAGGGCCCATTTCCCGGGTGACCCGTCGGAGAAGGGTGGAGTTGGCGAGATCCGCCGGCTCCACCAGAAGGATGATCCCCCCCGGCACCAGGCTGCCTGCCGCTGCCTTCACCAGGTTGGCCTTTCCCCGGTCCGAAAGGCCCGGGATCTCGTTCAGCACACCGGAGAAGACCAGCAGGTCAATCTGATGGGGAAGATCTTCTGAGGGGATCTCCTGGATTTCACGGGGGATCGGCAGGTGGATCCGGACCCGGTCCACATCCCCTGCGAACGCCGGAACCAGGGCCTGGAATGCCTCCCGGTGCTCATCCGACGGTTCGACGGTAAAGACCTCAGCGGATCCCCCTCCCGACCTGCGGTACCATTCGGCCAGGGCCAGGGGCACCACGCCGGGGCCGGTGCCCACATCTAGGACCCGCAGATGGGGGGGGATCAGCCCGGCCCGGACCAGATCCTGGAAGAGGTGCAGGGTCTGGAAGAAAGAGACCGGGAACTGGTAGGCCAGGTAGGCCATCACCCGGTAGCCGGCCCGGTAGCTGATCCGGCGGGCGCTCCCCTCCCGCCAGTATTCGCCCTTCTGGGCCCGGATGGCGGACCGGATCCTGTCCACCACCACGGCGTCGTCCCAGGGCTTTCCCGTCTTCCGGCTCAGGTACCCTTCCACCAGCCGCTGCAGGGAATCCGGCACCGCGCGGGTACGGAAGAGTTCCTGCAGGCGCCGCTCCCCTCCCGGGGAGATCCCGAGGGGTTCACCCCGGGATACAGACCGCGGCGACGGATCCTTATCCATCGGTGTACGGATCTGCCGCCGGAGGATATGAACCATGTGAGGGAGCACGGTGAAGAGTGGAGATTCCGTGGTGAATTTCTACGGCAGGCTGAAACCGGATTGGCGGACGCTCTCGGGGGCTGCCGCCCCCTGCCGCTGCGGCACCCCCCGCGTGAGGATAATCTGAGCCGCCGTTATCACCAATCTCATGACTGTCAGGGGGGGCGCCCACGCGGCGGGGGGGCCGAAAGGTCCCCCACTGGAGCGTCCCATCAGACTTTCGTAACCTGGGAACTGACCCGTTCTACTGTGCAATATCGACCGGCTCAGATATCCATTTTCCTCCGAGCGACAGATGAAGGACGACCCGCCCTCTATCCCTTCTTTGAAAGAGTCTTCTGCATCAGCACCAGGTCAAAGGGTTCCCCGAACTTCGTCCCCGCGTCCTCCACCCGGCCGCACTCGCAGAATCCCTGCTTCTCATGGAAGGCGATGCTCCCCGTGTTCCGGGAGGAGATCTGGGCCACCAGGGAGTGGATGCCCAGCCGGACCGCGTCATCCGTCATGGCCACCATCATCCGGGTGCCCAGACCGTGCTTGACGTGGGAGGGGAGGATGAAGAAGGTCACCGCCGCGGTTCCCTGGAAGGCAGGGAACGGCATGAAGGGCCGGAGGATCGAGAACCCCACCACCTTCCCCCTGTCCTCTGCCACGTAGCACGCATGGGCCCCGTGGAGCATGAAGTCAAAAAAGGCGGGTTCCACCGGCTGGTCCGGGAACGCCGCGTGGCTCTCCCTCACGTAGTGGTTGAAGATGGCAACCACCTGGTCCCGGTCCCCTTTCCTCACCGGCCTGATGCGGACTCCCGTCATGATGTGCCCTTCCTTTGCTCCATTCTGTGCTGCCAACCACCATACAGGTTGCGACGGGGACAACGAAAGACCGTGGAGGGATCTTCTTTCGTCCGGATCGGTAACCTGATCCAGACGTGAGAAAACCCATGCCGCGTGGGGCTATCCTCATCGGGGAGGGCAACGGGAGGGGGCAGAGCCCCCTCACGGTCCCACCCCCATGAGGATATTCCCTCCCACGGATACCCGATCCCTTTCCCTTCCTTTGAAATTCCCCTCAGATCTCCGTGAGATCCAGCGATGCACAGTCCGGGCAGCGCGGATTGCGCCCCATGCTCCGGAAGGTCCGGCTGCAGCCGCGGCACCGGTACTTCTTCCACGGGACCTCCTCAATCTCCAGATAGAAGGGGCCTCCTCCTCCGCACATCCTTTTCCACCTCCCGATTCGTCCATCCCGTTCCCGGGTGAAAAGGGTTGCGGCGCTCCCGCAGCGAGACCCCGCTCTGATCCCCCGGTTTTGGCTCCGGGCCGGTACCTGGCTGCCTTCATCGGGAAGCCGGGGACGGGGTGCGTCCGTCCGATTCCATCTGTTCCCGGATTTCGTCGGCAACGCCCTCAGAGGCCTCATCGAGCGCCTCCAGACGTATCCGGGAGGGATCCGAAATCCCCACCCCCAGTTCCGCGGCCCGGGCTATCTGCTCCAGGTCCGCGATCCGGCCCTGCATCACCTCGGGAGTGGACCCAAAGTACCGGAGCAGCGCAACCCCTGCGCAGTCCATGGCCACCCGGTCGGCTCCGGCCAGGATCACGCCCGGTGTGACCACCCGGCCCCGGTCGGGACCTCCGGACGCAAACCCCTCGGTAGCATCCAGAACCACCAGTTCTACGGGGTAAAACCGGTTGATCTCTGCGATCATGCTCCGCTGGTGGGGGGAGGTATGGAGTTCCTGCATGTAGTCATGGGGATCCCCCGGGGCCTTCCGGGCCACCAGGCCTACGGAGTTCTTCAGCGAGAGGGTGAAGTGCCCCCCGTACCGGTGGGTCTTGCAGCAGCAGGTCTGGATCACGCGATCTGCCGTCTGGATGTCCCGCGAAAACCAGAATCCATGCTCCCAGTGAAGGCCGGGCTCCTCCACCTTCGCCCACCCGTCGCGCCCGGCCTCATCCAGCACCACCACCCGGAAGCCCAGCTCCTTTGCCATGCGGATGACCCCCCGTTCCTCCAGGACCCGCCGGGTGGAGCCCATCCCGCTCCGTTCCACAAGGCTTACGGCTGTTGCCCCCGCAGCCTGAACCGCCCTGACCAGTACCCCCAGGGTATCCGGGTGGGTGGACGCAGGGAACGGATCAGCGCTGTTGTAGTTCGCCTTGATGGCCACCGCGGTCCCTGAAAAGATCGAGAGATCCATGGCTCGGAAGATGCGGCCAAGGCCTGAGGCCCTATCCCGGGAGGTGGCGAGATACACGGTCGTGGTTCCGGGCATATGAGAGGCGGGTGGTGCCCTGCAGCAGAAATATCTTCCTGCATGCCTGGCCCTCCCACCGGTTCCCCCGGGCCACCGGGAAGAGACCTCACCCTGCCAGGTTCATATCAGGCTATCCTTCCAGGAGAGATCCACAGAAATCCCATGGATAGTACCCGTGACCGTCTGGTGGAAACCACCACGATTACCCCCTGGGCACCACTGCTGGTGATTCCTCCTGCCAGGGCACCCCTGTATCGCATCCTCTGCGATATGACCATTTCACGAGGGGGAACCGGGTTCTGATCCTCACGTGGAATTCACCTGAATCAGGTGAGGTGATGGATTCCTTCGCACCATCATTGTGCTGTATATATCCCCGTGAGAAAAATGCAGGAGGGGAATATCGTCCCGGGGGAGGGTGACGGGCGGGGGCGTGCCCCCCCTCCCGAACCCACCTCTCATACGGAGATGTGACTCTTCCTGAGAGTCCCTCACGGCCCGAGGGGGCCAGCCGCGGTCTGGCTGATGACCATCCGGAGGCCGGTGCCGGTGAGCAGGGCCCGGACCTCCCGCATCTCCTGCACCGCAGGCCTGGCCAGGTCCCTCCGCCGGAATGCAGGCCGGTAATCCAGTACCGTGACCTGGATGCCGGGATCGATCCTGCAGAGGGCATCCCCCATCCGGGTGATCTCCTCACGGGGGATCAGCAGGGGGTGGTACGGAATCCCCACGCCCATGAAGATCCTGCCGCTGTACCGGTCCGAGAGGTACCGGACCGCATCCCAGGAGGTCCGGAGGTATCGCGTTGCGAGTCCGGTATCCGAGATACCCGTGATGGCCATGAAGGTCTCTGTCCGGAGCCCCTTCAGGTCCGGGCCGATGTCGGTCATCCCCGCCTCCACCAGGCTGTCCAGGTAGTCCCGTGAGAGAATCGTGGCGTTGGTATCCACGTGGAACCGGGCACCGGGGTCAGGGTTCAGCCTTAAGAGTTCCTCCAGGTAGCGGAGCAGCCAGGGGCGGTTCAGGGTGGCTTCCCCGCCGGAGATCGCCATGCGGCTGACCCCCAGCCGTCTTCGCTCCACGGTCATCCGGACTGCCGCCTCCCGGGGCGTAAGGGGCGGTTCCACGCCGCGGTACGTGACCGTCCAGTTCTGGCACTGGGGGCAGCGCAGGTTGCACCCGCAGGCAAAGACGGCCGCTTCGATGAGGGGGCGGCTCCCCTGCAGCTGCCAGGGGGTCCCCACACCCCCGACCCCGAGGCCGGTCCAGCCCGTCACCGCCCGCAGCGGGAAAGTGCCAGCCGGAAGCTCCGTCCGGATCTCCATTCCGTCCCGTACAGGTGTGATGCAGGACTGCCGGAGGGCCCCGTCGATCGCGAGGGCGCAGGCCCCGCAGCCCCCGGTGCGGCAGGGGGCGAAGTGGTCCCCCTCCCCCGGGAACCTGCCGAAGGTGTGCCCCAGGTACTCAAGGGCCTGCTGCACGGTGACCCCTGCCGGTACCGCCACCCCTTCCCCGTCGACGGTGACCGTCACCATCCCGGCACCCTCGCCCTCCTCCATCCTGATGGCCTCCTGCGGGCAGGCAGCAGCGCAGGCCCCGCATCCGGTGCAGTCCTCCACCCGCCGGCTCTCTGCACGGGCGCAGGGGACCAGTGTCTCGCAGATCTCGCAGAACTCGCACCGGTCAGGGTCCCTCACCGCGATGCGCCTGATGTGGTGTATCGGCTGTCGCAGTGATCCGGGGTACTTCCGGTCCATCAGGGTGCTCCGGGATGGCATGCGGGAAAGAGGGGGAGACCGTCCTCCGGTTCTGTGCCGGGCATCTCTGACTCCCTGCTCCTGGCCAGGGGTATCCGGGGATTCATGCCTGAGGAACGATTCCCTGAACGGATGGATCTCCTGCTCGAACCGGTCCAACCGCGAGATCACGGTGTACTCCCTGAGGGGATGGGAGGAGATCTGCCCCTTCACCGACGGTTCCCTGCACAGCACCTGGATATTTTTCACGAACCGGTCCAGGATCCGCTGGTGATGCGGCTCCAGCGGCTTCCCGTAATCGGGGGCATCAACCCCGTACCTCTCCCGTATCTCCCCACACTCCTTCTCCATCTGGTCACAGTACCGCTCAACCCTTATGAGAGGAATGGCGGAGTAGTATTCCAGCTCCCGGATCATCGCTCTCTGGAACAGGATACCTCCAGCGGGTATAAGAGGATACCCCACCCGGAGAGTCCATCCCCGATGGGAAATGGGGAACCCGCGGGGGGGTCGTTCGCCACCAGATCCCCGGCCAGGCACAATCCTCACGTTCCCCGGAGGTGAGGGGAGAGTATCCATGCACCCCTGGCTCTCCCGGCTGAAATGGCGATACCGGTCTCCCCCGCACCCGCTTCTCCCTCTCGGGGATCCCCGTCTCAGGACACCTGCAGCACAGGTCCCCGGCAACGCTCGCCCCTGTACAGCCAAAACGATCCGGTCCCTGGCCGATACCCTCCACTGGTTCCAGGCCCGCCACGGTGCCGCGCGCGGCATCGCAGCACCCCAGATAGGGATTCCTTTCCGCATCATCCTCGTGGAACGGGATGGGAAAGAGGTTCCCCTGATCAACCCGGTGATCACCTGGACCAGCCCGGAATCCCGCTTCGGGTGGGAGCGGTGCATGTCCTTCCCCCACCTGGCTGTCTGCGTCCCCCGGCCGGTAAGCCTGTCCGTCAGGTTCCTGACCGCAGAGAGCACGCGGGATACGTGGGAGCATGTGGGCCCGGATCTGGCCTCTATGGTCCGCCACGAGGTGGACCACCTGGACGGGGTCCTGACCCTGGACCGGGCTGAGGCTTGGGAGATGGTGGTGCCCTGGACCCGGTTGGTGGCAGAACCGAACCGGTTCCATCCACATCCCCGCGAGGCATCCGCAGGTTCTCCCCAGGAACCCGAGACACACTCCGGACGTTCATGAGAATCCGCGGCTGGGGCATCATTTTCATGGTTCACGGGAGAATATGGTGAGGATGCAACCAGGGGTGCCAGGCCGTTGACATTCAGGTGCCGGATCTGCGGGGAGTGCTGCAGCCACCTGGGGCTTGTGCATACGATCCGGGAAGAGTACGGGAACCATGAGTACCTGCTGGAGAACCGGTACACCGGGGACGTAACCCGCGTGCGCATCGACCCGGACAAGACCCACCTCATCAAAGACCGGAGCATCTTCCGGAAGGAACCCGAGGCATGCCCGTTTCTGCGGGATGACCCCGGCAACCACCGGGTCTGTTGCATCGTGCATTCCACACGCCCTGACATCTGCAGGGAATTCCAGTGCTGGCGGCTCCTGATCCTGGACGGGCAGGGAAACCCGGCCGGGCGGGTGATGGGGACCAGGCACCTCAGTTCCGATGATCCGGTCCTCTCCGGGATATGGGAGGAGCGCATCGGGGAGATCGCTGAACCGGACGACGCTTCCTGGGACCACAGGGTGGAACAGGTGCTCGCAGAGGCCGGTTACACGGTGGTGAGGGGAGATTCCTGAGATACGGGTGGAAGCAGGGAAGTGCTCCACCAGCCACTCCGGAGATCTCAAATCCCGGGGGAAAGGGAGATGGGGATGGCCATCCAACCAGAAAGGACGCAATGGAACCGAACAAGGATCCGCGGAACCGTTCTGCCATCCGGCAGGCTGCCCTCGTTGATATCGTGACCAAGGGGAACCAGCGGAGCGGCAGGTCGGTGCGGGGCACCGTGCGGGAGATCCTGACGGGAACCGGTTACCACCCCCACGGGATCAAGGTCAGGCTCACGGATGGCCAGGTGGGGCGGGTGAAGGGGATCGTGGACCCGGAGAAAGAGGGAGAGGAGTGATGCTCCTTTCAGGGATTGGACTTTCAGGAGCGGGGCTTCTCTTCCGGTATCTCGTTCCCGACAGAGAGCACACCGGTAACGTACCCTTCCCGGTCGTACATGGCCCGGTTGGTCCACAGGATCCAGACCCTTCTTCCCGTTGCAGTGACGTTCTCGTTCCGGTTCTTCACGAACCGGCCGGGGGATGCAAGGAGGTCCTGCATCAGCTGGTCCAGGTCCCTTCCCGAGCTCTCGGTTGCAGGGACTATGGTCCCGATCACATTGCTCCCGAGGATCTGCCTGCGGGAGAACCCGAGGAGCTCCTCGGCATAGCGGTTGAAGAAAGTGATGGTTCCCTTCCGGTCCATGGTGAGGATGATGCTCCCCGCATTCTCGACGAGTGTGCGGTACCTCTCCTCGGATTCCATGAGCCTGCCGGTGTAGTGCCGGAGAAGGACGTACAGGAGCGCGGTCCCGCCGGCCACCAGGCCCCATTCTCTCACCGCGGAGAGATCCCGGGAGACAGCCGGGTCTCCGGTCACCGCGGGAAGTATGATTCCCGTGGAGAGAATCCACAGGATACCGAACACAAGAAAGGTCAGGCAGATGGTGAGGGGACTCGGGTCCCTCATCCTTTTCCCGTTCTCCTCCCCCTGGATGCCCACAACAGCCATAGGAGGAACATGGGATTCCCCGGTGATAAAAGGGTGTGATGGCTGGATTCAGGCCGCCCCCCATGGATTCCACCGGGATCTGCATCTGAATGAAACATCATCAACGATGACGTACTCCTGGACCGGACTATCCTCACGGGGGGTGGGATCGGGAGGAGGCAGGGACCCTCCCGTCGCCCTCCCCCGGGGCGATACTCCCCTTATTCCTTTTTACCCGGGGGAAGCGGTGCAACCGGAAGTTGTGCGAAGGGAGCCACCATCATAGGAAAAATAACAGGCTGGATGACCCATCTCCGTCGTCCAGCCCAACATGCGAGGGAAGGGATTTGAACCCCCGAACTCCTTCGAGACCGGCCCCTGAAGCCGGCGCCTTTGACCGGGCTTGGCAACCCTCGCGCAGCTCAGTACTACTGCAACTGAAGGCATAAAAGTAGTGCTCTTCTCACGGGGCGTGGCACCGGGGAGGCGGGAACCTGCGATCCGGGGATGCTCCTCCCCCATGTACCGGTCATCCGCATCGGCCCGTGGGGATGCCATCATCCTTTCAGGAGGATCAGGACCTGCCCCACCAGGAGGTACACCGCCCCGCAGGCAAGCATCCAGCCGGCGGCGAGGACCGTGAAGGACCGGAGCCGGTCCCATCGGAGGACCCATGCCACCACCACTCCCCCGTAGAGGCCGATGCCGGGCATCCACATCAGGGGGAGGAGGAGCAACATCCCGAAGCGGGGGAGGAACCGGATCTCCGCCGACCGCCGGCTCACCCCCGAAATCCAGGCGGAGATTCGGGAAGAACGGTAGGCGAGGCGGTCCAGCACCTCGAACTCTGCCGCGATGTACCCCAGGCCGAAGCTGGTCACCACCAGGAGATCTGCCACCCCGTTGCTTCCCACCGCCCCGCTGCCGGCTGCCCCTGCCTGAAGGAGAAAGGTGGAGAGGGCAAGGGCAGGGAGCATGGCAGGCGGCATGCCGGTCAGCAGGGCAAGCCCTCCAGGGATCACCAGCAGGAAGAGGAGGATCAGCCCGGCCCACAGAATCAACGGGGTAGGGCGAGGGAGTGAATGGTTACCCCCTTCGCGATCCTCTCCGGAATACGACTCCTGCACCTCTTCTCCCACCCACTTCCCGCCTTCCCCTCTCCCACCTGCCAGGAAAAGCCCCGCGGGGGAGCACGATGTACTGCAAGGGCGGTCGGTGGGAAGGCTGATAAAGCTGGGGGTTGCTCGGGAGACTGACGTCGATAACAAAAGGCCCGGACCACAATCCTTAAGAGCTGCCTCATGGACACTCCGGACTGAGAGCGGGTCCGGATGGCGCAGGGACGGCATATCTATCAGGGGAACGGCCTCCTCCTCCGCGGAGGCATCGGCATTGTCTTCGGCCTTGGGGCGGTGGTCACGCCGGAACTGCTCCTCTCTCCAGGCACACCTGCCATCGGGCTGGTGCTCATCCTGCTCTCCATGCTGACCGCAGTGATCGCGCTCTCCACCGAACCCTCGGACCGGGGCCGTAGGGGCACCCTGATCCTGTTTCTCCTCGCCCTCATGGCAGGAGGTGCCATGATGGTCTCCACCGGCCTCCAGGACCCCATGTTTTTCGCGGGCCTCGCCGGCTGGCTTTTCCTGGCCGGGATATCCGAATTCTGGCTGGCATTCTCCGGGGATCTGGATGAGTATCAGGGGATCATCGGCGTTGCGAGCATCCTGAACGTGGCCTTCGGCATGATCCTGATCGTGATGGACATCAGGGCTCCCGCAGCCCTGCTGCTGGCCCTGGGGCTCTTTGTGTTCATCTTCGGGATCTTCTCCATGCTCTCGGGGATCCTGGTAAGGCTGGGCTCCGGTGTGACCTTTGACTGACCTGGACCGGGAAGTGGGGCTGCCATCAGAGGGGGTACCTGTCGTAACAGCCCCCACACCCTCCACCGGGAAATAAAGGGAGGGCTGCTGGGTTTGAGGGACACTTCTTTCCTACTTTAAATTCTGGGGGAATCCGGGAAAACCTCGGAACTGAATATCCTCGGGGGGGGTGGGACCGGGAGGGGGCTCTGCCCTCTCCCGTCGCCCTCCCCCGATGAGGATAATCCCCACAACCATTTTCCTGGCCGCTCAACTGCCTGGTCCGCGCCCGGAAACATACGGTCGGGGAACCAGTCAGCTCTCCGGTATCTTCCCTCGTGGCCGGCTCTGTATCGACGTGAACCCTACTGCCAGAACCGGTGGGTCCGGACGTAGTTCCTCTCGGCCTTCAGGATCTCCCGGTAAAAGGCGTCCCCTTCTGTCATGGTGCCCAGGATCCGGGATGCAGTCTCGGGCCCCACCCCTTTCGCCGCAAGCGCGATCACCGCCTTCTTCCCGCTGGAGAGCACGATGTTGGCGTTCTTCAGGAGCCGGGCGGCGATGGCCTTCTCCTCCTCCGTCTTCGGCTTTTTCCTGGCGGTGGCACAGAGCTCCACCTCCCAGGGCTTGAGAGCAGCCACGAGGCGGGCGCTGCACTTCGGGCACTGGGGCCTGTCCTGCACACGGGCCACGGGAACGCGGGACTTCCACTGGTGGCAGTGCAGGCAGCAGAGGATCACCTCCTCCTTCTCCAGCCGGTGCCGCAGCATGCCCAGCACCGCCTGGTCAGGGACCGGGGGCGGGATCAGGTCCCGGGAGGAGAAGATCCCCTCGCTCCCCAGCAGGGAGAGGCGTGCGGTCACCACCTCGACGGCCCCGCTGCGCAGCTCCTGCAGCACGGCTGCCGCTCCGTCCACGTCCATGTATTCGGTGAAGAGCTCCCGGTAGGCCTCCCGGGCAATGACGGTGCCCTCAAAGAGGCCGATGAGCCGGTGGAGCGAGAACCGCTCGTAGTCCGCATCCGGGTCGATGGCCCCGAACTTCTTGGCCACCTGCACGAGCTTCCACTTGAAGAGGGCGGTCCGTTTCAGCGCCAGGGAGAGGATGCCTTCCAGGTGGCCGGGGTCGACGGAGAGGAGAAGGTCCTTCACCTCCCGCACCCCGATGGTGCCCGGGAGCCGGAGCAGGAACCGGTAGGCCCCCACCTCGATTCCCACCGTCGTGCCGTGGCGGGCCGAGAGGAGGATCGAGAGAGCCCGGGCGATGGCCTCGTTGGCCTTGTGGCCGGCGCAGAGGTTCACCACCACTCCCTCGTCGGACCCCTCCACTGTCACCCGCCGGTCGTGGGGCACCGGTGCCTCCATCCGGTCCATGCGGGAGAGGAACTGCTCTGCAAAGGCAATCCCCTCAGGGTCTGCCGGGTAGTCGCCGAGCCTCCGGGTGCGCCGGAGCGCCCCCACCTCCCGGGCCACTGCCAGGGGCACGGGGATCTGCTCGCCCTCCCACGAGGGGATCTCCCCTTCGACGCGTTTTGCCGGCTCCACCACCAGCCTCTCGGCGCTGATCTCCAGGACCCGCCAGAGCTGCCCCTTCGCAATGAAGACGGCGCCCGTGTGCACCCACCCCACCACAAAGGACTCGTCAAGGGTCGCCACGTAGCGCCGGGAGACGATGTCAAAGACCCCGATCTTGCGCTCGTCGTGGATCATGGAGAGGTTGCCGGCCAGGTACTTCCGGGCCCGGAGGGTGCGGATGATCCAGTCCCCGTCCAACCGGATCAGCCGGTGGGACGCCACCTGGGCGATCACGTCGTCCAGGAGCGATCCTACCCCCGCAAAGCAGGAGGTGCGCTCCAGGATCTCCCGCACCTGTGCCCGGGTGATCTCCCCGTACTCGACGGCGAGGGCTGCCACCTGGTTGGCCAGCACGTCCGCCGCGTTCCGGTGGGGCACCACCTCCTCCACCTGGTTGGCCTTCGCCATGCGGGTGATGACGAGCGACTCCAGCAGGTCGTCAAACCCGGTGGCAACGATGGTGCCGCGGGAGACGGTATGGAGCCGGTGACCGGCCCTCCCCACCCGCTGTACCAGGCGTGCCACCTCCCGGGGCGACCCGAACTGGATCACGTGCTCCACGTGCCCGATGTCAATTCCCAGCTCCATGGATGAGGTGGCGATGAGGGCCCGGATCTCCCCCCGCTTGAACCGCTCCTCGGCATCGATCCGCACCTCCTTGGAGAGCGAACCGTGGTGCACCTCCACGTCCCCCCTCTCGTAGAGCTGGTGCCCCAGCGCCTCGGCCGTGACCCGGGTGTTGACAAAAACGAGCGTGGAGGGGAACCGGTCCAGGCATTCCCCCACCGCACGTGCCTGCCCGCGGAACTCTTCCCCTGCATACCGCACGCCGATCTCCAGGTACGGGGCTACCGGGATCTCCACGACGCGGCAGGGCCGGGTGCTGCAGAGGAACCGGGCAATCTCTTCCGGGTTCCCCACCGTGGCCGAGAGGCCCACCCGCTGGAACTCGCCGGCATGGAGGGCGAGGCGCTCCAGCGCCACCGAGAGCTGGGCCCCCCGCTTGGACCCTGCCAGCTCGTGGATCTCGTCCACGATCACGTGCCGTACGCCGGCCAGGTGCTTCCGGAGCCGCTTCCCCATGAAGAGGGCCTGCAGCGTCTCGGGGGTTGTGATCAGCAGGTCGGGGGGATGGAGCACCTGCTTCCTCCGCTCCGACTGGGGAGTATCCCCGTGCCGGACGCCCGCCCTGAGCCCAAGCACCCCGCACCACCACTCCATCCTGGCCAGGATGTCCCGGTTCAGGGATCGCAGCGGGGTGATGTAAAGCGCCCGGAAGCCCTTCCCCTCCTCCCGGAGAAGCTCGTGGAAGACCGGGAGCATGGCTGACTCGGTCTTCCCGGTGCCGGTGGGGGCGATCAGGATCAGGTGCTTCCCTTCCAGGAGGAGCGGGATGGCCTGCTCCTGGGCATCGGAGAGGACCGTCCAGCCCCGCTGGTCCACCGAACCCCGGATCCGGGGGTCCAGGAGCCGGAGGATGTTATTCGGGCCGGAGGGAACCGGCGGTCCCGAGGTAGGTCCCATCGGTCAGGTACACCTCCGCTGCGTCAAGATCCATGCACCGGGACAGGGGCCCCAGGTTCTTCCCCCGGAGCTGCTGGATGTCGATCCCCGAGAGCTCGTTGAAGGCAGGCATGACGAGCACCCGGGTGGCAGGCGAGTCGTCACCGTTCTTCTGCCGGAGGCACCCGGTGCCCGCCGGGGCCAGGAGCAGGGCACCCGCCCGCAGCGCGCACCCCACCTCGTCCCGCAGGGCCACCATGGGGTGGTGGTGGCCGATGACCAGCGGGTGCCCCGGGAGATCCGGCGCCGGGTAGGTATGGCCGTGGAGGTAGCCCACGCCGTCAATGAGGGCCCCCCGGACCGGGAGGATCTCACCCTCCCGGAGGAACCGGTCGATCCCCCCGTCATGGTTCCCGGGCGCCACCCGGAGGTCCACCATCTCCCGGATCTCGTGCAGGATATGGGGGATCTCCCGGAACTCCTGGCGGCTGGTGCCCGGCACCTGGTGCTTCACGTCGCCGAGGAGGACCAGCAGGTCCGCGCCCGCTGCCCCGATGCAGTCTTTCACCCGCTCCAGGCGTGCGCGGCTCTGGCTCGGGATATGGACGCCGTGGGCAGCCAGGTCCGACTCGATGCCAAAGTGGAGATCCGCGATGACCAGCACCCGCCGGGATCCCTCCACCACCACCGCGGGCCACCGGTCCAGGAACCTGAGGTGCACCCCTCACACCAGCCTGTAGAATCCTTTCCGGGGCATGTAGCAGTCCCCCTCCTCCAGGAGCGTACCCAGGGCTGCGAGCACCGCGTCAGGGTCAAGGCCGCGGGCGACACCATCGGCTACGATCTCCTCCAGCGGCACCTGGGCCTTCGGGCCGCGGGCTGCCATCACCTCCCGCACCATGTCCACCGGATCCACCTGCACGGCTGCCGGGGGAGGCGAGGGCCGGATGCTCTCCAGCGCCGCCCGGACCGCGAGGCCCATCTCTGCCAGGTCTGCTGTCCCCGTCCGGTACTCCCTGAGCGCGGCCATCACCGGGTCGGGAGCGTCGCTGCCTGAAAGCGCAGCGGCGAGCGTCTCCAGCCTCTCAACCGTTGCAGACGCTGTCCGGATCACCCACGCGTCCCGCACCTGCCGGGTGACGATGCGGATCGCCCCGGGCACCACCAGGCACCGCGCGGACCGGGAATGCACGGTGAGGATTGGGGTCCCCGAGACGGCCACAAAGGCCGGGGGGGTGATCTCCGCAAGGCTTGCGGTGGCACCGGCCTCGCTTCTCCCGGCCTGGAGGGTGAAGGCCCCGGTGGGATCCGCCACCCGGGCCTGCATCATCTCACCGGGCTTCCCCTCCACCTCCAGGAGAGCCCCCACGATGAAGAGCCTGCGGCAGCAGAGGCCGGTGGGGGTGAGGACGGCCGGCGGCTGGCCCGGGCCCTCCCCCTCCGCGCACCGGTGGCGGGTCCGGTGGAGCTCGCCGGCAAAGACCCGGGCGTGGCTTCCGCTCAAAAAACCACCCCTCCACTTCCTTCAGCACTTGCACACCCCGTGGTGATACTATAATCTGGGATCACACCGATATCCTTTGAAATGTCCCTGCCCTCCCCCCGCCCCGCCGTGTGCCCGGCGCGACGGCGGGAGGACGCTTCCACACCCA
>Ga0315274_10003875_pt1 | contig 22156 bp, 20 predicted proteins | sample YL17G02_20_MG_FD_203700 | JGI IMG/M metagenome (GOLD analysis project Ga0315274, IMG submission 203700) | Sediment microbial communities from Yellowstone Lake, YNP, Wyoming, USA - YL17G02_20 | ecosystem: Environmental > Aquatic > Freshwater > Lake > Sediment | place: USA: Wyoming | collected...
TCCCTCATCGCACGGTTTATGGTTTGCCCTCTCTCGTGCAGATGGGGCGAGACCGTAACGATCATGTTCTTATCTGCCACTTACCTCGCCTCCACTATCTCTTCTTCAAGGCCGCTATCTCAGCCTTGGCGTCACGGACATACTGGACATGAGGAATGTACGCGGGGCAGGTGTAAGAGCAGACCCCGCACTCAAAGCAGTCAAGCGCCCCCCACAGTTCAGCCTGGGCCCAATCCTCTTTCTGGACAGCGTCGACGATGAAGTTCGGCATCAGGAACATCGGGCACGCGTCCACGCACTTCGCGCAGCGCACACAGGCGTGTTCTTCCTGGACATCAACCAGCTCTGCGGGTAATACGACTACTCCCGAGGTGCCTTTGACAACCGAAGCTGTCGGCTCTGACTGTGCCCAACCGGTCATCGGCCCGCCCATTACCAGCTTGGCCGCGTCTCCGACGACCCCGCCGCAGAAATCCATGAGGGCGGAGATCGGTGTGCCTATCCGCACCAGCAGGTTGGCTGGTTCCTTGATCCCCTGGCCGGTAACGGTCAGTACCCGCTCGTACAGAGGTTTCCCCATGGAAGCTGCCTCATGAAGAGCAATCGCCGTGCCAACATTCTGTACCAGGCAGCCTACCTCAGACGGCAACTTTCCCGGTGGGACTTTCCTGCCCGTCACGGCAGAGATGAGCTGCTTCTCCGAGCCCTCAGGGTATTTCACGTCGAGGATCTCAACTTCGAGGCTCGGCTCTGCCGATACCGCCGAGCGGAGTTTCTCGACCGCGTCCATCTTGTTGGCTTCAACGCCGATGATACCTATCTTCGCCTCGACACCCCGGACCAACAGCTTAAGCCCCTCAACGATATCCGACGGGCGCTCCAGCATCTGTCGGTGGTCACAGGTCAGGAACGGCTCGCACTCGCAGCCGTTGATTATGACCGTATCCACCGGTTTGTCCTTCGGAGGGGTGAGTTTAATGTGTGTCGGGAATGCGGCACCACCCATACCTACCAGACCTGCTTCCCTGGCGATCTTCCTGATGTCATCCGCCGATAGACCGGCGACGTTCCTCTGTGTCCCGGTGAATACCGGCTGGGTAGCCTCAGGGGTGATGATCACGCTGTTCACCATCTGACCGGTGAAACTGGCGACCTTCTCGACCGCCTTCACCGTGCCCGCTACCGATGCATGTACCGGGGCCGAGACGAACGCCTCCGCGTCGCCGATCTTCTGGCCGACGGTCACCTTGTCGCCCACCGAGACCACCGGGTTATTCGGCGCACCGATGTGCTGCTGCAGGGGTATCACCAGCTCGGCAGGAATAGGCGCCTGGACAATGGCCTTTCCCGCGGCCAGTTCTTTGTTGTAAGGAGGATGAACACCTCCCTTGAAGGTCTTATAACCTTTTTCACTCACTTAAGATCACCTTCCCGCTTTAGACTTTGAGGCAACCAGTCCAGGGTACCTTTCTGATTTCACCCACCGCGCGTACAGGTAGATGAGGTTTATGAGCAGCATTATCCACAGGAAAAGCTCGAATATCTTTGTGGTCTTTGACACACCGCCCAGCGCCATGGCCAGCCCGTTCAGCCACCCGTAAGGCTTGTAGACGGCATAGATCAGGAGCCAGAACCAGACGGTTAAGAGCGCGATGATTATCCTGAAGATGCCCAGCGGCTCGTTCCAGTTCCTGGGCCTGCCCAGCGTCGCGTAATATAGATACACAACCGATACCAGCACGATTACCCATCCCGCGAGGAAGTTGAGCTCCCTCGAAAGTGACATCGCCCAGGGGTACCTCCACCCAGACAGGAAAGGGTGCGCGATGTTGAAGCCCGTGTAGATGACAACCAGGAGCGCGCCGAGATAGGTGGCGTACATAGCCTTGGCCGGGCCCGGAATGTAGTTTTTCTCTTTCATCCAGGCCACCTCCTTAGATTACGCGGAACGATTTCACGCCGTTGTGTTCCGGATGGATTATGTGTATGGCGCAGGCCAGACAAGGGTCGAACGATCGTACGTCACGTACCACGTTGATCGGGTTTTCGACGTCCGGTACCGGAATCCCGATCAGTGAAGTCTCAATCGGCCCCCTGACGTCGCTCTTGTCCCTGGGCGAGGCGTTCCAGGTCGTCGGTACCACCGCCTGATAGTTACCGATCTTCTTTCCCTTGATCTGTATCCAGTGACCCAGGGCCCCACGGGGTCCCTCTACCAGCCCGGCACCGTAAGCTTCGCCCGGGATGTCCTTCTTGTCCCAGATCTTGCCACCCGGCACCAGCTGGTCCAGCCACTTGGACATCTCGTCCGCGACCAACTTGGCCTCGATAGCGCGTGCGGCGTGACGGGGAAGGATACCGAACTTGACCGGCGGGTTGAGCAGGCCGAGCTTTGTCGCCAGGTCCACCAGGATGGTTGGCTTCTTTATCAGCTGCCTGGCCAGCGGTCCGACTTCCATCGGCTTGCCGTCGTAGCGGGGGGCCTTCAGGAACGAATATGCGCCTTCCTTTTCAAGCTCCGGATCGGTCCTGCCTTGCTTGGGATTGAGACCCTCGCACTCTTCCGTGTACCAGGAATGCTTTACCGACTCGGATATCTTACCCTTGTCAACAGGCTTCACGTTCATTATCTCGTTGTTGTAGATAATGCCGCGCGGGAAGAACTTCTCGGTACCACTCTGGTTCTGGTCGAACCCGCCGTATGCAAGGTAGTTGCCTCCGGAGTCGCCTGCCTTCAAGAACGGCGCGTAGGCTTGAACACCAGCTACGGTGAGGATGTCCTGGATGTAGATCTCATCGATCCACTGCTGTAGCTGCTGGAGCCGCGCCTGGAACGCCGTGATTTTGGAAAGCGTCGGCGGTGTCGTCACCCCTCCAGGGACGGTACCCACGAATGAGGGCATACGCCCGTAGAATACGGCGATCATCTCCTGCGCTTTCTTGCGCATCTCCAGCGCCTGCACGTAATGACTGACAAGCGTGGTGGCCAGTTCCGGGTCGCTCACATAATCATCCGAGTCATAGCGGGGCAGGAACGGGTAGACATCCCCCGCGCCAGCCAGCTTCGTGATCTTGTCTTTTAAAAGCAGAAGGGCCGGGTCTTTTCCCTCGTATTTGGTAACTGCTGTTACATCCACGTAGTCGAGCGCCGCCAGATGATAGAAATGGAGGATGTGAGACTGGATAAAGTTCGCTCCCAGGCACAGGTTCCTTATTATCCTTGCGTTGTCTGGAAGTTGCACCCCCGTTGCGTCGTCCAGGTTGTAGGAAGCGGCGGTCCCATGTACCAGTGGGCAGACTCCGCATATGCGTTCTGTTACCTGTTGAGCATCCCACGGGTGCTTGCCCTTCAGGAGCATCTCGATACCACGGAACATCGTCCCGGACGACCAGGCGTCTTTGACAACTCCGCCCTCGACCTCTACGTCAATCCGGAGGTGGCCCTCGATTCGGGTTACCGGATCAATGCTTATAAGTTGAGCCACTATTTCTCACCACCTTCAGATTCACTTTCCGGTTTTTTGCCAAGCTGCTTGTAAACATAATGCCCTCCGATGCCCACAGCGGTGCCCGCGGCGGCAACCCATCCAAGTGTGTCAACGGCAGGTGAGATACCTGCGAAGTGGACATCTGGAAGGGGCTCGTACAGGGGCGCCAGGTTCTCGTAGAAGGTCGGTTCCGCACATCCGTGGCACGGAGCGTTCGCGCCGACGCACCAGTTGACGGCGGAGTTCCAGCGGCGGGTGGGGCAGTCAGCGTACGTGACCGGTCCCTTGCATCCCATCTTGAACATACAGAGGTTCATGTCGGGATTCTGGCTGTTCCAGTCCTCCAGGAACAGCCCCGCGTCGAACGAGGCCCTTCTCTCACAGTTCTCGTGAATAAGCTTCCCGAAGAAGGTCTTGCTGCGTAGATTGTCGTCGAGGTTGAGCGCCGACTTCTTACCGCCCAGGAACAACAGGGCTTCCAGCACTGTCCCGATGAACCAGTCGGGATGGGACGGGCAGCCACCCACGTTGATTACCGGCTTCTTACTGTCGATCTCGGCCACGATCTTAGAAACCGGGGTAGCGCCAGTCACTGAAGCGTTGGCCATCGGTATCCCGCCGAAGCTTGCGCAGTTGCCGTTGGCTATCACGGCCGCCGCATCCGGAACGAGCTCTTTCATCCACTCGTAGATCGGCTTGTCCTTGCGGCGCTGGTAGCCGTTAAACGGCTTCGTCGCCTTCTCCAGCCCGAAAGTGCAGAAATCCGGCTCTTTTGTGGGTATCGGCCCTTCCACCACGAGTACGTACTGCCCCTTCTTCTCCTTCACGGTCGCCTCGATCGCACCGGTCGCTGCATCGCCTGTGCCACCCATCACGTTCGGATGGAACCGCACAGAAAGCTTGTCCAGCACAAGTTCCGTGACGCTGGGGTAGTTGGCGTTCAGGAAGGAAACCGAGCAGCCCGTACAGCTCTGGCCCTGAATCCAGATCACGGGTGGCTTTCCCGAGGCAAGGCCCTGCAGCGCCCTGGCAAGCTCGGGGATCATCGCTTCCGACAGGCCCAGAAGAGCCGTCGTCGCGCCAGCCTGTTTTAAAAACCGGCGCCTGCTCACAAGTTTACCCGTCAAGAACGTTCACCTCCTGTTCATGAAGCTCAGATGTGTTACGTTACGCTTTTAAAAAAATAGAGCACCTGAAAAAAGGTGTTCGTAGATGACGAATCGTAATGTCCGTCGCTTTTATTCGAAGAATCGATGCCTCTGCCCTGTGCAATTCCAAACTTACCTCTCGACCCGCCCCGTGCGCCTTCACGGAGCGAAATACTATTTGACACCTCTGCCCACGTCAAGTACTAAAATTCAGCGGGTCCGGGGGGGCTACGGCGAGTGAGTATCACCAATCCTGCCGCTACCTCATTTTCATCTATTAACCTTCCTGGCGGTAAAGCCTGCTTCGCCGGACAAACTCGACTGAAATCGTTTAGAATTCCTGTTGGTATGTCGAAAAGAAACGGGGATACAACGGGAAACAGGCTCGGCCTGCTGATATTCGACTCGACCAACCTTGCTCTTAAGGCAGAGAGAATACTGAAGTCGGCGGAGATCCCGTGCACGGTGATACCGACGCCGACCGAGATAACCGTGGATTGCGGGATCGCGTTGCTGCTGCACGAAAAATGGGTAGGCAGGGTAACTGAGACTCTGGCGGCCTCGGACTGCACCGGATACCGTATGTTATATCCTTATGATAGAGAAGTAGGGTAGCGTGAGGAGGTGACTGCTTGGACGAGAAAATCAGGCTTACCGCCTATTCCAAAAAGGCGGGGTGAGCTGCGAAAGTGGGTCCGGGAGACCTTCAAAGAATAATATCCAGATTGCCGGAAGACACGTCGCCGGAACTGCTGTCCTCCATTCATAACGGGGAAGACGCGGGCGTTTTTCTGCTGCAGGAAGGGCTCGCGCTGGTGCAGACAGTCGACTTCTTCCCGCCGATCGTGGATGACCCTTACACTTTTGGCCAGATCGCCGCGGCGAACGCGATGAGCGACATATACGCCATGGGGGCAAAACCGCTGACCGCGCTCAACATCGTCGCTTTCCCGTGCGCTATCGGAACAGACGTGCTGGAGAATATCCTGCTCGGGGGACACAGCAAGGTAAGGGAAGCGGGGGCCTTCATGGTGGGCGGGCACACCATCGAGGACGAGGAACCGAAATACGGGCTCGCCGTGACCGGTGTGGTGAACCCGTCGGAGATGAAGACGATCAGCGGCGCGCGGAGGGGAGATTTTCTCGTCCTCACCAAAGCTATCGGGACCGGCGTCCTCACGACCGCCCTCAAGGGAGGCCTTGTCACCGGGGAGCAGATCTCGGAGGCCGTGCAATCGATGTGCCTGCTCAACCGTGAAGCCGCAGAAGTGTTCGCGCGGCACGCGGTCAGCGCTTGTACGGACGTGACGGGATTCGGCCTGATAGGCCACCTGTACGAGATGGCGCGTGCAAGCAGCGCGGGAGCCGAGGTCTGGGCGGCCGAGGTCCCCCTGTTCCAAAAGACACTGGAGATGGCATCGATGGGAATGATACCTGAGGGTGAATCGCGCAACCGCGAGTACGTGAGGGATTCTGAAGCGGTGGCTGACGGTATCGATGAGATACTCATCGGGTGCCTCTACGACCCACAGACCTCCGGTGGGCTTCTGGCGGCGGTCCCCCCGGACGCGCTCGACCCGGTCCTCAAAGAGTTGAAAAGCGGGCCCTGCCCACGGGCCTCCGCCGTGGGAGTGGTAACCGGGGAGGCTCCGGGAACAATACGAATAAAGTCGAAAGGGGTTTGAGATTGGATATCGACATCGACGCGAGGGGCCTCAAGTGCCCCGAACCGGTAATGAAAGCAAGGGAAGCGCTGTCAGGTGGCGGGGGAACATTCTCCATAATGGTCGACAACGAGGCCGCCAGGGATAACGTGACGCGTTTCGCTGACACCTCGGGCTGCAAGGTGGAAGTGGAATCCAGTGACGTCGGGTTCATGCTCCGGATCACCCCTCCCCTGGAGGCCGGGGAAACAGCGAGAAGCACTGTGGCCGATGCGGTTGCTCGCATATCGACCGTAGTCTTCATCGGCGGGGATGAGATCGGGAGGGGCGAACGTGAGCTCGGGACCACCTTGATGAAAGCGTTCCTGTATTCATGCACCGAAAGCGAGGATATGCCAGCGGCAGTCGTCCTAATGAACACCGGCGTCAGGCTCGCTACCGAAAACGACGAAGCAATCTCCCACCTGAAAAAACTGGAGGAACTTGGCACCGAGGTCGTGGCCTGCGGCACCTGCCTTGATTACTACGGGTTGAAAGAACAGCTGAAGGTCGGCCGGGTCAGCAACATGTTCGAGATACAGTCGATCCTCTCGAGTGCCGACCGGCTGGTCTCCTTGTAGTATAATTACCTGCCATGAATATCCCTGACGACGAGAAGCGGGAACTGCTGCGGCTCATCCCGCAGGTCAACGAACTGGTGGACGCCGCCAACAATACCGGCGATTTCGAAGAGATACCACGCCCGGTACTGCTGCAGGCAGTCCGACGCGTTCTCGCTGCCTTCCGCGAGCTGATACTGTCAAACGAAGACGCGGGGATCACCGCCCGGGAACTGGAGATGGATTCACTTCTGATGACGGTCACAAAACGCGTTGAGGGCATGATGGGGCCGAGTCTGCGCAGGGTGATCAACGCAACCGGGGTGGTGCTGCACACTAACCTCGGCCGGGCCCCCCTTTCACCCGGAGCGCTGGACGCGGTCACAGAAATATCCAGGGGCTACTGCAACCTGGAATATCGGCTGGTTACGGGTGACCGATACTCGCGTCAGGAGCACCTCGATATGCTCCTGTGCTGGCTCACCGGAGCGGAGTCAGCCCTTGTGGTGAACAACAACGCGGCAGCCGTTCTGCTCGTTCTGGCCGCGCTTGCGCGCGGCCGCGAGGTGATAGTGTCTCGTGGCCAGCTGGTCGAGATAGGGGATTCGTTCAGGCTGCCCGACATAATGAGGCATAGTGGTGCGGTCTTGAAAGAGGTCGGAACGACCAACCGCACATCCCTGGCCGACTACGGCAACGCCATCGGGCCGGAGACCGCGATGCTGATGCGGGTCCACCCGAGCAACTTCAGGATAATGGGCTATACGGAAGAGGTCCCGCTGCGCGACCTTGTGGGACTGGGCCGCCAGAGCCATATCCCCGTGGTCGAGGACCTCGGAAGTGGCTCGCTGGTGGAACTTGACCCGCACGGCCTTCCCGGTGAGCATACGGCAGGCGTGAGCGTGGCTGAAGGAGCAGACCTGGTGACCTTCAGCGCTGACAAGCTGCTCGGCGGCCCACAGGCCGGGATCATAGTCGGCTCGGATGAGTACGTGGTTGCCCTCCGCAAACACCCGCTGGCCCGGGCGCTGAGGGTGGACAAGATGGTTATCGCCGCCCTCGAGGCTACCCTCAGGGATTACCTCGACCCGGAAAGCGCCTGGGACAAGGTGCCCGCGCTGCGGATGATGGCCGAGTCAGAGCAGTCGGTGCGAAAACGCGCCCGCAGGCTGGAGCGCATCCTCGACAAGGCAGGGCATCCAGGACTCGACTACGCGGTCGTACGGGACGTCTCGCGCGTGGGAGGAGGCACCTTACCGCTGGCCGAGATACCTTCGTACTGCCTGAGTGTTTCCCACTCCGGCCTTTCCCCTTCGAAGCTCGAGGAACTGCTCCGAAATGCCAGGCCGCCCGTGGTGGGCCGCCTGAAGGAAGACAGGCTTTTACTTGATCTTCGCACCGTGCGCGGCGATGAGGTGTCGGCCATCGGCAGCATCCTTGCCGGGCTGCCCTGACAGGGACCTCTAGGGAGTTCTGCCTTGACGCCGCATCGAAACCTCATCATCGGCACAGCGGGCCACATCGACCACGGGAAGACCGTCCTCGTCAAGGCACTGACCGGAAGGGACACCGACCGTCTCGCCGAGGAGAAGGTGCGCGGCATCTCCATCGACCTCGGGTTCGCTCCCCTTACGCTCTCTGACGGCTCCGTAGTCGGCATAGTGGACGTGCCCGGCCATGAGAACTTCGTGCGCAACATGATGGCAGGAGCTACCGGGGTAGACCTCGCGCTGCTGGTCGTCGCAGCCGATGACGGGGTCATGCCACAGACCCGGGAACACCTCGCGATACTCGACCTGCTGGGTGTCACCAGGGGCGTGGTCGCGGTCACCAAGATAGACCTCGTGGAGGAAGACCTGGTCCCGCTCGTCATCGAGGAGATAGGCGAACTGCTGCAGGCCACGGCGCTTAACGGGTCTCCGGTGTTGCCGGTTTCAGCGGTAACAGGAACCGGGATCGACAGTTTGAAGCAGGAACTCGAGCGCGCGGCCGGGCAGGTGATGCTGAAGGACGAGGCACTTCCTCCCCGCCTTCCTATCGACCGCGTATTCACGCTCAAGGGAATAGGCACAGTGGTTACCGGAACGCTCTGGAGCGGCACCCTGCACGCAGGTGACAACCTCAAGATTATGCCCGCCGGCCAGGCCGCAAGGGTACGCAACCTGCAGGTACACGACTCAGACCGGGAGGCCGCGCGGGCGGGAGAGAGGGTAGCGGTCAACCTGGCCGGTGTCTCCAGGAGCCAGGTCGCCCGGGGCGACGTGCTGACCGTGCCCGGTTATCTGGGGCCGACATACATGATAGACGCGCGGATAACGCTACTGCGCGACTGCCCGCGACCGCTCAAGAGGGGCGCCAGGCTCAGGTTCCACCACGGCACCCGCGAACTGCTGGGGCGAATATATCCCCTCGAGGAGGGTTCGATAAACCCCGGCGAGGAAAGGCCGGCCCAGCTCCGCCTCGAGTCGCGGGCCGTCTGCGCTCCCGGCGACAGGTTCGTGCTCAGGAGTTACTCTCCCATGACCACTATCGGCGGGGGCACAGTCGTTGATGCCCATCCGGAGAAGCACAGGGTAAAAGACCCCGCGGCGCTTGCCGCGTTCAAAGACCTCGAGTCGGCCGATCCCGGGAAACAGGTCCACGTATACCTTTCGCGCGCGGACATGCCGGTGTCCAGCTCAAGCCTAGTACTGGACTCGGGTCTCGCTCCCAGGCAGGTGGAAGAAAGCCTCGAAACCCTTACCTCAAACGGGCAGGCGGTGAAGCTCGGGCATCAGGACCCTGTCTCCTATCTGTCAGACAACCGGTTCAGCGAGGCCGCAGAGGCTCTACAGCAGGCCCTGCAGCGATTCCACCGGGAGAATCCCCTATCGGAAGGGATGGCCAAGGAAACCTTGAAGAAGCAGGTGCTGGCGTCATGGGACAGCCGCGCGGCTGAGGAATTCATCGACGGCCTGGCGGGGGAAGGCCTGCTCGAATCCACCGGCCACCTTGTTCGTCTCCCCGGGGCCTCCGCCTCCGTTACAGTTGAGCAAAAAGAAATGATCGATGTGCTCGTTTCAAGCATCGAGCATAACCCCGTATCGCCTCCGACCCTCGGCGAGCTGGCATCGGAGCTTAAAAGCGAGCGCCAGTTGCTGTCCGAACTGCTGGCCATAGCGGAGAAACAGAAAAGAGTCGTCAGGGTGTCACCTGACCTGTATTACCCGTCAGGGGCCCTGGAGCAAATAGAGACCACGTTGCGCGAGTCGATCACGGAGGACGGGATCACCATCAGCGATTTCAAGAACCTGATCGGCACGAGCAGGAAATACGCCCTGCCGCTACTCGAGTACTTTGACAGGATGAAGTTGACGGTCCGGGTCGGGGACGTACGCAGGCTGAGGCGATAATGTATTATATCTCGCAGGTAAGAACGGAGGTGGATCCGTCCTGGTGGGCGGCGCGGTCTTCAAAACCGTTGTGGCGTCTTAACCGGCGCCGGGTAAGTTCGATTCTTACGCACCTCCGCCAGAATCGTGAGGCCCGTGTTGGCCTGTGAATACTTAATCATTGAAAAAGATTAACCACGCGGACAGTCGGACGAAGATCGTTTCCATCGGCTCATCCTCCAAGAAGGCCGGTAAAAGCACCCTGGCCTCCTACCTCGTCCGAGAACTGGGCGCGGATTTCGGCCTCAAGGTGAGCTGCGGCGACGAGCACGCGCCGGCCAGGGCTATAACGACGGATCCCGATGTCATCTCTCAGCCTGGCACCGACACCGGCGCGCTGGTTGCAGCCGGCGCCAGAGTCGTGCTGTGGGTGAACACCGGCAGGGCGAACCTAGGAAAAGAGATCAACCGGGCACTGGGGATGTTTCCCGCAGGGGGGCTCCTGGTCACGGAAGGGAACAGCGTGCTGGCCAACCTCGAAGCGGACTTCGCGGTGTTCCTCATGAACGTGCCGTTCGAGGCATTCAAGCCTTCCGCGTTTCCGGCTCTTTCCCGGGCGGACCTCGTTCTGGTGGACCGGGGCGGGCCGCTCGGCACCGTCGCGCAGGAACAGCTGGAGCGTGAGATCCGAGAGCGCGCGGGCGCTGCCGGGATCATCTCTTATGACGATGACAGCGGCCGCACTCTGGCCTGGGGGGAGACCGCGCGCCTGATAAGCAGACGACTCGCCCTGCAGGTAAAAGAAAACCACCCGTAGGAAAAGGCGGGACCCGCATGAAGAGCCCCGCCTTTCGTCTAATCAGGGATCAGCCGCTCAAGCGACCTCCTTCAACGCCCCGAACTTCCTGGGCACGAACACCCGGTTAAGAAGCGGGGTCAGCGCGTTCCCGATCAGGATAGAGTAGGCTACGGCGCCTGTCGGTGCCGCGTACAACCGGATCACCACGACAAGCACTCCGATGATCACGCCGTACACTATCTGAGCGACCTTGCTGTCAGGGCTTGTCACCCAGTCAGTGGCCATGAAGAACGAGCCCAGCATCAGCCCCCCGGCCATTATCATGTACAGCGGGTTCTTGCCGAGGATCGCCGTCAGGATGAACACCGTTCCGATGATCGACGCCGGTATGTGCCACGTGATCTGGCGCTTGTACAGAAGATAAGCAGCGCCGATGAGCACCGCCAGTACGGATACCTCGCCCATGGCTCCTCCGGCATGCCCGAAGAACAGGTTCCAGTACCCGGGGCGCAGACCCGCCAGGCCGCTACCGACTGTCTTGATAAAGGTAAGCGGCGTCGCCGAGGTTACCCCGTCAATCGCTCCCAGCGAAAGGCTCTTGCTGATAGGGCCAAACAGGCGGGACAGGATGATGAGCGACGCAAACCCGAAAAGGGCCGGGTTGAAGAGGTTGTACCCGAGGCCGCCCATAAGCTCTTTCACTATGGCAACCGCTATCACGGTTCCGATCATGGCCCACCAGAACGGGACCGTCGGTGGCAGGATCAGGGCCAGCAAAAGCCCCGTCACCACTGCGCTGAAATCGCCGATCGTCGCTTTCCTTCCCATTAACTTGCGCATCACCAGCTCGCAGACCAGGGCGGTCCCCACACAGGCGATGATGTTAACCAGGGCGTAGAGCCGGAAAAACCCCAGTGACACCGCGACAAGGGGAATAAGTGCGATGGCCACGTCCCTCATGCCTGACGAAACCATCTCTTTGGACTTGATATGTGGTGGTGCTGTTACTATGAAGTCTTGGTTCGCCACCTCGCTGTTCCCCCTTTCACTTCTTCTCTGCGGCGGCAAGCTCCGCCTTGGCTTTTCTTACGTAGGCTACGTGCGGGATCCGTGCGGGACACTTGTACGAGCAACAGCCGCACTCGAAGCAGTCCAGCGCTCCGTATTTATCGGCCATTTCCCACTGGCCCCGCCTTGCATACTTCGCGATGAAGTTCGGCATCAGGAACATCGGGCAGACGTCCAGGCACTTGTCGCAACCTACGCACTGTTGTTCCGCGCCGTAGTCGACCGCTTCCCTGGTGAGAACCAGCACCCCGCTGGTCCCTTTCGCCACCGCTGCGGAAAGGTTTTTCTGGGCCCATCCGGTCATAGGGCCGCCCATGATGACCTTCCCCGGTGAACCGGCCAGCCCACCGCACTGCTCGATAACGTGCTCGATAGAAGTCCCTATCTTCACGTTTACGTTCTTGGGCTGCTTTATACCGGGCCCCGTGATCGTTATCACCCTGTCGATGACCGGCTTGCCGGTTGAAGCCGCGTCGTAGAGGGCGACGGCGGTCTGCACGTTCTGTACCAGCACGCCTACCTCGCTCGGCAACTTGCCGGGAGGCACCCTCCGGCCAGATATCGCGTCGATGAGCATCTTCTCGGCGCCCTCGGGGTACTTGACCTCGAGCAGGACCACCTCGATGCTGGGATCGCCGGCCAGTTTGGCGGAAAGCGCATCGGCCGCGTCGGCCTTGTTGGCCTCCACTCCGATCACGCCACGATCCGCGCCCACCGCTTTCATCATCAACTTGAGGCCCGCGATGAGTTCGTCGCTCCGCTCGAGCATCAACCGGTGGTCGCAGGTCAGGAACGGCTCGCACTCGCAGCCGTTTATAACCACCGTGTCGATAGGCTTGCCGGCAGGCGGTGACAGCTTGACGTAAGTCGGGAACGCCGCGCCGCCCAGGCCGACCAGGCCAGCCTCCTTGGCGATGTCCCTTATCTGCTCGGGTGTCAGGCTGCCGGTGTCCTTCCTGTCCGCCCACCTGGTGTGCTGGCCTGGGTCAACGGTTATGACAACCGATTTGACGGGTGCCCCTGTGAAGTCCGGGCGGTCCTCTATCGCCTTTACTGTTCCCGACACACTGGTGTGAACCGGTGCGGAGATGAACGCGTCGCTGGTACCGATCTTCTGACCGGCCTCCACCCTGTCCCCCACGTTCACGGTGGGGCTGTTTGGAGCGCCCACGTGCTGCTGCATCGGTATTACAACTTCCGCCGGGAGGGAGATGTCCTCGGTCGCCTTGTGAGCGGTGGCCTCCTTCTGGTAAGGGGGATGTATTCCTCCCCGGAATGTCTTGAGTTCCACCAATATCCCTCCTCTCCTACTCTTCCAGCTTGTATTTCTCTTCCATACCGCGGTTCCTCATGTTGATGACCCCGTTCAGTATCAGGGCCAGCAGCAAACCTCCCGCGGCAAAAGCGCCGTAAGGCTTTGTCAGCGCCTTGAACGCCTTGACGCTCAAAGGTATCGAGGGATCGCCGGGCAGGCTGTACGCTGAAGCGTCCTCGGTCAGAATGTACATATACCGCAAGCCCTCGAGTTCATTCTTCCCGTACAAACGGGCAACGGGATTCCCCGCTTTCTTCAGCTCGGCAACCCGCGCTTCGGCGGTCGCGACGAGCTCGTCACGGTTCCCGAACGACAGCGTACCCGGGGCGCACGCTTTCACGCAAGCAGGGATCTCGAACCCCGGCTTGGCGTTGGTCACCCTGTCCACGCACATCGTGCAGCGGAATATTCCCTTCTCCTTCTGGTTGTATCCCGGGACATCGAAGGGGCACGCGACCCTGCAGTAGTTGCAGCCTATGCACTTGTCCGCGTCGGTAGCGACACTCTTGACCACGGACCCATCTGCCAGCTTGGTCTCCCGGTGGGTCGTCGCGTCAGGCGGGCAAACCTCCACGCAGGCAGCGTCCGTACAGTGCATGCACTGGTGCTTTGTGAACAGCCAGGTCATCTTGTCGTTTTTATACTGCTCGTTGAACAGGATCCGCATCCATGTGTAGGAGCTCAAAGACGGTGGGTTTTCGTAACTCCCGCGGTTGGTCGTCTTCTCGGCCGGGTTCTCGTTCCACTGCTTGCAGGCGACCTGGCAGGCGCGGCAAGCGGTGCACTTGCTTGTGTCAACTAGTATTGCCTTTTCCATAACCATGCCACATCACCTCCTAAGCTTTCTCGATATCTACAAGGAACGCTTTGTACTCGGGCGTCGACGTGTTACAGTCACCGATGTGAGGGCTGGTCTGATTTGCGGCGTAGTTCTTGCCGTTGGGCCCTCCGGTGCATAGCCCTTTGAATCCGAAGTGATATGGTATCATCACCACGTCCGTTTCCTTGTCGTTGACCTTGAGGACCTGTATCCGGTTCGTGACCAACGCAACGCAATTGACCTCGCCGCGGATGCTCTTCACCGTGACCCACTCACCGTTCTTGACGCCCTTACGCCTCGCGAGGCCCTCGGACATCTCCACGAACATGTTAGGCTGCATCTCGACCAGCCACGGCATGTTGCGGGTCATGGTTCCGGATTGGAAGTGCTCGGTCACCCTGGCGATCCCGCAGATTATCGGGAACTTCGGGTCGCCGACCTTGGCCAGCTTGTCCATGTCCGAGTCCCATATCTTGACCACCGGACTGTTCTGGCTGCCGTTCATCGCGTTCTTGAACGGGCTCTCCACTGGCTCGTAGTGCTCGGGGAACGGTCCGTCAACGACGAGGCCGTTCTGCGCGAACAGCATGCCCATCCCGAAGTTGGCCATGAGGAACGGGTTTGCTGCCGACACGTTGGGCGCCACCGGCGGCTTGTCCGGCTTGTCGGTGTCCACGAACTTGAAGTCGGGAACGTCAACGTTCACCCATTTCGCTCCGTCCCACCGGACGAGCTCCTTTTCCTTGGTCCAGGGCTGGCCCGCGGGGTCCGAGGAGCAGCGGTTGTAGACGATGCGCCGGTTCACCGGCCAGCACCACGCCCAACCCGGGTAGATGGCGACGTTTCCCTTGTCCTCGTTATTGGTGCGCTTGGCCAGGTTGCCCTTGGTCTTGGCGAAGCTCGCCTTGGCGGCTGCCACCTTCGCGGGGTCGGGGTCGGTCATGCCGGGATAGGCGGCCTCCTCGGGGAACACGCCGCCGTACACCCAGTTCCCGCAGGCCGTCGAGCCGTCGTCCTTCAGGGCCGTAAAGTTCGCGACGCGCTTCTTATCGGCCCAGGTGTAGCCGTTGAGCTCCTTCAGAACGTCTTCGGGGTTCACTTTTTCTCCGTATGGCCAGTACAGGTTCAGTATCGCCTCGCGGTTGGGGGCCTCCTCATCAGCTTTATAAAGCTCCACGAGCTTTTTCTGGATGAGGCCCAGGATATCCAGATCCTGCTTGCCCTCACCTTTTGGCTGAGAAGCCTGGTTGAACCACTGGACCACCCGCCCGGTGTTGGTGTATGTCCCGGAGTATTCCGTGTTGGCCGCGGCTGGAAGCAGGAACACCTCGGTGTTTATGGACGATGTTTTCGCCCCCGGGCGCTTCCAGAACACCGCCGTATCCGTCTCGAATATCTCGGATACCACCATCCAGTCTAGCTTGTCCATCGCGGCGCATTCCATGTTGGAGTTGGGGCCACCCACGGCCGGGTTCTGGCCGAAGACCATGAGGCCTTTCACCGTTCCGGCGTACATCGCCTCGAAAAGCGCGATGTGGGTGTAGTTGGCGCCGTCCTTGACCCGGGGAAACCACTTGTACCCGAACTCGTTATCCGGCTTCGCGTTGTCCCCGAACACAGCCTTCAGGTAGCTCTTCATGAACTTCGGGGTGTTTGAGAGAAAGCTGGTGCCGGCTGCCTTCAACCTGTCGGCCAGGTAGGCGTCGAGCGTAGGGTTCTTGGTGCTGTTGGGCATCGACAGGTAACCTGGGATGAGGTGAGACAACAGCGCCTGGTCGGTGGAACCCTGCACGTTGGCACATCCCCTCAGCGCCGCGATGCCGCCTCCCGGCACCCCGACGTTCCCCAGGATGAGCTGCAGCATGGCGAAGGTGCGGATGTTCTGCGTCCCGTAGGAATGCTGGGTCAGACCCATCGCGTACAACAGGACCCCGCTTTTGCCGCGCTCGTATGTGGAGCAGTAGGCCTTGGCGATCTCCAGGAACTTCTCCTTGGGTATGCCCGTGATCTGCGCCACCTTGTCGACCGTGTACCTTCCGAAGTGCTTCTTCATGAGCTGCCAGACGCACTGCGGGTTCTTCAGGGTCGGGTCCTTCAGAGGCTTGCCGTCCGGTCCCATCTGGTAGGCCCAGGTCGTCGCGTCGTATTTCTTCTTGGTCTTCCCCGTCTTCGGGTCCACCGACTCCTTGAAGCCCGAGAACAAGCCGGTCTCCGGGTTAAAGCCGAAGTTCGAATCTACAAGGAACGATGCGTTGGAATAATTCTTCACGAAGTCCCAGTTGACCATGTTGTTCTCAATGGCCCAGTTTATGAGGCCACCGAAGAACGTGATGTCGGTACCCGGCCTGGTCTGCGCGAAAATGTTAGCCTTCGACGCGGTACGGGTAAAACGGGGATCGACCACGATAAGCGTCGCCGGATCCTTCTCCCTGTTCATCGCCTGCTCGATCCACTTGAAGGCTATCGGATGGTTCTCGGCGGCGTTTGAGCCGCATACCATGAAGGCATCGCTCATCTTCATGTCCTGCACCTGGTTGGTCATGACGCCGCGCCCGTACGTGTTCGCCAAACTGGCGACAGAGGGAGCGTGTCACAACCGGGCGTGGTGCTCTATGTACACCACGCCAAGAGAACGCATCAGCTTCTGGTAGAGATAATTACTCTCGTTGGAGAGCTCGGCGCTTCCGAGGCTGCCCATGGCCTCGGTGCGGTTCGCGGGCACTTTCTGCCCGGTGGGCTTGCCGTCCTTGTCGAGGACCTCGTCCTCCTTGATCCAGGCGGCGTCCCTTGTCTCCTTGATCTTCCCGGCGATCTTGTCGATCGCCTCTTCCCAGGAGATCTCCTGCCAACCGGACGCGCCCTTCCCGCGGTAGAGAGGCTTGGTGACCCTTTCCTTGTTCACCTCGCCGTCTATGTACGACTTCTGGACCGTCGCTGCCCCCTTACTGCAGAGGGTGCCGAAGTTGATAGCGGAGTCCGGGTTGCCCTCCACGTTCAGTATCTTCTGGTGACCTCCGACCTCGCTGGAAATGAGTGTTCCGCATCCGACCGCGCAGAAAGAGCAGACGGAGGTCGTCTCCATCGCCTTAGCTATTCTAAGCGGCTCTTCGGCTGCCCTGGCCGGGATATTGAACCCGAGGTTCGCGAGCGCAACGCCGCCCAATCCTGCGCCGGACAACTTTATGAAGTCCCTACGCGTTAATTCCATACCCTCCTCACTTTCTCCGTGGTCCTACTCGACTCCTGAATCAACATACAATGGGGATGCATAAATCCAACAGATTTGAACAACGCCCCAAGTCACGGATAGCCCCTGCGACAGAAAAATATCCACCCCCTTCTAGATACTTCATCGCGATAAACCATCGAGCCCCGCGGGCTTGCGGCCTCAAGGGGATTACGACACTGCTGTTAACCCTTCCTTCTTAGCGGTCAAGTCTAAACGAACCGTCACCAAATCTTCAAGAGGCAAAAAAACATCCTGCTCGCCGTCACGGAGGTCGACAGTTTTTACGTATTGCCTGCATTCCTCGCAGTACTGGACGCGGCGCTTTGGGTCCTCTTCAACATACAGGTAATCAAGCCCTCCGCCGGACCCGTCACAGAACGGGCAACTCGCGCGCTGGACGTTCCACCAGGCATGACAGAGCGAACACTCCAGCACCCACAGGCCGTCATCAGGCCGGAACTGGCCTATCAAGGGACGACTCCCGCAGACCGGGCAGACCCCCCTTTGCCATAGGGACTGGTCTATCCTGGGCTGGTAGCCGTCAGCGCACTTCATGTAGAAGGGAGCAAGCGCTTCCCAAAGGATGCTCGACGCGATACTTGCGTCCGACTCGACGAGCCACTTTTCACCTATCTCCAGGGGCTCGCCCCTCACGACGCGGCTCCTCGTGTCCTGCAGGTGTTCTTCGTCCAGGCCATCCCAGGACAGCAGGTCGTCGCGATGCTGGAATCCTCCAGGGCCGTGTTCAGCGACCACGCGGGACACCTCCCCCACCAGCTCGCGAAATCTTCCGGGGTCGATCTCGAGCCTTAATGGATCGATAAGCGTGCTCAACCCGAGCAGTCTCTCCTCGACATCCCTGTCGTCCATGTCGGCACCGCAGGTGATGCCGTCGAGCGCACGCTGCTGCACCTCCATTATCGCCCCGTACATCTCTATGGGGGCGGACAGATCGGGGTATCTCTTTACGTACTTCTTTACCGCTTTTCTTATCCCCCGGACACCCGGGTCAACCGTCTTCACCAGTATCGCCAAATCTGCCTCCTTACCGGCCGGGCCGTCAGCCGGCGGCCTCCCCGGCCTCCGCCCTGGCCCGTCTCCTGACAGTGATCTTGGACAGCAGTATGCTGAGCTCGTAGAGAATGACCATGGGAATTGCCACCAGCAGCATCGTCACGGGGCTCCAGTCGGGCGTTATTATCGCCGCGAACAACAGGATGATCATGTACGCGTACCTCCACTGCCTCCGCAGCTGCTCCGGCGTCAGCACGCCAAGGGCTACCAGCATCCAGATGAACACGGGCGTCTCAAAAGAAATCCCGAAGGCAAGCATGAACCAGCCCGCAAAGCTCACGTACTCCCCGGCGGAGAGAACAGGTTGCATCTGGGTCCCCGCGATATTCAGTAGCCACTTGATGCCTACGGGCATCACGTAGAAATAGCCGAAGACAACGCCTGTCGCGAAAAAAGCCATGATCATGGAGACGATCAAGACGGTGTAGATCTTTTCCTTCTGCTTGAGGGCCGGCGATACATAGGCCAGCACCTCGAAAAGGATGACAGGCAGTGCCAGCAGCACGCCCCCGAACATTGCCAGCTTGAACCTGACCAGGAAAGGCTCCATCGGTTTGAGATAGTTCAGAACTATGTTACCGGCGGGTCGTTTGAGAATGGCGAGGATGTCCCAGGCGAATATCCACGAAACCCCGCCGGCGACCGCCAGGGCGACAGCGCTCACGATTATCCTGCGCCTTAGTTCCTCCAGGTGCTGGAGGTAGGTCATGTGGCCTTTCGCCAAAGTTCAAGCCCCCGTCAAGGGTATGTCACTTGTGGGGATCCTCCGAGGCGGGCCCCTCCAGGCTCTTCTTGACTTCTTCCTCTACTTTGGTAGTGGAATCACGGAAAGCCCTGAGTGCCTGACCTACGGACTGCCCTACCTTCGGCAGGCGAGAGGGTCCGAAGATAATAAGCGCAATAACCAGTATGATTACCAGTTCGGTCGGTCCCAGTCCAAACATGTCGACCCCTTCTGTTCAATCCGGTGTTCAGTTTTCCAGGCTAGAACGAATGTTACGTTTGACATCCACCACTGTCAACCTGACAGGCCTAAGCCCTGTTATATACAAAGTCCGCGAGCTGCTTGAGATTCCTGCATTCCACCGCCGAGTGGCAGTGCCTTTCGTACTCGCCGATCACGCTGTCACCGGTATCCCAGCGCTCATTCGGCTCCGGGTTCAGCCAGTAGACACGTCGCGCTTTTTCCTTGATATCCTCCAGGGCCTGTGCGCGAGGGTCGAGCGCGTTGTTCCTCGCGTCGGAGAGCACCAGGACGGTGGACTTTGCGGAAAGGTCAGGCGCGAACTCCCTGTTGAAGAACTCCAGGGCCCGGCCAACGTCGCTGTGGCCGTCGCCGTCCACCACGTCCGCGTCGCGGTAGACGCGGGCCATAGCCTCGTCGATCTCGTAACTGTTGAACAGCTCGGTGATCTCGTCCACCCTGTCGATGAACGCAAAGCTCCTTACCGAGCGGAACTGCTGGTGCAGGCTGTAGACAAGTTGGAGGGTGAACGTGCTGAACGTCCTGACCGACCCCGAGACGTCGCAGAGAATGAAAAGCTCGGGCTTCGCGGGCACCCGTTTGCGGTACCTGACATCGATGGGCACGCCGCCGCTCGAGAGGCTATGGCGAAGGGTGTTCCTGATGTCCACCCTGCCCCTCTTGCCGTGGCTGCTCTTGCGCGCCAGCCGCGCCGCGAGCCTGCGGGCGAGCGAAGGCAGGATACGCCTCATGTCCTCGACCTGCTTCAGGGTCGCCCCGGTGAAATCCACCTCCTCCGGCCTGTGGGGGATACGCTTCCCCCTGGCGGCCGCTTCCTGTCCCCGCGCAGCAGAGACCCTGCGCCTGGTTTCCCTCTCCAGCGCAAGCCTGAACATCTCCAGGCGGTCTTTCACCAGGTCGACCGCGAGCACGGGCGGCAGGTCCGGGACGAGTAGGCCGGCCGCAGCCAGCTCTTCCAGTTCAGCCGCCATCTCACGGAAGTTCAGCCACTGCATGGCGCGAAAAAGGTAGTACCCCCCGCCGGCCATCATGGTGACAGGTCGTGAGCCTGCCCCGAAGCCGCCCTCCATGATGCCTACTCCCTTGGCCACTATTCGCGCCAGCGCGGTAATGTCATCGTCGGTACCCAGCAGGACCGCGTCCCTCAAAAGGTTCACCATCTCAGCCGCGTCAAGCGGGACGTGGGCCGCTTCGTCCCCGTGCAGTTCGTCGCAGTAATCCTCCGCCGACAGCGCGGCGGCGGTATCGATGAAATAGCCGTCAAAGACCGCGTCGAATACGGGGTAGTCGGACTCCTTCTTGACGAGGGTGGCACGGAGCGAGGACCTGAACGTACCCATCCTCTCGAGCGGTATCACCTTGAGCGACTCCAGCGCGTCCTTGCTCTCAGCAAGTGAGATCTGGATCCCCGCCGCCCTGAGCCGCCCCACGAAATCCAGCAGCTTCTCATCTACCGGCATCCGCTATCTCCCGTTCGCCCGAAGCCTGTCTGCTGATAAGCTTGATGCTCTTCCGGGTCTTCTCGAGGTCTTTCTGCTCCTTGACCAGCAGGCTCAAGGTGCCGGCGATTATGTCCTCGTCGATGACCTCCCGGCCCATCGCCATGATCGCCATCGCCCAGTCGAGCGTCTCCGAAATGCTGGGGACCTTTTTCAGATCCATCTGCCGGATGTAGCGGACCACCGCGACCACTCTCAGGGCAAGGTCCTCGGTTATTCCCGGCACCCTCAGGCGGACGATCTCCAGCTCGCGCGCGCTGTCGGGGAAATCAATGAACAGGTAAAGGCAGCGGCGGCGCAGTGCTTCAGACAGGTCGCGGGTTCTGTTCGACGTGAGGACCACGAAAGGTATCTCGGTGGCGGTCACCGTGCCGAACTCGGGGACAGAAACCTGGAAGTCGGAGAGGATTTCCAGCAGGAACGCCTCGAACTCGACATCCGCCTTGTCGACCTCATCAATGAGCAGCACAACCCGGTTGTCGCTCGTTATCGCCTTGAGCAGTGGCCTGGGAAGCAGGAATTCCTCGCTGAAGAGGTTCTCTTCCAGCTCTTTCCAGGAACCCTCGTGGCCCCGGTCCGCCTGGATCCGCAGGAGCTGTTTCTTGTAGTTCCACTCGTAGAGGGCCTTCGCCTCGTCCAGGCCTTCGTAGCACTGCAGCCTGATCAGCGGCATTCCGCTCCACCGGCTGTACGCCTTAGCCAAGTCGGTCTTGCCCACGCCAGCGGGTCCCTCGGCCAGTATCGGTTTCTTCAGGCGCTCGGCCAGGAACAGCGCCGTCGTGATGTCGTCGTCGCACAGGTAGTCCGCGGCCTTCATTCCTGCTTTTATCTCCTCGAGCGGATCAGTATCCATACGTCATTATGCAACTTCTGGGGTCAGATCCCAAAATTTGAATTACCAATAGCTAATGGTCACCTCAGAAAAAGAATTCAAATTTTGGGATCTGACCCCATTATTTGAATGAGTTCGGCAACGCGGTAGCAGAGGGAGCGGGCTGAGGCCATACCGAGGGCGTCTTCGCGGACGAGAAGCTTATTGTCTTTAGAAGGGGCTCCCTTACCATCAATGCTGGAGAATGCCCCCGCGCCAAAAAGCC
>Ga0315274_10003876_pt1 | contig 22155 bp, 21 predicted proteins | sample YL17G02_20_MG_FD_203700 | JGI IMG/M metagenome (GOLD analysis project Ga0315274, IMG submission 203700) | Sediment microbial communities from Yellowstone Lake, YNP, Wyoming, USA - YL17G02_20 | ecosystem: Environmental > Aquatic > Freshwater > Lake > Sediment | place: USA: Wyoming | collected...
TGGCCCATAAAGCCGCGGTTTCTGTGGCAGAAGCGGCCGTCAAAGTCGTGCCCGCCGGCACCGAGGCGGAGGCGTACATTGCCACATACCAGACGGTGTTCAAGGCCGTGGCGAAGACTCTGGCGAAACGACTGGAGAACATTGACGAGACATAATGGACAAACCCGCGTTTGACCTCGACGGCGACTACTTCCTCGGCGCCGAGTATTCCACGGACGGGACCGACCCGTGGCTTGGGACCTCCTACGTCCTGCGCAACTGGCTCAACAACTGGTTCGCCTCCCGTTGCTGCGGCATCCCAAAAACAGAACCGACCCTTGGGGAGACGGGGGACGATGACGGATTGGGGGTGGCGTAGTGCCGTTCAAGAAGATAACCTCAGGTAAGAACCGCGGCAAGTATCGTTCGCCCTCTGGCCGCATCTACACCGCGGCCCAAGTGAGACTCTACTACCACGGCGATGGATTTCCGAAACGCAAGTCTAAGAAGAGGAGATAGCAGATGGCTGCACCTTCCGCATGGAGATTCTACAACGGATTCTCCGAACTCAGCATGGACGGCACGATTGACCTGGATACCCACGCGTTCAGGATGGCCCTGTTCCTGTCTACGTCCAACGCCGCTACTCTCAGCACCGTTGGCTATTCCAACCTGACCAACGAGGTTGCTCAAGCCTACGGGTATCTAACGACCGGCAAGGCGCTGACGCCCACCTGGAATCGTTCTGTGGGGACGACAACGTTCGACGCGGACGATCAGGTATGGACCGCATCGGGCGGTTCCGTCACGGCTAGGTTCGCCGTCATCTACGACAACACGAGTACCAATAAAGACTTGGTTTGCTACTCGCTGTTGGACACCGCGCCCGCGGACGTGACGGCAACGGACGGGAACACCCTGACGATTGCGTTCCATTCGAGCGGCTGCTTCACGTTCACGCCGCCGACGGCGTAGGTAGTGCGTGGCAGTCAATCTGCACTGTAACCACTTCCGGTTCGGGAAAAACGAACTCGCCGAGAATACGCACGGCTGGTATGCGGCCGAGGACGTTAGCCCAAGCCATACGTGGGGATTTGCGTCCTTCTTTTTGCTCCGGCTCAACGAGCAGGAAACCGGCGGGACGGCCGCGGCCGACACCGACGCGACCTTCCAGTACCAGAAGAATGGCGGAACATGGACCGCTATTACAACAACGTCCGCCAATGTCAAGGCGGTTAATGGTGTACTGACCAACGGCGGCAACTGCACAAAGCGCCTATCGGGGACAGGGACATTTGAAACAACCGGGGCGGGCCAGACGGAGGATGGAACATCGGGCGGGTCAGCAAATGACATAGCCATCAACGGGTGCAGCGAGACTGAGTGCGCGCTTCAATTCGTTGAAGCGGACTTGGCGAACGGCGACATAATCAACTTCCGCATAATCTCGCCCGACTGGACCGTTACGATGGACGTAGCTCCGACTATTTCCGTCGTCAAGTCTGTTACTCCCGGAGTTTCCGCGGCCGTCTTGGTGTCTTACGCGCCGACTGTTGCGCTGTCGAACAACAAACTCATAACGCCGCCCGTCTCCGACGCGGTTCTAGTAGCATACGCGTTGACGGTTGCGGTATCCGATAACAAAGTCGTCACGCCCAGCGTGGCGACCGCGAACCTTACCAGTTTCATACCTGCCGTTGTCCTTGGAACCGTGGTTACACCGGGGCTGACGGCCACAGAGTTGGCGGCCTACGAACCGACGGTTAGCGTCAGTTACGGAACAGTCATAACTCCGAGTGGGTCGGAAGTCACGCTTGTTGCCTACGCACCCTCCATTGCCGCGAGTGACAATATCGTTGTCGCGGTTGGGTTGGCTGAGGCGGAACTGTACTCGTTCTATCCGACAGTAACCGCAACCGAGGGACTATGTATCACCCCGTCCCCCTCAACCGCAACGCTCGTGTCCTTTGCGCCGACGGCGACGAGGACCTATACCATTGTCAGGATTGCGAAGGACCGATACGGGCCACTCGCTGGCGCAGAAGTGTACCTGTTTGACACAGACACAAAGACGCTTCAGGCGACAACCACTACCGGTTCGGATGGGATATTCCGGTTCCCCGGCCACTGTGCGGGACAACAGCACTTCGCGGTTCTCTTCTCTGGAACAAGTCCGAGAAGGGCGGGCGTAACACCCGATACCGTGGTGGGGACCGAATGATCGAGGAGGTCTTTCTTTTCGAGGCGGACCCATTCGTTGTAATTCTCATTGCTCTGGGCGAGTTCTCCCCCGAGGTCCCACACGGGGGACGCGGCAAGCGTAGACCATCGGTATACCACGTCCCGTTCCATCCTCGGGAAGACGACATCGAGGAACAACTGGAGCGCGCCGCACACGAGGCGATGCTCCAGCAACTCACAGAAGCGAGGGGGGTTGCCAGGGCCAACAGGGAATATGAGAAACGCGGGGAGGATGCCAGGGCACTGTCTCTGTTGAGCGCCCAACGAAGTAGGGCCATAGGAAGCGACCCGTTACACAGACCACTTCCCGTTACGGCGGCAAGTCTCCAGAAACATCTGAGGCAAGAGCGGGAGAGGCCAAGTGTCCTGCCAAAGAACATGCAGGATGAATTGCTTCACATGAAGCGCGACGCGGCACTACAGGAGGCGAACCGCGTTCGCGAAGAGAAGAAGAAGCGCGAGGAGGAGATACGACAGAAACGGTTGCAGAACTTGGCGAAGGCACGAAAAGCTCGCCGCCGCTAGAGTTCCTGCGCAAGTTTAGGACTGAGGCCATCGCCGGCGGTGTATCGAGTAATACGCTGGAGGAGGCTTGTGCCATCGTCCGGTCGGACACTCCGGATGGATTCCGCCTATTCTATGAGCTTATCCGTAATCGTCCCCTCCCGGATCACTGTTGCGAGTGGATTGAAAGACTCTACCGCGCCCATTCTGCCGGGGAGTTCTTTGGCATCGAGGCTTTCCGGGGGTCTACTAAGACAACGACGATCACGGAGACCTTCACTGCCTATAGGATTGGACTGGAGCCGGAGAAATCCCACCTCTTCATTCAGGCGGACGAGGGACAGGCGAACAAACACGCCGCAAACGTCGCGAACATTATCTCAAACAACGCGATGTGGCGGGAGGTCCTCTTTCCAAACGTGGTACCGGACACAACTTGGGGGGCGATGGGTTACTGGGTAATAGACGAGAACCGCAAGACCGACTGGGCACGTCTGAGACACAAAGACCCGACACTGGTGGGGGCCGGTTATACATCGGCTATCATTACCGGCTCCCACCCAAACGGGGGACTTGCCATTGACGACATCAACAACGACAAGAACTCCGAGTCGGATAGAGAGAACGAACGCGTCAATCGGGTTCTTACGGAGACCGTATATCCCGGAATAGAAGACCCCGATGTGTGGCATACCTTTGCTCAGACACCGTGGACCACCCGAGATGCACTGAGTGTAGCAAAGGCAACGGGGGTTTACCAGTGGTGTCGGACTCCCGTTCTAACACCGTGTTCGGAGGACGAACCCGGAGCGGAGTGGGTTGAGGTAAAGAACGACGTAAGGCAGGTGGTTTATGGGGTCTGGGCGCGTCTGACCTGGCCGGAAAAGTTCGGCGTCCGCGAGATACGGAAGTGCTACAAGACCTCCCTCCGAAGGGGGTTTGCGCGGATGTATTTGCTAGACCTCTCGCAGGCCGAGGGGGTTAATCTTCGAAGGGAATGGTTGCACAGTTTCCCGGCGGAGAAACTAAACGAGAGTTGGCCCGTCTACATGGGTATCGACTACGCCTCAAGTGCGGGAGACCTGAGATACAGGGATCGGGACTACTGTTCCATCAGCATCGGGAAAGCGATGCCCACCGGCGGAGTTGTCCTGGTGGACGGTTTCCGCGACAGACTCCCAAGAGCAGAGGCGGTACTGAAGGTCCGAGCTATTGCGGGGATGTATCCGACGCTCGTAAGTATCGGAGTAGAGGCAGAGGGGACCGGAATCGAGTTCTACAACGACTTGGCGCTTACTACGACCCTGCCGGTTCTGCCGATGAGGACCAAGGGCAGAAGCAAGGGCACTCGATTCGAGGACATCATGGCCCCTCGCTTCGAGATGTCCCAGGCGTGGATTTCGGATGTTAGGACACCATTCGTAACCAAGTTCATCGACGAGTGGTGTGGGTGGCCGGATAGCGACCACGACGACACGCTGGACTCGACCTACTACATGCTCGCCGTTTCTGGGATGTTCCTGAAGGACCTGGAACAATCCGACGATATACCGGACCCGTGGTGGCAACCAAAGAAGAAACGCCTAGACTGGTCGGGAATGAGGGAGCGAAGTGGATAAATACGTCGAACAACGAACCCATCTTATGCGGATGGTTGAGAGAGACAAGGAGTTACAACGCGCCCGCCTCGCCTACGAGAGAATGAGTAGAGGAGAATACCATCTTCCAGAACCACTCAACTCGTTTGAATGGGTCCGTCCAGTTATCTCTGCCTCGCCGTATGTAGGTCTCAACGCGGCTACGCGAGCCTTCGCAAACAAAGAGGCCCTGCCGACGGTGAATCCGGCAACGGTCCTGAAGGCATTGGGGAAAGTAGACGCCGACTCTAAGACGGCCCGCAAGACGGCCAATGACTGGGAGAAGAATCTACGATGGCAGATGTCCCGCATGGAAGAACGAGGCCCGGCGCTACGAGCGTCGGTCATGTGGTCCGCGCTTCTGTACGACGAAATTGTGGGACAACTCATTCACTTGCCGACGCAGTTCAAGGCGAAGCCCATTGGCAAGGTTCGAGAGGCTGCCGCACTACGGATGGGGGACTGGGCGCTTCGATTGGTAGACCCGAAGACGACTTACATCGACTACTCGGAGTTCATGCCTGAGAGAATTGCGTGCGTTACTCAGAAGACGGCTCAACAGATCATCGACTTCTGGGGGCCGGGGGCCAAGAAGATTTCGTCCAGGTTGAAGGCAGAAGAGATTGAGCAGGACACCCCTTACTTGGAGGTGGACTTCACCGACTACGATAATCGAGTAGTCTGGGCCATCGAGGGGACCGACATTGAGCAAGTGGTTGATGAGGATGGCATTACTCTGTTTGGCCCCGAGCCGTGGCTGAAGGATGCCAAGACTAGAGAGCCAGCACCATTCCTGTCTTGGATTGCCGTAGCTGGGGGGAATGACATTGATTGTGAACCTGAACACCAGAGAAGACCGATGTTGTATCCCCTGTGGACTACCGAACAGTGGGCGAATGCCAACATCTTCGGCAGTATCCTTATGGGGTTGGCAACGGCAGAGGCGGCTGCGCCGACAAATGTGTTCGAGGGCGTGGGTGCGGAGAATGTCGAGATAGACTATACCCAAGCTGGAGGAAGGGTTGACCTGCCCAGTCAGTATGTTACGTACCAGCGGGTACAACGTCTTGGTCTTGCTCCAGCCCTTAGCGATGCCCTGGCGATGTTCGAGACTGCGCAACGAAGATGCACCGTGGCCGAGGTTCTTGTTACGGGTTCTCCCACGACCACGGGAGGGACATTCTCGGCCTATAACCTGGAGGTTATGCAGGCTCTCGCGTCTTTGGGTGGCCCCAAGGGCATAGCAGAACGTTTCCTGAGTCAGTTGTGGCAGAAGATGCTCCTGATGTCTCACTATACCGGGTCTGACATAACCGGATATGGCAAGGATAACGAGAGGTACACCATCGACTCGGAAGACATTGACCCGGAGCACATCTACGTCTCCGCCTCTCTACAGGTAGATGCGCCAGTAGACCAGATGCAACGTGCCGCAAGTGCAGTCCAGATGTCGCAGTCACTTCCCTACGCGCCACAGAAGATTCTGGAACAGTTGGGGGAGACCGATCCCGAGGGTTCACTTGCTCTTTGGAAGAGATGGCGCCTGGAGTTGGCGGACTTTGAGGGCTGGTTGCAGAAGATCAAGATGACCGCCTCTGGCGAGATCGAGCAACTTGCACAGCAGATGGCCCAACAGATGATCCAGCAGATGCAACAGCAGGGACCTCAAGGACAACAGCAAGGCGTCCAACCCGAGGGGATGAGTCCCGGCCTTGGACTTACCGCGGGGCCGCAACCTAATCCGAATGCGCCTCCGGGAACCGCACTAGAGGGACAAGGATTTAATCCCGCAGGCAGAGGTGCGCCTCCAGCGATGGCCTCTCCAGGAGCGACGTTCGAGGGCCAGAGAGGCAGAAGTAGAGGCGGTCAGGAGGCCCAAGGTGGATACTGACCGAGATAGGGACATCGCGTTACTGGAAATCCAAACCGAGCATCAGAAATTGGTAGAGGAATACTACCGCGAGAAGTTGGGCAAGAGAGGGATGCAGAATGCCGAAAGCGGACAAGGCGTTGCCGCGGGTAACGCGCCCGCCAGTACCGCGGGTCCAACCCAGATTTGATACAGAGAACACTCCGCTCCCTCCGACCCTGGGGAGATATCTTCCCGCGGATTTCTCGGCACAACTGAATCCCAGGGGCCAGAGAGAGATTGCAGGAATGCCGGTTGTCCCAATTCAAGGAAGAAGTCGCGCCCCGGCAGGGCACGTGAATCTCAACATCTCCGATCCTTGGACTACTAGCATGGAGGCTACCCACGAGGCAATGCACACGGGAGACGCGGGGCGCGATATAGGGGCACCGCCAGGATTTAGTTCCTACAACGCCTCGCGGCAATTCTATTTGTCCGCCAACAATCCCACGCCCTGGCAATTACAGCCAGACCTAATTGGCCCAGCCATCGAGGCATCGCTAACATTTCTTTCTCCGCGGGTTCGCAGCGACGAGGTGTTAGCCACCGCAACGCAGATAATGACGGCCGCAAATCAACCCCTTAGTGCCCTGAGGGGGATGGGGTACACGCCGGCGCAACTATCGCAACTCACTAGATATTTCTGGCCGTCATCTCTTGGTTTAGGTGGGGGGCGTAGGTCAGAACGAGAAGTGAGAACACGCGTTTGGTCCATGTATCAAGGAGGCCCCTAATGGCCAAAACAGCCTCGGGCGGGAACAAGGGCGGGAAAGGGGGCGGGATTGTTCTACCCGCCGTCCCCAAAGTTACAACTGCGCCCCCGCCGCAAGTTGCCCCGAATGTCTCGCCCATCATACAGCCGTTCATACAGCCGGGATTGACTCTGGGGCCGGGGGGATACGCTGGTCCGACGCCCACGGGAGGTAATCTGGAGTCGTTGTACTATAACCCCCATGCCATTCCATCGACGACCGTTCCCCCCACGTTGCCGATACCAGGCGGGTCGCCCTTCTATAACCCGGCGGCTGGGCAAACTCTACCCAGACTTCCTGTTCCGTCAGGATCGCCGTTTTACGTCCCTCCTGTCGCAACCGCACAACAGTTCCTTATGTCAGAACACCTTGCCCCGCCGCCGACGCTGGCGCAACAAATGGCGTCCGTTTATGCCTCGAACCCGCGCCTACGTGCCCTGGGCGGGCGGCCGGGAACGAACCAGCCCAACACGGCATTTGAGGACCTGTATGCCCGGAGTGGACTTGGCGAAGGCTTGGCCGTCTCTGGCATGGGTTACACACTGACCCACGGCCCCAGAGTTCCTACGCCGTGGGAGATACGAATGCAGAAGGACTATGGGCAGGCGGCGGGGGGAACCATCGCTCCGACAGAAGTAAAGGATTACAGCCAAGCCGCGGGGGGAACTCTCGCCCCGACGCAGCCCCCCCTCATTGTCGAAAAGCCCCCGACCTACACGCCGCGCAGGGGCGGTACCGGTTTCGAGAATTACGGCGGGGGGGGCGGGGGAACCAGATACACCAGTGCTGGCAATGGTCTTATCAACTGGCGAATAGGATACTAGAATGCTTCCTCAGAACAAGGTACCTCCGGTATCAACAGCCCCGCCAGTAGACCAGACTGGATACAAGGGCGGCCAGGGCGCCGCGGACTGGCAGACGGAGATCAATGCGTCCAATCACTCCGTCATGGGGGTGATTGGCGGCGTCTTCACATGGCCCGCGCGGCAGATTGAGCGGTTGTGGGGATTTGTCTCACAGTGGGCAAACGATCCCGAGGAAGTCCGCGCCAACCCGAGGGCCGCATGGATGGCTTCCCCGCTGTTCTATGAGACGGGGGCGCTTACTGGAAGTTACGGCGAACCCGTCCAGATGCAGGCGCTCCACGATGCCAGGACGCTTCTTGCCGCTGGAACACCGTTCGACGAGGTGCAGGCCCGTATCTACTCTCAACACACGAATGCCGATGTGCGCAATTCCCAGACCCTTGATATGGTTGCGCAGATGTCGCTCGACCCATTGAACATCATCTACCCGATGTGGCCCGCGGAACTATTGAATATTCCGGGCGCGGCGTTCAACGCGGCGAGTGCTCTCCTGGGGGGAAGTGCGCGGGTTGGTGAACTCCTCCCCGCGACCCGTCTTGTCCCAGGTCTTGTTGAGACGGTACAGAGAACTGCCACATTGGCGCGTTGGGGAAGTGAACCTCTGCAAGCCGCTCTTCGTGCCGAGTCCGCCGCGATGCAGGCGCTACGCGCGGCGGAAGAGGCCGGACAGGGCGTTGACACCGCCGGCCCCCTCATCGCTAGGGCAATATCTGCTTCGGCGGAAGTGGCAGAGGTCCAGGGTCGGGGGATGAACTTCTTCACGCGCATGTCTGTTGCGCTTACGGGCGGTTTGCCCCAGACGGCAGAAGAGGCCGTTCGTTGGGCAGATGGTGGGGCAATCGGAATGCTCGACTCTGCCCGTGCAGCCCTTAGAGGAGATTGGCGGACGGCGGGCAGGTGGGGACTTCTGCCCCACATGCTCTTCCGCCCAACGCAGGTATCCTCCGCACAACAGGTCCTAACGGAACTCGACCGCGTGGTGCAGAGTATTACCGCGGGCGCCCATTCGCGGGAGGAGATTGCCGGCATCCTGACGCGGGCAATGACATCCATTCGGTCGGGTGAACTCACTGGCATTCTGGCCACTCCCGCGGGAAGAGTTGTTGCAACATGGCTTGAGCGTGCGGGCGCGGACATTGATGGGCTATTGGCCTTTGCCGCAAGTCCTGTCGTTCGAGAACAGACAGCGGACATTGCAAATATAGCCAGATTGCTTCCCCCCACAGTGCGGCGAGACGGAACCGCGGTTGCACAGACCGCCGATGACCTGATGGGTCGTATTTGGAACGGTCACGCCGACGAGACGATGACCCTTCTTCGAGAGGCCGTAGCACATCCTGTCCAAGGGCTGGAGCAGTTGGCCGAAGCCTACCGCCCAGCCATCGAGGGGGGACAACTCACGGCGGAGACACTCAGGGCCTTTGGCGAGACGTTCAAGGAGCTGCCGTATACGGATGAACTCTGGCGCATTCACCTGATGGATCGCCTGCGCACAAACACGGCTACCCTCGCCAGGGGACTATTGGGCGAGCAACATGCCGGCTTCTGGATGCGGACGGCGCAATCCATAAAGGCGGTGGAGACACTTCTTTACCTTAGACTCAATCCCGGTTATATGGTCAGGAACTTCTGGAACAACGAGGCCACGGGTCTTGCCTGGCACTTCTGGAGCGGTTTGTCCGCCGACGACATTGCGCGTGTGTGGGAGCGCGCTGGCGTCCTAGACCCACGTGTGTACTCCGGTATTGGTGCGGCGGACATTGCCGCCAGTGGTCCACAAGCCGCCAGGACGGTTGCGGATAGGATTAGACAGTCCTTCAGCGAGGCGAGCGACATCATCGGGGAAGCTGGCCAGGTAAGTACGGGCTGGGTTGGCAGACTGGTAAACAAGGTTACAAATCTCCTCCCGACGGACGCCGGACGTATTGCACAACAGATGGAACAGATCGCCTCGTCCCGCTTTATGACCCACGGGTTTCTTGAAGCATTCCCCCGCTACGCCGAGATAGGGTATGAGCGTATCCCGCAGGCTCTTCGAGGACAGATGGGCGAGGAGGCGGCGAATGCACTTGAGGCAGGTCTTCGTGGGGCGATGAACCGCGCCGAACGGGAGGCCATCCTATTCGGCAACATCAACATCAGCGCCGGAAACCTGATGGATGAGACTGCCCGCAGGGTGGGCCTGAGCCAGGATGCCATTCGAGGCATCTTTGGTTCGGAACTCCAGGGCCAACTCTCCACAGACCTGGTTGCGGCAATGGCCTCCAGGAACCAGGACGAGGTAGCTGCGGCGGTACGGGCCTTTAGTCTGAGAGCAGAACAGCGCATCGACAACGCAATCACTGGGGCGGAGTGGGCGGAACGCACGAGGCAGACGGTACAACTTGACGGCCCGATGGGCGCCGCCAGGGTTTATCGGGACGGTGAGGCATTTGCAACCCAGGCCCTTGAGATACATCTGCGGACGCTGGATACGGAAGTTGCCGCAATTCGGCAACTCCCCACGCGCGGGGAAAGACAAGCCGCGTGGGGCGCACTAGACACTCGCCAACAGGCATATTGGACTCGCATCCGCAGAGTCCTTGGAGAACAAGCGGATGGATTGACAAGAGGTCTCCGAGACGCGGGTCTTGCGACTGGTGACGAGTTTGCCGCCACCGTTAGACTTAGAAACGCGGCCTACCAAGAGTTCTTTGTGGCACGCCGAAGAATCTTGGACGCTTTCTATAAGGGCGAGTGGGCGGACGATGCGGTTCGAGAGGCGGCCTACGCCGACGCCATGGGCCAGATAGACACGGCTTACGGGGAACTCACAAATGCGGTAGGACAACACGCCCAGGCCCTCGATGGACAGATTGGCGCACTAATAACCGACCCGACGCAGAGGACCGGGTTTGATGCCGTTCGCGCGCAAGTGCGAACCCTCCAGCAGCAATATATGGTGGACATAAGGGCGGCATATCGACAAGCCGCCAATATGAACGAGGCGGAACGGGCCGCATTCTTCGATGACGCGGTTGTTCCATTGCGGGTTCAATATCAGACGACTCGTTACCAACTAGAGGCTGGCCTAGAGAGACAGATGGGTCTTCCGAACGCCACCATTCTTGTTCCTGACCCGGACCCCCGAGGAATCGTCCAGGCAGAGTTGTGGGCCGATAGGGGACAGCAGATTGTCCAGGAGATGGGCAACGCCGCCGCCGACCTAATGACCCGGCGTCCGCTACGGCTTACGAACCTGACGGGCGACAATGCCGCCGCCCTGAGGATGTACGCGGCCCGTATTGAGGAACAGGCGCCTGGAGTTCTTGTGGCGAGCATGAGCCACGCCGCAGCCAGACGAGACATGGCACTCCTAAACTACGGGATGAGGACGAACTTCGATACCTACTCGGGGATGATGTTCCCCTTCTCGTTCTGGACTACACACTCAGCATTGCACTGGTTCCTGTGGAGCGTAGACCATCCGGGATACATGGCGACGATGCTTCGGTTCCGCCAGATCATGCAAAACGCGAGTACGCAGGCGGGAGTACCGCGACGATTGCAGGGATACGTTCCTACAATCAATCTCCCGTTCGCGCCCGCGTGGATGGGGCCGGCATTCGTCAACGTGACGGGTATTGCCCTGCCAATAGACCAGTGGATACGGACCGCCGAGAATATGCAGTATGACCTCGAAAGCGAAGAGGGTCGAGTTATGAGACAACTCGACACGATGGTCGAGAGTGGGCAAATCACGCAAGCCGCACGGGACCAGGCGGTTTCAACCCATTCCGGAGATGTCTGGTCTCTAGCCGCGAGCGCAGTGGAGAATGGCGACGACTCGTGGGTGGACACGATGGCCATGCTTACCAGTCCACACGCGCCCATCATGTGGGCTTACAACGCCGCCAGGGGTAGACCCTTCCAGTCTGGCCCGTTCCTTCCCATCACCAGGACCATTCGGGGCTTGGCGGGGATGTTTGGGGCAGATGTCAATATCGAACAACCGCTACAGGATGCCCTCGGCCTTCCCAGGTTTGACGTCTACGACGAGTACCGCGTTCAGCGCCAACTATCAGACATGGCGATGGAGGGCTTCCCAACGCAAGACCTCTCGCGTGCGGCAACCGACCGTTCTGGTCCACTATGGGAGGAGGCCAGAAGGCGTTCCGTACAACAGTACAGCGTGTCTGCGGTTGGAGGGCTTCTGGGTATTCCCGCACAGGCATATCCTCCCGGAGAGGACGCCGCACGGGACCTTGCGCAGCAATTCGGGGAGGCGGTAGACCGAGAGAATAGCGGCACAGAACCAAATGCTATTGGGACGTTCCTAAACGAACATCCCGAGGTTGGGTTACGTCTTGGCCTGAACGATGCGCCAGCAGAGAGAATACAGCGGTTCCTAGTAGACCAAATCTGGAGTGGTTGGAACCAGATGCCCAGTTACAACCAGAGGGAGATAGTGGAGCAGTTCGGTCCCCTATTCGAGCAGGCTATTCTCAACCCCGAGACACGATCATACGATACTGTTCCCACAGAGGTATTGGGGATGTGGGCGCGTGCGATGGGCGGAGAACCCCTGGGTTCCCTGCCCGCCACACAAGCCACGACGATGGCCCTATCCCTCACCCCGAGGGATGTGGCAGAGCGCCTCCAGGTCTTCTACGATACCCGGAACCAATACTTCGACTACGACGCGATAAGCGCTGCCCAGACAGAGTATTTTGCCATTGCCGAGTCGCAGAGGGCCGCTTTCCGACAGGCAAATCCCGAAATGATGCGATATTGGGACTGGAGACGCCAGTTCCTCTATCAAAACCCGGCACTTATCGACTATCTGGTAGAGGACCCGAGCACGTTTCTATTCCCCACGGCCCAGGCATATGAGCAGGCGACTGCTACTGAACCGAACTTCCAGTGGGCTGAGTGGTATTCGTATCTCGGACCCAACTTGTCGAATCTGGTCCTAGACTGGAACCGAGGCGAAGTCATGCCTGCCGCGGCGGAGGCGCGGCTGAGAGAGATGGCGACTGACTTGGGTATCGAATATGATGCGCTACTAGAACGTTTGAGTGCATCCCTTGCGCGGTAGACATAATCGTGATAGACTAGACAATAACACAGGAGGTTTACCAGGATGACCGAGAAGGCGCAGGACGCCCTTCCGGTGGTCGAGCAGGACGCCGTGGGAAAGCCAATTCCACAGGTTTCTGGCGGATCAGCGGATGCGGGTTCGGCAACAACCGGCCCAGACGTGAGTGCTCTTGATAAAAGGCTTGCGGGAATTGAGGAGAAACTGTCTACGCTGGACAGGATTGACGACAAGATCGACGCTCGTTTCAAGTCCAGCACAGACAAGCGGTTCCAGAATCTCCAGCAATTCAAGGATGCTCTGGACGAGGCGAAGGGGGACGTGAAACTCGCCGCGCGCAACATGCTCCTCGACGAGATGCTGGAGGAACGAAAAGCCTCCCCCGCACCTAGTTCCGGTGGGGATCGTGGCAGGTCGCCCGCCGCGAACGACGAGAGTCTAACCGCGAAGTTCCTGAATGAACTCAAAGACGAGTCCGGCGTAGAACTCACCGACGAAGAGTTGCACAGGGTTTGGGATGGCAAACGCTATACCGCCTTGGACGACGCCTTCAAGGACGCCAAGAAGGCCGCATGGAAGAAGGCCAAGGGCGAGAGCATCGGACTCGGCGCGGCCGCGACTGGTGGCGGAAAGCAAGTCACACAGTCGGATACCGACGATGAGCTTCTGGAGCAGTACGAGAAGGCTTCGAAGCAACCCGTCGGCAAGGCCGAGGAACTAAAGAGACTTCGAGAGGAGGCAAAGAAACGCGGCCTCCTGAAATGAACATAGGAGTTTGAAATGACTGTCACGCAGAGTTCGACTCTGTCGAATAGCCTGCGCATCCAGTACTTGAATGACTATCAGCAAGGCGCTATGCGGCGTCGGTTCTACGACATCGTGGCCTCGCCTATCGACGGCCTTTCGGCTGCCGCGGGTCAGGCACAGGCGATGGCCGACCTGTCCAAGGGCGGAACTGTTCGGATTCCTTTCCTCAGCGACATGAACGTAACCACAACCCCGCTGAGTGAGATTTCGGACATTCTTCCCCAGACACTCGCAGACGCGACCGCTGATGTCACCGTTGATATGTTCGGTGATGGCATCCAGACATCTCAAAAGGCGCTGATCGAATACTACACCAACTACGGGTCTAGTTCACCGGCGAAGGTCGGGTTGAATATGATGGACCTCGTGGACTTCAAGGCTGGTGAGGCTGCGCTGAATGGGTCTCTGGTATACCGATATGTCGGACGGGCAACTCTGGCTGCGGCTACTTCGGCACACTATGCTTCGGACGGCGTTTTTGCGAACGTCGCGGCTCGTCTGAGCAGTTTCTCGTGTCCAGGATGGGAAGGCGAAGGAAAGCCGACCTCCTGGGTGGCTCTGATGGACCACTTCGTTCTCAATGACATCGCTCGCGGCACCAACGGGACCATTGTCCTCAATGTCGCACAGTACCAGGACAAGGAAATGGTTCTGAACAACGAAGTGGGACGACTCCATTCGTTCCGCATCGTTGCTAGTGGTTTCGCCAAGACGTTCTACGGCGCGGGGCTTGCAGACACGGGTGGCCACACGGTCACCACGACTTTAACTGTTGCCGCCGCAAGATTGGCGAAGACCCTTACGTTGACCTACGGCAACCTTCACGCAGACGAGTGGCTCAATATCGGCACCGTCGAAACTGGCAGCACCTTCTACCCGAATAACGAACGGGTAAAGGTGGCATCGGTTTCCGGGTCAACGGTCGTCGTCATTGTTGGCGAAGGACCGAATGGCGGATTGCGGTTCTCACATGCAGCCGGGGAAGCGATCAGTGACAGGGTTAGTGTTCACACTATCCTGTTCGGCGGACCGCAGTCCATAGTGAAGGTGTGGGCACCAGACATCGGGGAGTTCGGAGAACTGGTTGGGCCAAAGAAACAGGGTTTGGCAGATCAGTGGACTTCCTTCGCCTGGAAGTGGTTCGGCGGATACGGTCGAATCAGCGAGAACTGGCTCTACCGCGGCGAGTTCGCCGTAAGCGAGGAGGCGTAACATGGGTACTTATGATGGAATGGCCATCCCGCTTTGCGGCGGATACATCACTAAGACCTCGAACGGAACGACGACCGTGGCGGTCATGGACGACTACGGATTTCAGTATATCGACCTGGCCTACAATGCCACTGCGGCGGCGAGCGGTAACTATGCAACAAGGGGTTTCGTTGAGGGCCTCTCCGTGTACGTTACCGTCACCACCACCAACACAGCATCCATTGACGGTGGGTGTTTCTCGGTCAAGCACACGTCCGGCACCAGCACTGGTCAAATCTGGGCGGCCGAGTTCTGGCTCGAAGGGGCGGCCAGTCAAAGTATGGCCGGTGGGCGCGTCGGGTGCATCCAACTCGTTCTGAACCACCCGTCCACATATACTTGGGTGAACGCGGCCGTTTCGTTCATCAACTTCTATGCCCTGGACAAGCAACCGTATGCTTGCATGACGTTCCTGGGCGCCACGGTGGACAGTAGCTACTTTGTGACCTGTGTCGCGTCTGCCGCGGATCACGCACTGAGAATCTACGTAGACAACGTGGCGTACTATATCATGCTGTCCGACACCACGGCGGCATAAGGAGAAACAAGGATGAACCTGTCTGTGCTTGAGAGGCTAGTGCTGCTCAAGATTCTTCCCAAAGAGGGGGATTACGCCAGTCTGAAAATCCTAACGAACCTCCGTTTATCTCTAGCCTTTACAGAGGACGAGGTGAAGGGTTGGGGAATCGCCGGGGATGCGGCAACCAACCGCACCACCTGGCAGGTTGACGGCAGGGCCGACATTCCCATCGGAGAGAAGGCCACAGACATCGTCGTAGATGCGTTCAAGAAACTCAACCGCGAAAAGAAACTCTCGGTTGATGATATGACCGCCTACGAAAAGTTCATCCCGACAACTGAATAGATGCGACGACTAGGGGCGGGACTGTCCCGCCCCTAGTGGCAATTATCATGGAAACGAAACTAGGCAAGTGCAAACTCTGTGGTTCGCCGGTTCGGATTGTCCGCCGTGCCGGCGGGGAGGCAGATCATTACGAGGGGGTTGACCCCGAGGATTGTCCGCCGCCAAAGATTTCCCCGGCACTTAATGACTTCCTGTGCGCGTCTCGGAAAGGCAAGAGGACGGTCTCTATCGTAGGCGCGGCGTGGTCCTCTCGGGCTTGGGCGCCCTACCAAGACGAGCGGGTGGAAATCTGGACCCTGAATGAGATGCACGGGCGCAGTGGTCTATCTAGAGTAAGTCGATGGTTCGATATACACCCGAAGAACTGGTTCATGGGCAACAACAGACATGGACACCGCGACTGGATGGAACAGGAACATCCGTTCCCGATCTACACGCAACAGGTCTATGACAATGTTCCGAACTCGGTTCCATATCCACTGGCGGAAATACAAGCGAAACTTCTCACAAGGACTTGGCGGAACGACAGACAAATCAAGAAGTTGTTCAGTTCCACGGTTTCCTATATGGTCGCACTGGCTTTGCACGAGGGTTTTGAGAGGATAGAACTGTTCGGAATCGAGCTGGTGATGACAGATGAGTGGGCGTATCAGCGGGAGGCACTGGCCTATTGGTTGGGCAAGGCGGACGGCATGGGCGTCGAGGTTTGGATGCCCGAGACTTGCGCCCTGTTCCAAATCCCACTGTACGGATACGAAGAGGTACGCAACGCCACTGGCGGGTCAACGCCAATAGACTTTTCAAAGGAGGCCCCATGAGTTACGAAAGTCGCCTGGAAGACGCCATGCTTCTATCCCGCACCGTCACTACCATTGAGGAAATGAGGAAAGTTGAGGGTTTTGCCCTGACCGAGGATTCCTATACGGCTCGCATCCCCGGCAAGACACTGAGAGACTGGACGGAGACCGTCGAGAAACTTCACTTCCGACTACGGTATGTAACCGAGGTCTAATAGTGTCCCTTAGTTGTATGTGGCATTCCGCGCCGGCCTATTATCCGACCGGCTACGGCGTCCAGACCGCGGGGTTCGTGACACGTATGATCGACGACGGCCACGAGGTTGTCGTGCTGACCACAACTCAGCAACCCGGCATAACGTGGAATGGTATCACTCACGTTCCGGGAGGGAACGCCAAATACGGAGCAGACGGTCTATTGGAGTGGCCGAAGCGGGTCAAGACAGATATCATGCTCACCCTCTTTGACATCTGGATATTCCCAGAGGACATCGGCAAGAAGATAGCGGCGTTAGGCACGGCATGGGCGCCAATCTGTCCCATAGACCACGACCCCATCCCGCCGACTATCTTAGAGAGACTCAAGGGGGCGCAGTATCCCATCGCAATGAGTCCTCATGGCTTCCGGGAGATGCAACGGGTTGGGATAACGAATGCAACCTACATCCCGCACGGTGTCGATACCCAAGTATTTAGGCCGCGCCAGCCGGACAAGGGACTATTCAGGGTCAACAACGAGACTTTTGTTGTCGGCATTATTGCTACAAACATGGAGCCACTGGATCGCAAGGGTTGGTATCCGACACTTGCCGCATTCGGGAAGTTCCACGCCAAACACCCAGACAGTATCTTGTATGTCCACGCCACGGCGGGAAGGGAAGATGGCGGATACGACCTGATGCGAATAGCGGAGTCGTTCAACTTCAAACTTCACGTCCCCGACCCATGGACGTTGACTGCGGGAATTCCGGTGCTAAAGATGGTTGAGTTGTACAACTCGATGGACGTGATGTTGCTCCTTACCAGGGGCGAGGGATTCTGCGTCCCGCTGATTGAGGCGCAAGCCTGTGGCACCCCGGTCATAACGACCGACTTCACTGCTCCAGCAGACTTGGTAGGGGCGGGCTGGAAGATTCCGATTACTGGCACCCGATACACACTGATGAACTCCTTTTGGGCAGAGCCGGATATTGACGCAGGTACAAGAGCGCTCGAACAGTGTTACCAACTCTGGCGCGCCGGCGAACTGCGCGAGGAGATGCAGCAGAAGGCGCGCAACTTCGCCAAGACGTTTGACTTCGACCTAGTGTACAAGACCTATATGCGGCCATTCTTGGAGAAAGCCGAAGCGGAGATACGGGAGAAACAGAATGCGGCGAAAACGGGTGATGACGGAGTACGGCAAGCGACCTCCCCCGAACAAGGGCGAGGAGTTCATAATCGTCAACAGCGGGCATCAAAAGGTAACGGACGTGGAGGTGGGGGGAACGGCCATTCATCTTCTAAGCGCCGGCGCCACCGTATACGACCGGGCGCTGGCAATGGAAGTAAAGGACAAGTACAAGTGGGACCCGAATGTGAAGGTGATAGAGAAACCGTACCTGTCACTCAATGACGGGCACAGAAGCAGTTTCGTCGTCCCGGAACTGCCCTGGAAGCGGGAGGTGAAAGATGGCGAAGAAGAGCATGAAACCGGGGGGCGGGGGACGGTTCGCCAAGATGAAGGCCAAGCTGAAGGGGAAGGTCCGCAAACCCGCCGCAGTAGCGGCCGCGATTGGCCGCAAGAAGTACGGTAAGAAACGCTTCCAGAAGATGGCCGCAGCAGGCCGCAAGCGCGCCGCCAAGCGGCGAGGGAAGTAACACGTGACGGAGAGGACCTGGACCGTCTACGGACTGATTGATCCGCGTCAACCTCGGGATATCCGGTATGTCGGTATCACCATCGACCCGCGGCGGAGAGAGGGGGAACACCGTAGAGTACAGGATAAGGGGAATCGGCGTCTAGTGACATGGGAAAGTGCCGCTCGTGTCGATGCAATTAGTCTCCTCGCCCTTCCCTTAGAGGTCCATCGAACACTAGATTCGGCGCAGGACGGCGAACGGTGGTGGATTCGCGAGTTACGCGAAGACTACGGTTGTGATCTACTCAACCTAAACAACGGCGGAGCATGGAACTCAACAAAATGTGGCCCGAAGTCGGCGATAACTCGCGCGAGAATATCGGCAACACTCGCCAAGCACGTGGAAGATAGACGCGCGAAAATACTGCAAGGAGTACGGCGTCCAGCGGCGCGGGCTGCACATTTGGCGGCAAATTGCTCCCCGGAGAAGCGGGCCAAGTTATCTGCCGCGCACCTTGGTAGGCCGAAGTCTCCCGAACATAGAGCCAAGATTTCGGTGGCACTCAAAGGGCGGGTACCCTGGAACAAGAGGGTGGAGGAGCGGTCGTGACTTACACACTTAGTAATATGATGACCGACATGTACATGTCCTTGGGGCAACTCAACGTATCTACGGTCACTGGCGGCAGCACCACCGCACTTGCCGATACCAAGCAAGCGACCCTCCACGGGGACGATTCCTGGAAGAACGGCGCGGTCATCGTCATTCGAGACGGGACAACTGCCGGCGCTGCGCCAGAGGGCGAGTTCTCCCTGTGTACTGCCTACACCGACAGTACGGGGAGTTTCGCCACAGTCTGGACTGCCGCACCTGCCGCGACAGATACCTATGCCTTCGTAAACGACTTCTACCCCCTGTACCCGATGATCGAAGTCTGCAACATGGCGTTGCAGGAACTTGGCGACATCATCCTGGTGGACACCTCTCTCACCACGGCGGCCAATCAGACGGAGTACGCACTTCCCGTAACCTGCAAGGGGTCGCGGCCTCTCTCCGTCGCCATCCAAGGCGTTACGACTGACGCAAATGATAATCGGTACACTACGGTATTCGGCTGGGACTACATTCCCGCCGCGCCCGGAAGTACCGGCAACCTCGTCTTTGATGTCCAGCCCATCACGGGTAAGTCAATCAAGATCGTCTACTCGGGCAGACATCCCAAACTAAGCATCTACAGCAGCGTCGTCTCAGAGACCATCCATCCCTCGCTTGCCGCAGCCGCGGCTACGGAGATGGCGTTGCGGTGGCAGAACTCGCGACTTCAGGGCGGGGACGACTTCCTGCTCCAGAGATGGAACGACGCCAAGCAAAGTCTAGTTACTGCTAAGGCATTGTTCCCTGTGTGGAAGCCGAAGAGACAGGCGAAGTTGCTGATTATTAACTCGTCCTATTGGGACGCCGACAGTATTGCCGCTCCGGCCCCTGGAACCCGAACATGACAAGCTCCGGTGTCTACCTCATCGAGAACAGCAATAACGGGAAGAGATACATTGGCTCTTCCGTGAACATGCCTGGCCGTTTCTTGGACCACAAGAAGTTGCTACGCAGAGGAAGACACCACAGCCCCCATCTCCAGGCATCCTGGAACAAATATGGCGAAGGGGCATTTCGGTTCGAAGTTCTAGAGGAATGGGAACCCGAGTTCTGTGTCAGCATGGAACAGTGGTGGATTAACATGCTTCGGCCAGAGTACAACCACCGCTCCGTGGCCCAGGCCAACTTGGGGGTTATCCCGAGTGAGGAAACGAGGGCGCGCATCAGCAATTCTAAGAGGGGGAAATCACAGACGCCGGAGCACATCGCCAAGAGAGTGGCCGCGAACACGGGCAAGAAACGCTCGCTAGAAAGTAGGGCCGCCATCTCGGCCGCCCTGAAGGGCCGGAAGAATGGGCCTATGCCACAAGAGCAACGGGACAAGATTGGCGCGGCATTGAGAAAGCCCTGGTCCGCGACCCGCCGCCGGGCCGGTAATCCATCGGGCTGGCACCACACGCCCGAGGCGCGGCAGAAGATTTCGGCCGCTAGGCGGAAGTGTCTCGGGGAGGCGCGGCCGTGACCGTCGTACGGGTAGGACCTCGCGTAAAAAATCCCACGCACGACCTCGCCCTAGAGAGCGACAGCGAAATCTGGGGATTGAGGTTGGATGGTGGCGTCCGGGCGATGCAGGAAATATCCCAGACGCCCTCGACGTTGCTTATCGGTAGTGGAGGAAAGAAGTGGGGGACCGGCGACCCGACGTTCACCGAGATTGAACAATCCACTTGGCACGGGGGAAGAGGTTCGGAGTTCTTTTCCGACGACGAGACGCGGTACCTAGACGCCTGGCAGGCGATGACCCGCATTCCGGGAAGGCTGCTCCCTCAGTTGCGGTGGAACTTCGGAACCGGGTACCGCGCCGTAGACCAGATTGCATTCTCCTCGCATTCTTGGAAGCAACTCGTCGGTTCCAGCCGATACATTGATGTGTCCTTTGCGGCGAGTACGGTTGCCCTCGCCGCGGACAAGTGCTACATCTGGCTTCGCAGGAGAGGCAATCCCGGAACCCTAACCCTCGAACTCTGTGCAGACTTGGGAGACGGACACCCCGCGCTCACTGCTAATGCCCTCAAGTCCATTACTGTAACGACCGCGACGATCACCGATACTCTTTCGCAGTTCTATGGCTTTGACTGGGCCACGACATCCACGCTGACCAATGGGACGACCTACCACATCAAGGTTTTTGGGGCCTCGACAGATAGTGCGGCCAATCACTGGGAGGTCGCAGTAGACGAGGACGGAACTGCCTCGCATACCGCCACAACTGACGGGACGTGGACCGCCGCCTCCTACAGCATGTACTATCGTGTTGTGGGCGCAGACGCGGCGATGAAGTGGCACTTCTTCACCATCAGCGGGACGTTCCATGCCATCAGCCAGAAGGATAGTGGGGACAGTACCCTCTTCGAGTGGAACGAAACAACGGACAACTGGGACGCCGTTACCTTAGACGCCAGCGACGCACTAAGCGGAACCGTCAAATCTGTTGCCGTCTCGAAGAACATCGCCCATTGCGCCAGAAGTACGGGGGAGACTATCTGGACGTTTACCAATGTCTCCGGTACCGCCACTGGACAGGACGACGCCACCGGAGGGAACACGGCGGATGTTCTGGTGGCTTTCAACGACGCTGTAGACGGTCCACAAATAGGCAGATTTGAGAATGACAACTGGTACTGGTCTCGCTCGGCGGTGAAGGCGCTCAATACAGACCTCGTGTTTGGGACGGACGTTCCCTTCCCGCAGGGCTTCGATGGCCTGAACATGGCGGTTTACAATAATCAAGTGTGGGTCAGAACCACAGATGGGTTATGGTCCATCAGCAACGACCGACCCGCGAGACTCGACGTTGGATTAGACGCGGTTCTGGAGCCGAATACCTCGGCAGGCGCGATGCTGGCGAAGGACCTGTTCCTCTACCTAAAGTGGTCCTACTCCCTTGAGAGACTGTACAGCGGAACGCTAGATGACGTTGGCCCGTGGAAGGGCGCTGGGCTACCGGACGGAAGACAAGGCGTTGTCTCGTGTC